>LFIK01002067.1_pt1 | contig 16140 bp, 15 predicted proteins | sample 643401 | NCBI WGS metagenome assembly LFIK01 (sample SAMN03777447, study PRJNA286221) | soda lake metagenome | biome: soda lake; feature: Kulunda steppe; material: water; isolation source: sample T5-Br brine of Lake Tanatar-5 | place: Russia: Kulunda steppe | collected 2010-07
CCACTTCCAGGATGGCCCGCCGCCGGTGCCGCCGGAATTGCCCGAGGTCGAGCAGCAAAGTCGCGGCCTACTCAGCGAGCGGGAAATCGAGGTGCTGGGCCTGCTCTCCAAGGGCATGAACCGGGCCGACATCGGCCGCTTGCTGGGAATCAGCGCCAACACGGCGGCGGTCCACGTCAAATCCATCTACCGCAAGCTGAATGTCTCCGGTCGCGCCGAAGCGACCTTGGAAGCCATCAACCTCGGCATCATCCAGCCGAATCGAGAAACGGAAACCGATGGCTGACAGCGGGGCCAGGTGGCAGCGGCATTCCGCCGGTCTACCACCCCTGCCGGTCATGCTGTTCGGTTTCGTGGCGGCGGCACTCGCCATCGCCCTCGCCGCCTATGTCGCCACCCAGCCGCCCTGGCTGGGCGCCGAATTCCGTGCATCGGACCAGGGGCCCGTGGACGTGGTCCATGTCTGGCAGAACGGTCCTGCCGCCGGTCAGCTTCGCGAGGGCCACAGCATCACAGCCCTGGAGGGACCGGATGGCCAGCGCGTGTCCCTGCTGGGGTTTGACCCGCATATCGAACCGCATAACCACCCCGCCTTTGGCGACTTCCACGCCTACCTGGCCCGCCACGGCGAGATTGCCTCCGTGCTGGATGCGAATCAGGTCACCCTCATTACCACCGACGGGGAGCACATCACCCTGCAGCCGGCCGCCAACCGCCCGGTCTCCACCCTGCCGACGAATTTCTGGCTGTTGAATGTGTTCGGACTGCCGCCGCTGCTGATCGGCCTGGCCGTGTGGGCATTCCGCCCGCAACTGATGGCCGCACGCCTGCTTGCGCTCTCCGGTGTGGGCTTTTTCGCCGCCACCTGCCTGCACAGCATGTTCATCTCCCGCGAACTAGCCCTGCATGCCGGTCCGCTGGAACTCATGCTGCGCCTCAACCACTACGGGCTGGCCCTGCTGCTGGGATCGCTGATGGCGCTCATGGCCTACTATCCGCGCCGCCTGACCCGCTATCCGGCCGGACTGCTGGTGCTCGCGCTGATGGTGGCATACCAGCTCAACGAGACGGTCTACGCCTTCGAGTGGCCGGGCCATGCCTTCTACACCCCGGTTCTGCTGCTGTACCTGATAGGCATCGGCGTCGCCGTGCTGCAATGGCAGCTGGTGCGGCGCCAGCCGCTGGACCGCGCCGCGCTGAAATGGGTGTTCCTGTCCATTTTCCTGGCCATGGGCATCAGCCTGGCCCTGTATTTCGCGCCTGTGGCCATTGGAGAGGATCCGGTGCTCGCGGCGTCGGGCATGGTGGGCGTGGCAAGCACCGTCTACATCGGCTTCGCCCTGGGCATCCTCCGCTACCGGCTGTTCGACCTGGAGCGCTGGTGGTTCACCGCCTGGATGTGGTTTTTCGGCGGCATCGCCGTGCTGTTGGTGGATGCAGCGCTGGTCCTGGCCCTGGGCATGCAACCCGTGCAGGCACTGGGGGTCGCCGTGATCCTGGTCGGCTGGCTCTACTTTCCGGCACGGCAATGGCTCTGGCGGCAGATCGCCCGGCGTCCGCTGGACAGCATCGAGCACCACCTGCCGCGACTGACCCGCATCATGCTGGGCGCCAGTTCGTCGGAATCCGGCAGCGAACGCTGGAAGACCTTTCTCACAGCCCTGTACCAACCATTGCACATCGACCGCCACCCGCACCCCCTGCCCGGGGCCATCAGCAGCATTCACGAGAACGGGGCCACGCTCCGGGTGGCCCTGCCGGAGGAGCCCGGCTACCTGGAACTCATGCACGCGCGCAGCGGGCAGCGCCTGTTCACGCCGCAGGATGCGGAGACCGCCGGCGCCCTGCTCGCCGTGGCGCAGCAGATCTGTCAAAGCCGTAATGCCGAGGCGGAAGGCGCGCGCACGGAGCGCAAGCGCATCATGCGCGACCTGCATGACGACGTGGGCGGCCACCTGCTGAGCCTGATGCACGGCGCCGATGATCCCAGCACCCGGGAGCGCGCCCGCGTCGCCCTCCAGGCGCTGCGGGAGAGCATCCATGCGCTGGACGAGGGACGCGCACACCACCTTGAGGATGCACTGGAGGACTGGCAGACGGACCTGGCGGAACGCTGCGAGCAGAGCGGCGTGCAGTTGCACTGGGAGCAGTGCTGCGGCGACACCCTGGATGTCTCACTGAGCGCGCGTCAGTACATCAACCTGAAACGCATTCTGGGCGAGGCAGCCACAAACGCGCTGCGCCACGTGGATACCCGCTCACTGGGGGTCAGCGTAGATGCACGCCGGGATCGGCTGCGTGTCGTGGTGCGCAATGAGGCCATGCCCGGCGATAGCCGCACCGCCAGGAGGGGACTGGCGGGACGCGGCATGCACAACATGCGCAACCGGGCGCAGGAACTGGGTGGCAGCATCCGGTTCCAGCCCCCCGGGGAAGCACGCCACGAATACATGCTGGAATTCGAGGTGCCTCTGGACCGGGCGGCGGAGGCGCTGCCGCCTGATCGGCGGGTCATTCCGGAAACAGCGCAAGGCCGCGCGTAATCGGAGTCACCCGACGCGTTCTTCAATCGTGACGTTCGTGGCCGCCGATCTGCTCCAGGGGCTTGTCCGTGAACAGCCAGTCACGCAGTTCCCGGTCAAAGGCCTCGTCGTTGCGGCGGATCCACTCCAGGGTCATCGCCGCGTGCTCCTTTTCCTCGTCCCGGTTGTGCATCAGGATGGCTTTCAGCGCCGGATCCCGGGTGGCATCGACACGCTGCTGGTACCAGTCCACCGCTTCCAGTTCTTCCATCAGCGAGACGATCGCCCGGTGCAGATCCTTGGTCTTTTCGGACAGCTTGTCTTCAGATTCGTGAAATCCCATGCTGCTCCCCGTCATTGTTGGCTCCTCGATGATTCCGCCGGCCGCGCCCCAAAGCGACTCAGGGCATGAACTGCTCCTTGACGATCCGTTCTTCCAGATTGTGCTCCGGGTCAAACAGCAGGGTCAGACTCTGCTCCTCATCCTCCCGGATGCTCACATGGCGCACGTCACGCACTTCGGTGAAGTCCGCAACCGCGCTCACCGGCCGCTTGGTGGGCTCCAGGATGTCCACATCCACATGGGCCGTGTTGTGCAGCACGGCGCCACGCCAGCGCCGCGGACGGAAGGCAACGATCGCGGTCAGCGCCAGGATGTTCGCCCGCAGCGGCAGGATGGGCCCGTCGGCGGACAGGTTGTATGCGGTGCTGCCGGCCGGGGTGGCCACCAGCACGCCGTCGCACATCAGTTCCTCCAGCCGCACCACCCCGTCCACGCTGATGCGCAGCTTGGCGGTCTGCCGTGTTTCACGCAGTAACGACACCTCGTTGATGGCGCGCGCTTCACGCACCTCGCCGGCAGCGGTGCGCGCAATCATATGCAACGGCTTGATGACCACGGGCTCGGCGCCCGCGAGCCGCTCGCCGAGCCCTTCCAGCTGAAGCCGGTTCATCAGAAAACCGACGCTGCCGCAGTTCATGCCGAACACCGGCTTGCCCAGGCGCATGTAGCGATGCAGCGTGCGCAGCATCAGGCCATCCCCGCCCAGCGCGACGATGAAATCGGCTTCATCCGCGCTCACCACGGTATACATGCTGCGGAGTTGCCGATAGGCGTCCTGGGCCGTTTCGGCGCTGCTCGCCACCAGGGCGATGCGAGGTTCGGTCATGCTCTATCCACCGTTGCCGTTGCGCTCATCCCAGGCCTGGGCGGCCGCACGACCGCGCCTCTGGCTCACACCCGAGCAGATGACAATAGCAAGGAAGAACAGCAGCGCACAAAAGAGGATCGAGGCCTGCAGCCCCACCACGTTCTGCAGCAGGCCGAGCCCGAGAATGCCGAAGACGCCGGCCAGCTTGGTCGCCAGTCCCCAGAAACCGAAAAATTCCGCGGCCTTGGCTTGCGGCGAGAAAATACCCACCAGCGCACGGCTGGCGGATTGACTGGAACCCAGGCTCAGACCGGCCAGGATGCCCACGAACAGGAACAGATGCTGCGCCTCCCAGCCCAGGCCGAAGCGCGCGGTGAGGAACTCGGTTACCTCCGGCGTGGCCCAGATGGCCAGCACGGCAGCCACCCAGAGACTGAGCGTCCCCATGTAGGTGACCTTGGCGCCGATACGATCCTGCAGGGCACCGAAACCCAGGGCACCAATCGCAGCGGTGATCTGGACGATGATGAACATGATGTTGCGCACGGATTCATCCCAGCGGATCACCTGCGCACCATAGATGAACGCGAAGGTGATAATGATGTAGATGCCGGCCATGGCGAACACCACCGAGACCAGGAACAGGGCCAAGTCCCGGAACTGGCGCAGCTCCTGCACGGTGGTCAACACCCGCTCCAGGCTGATCTGCGCATAGCTGCGGCCGGGCGGCAGTTCGCGCCGCAGGCTGCGCTCCTTCACCCAGACAAAGGTCGGAATCGCTGCCAGAAGGAAGAACACGCCGGCAAACGGCCCCACCCAGCGAATGCGCTCGAAGTTATCCGCGGAGGCCTCTCCGAGGAACAGCAGGGTGAAGCCGGCGGCGAACAGCCCGCCCACATAGCCCAATGCCCAGCCGAAGCCGGAAATACGGCCCAGGTCCTCGGGCGGGCCCAGCCCGGGCAGAAAACTGGCGATAAACGATTCACCGATGGAATAGGCGTAATTGGAGACCACCAGCAGGATCATCCCCAACAGGATGTACCCAGGTGCCACGAAGTACAGCAGGCAGGTGGCCACCACGGTGACCAGATAACTCACGAAGAGGAAACGCTTCTTGGCGGCAGAGTAGTCCATGACCGCGCCGCAGAACGGCCCGGTGATCACCACCAGCAGGTAACTGATGGCCAGGGCGATACTCCACAGCAGATTGCCCAGGCGGTATTCGTCACCGCGGTCGCCAACGATCACCGTGGTGAACAGTTCGCCGAAGACCACCGTGATGATGAGCAGGGTGTACGCCTGGTTGGCGAAATCGAACATGGCCCAGCCGAAGATCTCGCGCTTCGGGGCCCGCTGGCGCACAACCGGCACGGCTTGCGTTGAACCGAGAATGGCCTATTGCTCCTCTCTAGTAAACGGGCTGCACGCCATCCCTGACGGTGAGGCGGTAGGGCAGCCAGTCGTCCCTGCGATCATCCCGGCACATGCCGTAGCGGAAGGGCGGCGTCATGCCCGGGAGGTCGAATCGCAGGTCCACGAACCAGGCGCACTCGCCGTCGTCCCCGCGCCCCACGTCGTACACCGCGGGCAGATGGGCAAAGCGCCGGTAGAAGGCGAAGCGCTCCTGGGTCCAGACATCCCGGGCCAGCCTATCATGCGCGCCACCGCCGAAGACCGGATGCCGCCCCCAGCCGGGATCATCCACCGGCCGGTAGCTTGCAAGAATCTGCCGGTACCAGGGTGCGTCGGAGGATGGTTCGGCCGGCGTCTCCGTTCGGCGCAGGTTGATGCGCGCCAGGTAGTGGGACTCCGCGGAACTGACGGAAACCAGCCAGTTGAACGGCGAGAACGGCTGCGGGTACGCCTCCACCTGGGCTTGCGGCACGCCCCGATCGGCCGCGAACGCGTGGCCGAGTTCCAGCGCGGCGCGGTATTGGGTGTACTGGAACAGCACCAGGGCGGTCACGGCGGCCAGGCCAAGGGTAGCGGACAGTCGCGGCCGCCAGTAAAGGGATGCGACGAAACCCACAAGCAGCAGGCCACTGAGCCAGGGATCAATAATGAACGTGGTGTTGAAGCCCGGCGCCCAGGTGCTCACGGGCGCCAGTATCTGGGTTCCGTAGCTGGTGATCAGGTCACCGAGAATGTGGATACCGATGGCCAGCATGCTGACCCCGTAATAGGCGCGCCAACCGTAGCGGCGGCCGCCCAGCACACTGAAGGCGATCGCCAGCAGCCAGGCCCACAGGGGCATCGCCAACAGGGAGTGGGTCAGGCCGCGGTGATGTTCCAGGTAGGCCACCGGGCCGAACAGGCTCATGACGAAGTCGAGATCCGGCGCAGCCCCGGCCAGCGCGCCCACTATGGTGCGCTCTCGCATGGACAAGGTATTGGCGCGTCGACGCGGGGCGGTGGCACGCGCCAGCACCGCGCCGGACAGGGCATGGGTCAGGGTGTCCAGTTAGGGCCTCCCGTGGGCGGATCAGGTTTGCGTCCGCTCCCGATGATGCCCACCCGGAGTCGGCGCGGGCAAGCCCCGTCGACCGGAAGGCGGTGCGTGGCGGTAGCCTGGCACCCAGCCGGCCAGCAGACGTGCGGTTCGCAGACCCCGGTGCAACCGGTTGCGTGTGCGCCGAAAACCGGGGCTCTCATCCCGCAACCAGCTCACGAAAGTGGCCACGAACAGGCTGCTCAGGACCGTCTCCTCAAGCCCGCGATGCAAGCCGCGGGCATTGCGGCCGGCCGCCTCCCGCAGCCACTGCACGGTGCGGCTGATGCGCAGCAGCGCCGGAACCTGCACATGCAGATGGCCGGGTTCCAGCTTGCCGAGGATCATCTGCCGGGTCACCCCACGGTGCGTCTCCAGGCAGTCCAGCCAGGCCCAGATCAGCGTCTCCAGTCGCTCCGGTGCCGGCAGCTCCGCCACCGCCTGCTCGGCCGCGCAGCGCAGCATGGCCGCGTCGGCCCGGTCGAACCAGGCGTCCGCAATCTCTTCCTTCTCCCGGAAATGCCGATGGATGGCGTTGAGATCGGTGTCCAGCGCGTCCGCCACGGCATGCAACCGCACGGCTTCCCAGGATGACCGCTCCGCCAGTTCCACGGCGGCATCGATGATGGCGTCCGACGATGGCTGCATGCTTGCCTCCTCCGCGTTCGGCCTTGGCCCGGTCGCGTGGCTCAGCCGCGGTTGATGCTGAGACCGCCAGGGCCGGTGAAGACCAGTGCCAGCGCCGTGAGCAGGAAGAAGCCTTGCAGCTCCAGTGCCCAGGCACCGCGCTCGGTGAGCAGGAATATCTCATGGGGGTGGGCCAGGAAAATGGCGAACAGCATGTTCACCACGATCAGGCCTGCGCCCCACCGGGCATAAAAGCCGATGATCAGCATCACCGGTGCCAGCAATTCGCCCACGTAGACGCCGTAGGCCAGGATTTCCGGCAGGCCGGCCCCCGCCAGCATGCCCCTGATACCATCGATGCCGTGAATCAATTTGGGCACGCCATGGAACAGCATCAGGACACCCAGCATCAAACGCAGGATGAGTTTGCCGATATCATCACCCAGAGAATACATGGTGGGTCTCCCTTGTTGGCCGGCGGGCCCTGCCCGAGTCCCCACAATGCACCGGCGGCGCCGGGCAAGGCAAGAAACCCGTCGGCAGCCGGCTGCCTGTATGAACCCGAGGAGGATGTATGCGCGACACCGTCGATACCATCTACTTCGCCCACGGCAAGGAAAGTGGCCCCTGGGGCACGAAGATCACGGCTCTGGCGGAACTGGCCCGCCAACGGGGGCTTCGCGTGGAAAGCCCGGACTACACATCCAGCATGGACCCGGACGTTCGTGTCCGCCAGTTGCTGGACTGCTGCGACCGGCACGGCCCGGGCTTGCTGCTGGCCGGCTCCAGCATGGGCGGCTATGTGTCGGCGGTGGCCAGCCGGACACTACGGCCCGCCGGCCTGTTCCTGATGGCGCCGGCAGTGGACATACCCGGCTACGAGGGCGACACCCGGCCGGGCACCGGGCGGGTCCACGTGGTGCATGGCTGGCAGGACACGCTGATTCCACCGGAGCGGGTGGTCGGCTGGGCGCAGCGTCACCGCGCCCTCCTGCACCTGATCGACGCCGATCACGCACTGAACAGCGCGCTGGGACAGGTCGAGGCGCTGTTCTCGCTGTTCCTGGACGATGCCCTGGGCGGGAACTGATGTGGCACAATCTGCAACCCTGGAACCGCAGACCCCGGAGCACTCATGACCGATACATCCGTAGCCACCACGCCGCCGCAGGGCCTGCCCATGATGCACGTGCTGTTGGTGAGCCTGGCCGCCATCCTGCTGTTCATGCCGCTGGTTAACCTGGGCGACGGCGGCACGCTGAACGCAATGGATATCGCCGGCCCCTGGGCCTACACCACCCTGTTCCTGCTGGGCCTGCTGGCCGGCGCCGCGCTGATCCTGATGTTCACCAATCGGGTGACCTGGGGCCGGGCACTGCTGGTGGATCTTGCCGTGGTGCTGAGCCTCATTCCGGCCGTGGCCGGCCTGGTGATGCGCTGGGAGGTACCGCCGGAGGGCATCACCGGCTTCGCCTATGGCTTCTGGCTGGTGGTGGTGTTCCTGCTGATCCGCTTCCCGCTGAGTTTCTGGATCCGGGGGAATGCGGCACGCCTGCAGGCAAGCCAGGTGAAGCCCCCGCAATAAGCGATGCTGCGCGACCTCAGCGTGAGGTCAGACGCAGTTCGATGCGCCGGTTGCGTCGCAGGGCTTCAGACGTGTCACGGTCGTCCACCGGATGGTATTCGGCGAAGCCGGCCGCGGACAGCCGTTCGGCCGGCACGCCCTGCTCGATGAGATAGTCGACGATGGACTGCGCGCGCGCCGTGGACAGTTGCCAGTTGGACGGGAACTCGGGGGTACTGATCGGCCGTCGGTCGGTGTGCCCCTCCACCTGCAGGACCCAGGGGATGTCTTCCGGGATCTCATCGGCGATAAGGAGCAGCGTGTCTGCCACCTGCGCAAGCTGACGGCGGCCGGGGGTGCCGAGCTCCGCGGAGGCGGTCTCGAAGAACAACTCGGACTGGAACAGGAAGCGGTCACCCACGATGCGGATATCTTCCCGTTCCCCCAATACCTCCCGCAGCCGGCCGAAAAACTCGGAACGATAGCGGCTGAGTTCCTGCACCCGCTCCACCAACATCAGGTTCAGCCGCTCCGCCATGTCGGCGAGTTCCACTTCCTGCTCCTCGACCCGGGTCTCCGCCAGTTGCAGCGCCGATGCCACGCGCCGCAGCTGCTCCCGCAGGGCGGATGCCTCGGCGGTGAGGCGATCGATACGGGACATGGCCTCTTCGGACAGCTCCTGCTCCTCTTCCAGCGCACGGCGCTGTTCCTCGGTCAGCAGCCGTAGCTGCCGCAGGCGGATGTCCCGCTGCTCCACCTCACGCTGTGCCAGCAAGGTGCGCTCCTCGGCTTCGGCAAGCTCCGCCTCCAGCGCGAGCCTCCGGTCCCTGGCGGCCCCTGCCTCGTCCTCGGCGCGGTCCAGTGCGGCGGCCAATTCCCCGACCTCGGCCTCCAGTTCGGCGCGCAGGCGGCGGAGCGCATCGATATCCTGCTGCATGCTAGCCAGCAGCAACGCCTGCTCCCGGGCCTCCTCGCGCTCCACCTCGATGGTCTCACCGGCCTCCAGCAGTTCCTGCTCCATGCGCTCCGCGCGGTCCAGCGCCTCGGCCAGCTCATCCTGCAGGGTGGCCCGCTGCCGGATGGACACACTGAGCTGTTCCTCCAGCGTTTCCCGGCGCCGCTCCTCCATGGACAACAGCTCGCCCAGTTCCGTGAGCCGCGCTTCCAGGCGGGCGAGGGTCCGCTCCCGCCCGGACAACACGTCCGTCAACACGGATTGGGCCAGCATGAAGACCGTGAGTACGAACACGAACACCAGCAGCAGCGTGGCCAGGGCATCCACGTAGCCCGGCCAGATATTGACGGTGTTGCGTGATCGGCGACCTCCGTTGAACATGCTGACCGCCTATGACCGCGCGTCTGGGGGTTCGGTGCCCAGGGCGCGTGCCACTGTGCGCGTGAGCAGCCGGATCTCGCTGCGCATGGCCTCGGCCGTGCTGTCCCGCTCGTGTTCCATTTTCGTCAGCAGGTTGCCCAGATGCTTGTCCAGGGCATGCAGGGCGGCCCGAAGCTGTTCCTCCTCCTCGCGCCGGTCGTCCAGGGATTCGGCCAGCCGCTTGAGCACCGGCTGCAACTCCATCTGCCCCTTGGTGATATTAAGCGCCATGCGCTGCTCGCCGCGGTGCTGATCCACCAGGCTGGACATCTGCTCGGTCAGCGTGATGAGCCCGACATCGGCCGCGCGGCGCTCCTCCTCGGAGCGCGACAGCGCCCGCTGGAGCTTGTCCAGGCTGTCCGCGGTCTGCTCCAGCAGGGCCTGGATGTAGGCCGGCACCGTCGGTTCGCCCTCGCCGCCACCGACACCGCCGCTGCTGTACTGGGTGACACCGGAAAGCCATTCTTCCAGGTCGTTGAAGAACCGGTTCTGGGCGTGGGTGGTCTGCAGATCGACGAAACCGAGCACCAAGGCCCCCGCCAGACCGAACAGGGAAGAGCTGAATGCGGTGCCCATGCCGTCCAGCGGTGCCTCAAGCCCGCTGCGGAGCTCATCGAAGATCCCGGTGGCGTCGGCACCGGCGATGCGCAGGTCACTGATCACCGTACCGATGGCGCGCAACGTGTCCAGCAGCCCCCAGAAGGTGCCCAGCAGCCCCAGAAAGATCAGCAGGCCGATAATGTAACGGGACAGATCACGGGATTCATCCAGCCGGGAGCGGATGCCGTTAAGCAGTGTGCTCATGCTGATGGCAGACAGCTGCAGCTGGCGGTCTCCACGATCGCTGAGCAGCCGGGTCAGCGGCCCGAGCACACCACCCTGGGGCACGGCGGGCGTGGCCCGGCTGGCGCGCCAGGCGCGTATCCAGTTGGCATCGGGTCCGAGCTTGATGACCTGGCGGAGATTGATGATGATCCCGATCAACAGCACGGTGAGAATCATGCCGTTGAACACGGGGTTGGCCATGAAGGCGTCCTGTAACGGTACCGCAAGCAGCGCACTGACCACGGCGACCGAGCCAAGAAACAGACCGATCCATACGAGAACCCGGGTGGGTTGCCTCACACCTCTCCTCCCTCGCCGCTATCACGGCCACTGGGTTTGTTGTTACCGATGATCCACGGGAGCGGCCGGCGGGGCAAGCCCGAAGGCGCCCGAACGCGCTATTGACGGTCTACAGGGGAACATAATCGCGGGGCAGAACGTCGGCGAAAGACTCAGCGATGCAAGGACCGATGCCAGTTCGCGACGCGCTTGCGGGGCCGGGTGTCGATAAGAACACGCAACATGGACTCTGCATCCGCACGGGTATCAAACGGACCGTGCAGGCCTTCGCGGGTCCGCATGTACCAGCCGCGCGCGAGCCCACCCTGCTTGCCAATGTAAAAAAAGCGGCCACTCTGAAAGACCTTGGGCTCGCCACTGCCATGCTGTTGCATGCACGGGTTCTCCTGTACGGGCAACGTGCCCCGGAACCACGGGAAATGTATAGCCCAGGTCTCGGCTCCGCGCCACAGGGAACATCGACACCCGATGAACGGGGGCTAGAGAACGCGCGCGCTCCGGCGCTCGTGTCCGTGTTCATCCAGCACCCGGGCGGCAATGCGCCGCCCCAGGTCCAGCACCGGCCCGGCCCGGTGAAACTCGTGGACCATGCAGACGTTCTTCGGCACGCGGATCACCAGGTCCGGTCGGTAGACGGCCAGCTGCTGGCGCGAAATCGACCCCTGCATCACGTCCAGGGTGCGCATCAGCACTTCGGAAAGTCCCAGGCTGGCCTCGGAACCGCCGCCATTGGTAAGTCCCGCCACATAGCCTCGCAGGCGCTGCATCAGACCTGTATCGCCAGTGTCGGACTCATCCCCGGCCGAGATGTTTTCAGCAGGCTCTTGGCTACTTGGCGGACCGTTCACGTCCACCACGACCGTGATATCCGTCAGCGTGCTCAGCGTCGGCGCCACCGGCAGCGGGTTGAGTAACCCGCCGTCCACCAGCAGGCGGCCATGGTAGCGGTGTGGCGTGAACACCGCCGGGATGGCGATGGATGCGCGGATGGCATCGAACAGGGGGCCGTGCGTGATCCAGACCTCGCGTTCCTTCTCGATATCCACCGCTACCGCGGTGTAGTCGTAGGGAAGGTCTTCAATATCCCGCTCCCCGATCAGATCACGGAGCTTGGCCATGAGCTTCTGGCCCTGGATCATGCCGCCGGGCGAGAGGGTCCAGTCCAGCAGGCTGACCACATCGGCCTGACCCAGGCCCTTCACCCAGTCGGTGTACACGTCCAGCTTACCGGCCGCGTAAATGCCGCCAACCAATGCACCCATGGACGAGCCCGCGATAGCCTTGATGGCATAGCCGCGGGCCTCCAGTTCCTGGATCACGCCGATGTGGGCGAAGCCGCGCGCACCGCCGGAGCCGAGCACCAGGGAGACGGTTGTGGGCTGCGGTTTCCTTCTTGCCATGCGCGGGCCTGATACTGACTGGGCGGAGCGACCCGCAAGCCGCTCAGCGCGGGGTTTATCGGAAGCTGGGTTCCCAGCGTGCCGAGAGGAATACGGCCTGTCCTGGCGTAGTGTAGCCGTCCACCACCGTGTAGTCCTTGTCCAGCACGTTATCCAGGTTCACGCGCAGGGTGAGGTTGTCCGCTGGGCGCCATGATGCTCCCAGATTAACCAGTCCATAGCCAGCCACTTCAGCACCACCCACGTCCGGGCGCGGGCCCACCAATTCCCATTCACCGTCCAGCGTGAACTGGCCGAAATCGCGGGCCACTTCCAGCTGACCGCTGCGCCGCGCCCGGCGAAGCAGGCGCTCACCGTCATCCCGGTCCCTGGCATCCTGGACCACGGCACTGGCACCCAGCAGCCATTCGCCGGTCTGGTAGCGGTATGCCAGCTCCGCGCCGCGGATGCGCGCCCGGTCCAGGTTCCGGTTCTGATCGGCGTCAAAGTCGTAGTCAATCAGATCCTTGATGTCATTCTGGAAAAGCGCAAACTCCACGCGATGCGCCGCTCCGGGCAGCCAGCGTAGCCCGGCCTCGCCGCTCAGTGAGCGTTCCGGGTCCAGATCCGGATTGGCCCCGAAACCGAAACGCTGGGTCACGTCCGGCGCCCGGTAGGCGCTGCCCAGCGACGCGTGCATCTGCAGCTCAGGCAGCAGCCAGTAGCCGTAGGCCACATCCCCGGTAAAGCGTCCGTCGAAGGCCTCGTGATCCACATAACGGCCGGCCAGCCGGACCTGATGCCTGCCCAGTTCCGCGCGGTACTGCGCGTAGTAACCGTTGTTGCGCTCCTGCGCGCCGTACACGGTGCCGAAGGATTCGGCGTTCACATCTTGCCAGGCGGTCTGCACACCCAGGCTGAACACCTGGCCCGGCGCTACGGTCAGGTCGTTCTGCCAATCCAGCGCGTAGCGCTCGGTGCGGAGGAAATCCGCCGAATCCTGCTGCACCAGCTCGTCCCGGAACCGGCTGGCCACCACGCGTGACTCCAGCCAGCCTGCGTGTCGGTAGCCCGTGGACAGACGGGTCACCGCGGTGCGGTAGTCCTGCGCCGTGGGCTCCAGCATGAAGTCTGCGTACTCCGCCGTGCCCTCGGCCTGGAAATGGTACAGGTCCACGCGGGCATCGCCTGAATCGAAACCGGCCCGGAACTGCCCTGCGTCGTTGCTGAAATCACTGTCATCCTCGGCGCCTTCCCGTGCGGGAAAGCCGTCCGCGCGCTGGCGCAGGCCGCGGACCGAGACATAGGCCTCGCCGTCACTGGCCGATACGCCTGCGTATTGTTCCTCCCGCCCATAACGGCCATAGCCACCGCCAAGCAGGCCCCGCACGCCGGTCTCGGGCCTCGCGGTGACGAGATTGACCGTGCCGCCGATGGCATCAGAGCCATACAGGCTGGCCGCGGGGCCGCGGAGCACTTCCACACGTTCCAGAAACACCGGATGCATGCTCTGCAGGGTCGCCTGGCCGGAGGTTCCCGGATTCATGGACACCCCGTCCAGCAGCACCAGGGTATGCTGGCTGTTGGCGCCGCGGATGAACACGGAGGTCTGCTGCCCGGGACCGCCCAGACGCGCCACGTCCACGCCTGGCAGCCGTCGCAACAGCTGCCCCGCATCCTCGGCGGTACGGCGTTCGATTTCAGCACCGTCGATCACATCCACCCGGTTCAGGGTCTGGGACAGCGGCTGCATGTCCCGATCCGGCGTGATCACCAGCGGATCAAGCTGGCGATCCGTTTCCTGGGCATTTGCCTGCCAGGCAGGCACAGCAAGGCATAGGGCTGCGAGAACCGCAGCCGGCTGGGTCTTCTTGTTCATGCACAATTCCTCGCGACCGCACGCACCCGTACGGTGATCTTGTGGTTATCGCGAAGGCACGAAGCAGGCGGGAGTGGCACGCGGGGAATGGCGCCGCAACCAGCCATGCGCCGCCCTCCGCAGCGTGTGCTGACATGCGCCAGGCCGGTCTACGGGCTGATGGGCCGAACCGGAGGGTTCATGGCATACCGCCTTCCCATGCCCGAGGGCACAGTGGCATCTGGTAGACCACGGCACGTGCGGATGCCCGGTAGGGCGGCACGTGCCAGCTCAATCACCGTTGCGGGGGCAGCGTCGGACTGACCTGCGTGGCAGGCGGCACCGACTTCCCGTTTCACCCGTTCCAACGAGCCGGAACAGGCACCTGGCGCGCCTGCAACGGTAACACAGCCGGACCCAGGCCGCATCGCTGAACAGCACACGGGCCGCGCAGGTGGGATCAGGCGCTGGGGACGAACAACGGCGGCTTGCCCGGTCGGTCAACACGCTCAAGCCGCTGCTGGTACAGCCGCTCCAGGACCGGGGTTTCCAGCATGATGGCGGTGGGGCCCGCACAGGTGCCGCCGTCCGGAAACAGCAGGATGACGTGGGTGCAGAAGGCGACGGCGATGTTCACATCGTGCAGGCTCATGCACACGCAGGCGCCCGCGTCGGCCTCCTCGCGCAGGACGCGCAGCAGTTGCACCTGGTGGCGGAGGTCCAGGTGGTTGGTGGGTTCGTCCAGCAGGTAAACCGCCGGCTGCTGGGTCAGCACCGAGGCCAGCGCCAGGCGGCGGCGCTCGCCGCCGGAGAGGGTCTGGATCTGCCGCTGTTCCAGGCCGGCCAGATCCACGCGCGCCAGTGCGGCCTCGGCGATGCGCACGTCCTCGGCGGACTCCGGCTCCCAGGCACGCAGATGGGGGTGACGGCCGATCAGGGCCGTCTCCAGCACCGTGGATGGGAAGGGGTCCGGATGCTCCTGGAACAGCAGCGCCAGCCGCCGCGCCAGACGCCGTCGGCGCCAGCTCTGCAGCACCTTTTCCTCCAGCAACACCGCGCCGGCCGCGGGCGCGCGCAGGCCCGCCAGGGTGTGCAGCAACGTGGTCTTGCCCACGCCGTTCGGCCCCAGCACCGCCCAGCGTTCACCGGGCCGCAGCGTGCAGCTAAGCGGCATCAGCGGGGCACGGCCGGGTATCACCAGTTGCAATTCGGTGGCTTCCAGCAACGCCATCAGAAACGGCTCCGGTAGAGCAGGTACAGGAACAGGGGCACACCCAGCATGGCCGTAATCACACCCACCGGCAGTTGCTCCGGCGCGATCACCGTGCGCGCCAGCGTATCGGCCAGCATCAGCAGGCTGCCGCCTAGCAGTGCGGAGGCGGGCAGCAACAGGCGCTGGTCATTGCCGATGAGCAGACGCAGCATATGGGGCACGACCAGGCCGACGAAGCCGATCGCGCCCGCCGTGGTGACCGCCACCGCCGTGGCCAGCGAAGCCAGCAGGTACACGGCCCATTCGAGGCCGCGCACCGACACGCCCAGCACTTCGGCCTGCAAGCCACCCCGCGCCAGAATGTTCAGGCTGCGCCCCAGCGGCAGCGCCAGCGCCAGCACCAGGGCCGTCATGCCCAACGCCGGCCAGGGCGTGGTGCCCTGCCCCACATCTCCCATCAGCCAGTAGAGCATGGCCGGCAGATCGGTATCCGGGGACAGCGACAACAACAGGCTGATGATCGCCCCCCAGCCGGCTGCGATGACCACGCCGGTCAGGATCAGGCGCTCCGGTGTCCAGGCGGCAGCAGCCTGGGCAAGGCCGAAGACCAACAGCGTGGAGCCGAGTGCGCCGAAGAAAGCGGCCGGCGGTACCAGCGCGGTGGACAGGCCGAGCAGAATCACGCTCAGCGCACCCACCGCCGCGCCGCCGGAGACCCCGAGCACGTAGGGGTCTGCCAGCGGGTTACGCAGCAGCACCTGGAGCAGCGCACCAGAGAGCGCCAGCAGGGCCCCGGTACCGAAGGCGGCCAGGGCACGTGGCAGGCGGAGTTCCAGCA
>LFIK01002068.1_pt1 | contig 16139 bp, 18 predicted proteins | sample 643401 | NCBI WGS metagenome assembly LFIK01 (sample SAMN03777447, study PRJNA286221) | soda lake metagenome | biome: soda lake; feature: Kulunda steppe; material: water; isolation source: sample T5-Br brine of Lake Tanatar-5 | place: Russia: Kulunda steppe | collected 2010-07
GGGGGGGGGGGGGGGGGGTAAAGCTCCTAGGTACCCGGCTTTCCTCGAAGGATGCAGGCCTCATAACGTTAGGATGGAGACACATCTAATTAGCCAGCAGTCTGCACAAGCCTCAGCCGCCCATGGCTTAAAATGGTCCCTTGGTGCCCTGAAACGTCAAAATGGTTCCTTGGTGCCCCAAAACGTGCTGTGCAGGCTACGCATCCACCGTATTCAAGGCTCAGTGCAAGCACTCTGGGGTGCTCGTGTGCCTCAAGGTTTACATGCTCAGCAACTTGTGCGAGCTGAGCCGCTCCCAGGTGGGCCTATCTGCTGTGACAATGCCAGGACTCATGCTTGCAAGTTCTGACTCATAGATGGGATCATGGCGGGATACGCTGGATCATGGTGGGATATCATGGTGGGATATGCTGGATCAAGGTGGGATATGCTGGATCATGGTGGGATATCATGGTGGAATATGCTGGATCATGGTGGGATATGCTGGATTATGGCGGGAGACGCTGGATCATGGTGGGATATCATGGTGGAATATGCTGGATCATGGTTGGATATGCTGGATTATGGCGAGAGACGCTGGATCATGGTGGGATATGCTGGATCATGGTGGGATATGCTGGATAATGGCAGGATACGCTGGATCATGGTGGGATATTATGGTGCGATATACTGGATCACGGTGGGATACACTGGATCATGGTGGGATACGCTGGCTTGTGATGCGTGTGCAAGAGCAAGAAGCCTGGCAGACAGTAGTGAAACACTTCATTACCTAAGAAAGTTTGCTTTTGCTCCATTCTGCATACTGCCCTTGGGCTCTGTGGTGTGCTCCTTGTTCCATGCATGCTGCCATGTGGCATGCTATCATTCCGTATCTGTCCTGTGCACCACCCTTGCAGATCTTCCGAGAGGTGAAGCTGCACAGCGCGTTGAGTCATGAGCACGTGGTTAAGCTGTATGGAGCATTCCAAGAAGGAGACCAGGTTGTGCTGGTGCAAGAGTACGCAGATTGTGGGGACTTGTTATGCCTGCTGCACAGGTGAGTAAGCCACATTGGCGGCGATATCATGAATCATGCCTGCTCACAGGTGAGCAAGCCAGTTGGTGCCGACCTCATGAGCCTCATGTCCACACACCTTGACGGGGAGCCATGCAGCGCCAAAGGTTTTTGCCAAAATATGCGGCTTGCCTTGCATCGCTTCAGCCTCTCCTTTGACATCCTGGTAGACTGGTCCCAGGATTGCCCTTTGGTCTAAGCGGCTAAACGCCCCCATTCCAGCTTACTCCCTTTTCCAGCGTATGTGTCGTCCATCAAGGCCTGAGTTGGCCATGCAACATTCAGCCTGGTTTGCACACACATATCCCTGGTAGGCCCTTAGAGGCGGCTGTTGGTGCTTAGCTCCCATGGGCAGTGCCACTCCTTGTCCTTGCCTCGGCACCCTCTGACTGCAGGTGCAGGGGACGCCTGCCTGAGCCCAAAGCTGTACGCCTGGTACTCCAGCCCTCTTTCACAGCCCTCCTGTATGGGTAGTGCCACTCCTTGTCTGCACACCCTGACTGCAGATATGAAGGACGCCTGCCTGAGCAAATAGCCGTACACCTGGTACTACAGCCCTTGCTGACAGCCCTCCAGTATTTGCACGCCAACGGGATTGTGCACAGGTGAGCTCCTGTATTGTGCTGCTCCGGCTGGTGTTATGTCTGGAGTGTGTCCCAGGCATCAGGATTGCGTGTGCTGTCACGAGCTCCCCTGTGCAGGGCAAGGTCTGTGCCACTGGGTGCAGAGCGGGCGTATTGTCAACTTGTCAAGCTGTGGCAGCACGTAGCCGCTACATGAGCAGACGCTGGCAACCATACTGTGAATCCAGCGGGCAATCATACTGTGCATTTCCCCTTGCCAAAAGTCAGCTTGGATGTTGGGATTGGTTGGTCAGCCTGATTGAGGGTCGTACTGCTTATTGACCAGGGACCAAGGATGGCAGGTTGCCCAGCTTTCAAGCTTTCCCTCCCACAGATTGCGGAGATGGATACACAGTACTTCGGACCTTGATGCCCTCCTTGATACCTTGATGCAGGGATTGATGCAATGCACTGCCCACGTGTTTTTCTTTTTTCCAGGTCATGAAGTGCCATATCAGCTTTAGGATTACGCCGCTTGTGCTTGGTTTGCACATAGGCACTGAACCTGTCATGTGCAGGGACTTTCCTTGATTAATGAATGGACTTCCTTTGTCGATGTAAAGAGCGTTTACATTGCATACGTAGGTAGCTTTGCTTCTCTTTTTATGCAGGGACATCAAGCCTGAAAATATTCTGTACACAAGTGACATGGGATTGAAGCTGTGCGACTTTGGTGAGCTTAATTTGAGCGGGAGAGGCATAAATGTTGTGATAGAAACTAAACATTCTAAGCATTCTAGGCCCCAGGGAAGCTTTCTGGGCAATTGCGTCCTGATGGGTCCTCAATTCCATGAGAGGACTGTTATACATTTGTAGCCCTGTACATCACATTGTGCATAGAAGCGCACAAAATGTGCTCCATGTGTACCACCCTCAACAAGGGATACAACAAATGCATGTTGGCTGTTTTTGGCTAACTGGCAAGCTCCATGTCCTTCACGCAGTACTTCTAGCTAGTAGCTGATTGATTGACCTCCAGGCCAGTTTTGTGCATGTCAAGGATATACACAGTCTCTTCTTCTGCTTGTAGCTGCTTCTCACCAGGTCGAGTGGATAAGAAGTCAGAAATTGGCTGTTTACAAACGATTGTCACTGTTGCTCTTATCCACTCTTGGACGTTGGATCCAAACCAGAAGCTTTTCCTGTAATATTCCAAGGCTCTGACTGCACCTGGATAAGAATGTTCCACTCACAAGTTTGATCTAGTGGCCTAGATTAAATAGGCAAGTTTAACTACAAGTTCTATAGTATGAATTCATGAAACAGTTCCTCGCCGCATCATTCTCCTCGATATTCTCCTGGCAGATCTACAATCAGCAACCGTTTTTACAACATGGGTTATAATCTGCGCAGGCTTGGCCATAAACTTACGTGAGGAGAGGGCTGTCACTCGGGCTGGAACCCTAGAATACATGGTGCGGTCTGAAATTGCCTGAAGTGCTCTTTCGAGCATGCGGTGTGTGACATAACGTGAGGGTGTGTGTGACAACATATTTTTCACTCGGGCTGGCATGGTGGGTTTTGTGATGGGTAGGGATTGTCAGGGATGGCGCTGCGTAAATGTAAACATGTGATATATGTGCATATTTAATGGATGTACCCGACTGTGCATACATGCACTTTTGTGATCTAATGAGCTAGCAGGTGTGGCAGGCTAAATAAACAGACGTGGAGACCATGTGAGATCATTTTCCATTGTCATGCCTGAGAAGCATCAACACTCCCTCATGTCATTGTGCTTGCGTGGTTACCTGCAGGCCCCAGAAGTGCTCAATTGTCCCTTTAAGGTGCGAAAAAAGCACCCAATTGTAAAATCAAGTGACAGCTTGGATGCCAATGTCCTTGTGGGGCTAATGTCTCAGGAACTTATTCCTAAGCTACACTGCTTTAATCTTCAGTCTCTGTGCGTTTGAAATGTAGGAGCTGTAGGGGCTGAATCTGCAGTCCCAAAGCACACTAGCTCTTGATGGGCGTTCCTTAATGAACCATACGTGCTTAACTCAATTCTTTTTTGAATGCCCTCTGTAGGAAAGGCCGGAGGAAAACAAGGGCAACAAGATGATTTGCTACTCGTACCATGTGGACACGGTGGGTCATGCATGCTGTTTTCACTGCTGCTGGTTGGCTTTTTTGTACTCATGAAGCAAAAGTCTGTATCCCTTTATAAGGTCACTACCTAGATGCCAGTCTGAAATCCATTTGACATTGAGCTGCCTTCTTCTCAGAATTCTCGTTTCTCAGCTGCTCAGGCTTCAAGAATCTTACGTGCCCTAATTCTCATCAAATGTTGCACTGTTAAACTGGCCGGTCAATATACTTGCGCCAAAGGCTTTTCTGCTCTTCCCCCCCCTCATGTAGTGGGCAGTGGGTGTGCTGACATACGAGCTTCTTGTGGGCTTACTGCCCTTCAGTGACAAGCAGCAAAATGAGATGGAGGACAAAATCAGGCTGGCGTACCCAAAGTAGGTAGTGCTTTTGAGTTGGTTGCAAGCCCAAGCAGATCCGCGTTTATGAATTGTCCTTTTTAGGAAGCTGTGCTTTTCAATACTCCTCAATGTCATACCTTGATTGATCTTGCTTGTCAGCCAGTAGCAAGGATAGAGTGGTAAGCAGGGCGCCCAAAGACGTGACATATTCTCCTTCTTGCACCACCTGGGTGCTGTTTCTTACCTCAGGTTCCCATCAAGGACGGGTAAGCAGAGCCGTGACTTCATAACTCTGGCTCTAGAGAAGGATCCTCTAGAACGGCCAACTGTGATGGAAATGCTCCATCACCCTTGGATGAAGGTGGGTAAGAAAGTAACCTTCCTGAAGAAGGTAGTTGGATACTTCCTTGCTTTTTGCTTGCAAAGGCATGTTCAGGCTCTCATCTTCTATCTTGCACCGTTTTAATGCTGTTTGTGAAGCATCTTTCCTTTCCTGAAGCTGCACATGGAAAGAAAGCTTGAAAGGTGACAGTTGGGGAGCACCTTTACAGGGATAATGCAGTAAGTATGGGCCTCCTGAACATCCCCCTCCCCATCTGGTATGATTGGTGCACAGCTTATCGTACCAGAGTGAGAGCAAATTGACCAGCCAGGTGCTAGCTGCAAGGAATGCTGTTGCGCAAAGCGGTCCATTACCTTCTTCAAAAGCCAAGATCCGTGCTTTCATTCTGGAGAGCCGTTGCAGTCTCAAGAGCCACGGATTTGGTGCTATATTTGTGAATGTGCCTGCCTTGCAGATGCAAAAGCGGAGCAGCAGCATGCAGCATCTGATAGAGCCCTTTCCAAACGGTATCGGAGCCTCTGCTCATAGCACTTGCCAGGTCATGCACTGTCCAATCATGAAAGAGCCCGAAGAAGGTTTACCGAGTGGTGAGTCTGTTGCCGTGAGCTGTTGCACGCGCATGGCAAACTGCCTTGCTACCTTAGGTCTATGGCACAGTTCAGGGGATGCACAGTGGGTATGGAGCTGAACAAAGATGCATTTAAGCAGGGGTGTAGGATTGATGAGCAATGGTGGGGATGTCCCAGGGACTTGGGGATGTCCCAGCTGGGCTGCACTCAACGGGCATCCTCAACAGCCTCAACAGCAGCTGCCCTCAGCACGCCAGTCACACCTGCAGTCCCTCACCCTGATGTATGTCAGGCTTGTCTCACAACTGTATTCCCTCAGCGTCTCCATCCGCTCTATACATGAGCCAAGCAAGAGCACCAGGTTGTGCACAGCCCCCTGACAAACTCCTCCGCAGCAGGCGCCGTAATGCTCAAGGCAACACGGCCTCATTCCTGCTCTGCCAACCCTCCATGTTCCTGCCCAAAAGCAGCCTCCTTCCCCTGACCCTAGCCCCCCACTCGACTCTGCACCCTGGCACGCTGACTAAAACCCCCCTGGGAATCTCTGCCCCCATCCCAATCGTGCTTCCTCCTCACTAATTTAGCATAAGAAGTTTTGCCTCGTCTGCACTGCAAGCAGGTCTCAACCCCTACCCGCACATCCAATGGGGGGCGCTCACCCATCAGCCAGCGTACGAGCCATGCCGTGTACACCTAGGGGAGTAAAGGAGCGATCAGCCAGGGTTTTGCCTTCCCCTCCCCTCAGGTCCGTGGAACAGGTGCCCTGGACACTCCTTAGCAGTCAGGTGGCTGTCCTTTGAGCTGCTCATGCAGCAGCCTCCCTCTTTTCTGGCTACCCCGTTGCCCTGGTGTAGAGATAACTATATCTTTGCCAGGAAATGGGAACGTCTCCACTGCCTGCTGCATCTGCGCGTCCAACATGGATTTTGCAGGTCTGATGATGCGTACCTACCCTGTTGCACTGTTGAAGGATGTGAAGAGTTACAACCACAGTTTAGAAAGCGTGCTTGGAATGCTCCAATGGTGACAAGGGATGTCCAAGCTGCGCTTCTGTTTTGGGATGGCCGGGCACATCAATGGTCAAGGGCGCAGGGGGCTCAGCACAGTTGTACACCTTGCTATCCTGCAACCCTCAGGCTCAGCCACTGGACACAGAGCAAGACTGAAGCTGTTCAGCCACTGGACACAGAGCAAGTCTGAAGCTGTCTGCAATTTGACCTCAAAGCCAAATGGTTCCACAAGCCATCCACCCTGAGGCTTGCCTCGGCATCCATCGCAAACGGGTGGTACAGGTGTGCAGATGGGCAAGCGTGCATGGGCATCCAATCACAAATGGGTGGCACAAGTGTGCCTGTGTACAAGCGTGCATGGGCATATATTGCAAATGGATGGCACAGGTGTGCAGACACACATGCGTGCATGGGCGTGACTTACGGTCCAGCCCTCGCCAAGAGCATGTGTGGAGTTCTGGAAGCCATACTTGAGAGGTGCGGTGTATCATAAGGCGTGTGATTACGCACAAAAGGCGCCCCAAGGGTGGGTCCTGCTCAGAAACAATGCACATGTTGCCTCTGGGGTGCAGCTGAGTGCAAGTGTTGACATGCAAGTCCCCACTTGTCCGATTACAAGATACTATGGCGCCCTGCTTCCTATCAGGATGTGGTAGGCAGACATTAGCCAGCACTGGCACCTGACCACCTTCAATGAGACTTGCTTTTGGTCTGAGAGCCATTTCCTTGCCGCAGCATGTACTGTTGGGTGTGCCGATGGAATGATAAGGCTGTATTTCTTGTCCACAGACATCATCATACCAACTCGGCGCCTTCCGCATTTCAGCCCAGAGAACCAAACTTTTCCTGCCCTCTGCTTCTGAACTTGTAAGTGCCAAATGTTGAAAAGCATTTTTCACCCCTGGTGGCTGCTTTTTTTCCATGGGCCTGGTTTGGAAGTACGAGAAAAATGGGTGTTCTGGCGAGGCAAAAGCACAGACTGCCCATTCAAGACGCTTGGGCCATGGATTCATTCTGTGAACCAGCACTGTCCAATTCACTATCACGGGGGATTTGCCTCCTCCTGAATCTGTTGTTGCAGTGCAATGAGGTGAATGCTGGGTGTTGTCGCTTATGAGGAGCACAAGATGCCAGGCTCCTTTGCAACAATTCAAATCACAAGAGAGTTGCGGATTACTGGGATGATTCTCAAGCTTGGCCTCTGATGTCCCTTGAACTTGAATTGAAATCATGGGGCACTTCTTGTCCCACTTGTACTTACCAGGAACTTGCAAAAAATTGAGAGTTGCCAAAGTTTTTGTATTTTTTGTTTAGGTTTTGCTCTGAGAAGTGTGCTTAATTTCAATGAGTGTAGGACTGATCAGCTTCCGGAGGTCTGCCACAAAAGGCTGCATTACGGCAGCATCACTCCCTCTTGGCATTTTTACGGCTGAGGCTTGAGATAACTGCAAAGTGTGAGGAGAGATTTGGGTGAAACAGAAGCTCGATCAATGGGGGCAAAATAACTATCTTGGATGTTTTTACTCTTAGGCCTCACACTCCAAGAAAGGTGTTCATGCTCATTCCCAGATACCTTCCTTCAATTTACAAATGCACTTGGTTGCGTGCATGTACATTCCTGCGTGGAGATTCAAATTTGGGCATGTTACGCTTTGTGCCATACATAATTTTTTGTAATCTAAGACGATAAATTCATTTTGCTTGCATGCCCTTGCTCAGAAGTGTGCCTTGTGATGTTCAAGTGGAGGTCGATTTGCTGTAAGTTTCTTTAAAACAGGGTAACTGTTGATGAATGAGAAGGACAGTATCTGCTAAGTGTTGCACTTTTCTTGGCAAGGAATTACACAAACAATCATTATCTTGTTAGATTGGTGTTATTACTAAATGGTTGTCATTGTCCATTTGTGGGTATTGGGTGGTTGCTAGTGAATGTTGTGACTTTATTGTAACCTCTTTTCCCGAAATTCTGGAGGGGCCTGGCATCCCCATTTGAAACAAGCCTTGTTTGGCCCCAGGCTGGCTTCAGGCTGAGTAAGGCTTAGAGCAGAGAGGCAGAAGGCACCTCTAGGATATGGATAGATGGCAGCAGCAGCATATGCCCCATTTTTAATTTAAGGTTCTGAATAGCATGTCAAAGGCTACTCTGGATGAGCAAGATTGCCTCCCGTCGTTGTAGCCCACATTGTGGACCCAATGGCATAACATAATACTCTGGTTTATAATAGTTGGCCTGATAGCTGCACTGTTGAGCACGCATGGACACATGCCTGCACCGTAACGCCAAATTAGTGCAGTGCCAGGTTTGTGCAGCATTGTGACCTGAAGGTTGGTTGAGTCAGCTGGTGAAGTATTTGATCTTGTCATCAGTTCAGTTAGGGCTGTTTTTGAGCACGTCAAAGACAAGCTCACATTAATACCTTGTTTGCTCCTAGCGAACTGGTAAGATGTGCGCCAGGGAGAAGACCCCTCAGGGGTAGAGGCTCTAGCCCTTGGACTGCAACAGGTTGGCAGCGCCCAGTCCAGTCCAGTCCAGTCCACCCGCCCAGTGTCAGTAGGGACGTCCTACAGCAGCTACGTACAGCGCTGACCTTGCCTGTCCGCAGGCTGAACAGAGAGAGAAGGGAATGTAGGGAAAGATTAGGGTCTCGGAGACTCCACAGTCACATCACGGGCAACCTGTTGTCTGCTTGCTGTACACGGTAGCTTTCTGCAGCCAGTCCACACTCCCAACTTGCTCAAACTACATCTATAATTGAATGTTATGGCCAAGACGCAAGTCTGGTTTGGATGCAGCTATCTCTCAGCAAGACAGTCCGCAAACCATGGTAAAATGCTGTGTGCTTTCTCAGATTTGTTCAAAAGCTGGTTGTGTATGCTGTTGAAGGCCCCGGGATTGCGGCCCCCGGTGTATAAATCGCATTGACTTTCAGATCCAGTGGCTCTTGTGACTTCCCTTTTCTTCAAAGCTTATAATGTATAGGGTTTGGTACCCTGCATCGATAAAGGAAAACGAGACACATCAGCCATCAAAGGAAAATGATAACTAGTGGGATCTGGAAGGTCGCTAGCATCCCCATGCTCCAAGACCTTGAGAACCACTCTTTTTTCAAGTGCGCATCTACTTGTAGTCAGTTTGTGTGCATAATGCATGGAGTGAGCATGCAATTTAAGGGCAGTTCAAGAAGTTCTGTGGACCCTCGGTAAATCAAGACCAAGCTCTTCAATTTATCTTGCAATATGATGCAATGTGCCAAAGTTATGGATTGAACCTCCCAAACCAAAGGATGCTGTTTTCATTATTGAAACTACGCGTTTTTTTCAATGCGTCTAGCTTGCAAGGACTTGCATAAAGAATTGCGCAGTTGGCTAGAGGCCTGCAGCTGGTGCTAAAACCTCAGATTTTAAACCTGGAATCTTCAAAGTACCTCACCCTTATGAGGTGCACCTCCCTCTTGATAGCTTTGAGCTTGTGGACTCTGCGCAATTCCCCATGAGGTTAAGCGTGCTGCACCCGTTGCAAGTGAGGAGCGGAAGGTGGTTTGGATTTATTGGGCCCCAATACCAGGTAAGGGCGTAATGAAAATGGCATCAGGGCGACTGGAGGTAAGCCTGTCTCTGACAGATAAATGAGCATCAAACCCCAACAGGGCAATGTCCTAATACAAGCATGCTCAGGAATTTGGAGGCTTTGTTGGGCCAGATGGTCAGTGATACCAGGATCCAAATGAACCAATCATCCTGCCAGAGAGCCTTTGCCGATGACTTTCATAATGAGTCTGCAGGTAACATTATGGTGTTCGGTTATCATTCCAGAAGTTATATTATGTTGACACCCTGAGAATATGGAGAGCGCTGTCTGCTTGTTGGCAGAGTGGAACTTATATCAGGCTCCCTGAGATAGCAAGAATGGCAAAGTAACTGGTCACGAGTGCAGTATTACATGCACTGGCAGTATAACATGCAGTATTACATGCAGTATTACGTGCAGTGCTTTGTCAGTGGAGAGGCAGGATTACTTAAGTAGCTACAACTGCTGAAGAAAGGCAGCTTATCTCAAGCTTTTGAACGGTTAAAAGGTAAAAAAAGGAGGAAAGTGGCTCAGGGAAATAGGTCTCCAGCTGGCTTGACTGCTGGGCTTGCTGCTCATTGCTAGCCTGAAATGAGTCCAAGATCCAGTATACATGAAAATTCAAGCTTACCAATCCATAGATAAGAGATATACACATCTGTATCAGAGGGAATAAGTGTGAGTGCTCAGTACAGACATTGGCCGGAAGGTAAGGTAAGAGGGCATGTACATACCTGTGCCAGCGCTGGCTAGCCAACAAGGGCAGTTTTGAAGCCCACACAAATTAGTGTGCGCGAACCAAGGTGATATTTTAAACCTTGGACACAGTAGCCCCATCACACTGATTGCTGATCATTGCTGGTTGGTGAAATCTTTTGGCCTGCATGGGATTCGATCGTGATTGCTCGTGACAAGAATCTTCCGATAAATTTTATTAATAAATCATTTCATCTTTCATGTAGCAAAGATTTGCCTCGAGACGTCCTTGGTACCACGGCCTAAATGGGGGCGTCGAATGCTCGATCGCGTGCACAATCATCACTACCAGTAAAAATTGAGCAGGGCAAGCGATCTTCTCTAGCTTGGATCTTGTCCGCCCTCATTCCAATCTCGGGGCTGTCTGTGCTCCTGACAGTTGCACACACCAGCAGGCAGGCAGCAACAGCAGCTCCTGGTGGAATATATGACGAAAATAATGCGGATGGTGTTCAATTGCTACCTCTGGAGAGCAAGCCTTTGCACCTTGCAGCGGAAATTTGGTCAAGCAAACATGCAGGCCCCCCTACCAATGTCTCTTTCTCTGACCAAATGTCCTCTTTAAAATTTCCAATACTCTGGGCTGCACCTTTCTTTTCCCAGAGCGGTAAGGGGTCTTTTTTTTGAATCACACAGCCAGCTTGCATGCTTGCATACTGCATTAATGGTGGCAACTTTGAACTAGTTGCGCATTTTGAACTGTGTGCAGGGTATGGAACCGAAGCTATAAGGTAAGAAGTTTGAATACATGGTGTAGTGTGCACTGTACTTGGGTCAAGAATTTTATCCCTGATTGCTATCTCTTGTCCCCATGCAGCTACGTTTCTGCCCTCCTCCGCCACAATCTGATAGCTCCAAGCGACATTTACATTCAACAGAGTGGGGATGAAATCCACCCAGCAATTGTGGAGCAGATGGACACAGATTTGAAGAGCCTGCTGATGGGCCAGGAGTATGATGCGATGATGAAGGTGCTAGACCTGTCTGGCACAATTAATTGCTACCTCTATGCTACTGGGAAGTTTGACTTGTTGAGGGCACCAGGAATGCTCACCTTTGAGGCTGGATCTGCTTGAAGTTGCTCGTTCCTTGCACTTTAACCCCTGTCATCTGTCTCCCAGAACTAACATAAACGTCACCTGGATGCACTGGTTCCTGAATCACAGAAATTGCCTCCCAGCTTGGCAAGCCGTCCCGTCATTCTCATTTGTGAGTTATGAATGCCTTTGCGCATCAAATCCTGAATGCAAGACCAATCCTTGAGGTGGATGACTGAGAAAGCGCTTAACCGGTGAACTGTGTTGTTTGAGTAGTTGGGAAGCTATTGGCTGCACTGTGTCATCAAAGCGCACATGTCCTACCACAAATCATTTTTCATGGACATCTGCTCTGCGCCTACAGGCCACACTTTTCCAACTTGCTGGAAGCAGCCCAAAGGGCAGCAGCCTCCGCAACAACAAAGCCCAAGTGAACAGGTCTTGGACAAGGGCACAGATGCAGAGAAAGGAGTGACAAGGTCAGGTGCAGCAGCGTCGCCTCTGGTAAAGTCCATTTCCCAAATTCATACAAAAGAGAGCCGCCAACAAGTGTCACCTACCAAAGTGTGTGGAGCTGCCTGCAGGATTTATTCTGCTTTCCATGCATGGGGGCAAAGACGCAAGAGCAGACAAACTAATATCTCATTCTCTCAGACCTTACATTGGCAGGTCGAGCCTGGATTTATATGGCAAGGGAGCATCTTTGTTCCATCAAAATGTCATGTGCTCCCTCAACTTCAAGCTATTCGCTTTTTGTCACTGTAGCTTGCCGATAGTGCACACTAGTGCCCCAACTGGGCCGGCACGATTGCTGAGGGGTCAACAAAAAAGAGTAGATGATGGGAAGGAATCCAAAGGTCCAAGGAAAGGACCAGCCACTGGACAGCAACCTGCAGACCCTTCTATCCATCCCCCAAGCCTGCCAGCCACAGCAGCAACCAAACCTGAACCAAGCTGCCCATGCCTCAACAACAAGATCAAGGTGTGATGCAGTACAGATCAAGGTGTGATGCAGCGCAGTGCAAAAGGCAACGTTGGACCTTTGGCAGTTGCATGGCTTTGTAAAAATCCAAAGACCCTTGTGCACAGGGTTTATTCTGCCATTAGCTCAGTTTTGCAGCATTTAAGCTGAGGCATCCTGATTAATTGTGCATGTTATGAAATTGCATACAAATTTTTTGCAAGCTGTTGTTTGTGGCATGCAGCATGCATATGGTATGTGCTTGCGGAGACAGATTGCTGTCCCAATGTAGCTAAGTCTCTGCCCCCCTCCGCCAAAACTTGATAGCTCCAAGCGACATCTCCATTAAACAGAGCCTGCTGGCAGAGACAAGTTTTCAATTACTTGGACTAGGTGTTTGCCCATGCAGACACATGCACACCCAAACACACAGCGTCTTGGTAGACATTAACACTTTTGTGTTACACTCCAGTCCAAAACATTTGGGATGCTCTTGCAGGACAAAGTTGTTTATCTGGTGGGGCGATCCATGTTTGAAACCGAGCGCTTGCCTGCAAAGTTGGCCAAATATGCTCAGGCAATGGATGAGGTATGCTTCACTGGCAGCTAGTCAGCTTCTTCTTAGCTGCCATGTTGCTGTGAAAACAACAGTTTCATGTTTCATTCAAGGTTAGACGTAGTATCAGTGGCCAGAAACCCCAACTGCTTGAGACCGATAGACAAATGTCTTTGAGCGCTTTAAATCCTGGATAGTTTGCGCACTGTGACCTACATAGTGTAAGTATGATATTCACGAACTTGTGTGTCGCAGATTCTTGTTCCATCCATGTTTAATGTGGACTCATTTGTAGCCTCAGGTATCAATACTTCAATACACACCTTACCCCAGGTATGTTTGGCTTGTGTTCACCTTCAAGGATTGTGCAAGGCTGCACAAGCTGATACACACTGTACAATGAAAATCTACTGCATTTCTCCTAGTGCCTGATATCACAAAATCTTTGCTTGGTGTTAGCTTATGTCAAAATCGAATGTAACTTGCCGTGTCTTGTAGACATACACACAGTGCATCCAGTGCAATGTCCAACATTCTGGTGCTTTGTTTCTTCCCTAAGAAATCCCACAGTACCATTGAGACTTATTTCACGATGCTTGAGCCGTTAGTTGCATATCTGTGGCACAGGGTGCAGGGCAATGTTTCAAGGAAAGTTCGAGTCGAGGTGTTGGTACGGCAGAGGTTATTCATTTGACAGTCAATCTCTATTGCCTTGAATGCCTAATTAGCTTTAACTCTGGGAATGTGATCAGACTCGATGCTTGTATACCATGCATGGTTTATAAGCACAGTGCACGCAGCTGCCCAAATTTGCAACCGTGGAAAACAAGTGCATATGCTCAAATGCCACTGTGCTCCGCCACATACCATCAATCCATCTGCTGACTTCAGGGCATAAACACCACTTTCTATCACCCTGAAGCCCCGCCCCTAGACCTCTATGCAACGGGCACTTTGATCATGGGTACAGACCCTTACACTGGTCAAGCACCTCAGAGTAAGACGCGTCCACAAAACATCCTTGACATTGAAGCATGTCACGGAGGGTTGCTGCATTGCGCAAGCAAGAGAAAGGACACTGTCCTGGCAGGGTTAGAAAATTTATGGACAAAAGCACCCAATCCCCTCCAAAGGTAGTCCTATGGGCTGTGTGTTTCAAGCTGGCCTCCATCAACCACATGCCCAGAAACTCCCACCTACTTTGGCAATGCTGCACCACAACTTATGTAACCCCTTTGCATTGGCCAGCTCCAGCAGGGGAGTCAGGAGCACCAGACCCAGCAGGGTACCAGGCTATACACCCAGCTACTGAAGATGTTGATTCACGCAAAGTAACACCTGAGGCAGCTACCAAGGGCAAGCGAGGGTCTATTTTCAAGACAGGGGGCTTTGGGGAGATCAGCCTCTTTGGCAATACCAAAAAACATCCCAGCGATAAGGGCAGCGCAGCTAGCAAGCCCAGAGAGCCTCGTCTTGCCACTCCACAAATAGACCATGCAGCCTCTAAGCCCAAGGGCAGCAAGCAGCATGTCAGTGCCGGGGCAGCGGCAGCAGCAGGGCTGGACAGCGTTTCCTCACAACGGCTGAATAGCAGGAGGCTGCTGGCTGCTTCTAATACAGAAGCCGAGCAAGCCATGCCACAGGGCCTTGATGGGCTAGGCAGCCATGGAAACGCTCTACTCCAAACAAGCCAGGCAGGCTGCATAGACCAGAGCCGCTACGATGGCAGCAGTGGCCACAAATCACTGCAGTGCCCCAGCCCAAGGGGGAAACACACCTTCAGTGTTTCCACACCAGCCCCTTTCAGATTTTTGTCTGTCTTCAAGTGGGAGGTGCGTCATTAAAGGCCTGTCACAAGCTATAAATGGCATGACGTGCCAGGAAGTAGGTTTTCTCAGACACACAATATTTGTATGGTGAGGCTGTTGGTATTGGAATTGGCAGGTCTTTTATATGTCGTGAGCCAAATTTCACGAATTGGCGTGTCTTGTGCCCTTGCTCAGAGCCAAAGGTGCAGTATCCTGATGTCTGCAGGACCGCAAGGGCTGGGACCTGCTGCTGAGAGCCTACCTAAGGGAGTTTGAGCCTTCGGAGCAGGTGGAGCTGCATGTGGTGACGCATGCCTTTGGAGGTCAGGTGTGTACAAGCAAGATTGTCTGAAGGTGCATGTGTATGTGTGTGTCTGTGCATTCAAGGCAAGCTCTCAAGTCTCTCAGGTATCAGCAAGCTGAGTTGTTCTAGGGAGGGCAGGGGTTGCGTCAAGAAATTAAACCACAAATGCACAGCACCAATATGGCAATTTCATCTCAATTTTGTGCTCCTTCTTTTCTGTGCATCACTTTTGTATTACGTTCATTGTTTATTACACGTATGCGCAATTAGATTCACGCACAATTGCATGGTACATTAACGCCATGAGGTTTGGTTGCAACTTGTTGCACATTGCCTGTGTTATGGAGTTTCCAGGCTTCTGACACACAGGAGCATGGCACCCTGTCACATGCAATACTGTGTTGAAACCCTTGTGCAAGAAAAAAAGATAAGGAAAGATACACAGGTAGTGTAGCACTCCCTGCATCAATTAAGGAAAAAGAGTCGTCTAGGGCCTAAACACCGTACCACACCACCAGAAAAACAAAAAGTCAGTAGGGATCAAGGGGATGACTTGCAGTAACCCATTCCTGGTCTTGATGATGATTTGCAGCAAAAGTTTTCTCAAGAGCGTGTCTACTAACGAGTTTATAAGCATATTGAACCGAATGAGTTAAGTTCACAGCAAGCTTGGTGACTTCTGAGGATCTAGACCGAGATGTTTCAGAGGCTCCAAACTATAAGGGCTGTAGATGGTACATCCCACTCCCATAAGGATAGTGTGGAGGCTAACAGGCCGCAGCTCGGCAAAGGTGTTGACAGAGTACGCTGTGCTGGTGGTGAGCGGCTTCAAGCTGGCTCCTAGGCCTGGTATCTTCACAGTACTTGGCCTCAACAGGATGGATGTGCCGCTGTGCATACATTATAATGTGCAAGAGCACAAATGTCTAGGGTTGCTGGAAACCGTATATGGAAATTTTTTATAACTTATATACCGTATATATACCCCGTATATACCCGGTATACCGTAGAAACCGTACATACCAAAAATCCCAACCCCCCCGATCAGACCCCCAGGGGCGTCATTGCGTAGCTCTCGAAGAGCAGGGAGCGCACAACCAATTACTTTTTCCAATCAAAGA
>LFIK01002069.1_pt1 | contig 16133 bp, 21 predicted proteins | sample 643401 | NCBI WGS metagenome assembly LFIK01 (sample SAMN03777447, study PRJNA286221) | soda lake metagenome | biome: soda lake; feature: Kulunda steppe; material: water; isolation source: sample T5-Br brine of Lake Tanatar-5 | place: Russia: Kulunda steppe | collected 2010-07
AAACGCGCCCAAATGAATAAATTCCTTTCTAAATTTGCAAGAGGGGTGCATACATCATATTCCATCCGACATTCAAGTTTGATGACAAAATTCCGGCTGGCGGGGGGGATCCGGCGTGTGTATAGCGCCTGAAATATAGCGCAATATAGCGCTATGTATCGCTATATAGCGCTAAATATTTTTCCATGTAGCGCTTTACGCGACCCCTAGACATGTGTGATGCACTTGCTGAAAGTGCACAGGGTCTCCCCTCTACCAGTCTTATATTACTTATGGGTGGCTTCTATGATCGTACCTAGCCCTTGCTTACCTCCCTCCATGCACGCATATCAGCCATGCTCTCATTTGCATGCTAGACTTGCAGTCTTTTCTTAAATGCCGCATTGGCTTTGTCTCATGTCTGCTTGTGACTGCTGTCTTCCAACATTCTGGCTGCCTGCCTATTTCTCTGCTGTTTCATTTTCTTGGCTGCCTACTGAGTCTCTCTTACCCGCTGATCATTGCTGCATCTCTCTCAGAATTGCCAATCCTCTGCTTTTGTGACTGCTTGCCATCTTTCTGCATTTTCTGGCTGGCTTTCTGCCCCCATCCACATTGTAATGACACATGGCGAGGGGTCGGCTATAACATTTTATGAGAAGTTCTATAATGTTATATCACGATACATAGCAATATATAACGTTTTATATATAACGTTTTAAATGGTTATACTGATCTGTTATAGATCTCAGTGCACCCCCAAGGGCAATGAATTTCGCCTCCAGATTTTGAAGATGGGTGGGGCAGGCTGAATGCAGCCCCTTTGCAAAGTTGCAAGTCCAAAAAATAATTTATGAGTCAGCTGCTAGCTAGGAGGTCAGAATATAACATTATATCTTATCTGGCTGGGAACTCCCCAAGGCACTCCCCATTGCCCCGGTGCTATCGTTCAAGCTCGTTCAAGTTGCCCGCTGCTTTTGAAGCCTTGTCCTACTTACTGTTGCCCAGCTGTGCCACTCCTCTGGCATGTTTGCCTTCACAAATACTAGCTTCTCCGCTGTCTCAATGCCAAGGTTGTTGCGCAAGCGGGTGTAGACGTGGCCCCATGCACTCCAGTAGCGCTTGGCTGCACAAGATGAGGTATGGCTGAGAGAAGCTTTTGGCAGCCACTGTTAGGTGGGGGAACAACTTGTTGGCCTTGGTCAGCCAGAAGTTGCGCAAGAAGTCAGGCTTGATGGAGATGATGGTCTGTAGCTTGGCGGGGTCTGCTGAGTTGTCACATATTACAAGGTGGCGGGCTACGTCCGTTAACTCATGCCAATCACCCATGTCCAGCTCCATGAGATCTTTGCTGAATGCTGCTATCATGCTGCTGTCACCCCTGCCTCTGTTCACGTGTACTACGCATGAGCACCTCCTCCTTGTGCTCGGTAGTCAGCTTGCCATAGGGTGTGCAGATCATACTTGCATGTGTGTGCATGGAGGCAGAAAATCATGGAAATGCCAGTGGTTTACTGGCGTTCTGAGAGCCATCTGGAACACTGAAACAAGCTGCCATTCCATTCAAATCAAGCATGGTAATGCCTTCTTCTGAAATTATTACTAAGTGCAAAGCCTGGACATTTATACAAGCGGGTAACTTACCCTCTCAATGATGAAGTTGGTGGGGTCGAGCACAAAAGCTGCAACATGTGCTGAGGTGTGGTGTTTGCTTTGACGGTCTGGTCAAACGCCGACAGCGTGCTTCTTCAAGGCAGCAGGGAAGTCAGGGTGTGTTACTGCCCATCGGGCTGTGTTTTCGAGGGCTGCTTCGCACGCCGGTTGCTGCCAGTGCTGCTGCTATGAACTTGTGGCGTTGTGCTGCCTGGGAGGGGTTGGTGTGGCTTACATTGGCCTTGCACCTCTTGCACTCCAGCACACAGTCCCCCACACTCTGGCTTTATCACTGCTTTAAACACTGCCTCCCACTGTTTAGGCTTGCATGATTTGAGCTTCCTGAATAGCTCTCCAGGCTTCATGTGCCCTTGCACGTAGGGTTGTGTACCATTCTCGGCCAATTCCATCCAATAGTGATCCCCTTCTACTATATCTGCCATCTTTGTGCATAAACAAGTTGCTTGTAAAGAAGATCGGGGGTGTCGAGGATGCCAAAGGGCGGATTTGGCCCTAATTTAGCCCTGTTATATTTTGGAAAACCTTTAACGTTATATATCGTTATATAACACAACGTTATATATAACAGCGCCGACCCCTACACATGGCCTAATGAGCTGGAATGAAAATTGGAGGACTGGTGCACAAGAGCTTGAGCATGCACCCACCAATAATTCCCTCAGGAAAGTCAGCTTTCCTCATGGCCTCATAATTAAACGGATTGGCGTTGACAGTGCAGAACTTCAAGTAGGTCTTCATTGTGATCCGGTCATCGCCTTGCGCGTTGTTCCCTTTGCGCTCAAATCCGCTGTCTTCATCACCCACAGCCTTGTCAAACTCAGTCACAAGGTCCTGCACACAGAGTCTTGTGGCATCACTTTCAGTGAGTGGCAGTAGGGCTGTCATGTGTTGGAGCTTTATCAAAAGATGGCAAACAAGGGATGACAAGAAAGCATCACTAAGGCAAGCTGCAAGTTCATCAGAGTCTGACAGGCACTAGGATGGCGGTCGGAAAATTTCCATCACTTTGACATTGAGGGCAGTTTGGATATGCACCGAGTCCCCATCTGCTTGCACGTCTTGTTGTTCATCACTCACATGGTGCCTTTGGTCCGTGAGGCCAAGCATCAGGATGCAAGTGCCGTGTCCTTCACTTTCCATTGCAGACAAGACATGTTCTTTCAGCTTGTCCAAGCGCTCTGACTCCAAGCATGGAAAGCCCTCCTCTGTGTTGCCCCTCAAGGCATCTTGAAAGTGGCTCCTGAGGTTTGCACTGGAGATTGTTGTCCACTGCATAGGAGACAGACAACCAAACAAAGGCGTGGAGACAGGTGTATTGGGTTATGTGTAGGGATTGGCGTTTGCTAACAGCGCTATAAAAATTTTCAGATTAAGCGCGTTGACGATAACTCATCCCTGGGCACCTGAAAACTATTGATAATAAGTATAAGATGGCAGATATCATTGATGGGGACGATCCATGGATGACACTGGGGTCGGATGGGATGCAGCCCCACGTCCAGGGTAGAGCCACCCCTACCAACCTCTACAAAAGGTTGACAGTAGGTCCCCGTAGGAAGTGGTATGACGAAGGGTAGGTATACTCGCCCTCGGAAAAAGTGCTTAAGCCTCGGTGACCCTCTTTCACTGGATCAGCGCTTTGACACGCTAAAAAAAAAAGAATTCAATGTATAAATATTTACCATTACATAGAAATGCCCACAAATCTATTGCAGTGATGTTGAAGGGGTTGCAACCATGGTGGACGTGGGGTGCAGATGCCTCAGCTCGCAAAGGTTTGCTTGGCAGGATGGAGAGACGGCAGATGCCGTCAAAGCAGTGAGGCAAGAAGGCCAAAGGGAAGTCTTGGTAGTGGCAATGCATGAGTGTGGTGCTAGCGCCTGTCACTGAACTGAGATGCAGACACCGTTAGCAAGCTACAACAATGCAAGCTGTGCAAGCAACAGCTCTGCCTATCCAATCCCCCTAATGCGCCAGACGCATCTTAAAGTCACGTTGTGCAAGGCTCATCACTTGGGAGTGAAGGAGAGTCTGATTCCCAAAGGGCAGCAGCAGGCAGCAGCAGCACCGGGCAAACCGGAGGCAGCAGCAGCAGCAGCAGCAGCATGAGCTTTACATGCCAGGCAACACTGCCAGAAGGTCCGCTGCACAGTTGGGAGGAGACGCAGGCCCTTCCCTCAAGAAGGAGCTCGGGAAAGAGAGGAGGCTTGCACATGAACGGAACTTATGCATACATGCGCATGTGTACGTGTGTGCTGCACGTGCATTAAAGCAAGTGAAAGGGCGTGTATGTGCACCTGTACCAAGTGGATGTTGCCTTTGAGCTCCATGCGCATAGGGAGGGTGTTGTGCGGTCCATGCAGGTGTGCACGATGTTGTGCGGTGTAGGCCTAGCTGACGCCCTTTGAGAAGAATTTGAGTGAGCTGGCCGCTGGGCTCCTCCCAAAAGATGGCAGCTTGAAACTGATAATTGAGCATGTCAACTTCTCGCACTTGTGGGAAGATGAGCTTCCCAGCTTTGCCAGGAGTAGCAGTCTGCTTAAGCAAGCTTGCTGTGCAGTTGCTGTGGCATGCACTCAACAGCTTGTGCGCGTGCCAGCGCAACTGGTCAGCTTGGGGGCTGATGTACAGCAAGATTTAATCCAGGCTCACTCTGGTGTGTGCATGGAAGCTACTCTGCGCTGCATTGCACCTGCAGGCAGTGCAGCAAGAGCGCTGAGGCAGCGGACACCAGGAAGCAGCGTAAACAAGATGTGGAACCAGACTAAACATCGCTGTGTAGTGGGTTAGCTTGGGGAATGGGCGGGCGGGGGCGCTGTCCAGGTGCTCGGGTTTCTCCTGACTCATTCCTGTCTCCAGGAGGGCCGGTCCAACTAAAAATAATTGTTTTTGTAACGAAACCAGGCTTTCCTTGATCACCAGATCACCTCCAACTACCTAACCAACCACCAGGCTCAGGCTTCGGGCTCGACTGGGGTCAGGCCAGTTCATTAACCGGGATCGTTCCCCGGCCAGCCCATAAAAGACCCTCTTTATAGCGTTCCTTATAGTTTTTAACATTATCAGACTCATTTGGAAAGTCTCACGGCGTTTGAGTGTGTCTCTGACGATAATGCACCACCGAGGCCCTCTCTACATAGGCCGAGGCTCTGCAGAGGCTCGACGAGCCTCTTTGGGATTTTGAGACACCCTATTTACCCATCTTAGCTATATCTTAGCTATATCGCTATATAGCGCTATAGATCTGCCTCGTATAGCGCTAAATGCCGATCCCTAGTTATGTGGTTGTAGAATGAGCCTGGCCTTGAATTAGCTGGAGGGTTGCAGAGTATATTGCAGAATTTCTGTGGTCAGAGAGTCCCGGCCACATGTCTTGAGCCAAGTGCACTTTTGTCGTCTACTTCAACTGGATGCGCGGTATTTTCCTGATGTGAGCACTTTGGCATTGGCAAAGACGCAGGGATGGTGCAACTACTTACCCTGGGTGGCTGTGCGCATTGCCAGCCATTGATACCGTTTACAGAGAATGTCACCCAGTCTGTTAAAAGGAAGATAGTGACAAAGTTGGAGTCAGTTTATGTTCACAGCTGCAAAAGGCCAGGATTGCCACAACAGTGCTTGCATTCTCACCAAGATGCAACAAGCTCCATCAGACTTGTGAGCAGCAGCAGCAGCAGCAGCAGCAGCAGCAGCAGCAGCAGCACCGTACCTTCATCGACAGCTTGCTTGGTGAAAACGACCAACTTCTTAGAAGCAAGGAACAGCTTGCTCCCAAGGCCTTTCTCTCCAATCTTGCCCTTCACACCTCGGCGGGTGCTGTTGCCGTAGTCAATGAAGGAATTGATGCCAGGGTAATTTCCCTTTGAATGCAAGCACAGGTTGTTACTTTAATAGGATGAGCAGCAGCTAATACAGAAGGCATGCCCTGAGCTGTCATAAGCAAGAGATCAGTTGGATGGGTGCAACTTCTGGACAGCATTACACGCACCGCAGAGTCCTCACGCTTGCCACAATTGAGGGAAACGGGCCTTGACATGCCAGTCCCATTGTCCCAGGCCAGCAGACCAGTGGGCTTCCCAGGCAGATCGGAGAGGAGTGGAGCCAGGATCACCCGCTCGGCCTCTGCGTCATTGGCGTTGCTCAGGAGCTCACGCACTATTTGGCAACGATCTCTGCTTGCCAAGTTGTTCTTGCACACACATTCAAGGTTGGTGTCAGGGCGGAGTTCGTGCAGTTCATCTGCATTGCAAGCACAGAGTAATATAGGGAGATGAGTGCCTCGAAAGTTGAGGAGGGGTACAGGTTCAAGTAGAACCAGTTCGCAGATGATGCCGGGTCAAAATTGGAGTTCCAGCATCGCAAGGTACAGCAGGCTCATCTGCAGGCAAACTCCTGCAGAGTCATGGATGATCATGAGAGTCAGGACGAGGCGGGCGCACCTTGCACTGCCGCCTCTGCATGCAGTGCACACTATGCACCATCACTTCTGCACGCTTAGCACACTTTGCACTGCCGTTTCTGCATGCTCAGCGCACCTTGTCCTGCCGCTTCTGCAAGCTCAGCGTGCGGTACTTGTCGTCCAGGATGGTCACTTGGTCTGCTAGGCTGACCATGGCTTCCTGCAGCTCGCCGTGGTTGTTCAGCTGGATGCAGGCAAGCACACAGACAAACACATGCTCAGACAGGGTAGGTCGCTCCCCTCCAGCACTGGTGGCTCGCATCAGGCACTGCTGGGTAGTGATTGCTGTCACTGTGTGGCTGAACATGGTTGATTGAAGTGGTTGTGGTTGTTCAGATTGATTCAGATTGACGGTTCGTTACACTTCAAACGCCTACTCTCTGCAGGTATAATCAGGGACGCTTGCAATGTCAAGCGCTCGACAATGGCGCAACATGAGGTGAGAGACTGGTCACCGACACCACCTGCAGCAAGTCTGGTTCGTGCTTGCTGTGGCCAATGTACGCTAGCACAGGAGCGGGCACATCACGCGCACACGCAGATGCCGCGGGACATACAAGATATGGCGCAACAAAACACCCTCCATCTAATTACACTCATCTAATCGTGCGGCTCACCGGCAATTGGCCGCGGGGCCATGGGGGGAATGGCGATAACCAGTAGATTTCAATTTGAATTGAGTAGAAGGGATGCCCTGCCCGTTTTGTGAGCGCCTATAGGGTTAGGGTTTAGGGTTAGGGTTTAGGGTTTAGGGTTAGGGTTAAGCAGCAGTCGCACTTCTTGACTAAGGCTTATCTTTTTTGTTCTTTTTAAAATTTCTTCTCATTCAATTTGATTTCCAACGCACTCTCCTTGTTGCGCATCCAACAAATATTGTAGACGTAATGCACCCTCTTCTCTGCGCTGCAGCTTCCTTGCCTCATGCTGCACCTCCTCTCTGCTTTTTCCATGATTCAGGATTTGTGTTTCAGTGCTTTGGTGCTTGCTTTCGCTCCCTTGACACCCGTTCGCACGGAGGGCGCCCGGCTTTTTAAAGCCCCCACATTAAAGCCCCCACAAAAAAAGTGCAGGTGTTTGCACGGAGTGCCCAGAACGCTTTCAAAAGATTGAATTAGGCAACACGGCAACACAGGCCATGAACCCACACCCACTCCCGTTCCCCCAACTGGTCCCCCGCGCCTCACACAACCGCACACATACGCAAGTACACGCATACGCAAGTACACGCATGCTCAAGTGCGTGCGCACACATACACACATGCGCATGCATGCACGCACACGCACATGCACGCACATCCACGCACACGCACATGCACGCACACCCACACACGCGCGCACCCATACACGCATAAACGCACAAACACACACGCGCGCGCGCACACACACACATACGTACACACACAAACACACTCACAGACACACACACACACAAACACACACACCCCTAGGCCTGCACACACACACACGCACACACGCACGCATGCATGCACATGCACATGCACATGCACACGCATGCACGCACGCACGCACGCATGCACACATGCACGCACGCACGCGCGCATGCACGCACACATGCACACACGCATGCACAGACACACAGGCATGCACATCGAGCGTGTACACGCTTGCACATTGCATGCATATACTTGCTTGCACACTTGAGTATTCTGATGACCATGCCACTCTATGGCAGAACTCTGCTGCGTCCTGTCGATGAAAGCAACCAGCACTGTGTGTAGCTGGAAGTACACAGCCTGTGACACAGGGACATGACCACAGCTGAGCATGCTGTCTCTTCTTGTGGTGCTGACTTCTTGTGATGCTGACTGGTCGGACCAGCACAACAACAAATTTGATATGCAAGATGTAGACCATATTACGATCCTTGAATTTTATGGAGCTTGCAGTATGGTAAGGGGAACATTGCTGTACATGCCCAGTGAGGGGAGCTCAGCTTTCTTGATTTTTTGGTTTCAGGTTACTAGTTAGGATTGACCGTCAGCCTGGTCGTTACGCTGGTTGGTTTGTTGCTGGCCTGTACAAGCCCAAAAGTAGTCCATAATGTCCGAAATGAAATGGCAGAGTTTGTTCTGCCGTTGAGAAAGGAAATCAAAGACAGTCTGACAAGGCGAGGTATGCAAAATCTAAGGGGCCTCCACAGAAGTTGCAGCACAGGTGAAAATAGAATCCTTAATCCTAATAGGTGCAGCTCCACTGGGAATTGAACGGCATCAGGTGCATGAAAGGACTGATATGATCAATGAACTCAGCACTCAGCCTTATGGCAAATGATGGGTTCAGATTTACTACAAGTAGATTTGGAAGACTTGAGGCTGCTGATAATTGATTGGAGTTCCATTACATTAACCACCAAGCCATTTTAAATTAGGGCATGTCAACAGCAGCCCAACTTGAGCTTAATCAAGTCGGTTGCATGCACAGGAACCACAGTTTCTGTGTGACTCTACTTCCAGTCAGTGCAAGAGCGACAGGGATCCGAGTCGGAAGCGGCAGAAAGGGAAGGCACTTTTTATGCAACTAGTGGCAGGAGGGTGAAAGAAGCACTGCACAAACTCCTGCTCTCTAGCTATCGCCACTGTTGTGACCGTGTCACATGGCATCTCAAGCAAAATTCCATGAAGAGGCTGCCATTGCTGGTGATGCCTCGGCCACAGCAAGCAGGGTCAGATGAACACGGGCGGGCGGTTGGGCGTGCGCGTGACCACGCTGTTTAGACCGTGGGAGGGAAGGGGGATGCGGCCGCTCTTGCCGTGCCCGGGCGATGCGCCTGGCCGGTCCGCGGCATAGTCATCCACCTCCGTCCCTCTCAAGGGGCTGCCTTTCTTGCTCCTGCATGCACACAGCGGTTAGCGTGGGGGCGTGCAGTTGGGGGGGTAACCCTCACACTCCCCTCGCCTTACGACCCCCCGCTTCCTTGTTCGCATGTGGTAAGGTCAAAACCTGGACCCTAAATCCTTATCTCTTTACATGGCTCGCTGTGAGTGCAATGATGGGCTCTGCTTTGGGATGGGGATGGGATGGGATGGGATGGGAATGGAAACTGCATGCTCTGCAGAGGCTGCAGCACCGTGGAGCCGCCTGCTTGGACAGCCACATACATACACTTGCTGGTGTACGCGCACACCGGCAAGCTCGCGCCTGCACGCCTTGGAGCAAGGCCCACACTCACCCTCCGTGGATGGCCATGCGCTCCTCTGCCAGCCGCCGCAGCTCTGCCGCGTTGATGCCTGGCCCCATTGGCAGCGTGGCCGTGTTGCTGTGGCTGGTGTGGGGGGGTTGCTGGTCTAGCCTGGGCAGGAAGCCGGACCTGGCGCGCTGCCCAGCGTCGGCAGCGCGCGCACCCCCTCCGGTGGTGGGGTTCTTGATCTCTTGGTCACATGTGAAGCACCTGCAGGCGCAGGAGCAGGCGAGTCAGAAGGTAGGTGGTTGACCGGGGCGCATGAGGGTGGGCCAGGAGGTAAGAGGGTGATTTAGGGACGAGGTGCTGGGTCTGGGGAGGCCTGCCAGTGTGATAGGGAGGCTTGGTATTGGGGCAGGAGAGACGTGCTAATTTGGGCAGAGGCGTGCTCAAAGAGCAGAGGGGCGGAGCGGCAGCGAGGCATGTCTGGGGCTGGGGCGCCTGCAAGGCACCCACCCACATGCATGACGTGGCACGCCCAACGCAGCAGCGCACATTCTGGCACAAACATGTGCATGCACTTGCATAAAAACGTGCACACACTTGCACAAACACGCGCACATACTGGCAAAAACACGCGCACATACTGGCATAAACACGTGCACATGCTGGCACAAACACGTGCACATGCTGGCACAAACACGTGCACATGCTGGCACAAACACGTGCACACACTAGCACAAACACGTGCACATGCTGGCACAAGCACCGGTTGCCCGAGCCTCAGGAAAAGGTCAAACATGCTCCTCAAAAACCCCAAAAGGGGCCTGCGCCTACAGCCCAGGGCAAAGCAATACTTCCTTGGGCTTGGCAAAACTCTCATAACACACGCTGCTCACTCCAATTCTGCGCCTGCTGCATGCGTCTGCTGCGCCTCATGCGTTTCATGGGTTTCATGCACCTTGTGTGCTACATCTGTTTCATGCCCAAAATGCGCTCAATGCGCTGCATGCGCCTGACGCATTAACAAGCTTCACGTCCCCAATGTGCCCCCTTTACACGCCCAGGCCACCTACTTCATTTTCACGGCCGCCGCAGATGGACCTTTTGGCCCCTCTTCAGTGACTGGGCGGTTGGCAATCCAGTTGGCCACCTCTCCGAGCGATTGCGCCAAGCTGGCCTGCTGCTGTGCGACCTGCGTGGTGTGAGGCACAGGCGCACGCCCATAAAAGGGCGTGCATGGGCGGGAGAGCAGAGCGGGGCCAGCAAGGGTGGCACCCATCGTGGCCTACAGGCGTATGCTCAGGCAAAGTGGCATGGTGCACACACAGGCTGGCTTCTCGTGTGTGTGTGTGCGTGTGTGTGTGAATGCGAGAGTGAGTGTGCACATGTGCATGCACATGCTGTTTGTGATACAGGCATGTGTGCATGTGCGTGCAAGCTGACCATATGGAAGCTTTGTGTAGGCACGGACCTCTGGACATCATACTAAGCACCACGCACACACACCTGCCGGAGGTCCTCTTGGCTTGCCCGCTCATCTATCTGCGCTTCCAGCGCTTGCAGGTCAGACACCTTCACCACGTCTGCATGAGCACGAATACATAAGAGTACAGGGTGAAGTCAGTCAGTGCCCTGTGTAATGTGTTACTCGCCTGAAGGTGTAGCTCATGGTGAACACCGGAGCCGCATGTGTTGGTGTTTGACAGTTTTGACAAAGAATGGAAAAGGAGCGCTTGAATGCTTAACCACATATGTGATAAGGTGACAGGAGTGGTGATAGATTTAAGTTGAAGGGGCAAGTGGGACTGCGTGTAAGGTGTTGACCTATACAGCACGCACTCAAGGATGAGAGGGTGCTGACAGAAACAGCCTGCAGGGGGTGGATGATGTAAACCAGCAGGCATGATATCCAAGCATATGGCATCCAAGCAAAGCGAGGTGCTGCACCCTTTGCACAGGGATAGCCGCAAAATACACAGCCCTAGCCTGCAGCATGAAGATCCCAGCCTCCAAATTGCAATGACTCACTGCACTCACCTTCCAACCCATCCGCTCCCCACCCACCTTCTAGCCTATCCCACCTGTATCCAACCTCTCTTTAGCCCAATCCATCCGTACCCACCTTCTAGCACGTCAGCAACGGCTAGCTGCACCTCTGTCTTGACATCCCCTAAGCTCTCCTCAAGCTGACTGAGCCGATTATGGAACAGAGTGTCCATATCACGCGTCTGCCCTGCCTTCTTTACCTGCAAGCATATGTGCGTGTGGGGTGTGCCTTGAGCGCGATGCTCGATTCAATTAGAAGTTGTGCTTGCTTGTCTCAAATTGTCCTTTCCTGCTCCTAATTCATGCCCAGATTGGCACTCCCTCCACGTGGCCAATAACCATACACTGTGTATGATACATATGATTGGCACTCCCTCCACGTGGCCAATAACCACACACCGTGTATGATACATATGAGCTGAGGGAGGGAGGAGGGAGGCAGGTACCGAGCATGTGCTGCCAAGAGGCTGATTGCACAACCTGCTAGTAAGATAACTCTTGTTGCATGTGCTACATCCTCATCGACTGTGATCCAAACCCAACATCCCTCCCAATCATGCAGGCAGCGCGCCCTGCAGACCTGTGCCGGCTGCGTAGCAGTGCGCCATCTGAGTTATCTGAGTGTGTCACAAAGAGACGTGGCTGCTCGCTGCCGCCCATGCATGGCTTGCGCCTGAGCACCTTGGCATTGGCATTTGCACGGCACGCTGCACAGGCTAGGCAGCACAGCACATCATCAACACATGATGTCAATGATATGTCTCCCCAGAGCACCCACCTGGTCCCTGATCTATTAAAATAGTGTTGGTGTGTTGATCAACTTCATGGACATGCCTCCCCCAGAATCATAGACATGCAAGCCCAGGTATCAATGGTATGACCTGGGTTGACTTGGGTTTCCGTTGACAACCCCCTCCCCCCCTTCCCCCCTTGGGCATTCACCTGGTCCACAAGGTCGGCGATCTGCTCGTGCACCACAACCAGGTCCTTGGCCCTCAGCTGCTGCATTGACTGGCCGACAGACCCAAGCTCCGCAGCCGCGTGGTCGACGCGTGCCGTCAGCGCCTGCAGGTCTGCATACGAGACCTCAGGGGGCTTGCGCACCTCCTTTGTCACCTGCGCACACAGTAGCACACAGGTGCACACAGTAGCACACAAGAGGAGCACACAGGAGCACACAGTAGCGGGTGGGAGAGCAAGTGAAAGCAACGGCGCCTGCAGAACTGGGTACGAGAGTACGAGAGGCCTGCGAGTGCTTGCACACACCTCCTTGGCCGCATGTGCGCAGAGCAGCGGCAGAGGCTACATCCTTGACATTCACAGGAACAGTTTGCACCCTTCCAGCCGCCTCAGCAGCCATGTCAGGCACAGGCTGCTCTCTAATCCCCATCAAGGCAACGCTGGCTGTGCGCTTGCAGCCGCTCCAGCACCCCTGCCAGGCACAGGCCCGCGCTGTGCACAGCTTTTGCAGGTCTTTTGCACAGAGGCCCTCCTTTTGTACATACCAGCCTGGATACCATAAGCTAAAGGACTCTCTCTATGTACTGCTCGGCGGCGCACGCACCGCAGCAAAATTTTGGACTCCATGGATCAGTGGACCGAAGTCACGCACCGCACAGACTTATGGTGTCCATGGATTTGTGCAGCGACTTTGGTCTCTATTAATTTGTGCAGCCACTTTGGTCTCTGTGGGCCAGTGGACTAGAGTGACGCACCGCAGAGAATTTGGACTCAATGGATTCATGCAGGTCGCCCATCTTGGCCTCCACAGCCCTCAGCTGCTCAACCCCGGCGGCAGAGATGCTCTTCATGGACCCCTCCAGCTGGTCGTGAGCGTGCGCCAGCTCGCCAAGCATCCTGCGGGGGTTGGTGCAGAATAGGCGGGCACTGGGATACAGTAGGCAAGGAAGCAAGGAATGGAGCTGCGTGAGGTGCTCAAGCCACTTCACAAGATGAATTAATTAGGAGCTGCTGGAACACATGCCCCCATGCAGCCTCCCCTCGTATGCTATCACAGGAGCATGATGATCAAAGACACGGGGCTGGATGACACCCACCCTCACCAAACAAGCTGACACACACACGCACACCTGTGCAGCTCTGTGTTGTCTGCTTGCAAGGCCGTCACTTTAGCCCCCAACTCTTGCAGCTGCTGCTCTGTCTGCTGCCTGATTGCCCGCGGCGTGTGCAGCGATGATCGCACAGTGTTGTTGCTACCTGCAGAGTTTACCCTGCATGTGTACCCACGTTTGCTCCAATAAGTCTGCCGGATAAAACCAGGAAAGCGCTCAGCTTAGATCAAAAGTTTGTGCACAGCACACGCAAGCACAACATGCACTGAACGCACCATCATATTGCAATCATTGTCATGTCACACATCGATTAATAGGAATCCTTGGTGGGCCCTCTGCACGCTCCAAACAAGCCTGTGCGTTTCATGGCTGTGCTGTGCTTTGGTCATTTGGTTGTGCAAGTCAGGCTGTGCAATGAGTGTGCATCCTGCGGCCACGGCTCTGCACCCCCGCATGGCCGTTGGTTGCCTCTGACAAGCACTTCCCAACACTGCTCAGGGCAATTAAACGTTTCCCGTACAAGTACGCGCTCCAACGCAGATGACACTGCGATGTAAAAGATGTGACTGCTTTGCGGTACTGACACTGCGGCACAGTCCTGCATCACAGTTCTGAGCTGGGCAGGGATACCGCACCTCACGCGCGAGCTGGGGCCGGGGGTCTCCTCCGCCTGCGGCGTCATTGCCGTGCTGCGGTCCTCCTGCTGTACGTGGTGCGTCTCTGGCTGGTGGGGTGGCTGCTGCTGCGAAGGCTCTGCAGATGGGGTGGTGCTTGGGCCCTGCTGGCCGTCAGCATCGCCGCCGCGGGGTGTGGCCTCGCCTTGCAGGGAGGCGGTGCTGGGCTGAGGCTGCTTCAAGGACTGGCCTGCAGGCGCCCGGGTATAAAAAGGCAAAGGGGGCCCAGGCTGGGCGTGAGGCAGGGGGCGGCCTGCTGGCTTACACATGCAAAAATGATAGGGGATGGCAAGGCAGGGGCTGCTTCAGGGAGCGGCCTGCGGACACGCTGGCACAAATAGCCAGGGGTTGGCAAGGCAGGGCGTGCGGCAGGGGGCGGCCTGTGGGAGTGCTCATGCTAAGAAGGCAGGGGGAACCAGGCAGGGGCTGCTGCACAACAGAGTTGCCTGTGGGCGCGCATGCAAAAACAAACGGCAGAGAACAGCTGGGCCTGTTTTGAGAAGCGGCCCGCAAACGCGTCCATAAGCAAGGCAGGGCAGGGCTTGCGCTAATTCAGAGTGACATTGAAGCGTGCGGCTTTGTTGCGCTAACATTCATTTTTGCAGTGGTGCTTAGCAAAACCAGCTCAATGGAGTGGCCCACAGACATGCGCATAAAGAAAAGTGGGGCAGGGCACGGATGTGCACGCACAGTGGCTTGCTACAGCGCGCAGCAAAGGCAGGGCAGGGCCGGGGCTGCACACGCTCAGCGGCCGGTGGCCACTGGCATTCAGCAGAGTAAGGCAGCGCGAGGCTTTGCCTCAAGCACACACAAATGCACGTGCTTGAGTCTCCCTTAACACGCGCGTGCACACACATACACACACACGCACACACGCACGCATGCACGCACCTGAGCCGCTGGTCCCAGGCCTGCTACTCTGCACCAGAGGCTGGTTCAAGTTCAGGAGGGACTGCCTCCTCTCCCGTGCATGGGGCAGGACAGGGTCTGGGAAGCCTGGTGGCAGGGCCTTCAGCCTCAGCTCCTGCTGCTCTTCAAGGCTCAGGGTGCACTGCACATGAGCGGTCGGAGGTCAGATTTTGTGAATGCATGTGCAGGCGTGAGCACACATGCATAACCACATGGCCACTCGTTCAAAGTTGTGCAGAGTGGTGTGAAAAGGCATGCTTGCTAAGGCGCTCACACTAAGACCCATAAATGCCTTCAGACATCGTCAGTCAGGAAAAATGATCATTGCCCCAGGGGGAACAATATTCATGCAACCAGTGCTTTTTGTCAGTTGAGGCAAACCAAGACATGCAGTGCTTTCTGTCAGTCGAGGCAAACCAGAACATGCAGTGCTTTCTGTCAGCAGAGGCAAACCAGAACATGCAGTGCTTTTTGTCAGTAGAGGCGAACCAGAACATGCTGGACGTCAAGGTAAGCATGCCCACTAGCGGCACCCACTTGCAGCACCTGTGGGGCGTTGCACAAACAGCTGTGCGCACAGCAAGCACTAGCGGTGAAGTCACTTGCTGCACAACTTACCTCGGTGTCGGGGATGTCAATCTCCATCTCAGCTGCCATCTGCTCCACGGCAATGAGCTTGCCACCCAAGTTGTACACCCCTGCAAGCACAGGGTGCGTACAGTGACGCATGCATGCCAGGGAAGCAAGCTAGAACACTCACTCCATCTGCCTGACTGATGTATGGCTGCTATACAGTTGTGCACGCCCATCTTGCTCTCCTGCACACAAGAGAGACTGCAGCTCTCACAGCCCCCTCATCCAGCAGAGTAAATACCAGTCAAAACATCAGCCAAAATAATACCAATGCATCCAGCGCAGGCCATAACCAATGCCAACGGCTCCTGGTTCCTGTGAATCTTCTAAACAAGTCCACACCTTAGCATTCCTGTGTGGGCTACTGGGTGCAGGATCTGCGTGTCCGCCGTCCTCGCACACAACCGCGCAGGCCTTCCCCGCGCACACCAGCACGCTTGCCATGCTCATCCCCTGCTGGCATTCTCCAGCATGTCCCACTCCCTCCACAAACACCTGCCACCTTCTGTCTGTTTCAAGGTGTCCAGGCATGAGACACCCCCCCC
>LFIK01002070.1_pt1 | contig 16110 bp, 26 predicted proteins | sample 643401 | NCBI WGS metagenome assembly LFIK01 (sample SAMN03777447, study PRJNA286221) | soda lake metagenome | biome: soda lake; feature: Kulunda steppe; material: water; isolation source: sample T5-Br brine of Lake Tanatar-5 | place: Russia: Kulunda steppe | collected 2010-07
GTTTGGGGATGCACCATTTGCCTGCCAAAAGGGTGCAAAATGGTGCCAGAATGGCCAAAGGCGCACACGCCGCGCCCCCACCTCGCATTTTCTCACACAGCCTGAATTTTTATGACATATGTACATGTTGTGCATGGCTGGGTCTGGAAATGGGGCCAGCAAGTGGGCAGAATTGCTAATTAGCCATGTTTGGGGGGGTCCCGTGGTGGGGACGACCAAAAAATAGGTATGAAGACATGAAAAAAAGACGTTGGGGCCCAGAGAGATTTTGGAATAGAAAACCTTACATGGCCTAGTAGTAGGCCCCTGAAACCATGCTCTTGTGAACCAATAGAGTGCAGTTATGCAAGTTCTTTACAATGCAGCAGGAGAAGGACCGCATTCAGGCCATTCACACGTACCTTGGCACTTGCATAATGCAATAGGCTTCTTCCCAAGCCATCTTTAGCTCCCTTAGCCGCAGGTCCAGCAGCCTGCAGCCAGGAAATACATGACCATGCGCTACCCTACGTCACAATTTCCCAAAAGTAGACTTAAGCGGATGGAGCAGATACATGGGCTTTGGCTTCAGCTAAGCTACCCTCGTTTGGCAGGTTCAGCTATGTGACCTAACCTTGACCTGCTAGCACGCCCTCTGTAGACAGACACCATGGTGAAAAAGAGGCATAGAAGGGACCACAAGGACCATGTGTTCTACAAAGGGTTATTAGGTGCTCTGGCATTGGTGTCTTGCTCTCTCATTACAGGCGCCACACACAATTCGTGCGACAATGGGCTTTAAATGCACTTTAAGCTTTGTGCAACCCTCATCACTCACGTGGCTTAGGAAGCCCCACAGCTCCTTGTCTCCAATAGCAGCTGCCAAAGCAAGGGGCGGCACATTCTCGCTAAAAGAGGGAGTTGTTGCTGTGACGTCCAGGGCAACCAGGCGCTTTACAAGTGGCAGGGCATCTGCATGCATACAAAAAAAAGCGGCACTGATCCCTTGCTTATGCATGCGTAAGAAGAAACGGAAATTCAGGAGGTGAGTTGTAACGGTCATGTTTGAAGACTGCTCATGTCTGTAGCACGCTCCGAGTAATGCCAACTTGCTAATGTCAGTAGCACACTCGGAGTTTCGCCAACTTGAAATGGTCATGTCTAAAGGCTGCTCATGTCAGCAGCACGCTCTGGTTATCCCCGACTTAATCACACAAGTATGTAGAGAATGAGTAACTGAATGAAATGAATGAAATACATTATACTTTCTGTTTAATTGTTCTGCCTTGGCCCTACAACGCAAACACAATCATGCCTGAAACGCCTCACAAATTGACTCATGAAACGGCTTCCATACATGCAACTGGGAGGTGCAAATAGCCCTGCTATTATGGCTTAATAGGCAAGAACGGAGAGCCTTACAACCACATGCGCATAGCCTGCATGCTTGGGGAACTAAGGTGCACACACTGCATGTTGGGCATGGCTTTCTTCTTCATAGTTCTTCTGCATAGTTTCTTATCTGAACCTTTGAGGCAGACTGAACAGAACCCAATAATTACCTGAAATAGGAAGGCTGCCTGAAAGTGTGTAGCGCAACAACCAGCCTAGAAGGGTGTCACCATCTTTAGATCTCACATTTAAAGAGGCCTTTGCTGCCGGTGCATCCTGCAATTGGAGATAGAGGACTCAATACCATTGTACTCCATAAGCACTTTTGTGAAAAGCCATTGAATAAATAATGTGTGCCTTCATCATCTCCTTTCGAATTTGCAGCTTGTGCAACACAGCTGACCCTTTGGTAGGAAGCTTGCTACTTGCAGGAAAGCATGGTCACTTCCGTGAAATTTTGCGCATAAGCAGAAAGACAAGCAGGAACCAGGCATGCGTTTTCACACTATCCATCAATCTCTGAACACACCTGAGGGGCTTCAAAAAGTTTGCCCATGTCATCAAGGAGCGATTGCAGCTCTTCCCACCATCCAAGCCTGCAAATGAGGAAATGATTGGCTTGGAAAAGGCGTGCTGTCCACCCTTACTTAGTGCCATTTTCAATCACCCATAAGAGCCACCTCTGCAGGTGGGCAGAGGCTTCTGAGTAAGTTCAGCCAGGGAGCAGCTCAGCTGCAGCAATGACGCCCATGCCAGAGTCAGAGAAAAAAAGGCCTAGCCCTGAGCGATTGGAACAACCATTGAGCGTAGAAAACGCATTTGGGACATCGACATGATGCCTTGCTGGACACAACTTGATGAGTTGGTCTGATAGTTGCATGAACCTCATAATAGCTTTAGTGCATACCAGCCATGCAGCAAGACCAGCTTATTGCTCACATTCCAAGGGTTGTCGCATAGCTCCAGCCAGTCTTCGAGATGATTGACAGGTTAAGACAGTCCAACCCATTCTTGGCGCGCTCCCTATGTAGTCTGAGCATGAGATCCACTGCTGCTTTGTGGCCATTGTGCATGGCCAGCATGAGGGGCGTTGACCCAGTTTTATCTGCAGGCACATTCAGAACGCCCTCATGTGCATCGGCCATGCAACAGCCTGAGACCCACCCAGGATCACATGCCACTGCATACTGGTATCATAGCATTCAATAGCATGGCCTAAGTTACGCTTGCTTAGAGATACAGGAACATTGTTGGATCATCTGGGTGGTTGCAGTTCCCTTTCTGATGGGGATCAGGCTTCTGATTGCCCAATGACACAAATGACAAGTTGTATTCTTCCTTTAAGCCCCATGGACCATTCCTTCCCATTGCCTGATTTTCATTTTGCAAAAACAGAAAGGTACCAACAGATTGCATTGCCAGGTGTCGTTAAGAAGTGACCTGGCATGTAGCAAGCTCAGGACAAAGCAGACAAAAAAGAATACATATGCCTTCGTCAACTAACCCGTTGCATTGACGTTGGCGCCCCTGTTGACAAGGGACTGGGCCACCTGAGAGTAGGACAGTAAGACAATGAGTGAATACATGCAGATTGCACTTGTATCAATTTGCGCTTCAAAAGACCAGGCCAGGCTACCTGGATTAAATCAGACAAATGTTTGCAAGAATTAAGCTGGAAATAAATTTATGGAGGATCAGGAGTGCAGCGCATACTTAATATTGAAGTATGAGTTTCAAGGTCCCTCATTCTATAATTAGCCAAATGGACTGCAGATGCTATGGCGTGCAGGATGTCAGCGGTACCTTTCGGTAGCCAAGCTCCATCTGAACATGGAGAGGAGTGTAGCCTCTTGCATCTTTGGCATCGATGTCAGCACCGTACAGGACTAATTTGTTGCAGCCCCTGTTCATGCACAAGCCCAAGCACGCAAGATCTGGATTCAGGTTGCTCTGTGATTGTGCAGCATCTCAAGGAACAAATAAATGCAGGAGCTAGCAGCATGAGTTAAACAGCTTAAGCAAATGATGGTTTGTTTATGTGCTATGGTTTGCCATGAATGGAAGCTCAATCTCCTTGCAGAAGTGCAACTGAATCTATTGGTGGCATACATGGTTCTCACCTTAAGTGGTTAGCAACTGCACTAAAGTGAAGGGCAGTCATCCCTGCGTTTTGAGTATGCAAGTTACAGCTATTTTGCAACGTAGAGTTTGCAGTTCCTTTTTTTGCCGACTGATATTTTCCAAATGCGTCTGAAGATGTCATGTGCTGGAAATTGTACCCATGATTTTACGTCAGTCCATGCAATCTTTGGAGAAGGAAGGCGTTGAGGCAGTGATGCGGCGCAAATGCATCATGACTGTCATTGGGCAATGCAGCAAGGATCTCAGCACATGGCCTGCAACCAAAATGTGCCTTACCAATTCAGTATGGATACAGAATAAATATGATTCAAACATGGAGCATTTTTATGCATATCTAAATGAGGCCCACATAGCAAGGTCTGTGTTGTTGAGCCTAGCTTGCTTTACATTTGATACACTAGGTAACAGCAATGCCGCATGCTTAGAATTCCAAATATTAAATCATCCTTTGAGTATTTGTGCTCAGATTTGCACTTATCCCCTCTTGAGGCAGATTACCTGATTAAAGTAATCTTGAATGCACTGCACTCACCCAATTCTGACTCGCCCCCTTCTTCTTTTGCAGCACCACTGCATATCTGCTTTCTCAGCATCCTGTGAGGAGACCAATACAATATGCAAGCGGGCTTTTTTGCTGCAAGCTCAATGGGAGTTTCCTGCATGGACTGGTGCTACTGAAGTCAAGCTGGATGCGTGAAAATGATGGACGAGTGCCAGGATGCATGGTGAGCGAGCAAGTTAAAGCAGGTCTTCCTTGTCTCTGTGCAACAATTAAGGAGCCTGGAGCTCATTGTACTAATAGCAATCCATGTCCTAGGCAGAGAGTTTGAAAAAACATGTCAAACTGCAGCATCCAGTGTGATGACACATATCCCTGTCGATTGGCAAGTGAACTATCCGGGACGGAGCTCATTCTATTACGCCAAACGCATCTATGCTCCTAAAATAGCTGATAGTGTCCATACCTCTCAAGAAGCTCATGCATGGCCTCCAGGTCACTGCTTTTGGCTGCATTTCTGAGGTCAATAGGATCATGCTTCATCTGCGCGCAACAAACAGTGGATTGGACGTTAAAGAGCTGAGAAACTTAATCCCCACCCCCCACCTGCGATGGGAAGTTGGCTGTCCACCCACTCACCTGTGGGTTTGGGGTTGGATCCTCACTAGAGGCTCACAACCGGCTAAGCTGCCCTCGTTCAGTGGATACTTTCTTGAAACCTTATTCCTAAAAGAGCTGAAATGTTATTTTTCTTTTTTCTGAACATGAGCTTTTGGCTCGTAAAGTAAACGCTTACCGCACTGAATTGGGTTTTGATGCTTCAATGTCCACTGGATATTTTTTGTCGGGCTGGCAGTGTCCAGCAAGCCCAGCAGTCAACCCATTTAGATGAAGGTCTAAACCCATTGTACCTTAACAATGTCCACCAGCAACTTGTGATCTAGTTGTTATGATGGAAACCTGTCTCCAGTCTGGTTGTCCAGACTGAATTGAAAATCGGTCTTGGTGTTAATGTAAATGGTCTTGATTCCATTTTCATCAGAAGCTTAAATTCAAAGCGGCTGTTATCAATTCTAGCCTACTCAGTGGAGTGTCTGTGTGACCTCTGACTGTCTGTGTAACCCGTGACTGTGATGTCCCCACCACCCCTCCCCATAGCATTATGTACACCAAGGTGAAGTCCTTCCTTCACTTCTAAAAAGATCCAAGGCTCAGCAGAGTTTAGTTTGATGTGGTTAACTGACCCTTGTGGTACCTCTCGCCATGCAAAAACAGCTGGTTTTAAAACGTGCATGCATGAAACGTGTACATGCAAGCAGCCAATAGGAAAGACCATAAGGCGCGTTTGCAATGAGTTGGGAAGTGATACATGCCCTGTGTCTAGCAGTCTTTCATTTTCCCGTTCTGCGATGTATGACCATTTTCCTTTTTAAATTCCTCTGGCTCCTTCATCCCCTGAGATCATGTTCATGTTTGATGTACAAAGAATTCATACTTGCAAGATTACTCTCAAATACGTTGGAACATCCCTTAAATCAGGCCCATTGCAGCTGCAGTCCATTGGGTGAGAAAGCTCAACACTTAAATCTCCTGGCCATGTTTTTCACCAAACTTTGCCCATTTTGTTTAGAATTTGAGGGTTAGACATGCCGGCAGTTTCAGGTCTAGGAAACTGCTGTTTGAGGATAAGGTTGATTCAATCAACTTGATTGGCTTGTATGGCCAGCAAGCTTTTCTCTTGCGATGTATCGGTACAGAATTGTGAAGATGGATGATTTCATGGCTGGTTCTGCTGACATGTTTACAACGGAGCCTAAGTCACTGAAGTCAAGCGCACCTGCTCTTTGGTTTGGAGTGGTTTGGGGGAGCCATCTGGGTTGTACTGCATACACCAGGGAGAGGAGCAAGTCTCCAGTGCGTAAGGGGCTGTAAAATGGTTGTAATAACGATCATGTGATGGCACTACGCTAGCGTAGGTCCGTACCATCTCCATTGGCACCAGTAACGATTCAACGCAGTAAAACTGCTGTGGCTCAGGGGGAGCAATTGTCTTCTACTAGTGTGCTTTACGTGTAAGCCTACGGAGGCTCAGTTACGCATGCGCGCATGCTCGTCGCCCAGTCGCGGGCGCGCACCTCCGGTGGTGCCTCACAACAAGAGCAGATGCCTCCCATGCCTCAGGATCCTCCGGATGCGTAGAACAGCTCGCTTTCTCTCGTGGGTAGGATTAGTTCGTGGTCACAGGTTGTGTCAGGTTGTTGGCTGGTGTCAGATTATACCGGTGTAAACATTTCCTCTCTGTTTAAATGAGTATTTTCACAGAAGTCCATCCAAACTTATCTAAAACTGCTCTGTGGCCAGGAATGCAATCCATTTTACAAATGCATCAAACATTATAATAAATATTATTTAGAGCTTGCGAAGTCTCGCATCGCGCATTGGCTAGAGACTTCAAGGCACTAAGAAAGGCATTCAAGCATTCATTTAATCTCAAACATTTCAGAAAACATCATTAATTTCTTTATCATTTCAGCTCCAAAGCTTGATTGCTACCTTGTCAAAAACATGCAATTCTTATAGTGGCCGACTCCATTTTTACTGGGCATATACGTCAAATTATAATCAAAATTAATTTCAAAAATTAGTGCGTGCGTGGCGAAGAAAGGGTTTCCCATTCTTGGACGCATCTTTAGGCACCATTTCCCTGTCGTCAGATTAAGTTGGCATTTAAAAATCGACCTCAATAACTACGCAGCAATGAGGCACAGCGACACCTTCCTCCTCGTCGCTTTTGCTTTAGGACATTTCTTCGCTCTATGCACAGCACAGGACGTGACTTCCCTGCTCCCAGAGCTGGGATTCTCCCTACCTGACTTCCCTTTTGATTTTCTCTTTGATGAGCGGCAGGTATGCTGAAGCGTAGCGTCTTTTGCAAAGATTGTGCAAAAACCATCTGGAAGAGCTTCTGCTTCTATTTGTTGCGCTCTTGACGATAAATGTTGCTATAAAAATAATTGCTTAATGGTAAGAGGCCTTTTGTGGATGTGCAGAATGTGCCTGTTCTGGGAAATTTCCACCTGTTTGCCAAAGGAGAGGACAAGGAGAGCACGCAGATCTTTGTGGATGTCGCGTGAGTTTGCAATCCCCCCTACTGCTTCTCCATTCAGAGATTTGTATGAGGCCCAACGTGTCATGTTTCCTTGTTGCATCTCACAGGCCTGTTGGGGTTGGGGGCATCAACGTGAAGGTCAGACAAGATGGGAAAAACGTCCTTGCAGAGGTGCGTTGAGATCACCTAAGTTGTTTTATTTTTCACACAAACTGCTGCTTTCTTGCCTGCACAACCTTTTATAGGTGTGCGCTCGCATGAGCCTGTACAAAGCAGATCTGACATTTGCTTTGCAGGCAAGCTTTGCTGAGCCTGCAAGCTCATCTCCGGCTTTTATACTGGTCAACCTCATCTTAGATGCCCTTGGAATTCCGGCCCGACTGCAAGACACCTCTGTTGGGAGCATGACTGGTGCGTCATATTAAAAAGTGGCAAAGGCCTGCACAACAGCTGTACTGCTGGCACGGAGACGCATTTAGGCAAGAAATGCATGACTGGTGCGTCACCAAACGAGAGGCGAAGGCAAATGCACCAGTTGTACTGCTGGCACAGAGGAGCAATTGATCAAGCAAAAGCTGCGGCGTCGGGTTCACACAGGTTCATTGCCAGACTGGTGGCCCAAGGAGCTGGATTTGAAAACAGTAGAGAAGGGCATCCGAGATGCGGTTGGGGCTACAGATGGGAAAGCAAGGGTGCGTCTGCACCTGCAGCAGATAAAAATGCTTGACTCCTGGCAGCATGCATTGAGGAGAAGTGAATGGCTCAAACACCACGCCCAAGCTTTCCAGTGTGCATCACAATGCTGCCCAGAGCTCTGTACGCAAGCTTTGCTTACATCCTCAAAGCACAAGGCCAAGACTGATACTATCCCCTTGCCTTTGTTCTCACAACAGGCACTACTGCTGCCCCCCACTGGCGTGCTGCAAGGCTCTATCCTGAGAATTGTAAGTAAATGGTGACGGGTGCTGCCCCCTGGGAGAGGCCAATTGCCTGGCTTCAAGATCATGTAATACATGGCATGCGCTCGCAGGTGATTCATCCAGAATCTAGCAGTAACATCGATGCAGAGGCCATCCAACAGGCGATGAGTGAGTTCAGAGTGTTTCTGTGTCCGCATTTGACAGGAGGGTTTTCCTTGGGAAAACACATCATGCACAATTGTGCATCATATACTTGATACTTGGTAAGGCTCATGATCATAACAGCCTGCCTCGGGTTTGCAGTTTTTATTTTGTCCCGTTTGCATTGAACACCTTAAGCACTTGATGTCCTTGAAGCTATGAAATCCTGGTTTGAAGGGATGTGTGAAGTATCCTTTCTACTTGTATCCTTGTTGCTTGCAGCGCGTGCTGATGATGATGGAAGTGCGGATGAAGGCAGTGGAGGCTCACTACCTAATCCCTTTGAGCTTTTAGAGGTACATCTTAGATCATGCATGTTCTGACTGCTCATTCCTTGCGAACATCTAGAGAGTCTGGAATATTGCTTGCAGCCTCTCTGCAACATGATCATGTTTAAATCATAAACTTAAGGGACCGGATTATATTTTCACAGATGTTTTCGTCTTGATTCCTTTTCCTATCCAAAACAAAGTTGTCTGGTTTCAACATACCCCCACACGCAGTCATTGGTTTCCAGAGTGCCCTCCGCACCTACCTTTGAGGGCCTTGCCAATATCACCAACATTCTGGTAAGCAATGGGAAAAACGTACCTCCCTGTGTCTCTAAACTTGTATCTATGGTAACATGTTCGTTCATTGAATGAATGGCGATGCAAGCGGAGGCTGTTGGCTTTGCGCGCAACACTCATTTGTTTTGAAATTGATGGTGTAGCCGTAAGGGGATGCACACATACACAACATGCTTATGTCCATACCATACACCTGCACAAATGCTTGCTTGCCATGCAGACTCCCCAAGGCTTGATAGCTGGTCTGGGAGATCCAATGGGACTTTTGGGAGGTGGCCTGTTTGGTGGCGACAGTCCAAATACATTGCTGGTGGGTAGTCAGACACAGCTGCTGCTACTTTGTAGGGAGACCTGGAAAGGAGGGAGACATAGTCGCAGCTGCTGCTACTTCATGAGAGATCCTTGAAAGGGGGATGGCACCTAGAGCAGGTGACAGCCTGCTGTTATCCAGCTGGTCATGGCCCTAGCCCCAGCCCCAGCCCCAGCCCCAGCCCCGCTTGGTACTTGAGGCCTCAGCACCTCTCCTTGTCTTGCAGGGCTTGGCAAGCAACTTGCAGGTGGGCGTCGTCTCGCTCCTGGACCCTTTGGGTGTGTTTAGAGGCCTCTACGAGAACATTTTCTTGACACCCATTGTGGATGCTCAACTCCTCAAAGAGGAAGAAGAGGACGGCGTCCAGAGGGTCACCACCGACTTCACTATCTCTCGCTTGTGCGTGGCAAGAGTGCATAAGTATGGCAAACCTTTGATCTGCTTCTGGAAGAAGCCTCTGCAGGTACAGATCAGGCTCACCAATGCCCAAAATGAGTATGCATAATGCATGAGCCTTATGATGGGCAGCTTCCAAGCCATGAGTGGCATGTAGCCTAATGTAGACAGAATGCTCTACCTTGATAGGTGCCAGCCATGGGGCACATACCTCATCTGCCAGGGCGCAATCCAAAAATTAGTGTCTGGGGTGCCCAAATGGGTGAAACACTCCCCCCCCTTGTATCATGGTCCTCTGCATCCAGCTTCATCTTGTATTATAAATGCAAGCTTGCTTGGCGTGGTCTTGAGGTAGACTTGGCTTTTCTGGGTGTCGTTCTGGCTCAGTATGTAAGTTGCTTGTGCCAATAACATAGGTAGCGCACCCACTCAGGCCACCAGGGCCATCGGATTTGTCCCAAACTTTGCCATTCGATTTGCATCAAAAGAGCATGCCAGAAATTTAGACCCCCAGGCCCACCACGGATCAGGTTGGAGCTTTTTTTGCCCAGTCGCCTCTCATGTCTCTCACTGGAGTGGGTCAAACTCCCTCCCATTCCCTCCAAAGGTGGTTCAAACTCCCTCCAAACTGCTGTTTCCTGACCAATATTTACCCTGTAGGCCCGGTTTGGATGATGGCAAGTTTCAGATTGTAGCCAAGCAAGAAGGCCAAGACGCTGAGCTCAAGATGGAGGCCAACGAGGAGTTCCTCTCAGACTTTGGAATTCTGTTCGGATACCTACCAGGCCCACCATGGGCCAGGCCAGAGCTGTTTTTTGCCCAGTCGCCTCTCATGTCTCTCACTGGGGTGGGTAGGCTGCATACGCATGCAGCATTCCTGTGCGCCCCACCCAAGCCATATCAGTCCTTGGTGCATGCCTTGCAACCCTCTGCAGTGCCATCTCCGCACAATCTGCAATCAACGCATTGCAGGCTTTGCTGGGGGTTTCCCTCCCAAATGTGACCGCCACTGGTGGAGTTTCTCTATCAGGCACAATACCTGGCGCCTGGCCCAACACTATTACCTTGCTCACCCTTTCGGGTGCCTTGAAGGAGGCTTGGGGAGCCGACGAAGAAAAAATTGTGAGGACGCTGGTGCTTATTTACAGTGGTTGCGTAGAGCATATGTCATGCTTGGGGCCGCTGAGTACTTATGCGGCAGTTGCTTGCATTTTGCTGCTGCTGCTGCATGCTTATGCACTTGGTGTTTGAAAAGATCAAACTTGCAGTTTTCCATTTGCACAGCGTGTATTCATTGCTTTGGCCTTGTATACGCGCAGGAGCTGGCGTTTCCTCCAATTGGTCCCCTGAGGGGCACCATTGCTCGCATCACTGTATTTCCAAAGGCTTCCACTGGAAAACGAGACGGATCCGGTGAGCCTTAGCTGTTGTTTGTGAGGTTCTTGACTTAATACTGTGATTCTTTGGGGAGGGATTCCAGTTAGGCTCATCATATGTCTTCCTTGGAACCAATTCCTTATGAGCTCATCCTTGGTTTTGAATTCCTAAAATCACGTAGCCCCACACTTGAGGCCCCTCAAACCTTTTTCTATGTGTGACTTCTTAATTCCATATTTTAATGGAGGTACCATCGAGCAGTGCATGGCCTCAGACTATCTTGTACATCTGGCGCATCATGATGCTACTTTTTGCATGACGTTGAGATCGCCTGGCGGGCTTGGTGCAGCGACAAGCTTGATTGGTCTCAAGCGCCATGTTTTGAGCATCTGGATAACTGACCTACCCAACATGCAGATGAGAGTGATGGCAAGACGGACAAAGAGAAGACCGATGGCAAGACAGAAAAGGAGAGGACCGATGATAGCAGTGAAAGGGGCGTTGACGGAAGCATATTGGATGGCCTCGACCTCAGCAGCATTTTTTCTGGTCTCGATCTTTCAGGTGGGCTGGGTAACTCTGTGCTTTGCACACTAAGCTGTGGCTTAATCAGCAGACATGTAAATGTGCCCCGACATTTGTGGCTTGAACAACATACAAATCCCAACATTTTCTTTTGCAGGCGGGGGGGGCCGGAGGAACCTCTTGCAAGCCAAGCAGCGCTTGGAAGACATGGTGAAATCCCTGCGCCAGATGAAGTAGAATGCCACTTGGACTGTCCAAATGTTATTTAAGCTCATGGTATGACGACATGGGTTCAAGCCCACTCCTGACCTTAAACAGCCAGATCGTGATCTACACCCTGTACCGTTTAATGCTGTGATCTGTTTAACGTGCTTTCCTTTGTATTGCTGTGCTTTGTTTGACCCTCCACTGCTGTGATCTTGCAGATCTTGCACAATCTGTTGCACATTGTGTTGCTGTAATTGTTTTGGGTGCTTTGAGAACATTTGGTGTACCTCCAGAGGAGGCAGAGCGCTTTACTTTTAAAACATATTGTATTGCGTTAAAGATCAACCTTGAGGTGCAATATTTTCTTCGACCACCTACTGAGCAAAATGATCTATAGTAGTGCTGTAATAGTATTTCAACTTGGATGCTCCCACGTTGAAAAGCCGCAAGTAGGAATTGTGGCTGTTGATTGCAGAGGTCAAATTTACGCATTCCATCACACTGGAGGGCAAGGTGAGCTAATTCCCCTGCCCACCCCGGGTGGGAACCTCTCAACATTGGAATGAAGGCATCAGATTTTTGGAGCATGTCCAAACTCACTCTCCAAATGACACGCAATGACTTCCACAACTGCACCGGCGCCCCTTTCAATCAGAAACAAGCTGTCTGCTTTAACAAGTCCACTAGCCCTCAGTGTCCACCATGTCAGCTAGCCTAGCTGAGCAGAAAGTGCTCTCCATATTCTCTCAGGGTATTGACGTACAATCATCTCTGGTATGATCACCGAACGCCATAATATTGCATGCATACTCATTATGAAAGCCATCAGCAAAGGCTGTCTGGTAGGTTGTTTGGTCCATTAGGAATGTGAGCACCAATTATCTAGTACACGCCCAAGCCTATTCACTGGACTCCCAAGCCAATACAGACTTCACCCTCTGAACACGTGACAATCACAAAATGGCAGACCAGCCAAGCGTGCTGCACGTGACAGGATCAGCGCCTCCTCTCAGCCCAAACGCAAATGTAAAAATCATTGCACCCCTACCACCCAAGTTCCAGATTCACAACACCTCATCATCCACCAACACCACCAAGCCGTCAAAACAACTACCTTACATGTCAACCCTCTTTTCAGAGATGACTCAGAGGACCTCACTACCTCTCCTACTCAACCTCTGGCCCCCAGCAAGCGCCCACGTTCAAGAAACCTGAGCCAAGACACTAATTTCCCCACGGCAATCCCAGTTCCTCTACCCGAGTCTTCCAGTGGGCAAGAGATAGCAAATTTAGTATGGCACTTCAAAAGGAACAAGGCCCAAGCCATGCAGCCCATCACAGCCATAACCTCCATCTACAAGCATGACCTCAATTATGAACTCATTGACCGCCACAAACTTTTCAAACCACACAGGACAGTGGGCTCAAACAGCTCCCCACAAACTTACCAGAAGCAGTACCACGCCCACTAGGCCCCTATGACCAAAGTAAAGTGGGCCATCCCCAATTTCACCGCAGCTGGCTTTAAGAAAGCCTTCGTGACTGCCACAAAACGCTCTGATATTCATTGTGCTTGCTGCGAGATCTGCTCTGATTGGAAAGGAAAGGAGTCCCTAGCAGATCCCTTTGAAGATATTTATGTCTGCAATGTCTGCAACCGCACTTATCACTGGTCCTGCCTCCTAAGACTTGGCTGCTACAAAGAGGGTACCAGGAATCCGTCAAAAAAGATGAAACCCGGCCCTGCCCTGCTTGTGCTTGCCTCACTGATTCAGAGAAAGAGTCCCGACACAACTTTGCTGAAAGCGGGGAATTAAAAATGGTGACCTAGGACCCCACCTGGGAACCAGAAGAAATGACCAGCCATGCAAATTTTGAACAAAAGTTCAAGAGTACCTGATGAACAAAGACCCTGGCTCAAATCTCTCTGCTCCCACAGCAGACACCAGCCTAGACAATCTGACACGCCAAGTTTCTCAAAGGATGACACATCTGATAATCCATGGCACCAAAAAAGCGATTACATTCTAAGAAACAAAGTGACCTTTGATTTCCATCAAACCAACCCACAGATGGACATCCAGCCCACAGGTCATTGCGAGTACTGGGTGTATGAAGTTTGTCTCATGGACCATATAGACCAGAATGCAGGACCTCACGAGTAGGAATCTCAGCCCATAAGCTGCTCTACTATCCTGCTGCATGCGTCTACGGAGCAGATGGGAAGTGCAAAGGCATGCTCACACCCGAACGCCTACAAATTCTCCATCAAAAATACAACAAATTCAAGAGCACAGGCCTTCGCCACGATGTCTTTCCTCCACCACAGAGCTTTGATTCTGAGTTGGTTGGACTGTTTGTATGCAAAGCCAGGGCCGCCAAAATAGCAGAAAGATTAAAAGATCCTTCCATTGTATCCTCCCTCCCCATGTCATAGCAGCCTTCAAATATTGCGTAGCTGTGACCCAAGAGAAAATGGCCTCTTGATTGAAGTCCAAGACTTCAATCAAGACCTCCCACACTACTGGAGCAGCCACCCACGTGACACTATATTTGGTGCCACTGACTATTTCTCCTCCTCTTTCTCTGGCTTCTCTACTTGTCATCCCATCTATGACGATGATATCATGCACTTGACCTTAAGGCACGCCATCTACTCTGCCATTAAGAGTCCCCATGACATACCCACAGCAACCTTCATGCTCCTCCCTTGCTGGGGCAGATCCATGAGCACAAATGCATACATGGCATTATGCAACCAATTCAACCACACGTGTAGCCTAATGGGAAACATCTTATCTCATAATCTTCAGTACGCTGATATCCAATTCTGGAATGAATCTCGCGCCCCTCTCCCAAAGCACCACTGGAACCTGCAGATCATTGCAGTCTGGAACACAGAAGCCAGGCTGAACTTAAGCAACTGCAACCCCGAGTGGCTCAGTCACCTAGCACAGAGCACCCCTGAGGCTAAATGGAACACAACCAGAGTGAGCAATGACGCTCATATTCGTATGCTCCCACTTGGCGGCCCACCTGCAGGCTTTAACAGACTCAATAGATTAGAAGCCTGACCACCTCCTAGTTGCTAAGCGCTACAACCACGACACATCACTGCACCCTGGACAAACAACAACTATACAAATACAAGACAAATCAAACCCTCATCTGGCCTTAAAAGTAGCGGACTGGAAGAAGATTGCCTACACAGATGGGAGCTGCATCCGTCATGGCCACCAGCATATCTTTGGAGCAGGCGTCTACATACCTGACACCAACAGAATTCATCACGTGAATCCCAATGGCTCCAATAACACTAATACTGTCCATAGGGCTGAACTTGCAGGCATTGCTGCAACCGTTACTCATGATTGCTTTCTGATAGCTACCGACAGTGAAACCTCAATGAGATAAATTAGAAAGCAGATCAGATACTCAGAATTGCACACCCACCACAACCTCTTAGAGACTATCATCAAAGCACTCCGTAACACTGCGACACTCTCCATCAAATTCCTGAAAGTAAAAGCCCGCACCGGCATCATTGGTAATGAGCGTGCTGATCAGATAGCGAAGCATGCGGCCAAACATCCTGAAGCTGCTGACACTGGTATTGAAATGGCAGGGCATGAAGGTAACCCTTTTCACAACATCATTTGGCTTGCAACCTCCACGGATAATTCAAACACACAATGTCCTATTTTTGACAAAGGTAATCAATCCCAACCTTACCAACCCCATATGCGCTCCCTCCCCAACAAATGCTACAAGCACACATGCACAAGGTCCACAAACTAGGCAATGCACAAACTGATACCAGCTACTACACCTACTGCCAGAATTTAATCAAGAATACGAGTGCCCACAGCAAAATCAATAATGCTTTCTGATCTATACCTGGCATCTCTCACAAGGAAAAAGAGACAGTGATCAAGTATCGGCCTGGCACAGGGTTCTTTAGCGGCAGCCACCGCAGCTGGGGGCAGAACCCCATCACCAGCCACAGCTTACCAGCCCAGACAGACTTGCCCCGAGAACCTCCCTTGGCAGCGTCGTACCACCCATCTCATTGAGATCAAGTGGATACTGTGAAGACACTTGCCCTGAGCAGCAGCTCCAAGCTGCCCATGCTCAGCACGGTCGCCTTAGACGCAGCATTGCAGGAGACCATGTTCTTCATGTCATTCTCTCAGGTGCAGGGGGTTTTATTTACATTTCTCACACTTTGGTTCCTCTGAAGAGTCTCGGTCTTGATTTGCAAAGAGTCAAGTAACTTGCTCTCAAGCTTTATGCTCATTCAGTGCAATGCTCATAAGCTTGTAAAGACCAGACGTTCTCTTGAGCACGCACTTTTTTTGTGCCGTTGCACACAAATGTGTTCGCTGAGGCTTCAATATGCAGACTTGTTTCACGATCTCCCTATGGCTCACAAAATTACTGTCAATCAGACTGGAGCTTTTTATTTCTCTCAAGCTTGTTCTAAA
>LFIK01002074.1_pt1 | contig 16094 bp, 14 predicted proteins | sample 643401 | NCBI WGS metagenome assembly LFIK01 (sample SAMN03777447, study PRJNA286221) | soda lake metagenome | biome: soda lake; feature: Kulunda steppe; material: water; isolation source: sample T5-Br brine of Lake Tanatar-5 | place: Russia: Kulunda steppe | collected 2010-07
CAAATTCCGCAAAGACGCCAAGCATGTCAAAGAACGCTTTGCCCGTCGCCGTGGAGGTGTCCACGGGCTGCTCGGTGGCCGCCAGATGCGCGCCCTTTTCTTTCAGCCGCGCAACGATGGTCTGAAGATCCTGCATTGAGCGGGCAAGCCGGTCGATCCGCGTCACCACCAGGGTTTCGCCAGGATGAATAAAGTCGAGGATGGTTTTCAATTCAGGGCGGCCTTCAAGCGTCGCGCCACTGCGCTGTTCTTGGCGCACCATCCCACATCCTGCGGCTGTCAGCGCCTCAATCTGGGCATCGAGGTTCTGATCGACGGTCGATGTTCGGGCATAGCCGATTTTGGGGCTCGATCTGTTCATTTTGGGTGTGCCTCTGAGATGATGTGTTCATTATCTCGAAGCGGATCCAAAGTGAACATAAAAATGGGTGCTTTCGCTGTTCATGCCTTGCGTTATTTAGGGTATACCCATAATGACGTTTTCAGACGGCTTGCCGCCCCTTATCCTTGGCTTTTCTGCGTACCATGATGCTGGAATGATCGGACTTTGTTCTTCTGGGTGCTCATATATGCAGCTTCGGGCCGGTTGGGCCTACCTGGGATCACGGTTATCGAACGTCTTTCCGCGGATGCACTTGTCGCTGCCGAGCGACGGACCGAAACCCGGATTGCCGACCGGCTGAATGATGAATTGCGCGGCCAGCTTGATGCACTGCTGACTGAAAGCGCGGACAGCTCTGTCACCCGCTTTGTCTGGCTGCGCCAATTCGAGGTTGGCCGAAACTCGGCCGATATGAACCGCCTGCTCGACCGGCTTGAATTCTTGCAGGGCATAGCGTTGGATCAATCCATCCTGTCCGATGTGCCGTCTCACCGCATTGCTCGCACCTGAATCCGATCGAACGATTATGGGCCGTCATGCACCAGTGCGTGACCCACAATCGCCACTACCCAACGCAAAAGCAGTTCGCGAATGCGATCCTCAGGTTCTTGCGAGACACCTTGCCCAAGGCATGGAAAGCTTTCCGCAGCCAAGTGTCAGACAACTTCAGGGTCGTCACAAACGAGAAATTTCGGGTTTTGGGGTGAACCCAGTATTATGAACAGATCGTGTCCCCGTGTCAAAGGCACACTCAAAATGAACACCTATCAGGCCAAAATCGGGTACGCGCGGACTTCAACCGTCAAACAGAACCTCGATGCGCAGATTGCGGCCTTGAAGGCGGCGGGGTGTGGCATGGTCCGTACCGAGCAAAAGAGCGGGACCAGCCTGGAGGGACGACCCGAGCTCAAGACGATCCTCGACTTCATCCATCCATGATCCCCAAAAGCCGAACCTTCAGCTGAATAATCTCACCGGGCGCATCCATGTACCGATCGTGCCACCAATGGCAATTGCCCCACACTTTGCGGTACTCTCCTCCATGTCCCATTGGAATTTCTGGTTCTGGCAGAACGGTGTCAGCACACCTAGAGCGGTTTGCCCTCAGCCTGAATCTTTGGGATTGAACGAACCTGCTAACGCGGGATGGGTGTCACTATTGGCGGGAATGGCCAGCCCTGCGCGCAAACTGCGCGTGGCGGCATGGTCGACCGCTTTACGATCCGCCGTGAGCGCCACGCGATAGGCGTTTTCGGCCATCTCCGCGCTAATATACCCATCGCGTAGATCGGTATCGACCGCAACCGGGTCGCGCTCTTCCGCCGGGCCGAAACCGCCGCCGCCAGGTTGGCGCAGGATCACCCGGTCGCCAAGGGCCAGATCGGCACGGTCGGACCGCTCGAAGGGCGCCCCGTCATTGACCCGGATCTCGCCCCGCGCGCCCCCGCTGCCGCCTTCCATTCCCGGTGCCGGATGATGAAACCGGCCCCCGGACAGCGCCGAGCGGATCGAATGTACGGAGCGCGATTGCAGGATTGTCTCCTGCCCCAGCCCGCCTCGATACCGCCCCTCGCCGCCCGAATCCGAGATCAGCGCGCGACGGCGGACTATCATCGGCGTGTCATGCTCGAACAACTCGACGGAGGTGCTGGCGATATTGCCGGGAAAGACCACAGCGGTCTTGCCATCGCGGTCGAAAAACGCCCCTTGCCCGCCCTGCGCATTGAAATGTGTGACAAACTCGCGGTCATCGTCGCGCAGGCCCGCAAATTTCTGGATCCACAACGGATAGGTGCCCGATGGCGCCATCACCTTTTCTGGCGCGAGCTTTTGCAGCGCGCCCATGATGACCTCGACCGTGAAATACGACAGCAGGCTGCGATACATCCCCGGCGCGGGATATGTGGGGTTGAGCACCGTGCCCTCCGGAACATGGATCTTGATCGGGCGAAACGCGCCCGCGTTCATTGGGAGATCGGGGCAAAGCATGGCGATAAAGGGAAAGACGCAATAGGCCCGCGTGATATTGAGCACCGCGTTGATCGGCTTGGCCACCTGCGGCGAGGTGCCGGTGAAATCGAGCTTAGCGCTGCCGCCGGACAGCTCGAGCCGAAGCGCCAGACGCAACCGCCCGCCCTTGTCATCGGTGATCTCGTGGAAGACCTCGTGGCTCACCGTTCCATCGGGCAGCGTGTCGATCGCCTTGCTTAGCGCCTCTTCGGAACGCGCGGAAACCGCCTTTGACAATTCGGTGAGCGATTCCAAGTCGAACTCGTCCATCATCCGCCGGATGCCCACCGCGCCCACATGGTTGGCCGCGATTTGCGCGCGCAGATCACCCATCACCTTTTCGGGCGTACGCACGTTGCGGGTGATCAGGCGGAACAATTCGTCATTGGGCTTGCCCGCTCGGATCAGCTTGGAGACTGGGATGATCACTCCTTCCTCATAGACATCGCGCGCATCGGTTGCTCCAAGCCGCCCGCCCATGTCAGTGTGGTGTGCACAGGTGCAGGCAAAACCGGCAAGCGTCCCGCGATGAAAGATTGGCGTGGCGATGAAGACGTCGGGCGAATGGCCTGCCCCGATCCACGGATCGTTGCAGATCAGGACGTCGCCGTCCTCAAGGCTTTCAGGGGGAAAGACGCTGAGCATGTCGGACATGACCGAGGGCGTGGACCCTGCTTGCCCCGGCGTGCATTGCGTCGATTGCGAGAGCATCACGCCGTGGCTGTCGTAGAGCGCGCAGGCATAATCGTGATTGTCGCGCACAATAAGCGAGAAGGCGGTCTTGACCAGTGTAGTCGCGATTTCGTCGGCGACGGAGACCAGCCGAGACCAAAGCACCTGAAACCGCAGGCCACCGATAGGAGAGTTCATGTAACATCCTCCAAAGTGATTTCGAGCCATCCGCCCTCCATGCGCTGCGCCTTTGCGCCCGCGCCGATGAGGATCGTCGTGCCGGGCTGCGCCAGAAGCGCGGGGCCGTCGACGGTGCCGTACAGCGTGTCGAAGGGCAAAACGCGATGCGGCCGCATCGCGCCGCTCACCGGATCCCAAGCATCGCGCGTGCCGGGCGCGACCTTGGCGGCGGTGGCGCCGCCGTTCACTGATGCTGTCGGCTGGTCCGCCACGGCGGACAGACGCAGTGTCACGATTTCCGGCACAAGATCTTCATAGGCATAGCCATAGGCGGCGGCATAGGTGGCGGAAAACGCCTTGCCGATGGCCTGGCGGTCAAGCGAGTCCAGCGGCACGCGCAGCTGATGCCCCTGCCCCACATACCGCATCTCGGCAATCATCCGGTGACTGATCGGCGCGCCTGGAGCGGCCTGAGACACGACCGCGTCGCCCTCTTCGGCCAGCGGCGCAAAGATCGCCTCGAGCGCCTCTTTCGTTACATCGGCCAGCCGCATCGGATGCGAGCGCGCCACCTCGAAGGCGGGCGCGGCCGCCAGAAACCCAAGCGCGGAAAACACGCCCGCCGCCTCGGGGATCAGGATACGACCCACGCCGAGCTTGCGTGCGACCTGATGGGCGTGCAGCGGCCCACCGCCGCCGAACGCGACCATCACCGCGCGCTCCACATCGCCGCCGCGCTCGGCCACATACATCCGTGCGGCCTGCGCCATGTTCTCGTTGACCACCTCGAGGATCGCCGACGCCGCCGCGCGGGTACCCAGCCCCAGCGGCTCACCCACATCGCGCAGGATCGCGGCCTCGGCGGCAGCAAGGTCAAGCTGCATCGCCCCGGCAAGAAAATCCGCCGGATCGAGGTACCCCAGAAGTACATTGGCATCCGTCACCGTCGCCCGCGTTCCGCCCCGCCCGTAGCAAGCCGGGCCAGGATCGGCGGCGGCACTCTCAGGGCCGATCTTGATCAGCCCGAGCGTATCGACCGCCGCAAAGGAGCCGCCTCCCGCGCCAATCTCGATCAGATCGACGGTGGGCACGGCTATAGGCGTGCCGGAGCCTTTCTTGAAGCGATGCACCCGATTGACCTCATAGGCGCGGGTCACGGGCATTTCGCCATCGGCGATGAGGCAGGTCTTGGCGGTCGTGCCGCCCATGTCGAAAGCGATTGCATCCGAAAAACCCGCAGCCTCGGCCAGCGCACGCGCAGCGAGCGCACCGCCCACAGGGCCGGATTCGGCCAGCCGTACAGGCGCGGCCCGCGCGGTGGGCGCAGCGATCACACCGCCGCCAGATTGCATCAGGAACAGCGGGCGCCCGTAGCCCGCATCCTTGAACTGCGTTTCCATCTTGCCCAGATAAGTATCGACTTTAGGACGCACATAAGCGTTGATCGCGGTCGTTGCGGTGCGTTCGAATTCCTGAATTTCAGGCAGAATATCGGACGACAGAGACATATCCAGCGGCAAGTCATGCTCCCGCACCAGTCGGGCAATCGCCTGTTCATGCACAGGGTTTGCATAGGCATGGATTAGGCACACGGCCACAGACGTGACCCCGTCCGCCACCAGCGCGCGCAAGACCTCGAGCGCCTGCGCCTCGTCGAGCGGCGTGTCGATGCTGCCATCGGCCAGCACCCGCTCGACCACCTCGCGCCGCCGCCTGCGCGAGACCAGCGGGGCGGGAAACTCCTGCCGGATGTCATAGATATCATAGCGAACCTCGCGCCGTGTCTCGAGGATGTCGGGGAAGCCTTCGGTCGCGATGATTGCCGTTTCCGCGCCCTTCCGCTCGAGGATCGCGTTGATGACCAGCGTGGTCCCGTGAATCACCGCGCCTAGATCGCCCATCAGACCGGGATGATCGGCGGTCAGCGCCGCGATCCCGGTCATCACGCCTTCCTCTGGCGCCTCGGGCGTTGTTGGCACCTTGAGCGTACGCATCTCGTCGGTGGCGGTGTCGTGGACAAGGAAATCGGTAAACGTCCCACCCACATCGCATCCCAGACGCAAACTCATGTCAGCCGCTCCAACAACCCGCGCATCAAAAGCCTGCGCGGCTGTAGCGAGGAAATCTTGAGCTGTTCATAATTCGTATGTCCGCCTTTGCCATCGACGCCAAGACCGTCGAGCGTGGGCGTATGCTGCGCGGTGAAGTTGCCATCCGAGCCGCCGCCGGTTTTCAGCCCTTCAAGCTCCCAGCCGATATCCGCCGCGATTTCCTTGGCCTGTGCGAAAAGCGCGTCGATGCCTGGGTCGCGCTCATATGGGGGCCGGTCCAGCCCGCCGGTGATCTCGATCCTGACATCGGGGTTTTCAGGTTTGATCGCCGCAACAAAGGCCTTGACCTCGTCGAGCGCCTCCATGTCCGAGATGCGGATATCCACCTTGATCCAGCATTTCGCCGGGACAACATTCGTCCCTGCTCCGCCCTTGATCAGCCCGACGTTACAGGTGGTGCCGCGCTTGTAATCGGTCAGCTCCTCGAGCTTGAGTACCACATGCGCCATCTCCGTGATCGCGCTGCGCCCGTCTGCGTGGCGCGAGCCAGCGTGACTGGCCTCGCCGTGGGTCGTGACCTCGTAACGCACGGCGCCCTTGCGTGCGACAACGATCTTGCCGCCCTCGCGGGCGGGCTCGGTCACCAGCACATATTTCGCGGCCTTGCTCAGATCGACGATCAGATCCTTGGACGTGGGGCTGCCGATCTCTTCATCGGCGACGAAAAGATGCGTCACCGGAAGCGGCGCGCCCTCGCCTGCCGCCAGATCGCTCACCGCCCGCATCGCGCAATAGGCGCCGCCCTTCATGTCATAGATGCCGGGGCCGAAGGCCAGATCGCCCTCGGTTCGAAACGGGAATGTCTCCAGCGTGCCCTTGGGATGGACCGTATCCATATGGCTGATGAGCAGGATGCCCGGCGCATTGCTCGCCCCGCCCCATGGCGCGCGCACAACGAGGTGATCGCCATAGCCCGTGCCGGGCACCCGTGTGACCTCGGCGCCGCAGGCCGCATAATCGGCGCTGATCCTGTCGGCCATCGCGTTGACCCCGGCAATGTCCGGCGTGTTGCTTTCGATCTCGACCCATGCGCGGATACCTGCGAGAAGATCGGCTGTTTCGGGGGAAAGGCTATCGGTCATTGCGGGCGTCCCTGTGCTTCGCCAAGATCCCAGAAGATCCCGGCCATGATAGAAAGTCCCTCGCGGGTGATGTCGGTGCGGATATGCTCGTCCGGCCCATGCTGGCGGCAGCCGCTATAGCTGTGGGGGATCCACAGGATCGGGCAGCCGAGGGCGCGCCCGAACAGCTCCGAGGGCAAACCGCCGGCCGAGTTCGGCACGACAAGAGGCGCGGTCCCGGTGGTGCGGGCGACCGACGAGACCGCCCAATCGACCCAAGGGTTATCCGGGTAGGTGCGCCATGCGGGGAAAAAATTGTCCTGCACCGCGCTGATCTCGATCTGGTGAAAACCATGCGCATCAAGATGGGCGCGCAGCGCAGGCAGGAAGCGCGTATGATCGGCGTCGGCCGAAAAGCGCAGCTGGCACCGCGCGCGGGCGTCGGGCTGAACCCCGTTGACCGGGTTTTCCGGCCGTCCGGTGATCATCGCCAGAACGATGAAGCTCGTCCAGCCATACATCTTCTCGGCGGTGCTCAGTCCCGGCTCGCCCCAATCGTCACGAATATCGAGCGTCGGGTCCGCCGGGTCGACCTCCAGATCGGCCAGCGCCACGCGCACCCGCTCGGGGATCGCATCAGGGAGCCAGGCCTTGATACGGATCTGGCCGCGCGGCGTGGTGATGCAGGAAATCGCCTGTGCGAGGATCACACCGGGATCTTCGAGAACGCCGCCCCAATGCCCCGAATGCCGCGAGCCTTCGCGCAGCTTGATCGACAGATCGAAGGACAGCCCGCCACGATTGCCGAGCTTGATATCGGCCCGCTGCGGCACAAGGCGCGGCCCGTCGGAGGCGAGCATCAGGTCGGTTTGCAGGTCCGCGGCGTTTTGCGTCAGGAAGGTATCGAGCCCCGGCGAGCCGATTTCTTCGCTGGTCTCGATCAGGATGCGCGAGTTGAAGCCATGATGCCCGCGCTCGGCCAAGACAGCCTCGAGCGCGGCAATCACGATGGAATGCTGCCCCTTGTTGTCGGCGGTCCCGCGGCCATACCACTGCTCGCCCTCGACATTGATCTCCCAGGGGTTCAGCCCCTCGCGCCATTGCTCGGGAATGCCGCGCACGACGTCGCCGTGTCCATAGGTCATCAGCGTGGGAAGCGCAGGATCCTCGATCCGCTCGGCCACAAGAAACGGCCCGCCCCCCGGCACGGTGTTTTCTGTGATCTCGCTGGTATAACCCGAACGGGCCATCGACGGCGCGATCTCGTCTTCGAGATAGCGGTGCAGATCGGGGAGACGTTCGGGCTCCTGGCTTTCCGTTGGGATCGCCACGCGGCGGCGCAGCGTCTCGAGAAAATCGCCCTGATCGAAGCCCGCGCGCACCCGCGCGATCGCGCCGTCGCGGCTCATGGTGTCACCGAACGCACCAGCCGCGCCGCATCGCGGAGCGCGGCGGCGACCCGGTTGGTGCCCCGGACCATCTGGGTTTGAGCAAAACCGATAGTGTCCGGCCCGTGCTCGGGCAGCTCCTGCGCCACCGCGATGGCGGGCAGCGGCGAGACCGGAAGCGCCGGGTCATGGCGGAACCGCGGTTGATTGGTGTGATTGACCGGGACAAGGATCCGCGCAAGGCGCTGGATGACCTCGTTGGCGTCCTTCGCCGCCAGCGTTCCGCCTTCCACCGCACCGTAGAACGCATCAAGCGTCACCTTCAGGTTAGATGCGGCATCAGCCGCAAGCCGCAGATCGGCCAGATCGCCCGCCGCCTTCTGATAGGCGTTAATCGTCTCGGCAAACTCGCTCACCTGCGCGCGCCAGTCAAACGGAAGCACCTCGGCATTGGCCACGCCCATCACGGCGGCGAGATACACCTTGATATCGCGCAACAGGATATCGCGGTCGGCGATCTCGATCCGGTCATGCTCGGTATGCCAGGCGATATTTCCACCGCAGCCACCCACGGCGTAATAATCCTTCTCCTTGCGGAGCTGCTCCGGCATCGTTGATGACAGCATGAAAAAGCTGCTCAATCCGATATTGTTGAACGCATAGTCACCCGCGCGGTGCGGTCGCTCGCCATAGCTGTCCAGTCCGGTGACTTCCTTGATGGTCTTCTGACAATAGGCCTCGGCCTCCTTCATCCAAGACACATCACGGAACTCGGTCGCCCAACGGCAACCGGGGCTGTCGCAATTCACCTGCGCAACACAATTCTCGTCAAGATCGAGAGCGAAGGTATCAGCATACCACGTAGACCCAGCATAACGTCCGGTCGAGTGACCGGGCCACCAGGCGATGCGAACCGAGCGTTTCAGATCGCCTTTATTGGCCCAAAGCACTCGCGCGATTTCGAGCATTGTGGCGTCGCCCGTGGCATTATCGCCCACGCCCACATCCCAGCTGTCGTAATGGCCATGGAGTAGCACGAATTTCTCCGGCTCATCGCTTCCGGGGATCGTTACGACCGGCACGAGCGATTCATACCAGCCCTGCTCCATCTGCGTCTTGAGCGTGACCTCGCCGCCCGCCTTGGCGATGCCGAGAAGCTTTCGCCCATCGGGATTGTTGACCGCCGCTACCGGGATCGTCGGCTTGCGCGGCAGATCGTCGAGATCGGGCGTGCCCCAGATCGACGTGCAGATCCCCCAATGCGAATCCGCGCCAGGGTTGATCGCGATGACACCAAGCGCGCCTTTCTGTTCGAACTCGAGCATCTTACCAGGGAAGGAAAAGCCCTCGGAGATCACGATCTTGCCGCGGATGTTCTCTTCGCAGCTGGCTTCCTTGTCTTGGCTTTTGGCAAAAAGCGTATTGATCGAGGCGCTGAAAGTGGCTGGCACATGGACGAGCGGCGCGGTCAGCCCCTCACGGCAATCGCGCGCATAGGCGGGGGGCTTGGCGTTGAAGGTCTCACCGCCGCCGCTCACCGAGGCGGTAAAAGGGATCGAGAGATGGAGGTTGGAATTTAGCATCTCATAAGGGACGCTCAGATCGTCGAGCCGCTTGGCGATGTCTTGTGCGGCGGTCTTGACGTCTTCGGGCTTCCACCGGGGCATGGTCGAGAACGCTTCGACAAGGCTCCAGGGCGTATCAAGCGTGACTTGGTCGGTTAGGTGGGAAAAGGGAAAGGTCATGGGCTGGGCTCCTGGTTGCTTTGTGCAAAACTGAAACGCTGTTTCGATTGATGAAAACTCGTTTCGTATCATTTTGCAACACAGAAGCGCACCCAGCCGGTTCACCCGCCCGTTTTTTCAGCCCCGCTGATCGGGCTGTCGCCGTCCCAACCCAGCAGCCGCGAAAGCCTGTCGGCGTTAACGAGCACCGCGGCACTGATGTTGTCCTGCACGCCTTCGTTGAGCCGCGCGGTGGGGCCGTTGACTGCCAGCGCGGCAAGCACCACTCCGGTATGATCGCGCACCGGAGCGGCAATGGAAAAGATGTTGGGATCAAGCTCGCCCACCGAGATCGCGTGCCCGGCCTCACGGATCGAATCGAGCCGCGCCTCAAGCGTTTCGGCATCCGAGATCGACATGTCGGTGTACGCCTCGAGTGCGCCCGAAATCACCTTTTCACGCACCTTGGGCGGCGCCCAGGCGAGCAACACTTTCGGACCGCCCCCTGCATGAAGCGGCCCGAGGCGACCCACTGCGGCAAAGATCCGCAGCGGCTCCGGCGAGGAGTGCATCGCGATACAGATCGAATGAAGATCCTCGCGCACCAGAAGCAGCACATTTTCCCGTGTCGCGGCGGAAAGATCCGCAAGGATCGGCTCGGCGGTCGTGGCCAGCCGCGACTGGCGGTGCGATTGGTCACCCAATAAAAGTGCCCGATACCCCAGCGTATAGCTGCGCCGCTCGGGATCCTTGCGCACCAAGCCGCGCCGCTCAAGCGTATGAAGCAAACGGAACGTCAGGCTCTTGGTATTGCCAGTGGCCTCGGCTAGCTCGGTCACGCCGGTTTCGGGCCGCTCGGCAAGGGTCAAAAGGATCTCGATTGCCCGATCAACAGACGAAACCACATAGGAGGTGCCCTCCTTAGCTTTTTTCTCTTCTTTCGCGTCGGCCATCTGCTATGCTTTCTGAAACGATGTTTCGCTTGCTGGAACAAGAGGGAGTTGATTATGAATACCTTGAGTGCCGCTCTCCGGAAAGAGATCAAATTGGATGCGCCCTGGAGTTTGATCGAAAAATTTGCCCACCAACACCGCGAAAAGCCTGAAGACGCGAATCGCGGTGCCGAAATGATCGCCGAGGCGCTCGACGCGCACGGCATCCCGGTGACCATGTATGCGCCAGAATTGTTCCTTTCGCTGCCCGGCAACGCGTCGGTCGAGGCCGATGGCGTGCGCTATGCGGCTAAGCCGCCCGCCTTTTGCGCCTCGGTCCCAGAGGGGATCGAGGGCGAGTTGATCTATGTTCCCGAGGCCAGCGGCGGCACGCCGCTTGACCGCAACCCCTCCGCCGCGAGCGGCGACGTGGCCGGCAAGGTCGCCGTGATTGAGGGCTTCGCGCTGCCCAATTTCGTCGCCGGTCTCGAGGCCGCGGGAGCCGCGGGCGTGATCGCAGTCAATCCCGGCGAAATGATCCATTGGGGCACAGTCTCGACGATCTGGGGCACGCCGGAGCCTGCAGACATTGTGCGCCTGCCCCGCATCCCATCCGCAGCGGTCAATCAGGAAGACGGCCAAAAGCTCATTGCGCTAGCCAAGAGCGGCGGGTGCGCCAACATCCGGACCGAGCTTGAAACTGGCTGGTTCAAGCAGAACTTACCGGTCGTCGAAATCCCGGGCACCGAGATCCCCGAGGAATTCGTACTGCTTCATGGTCACTACGATTCGTGGCGCGAAGGCGTCGGCGACAACGGCACCGGCAACGCATGTATGCTCGAGGTCGCCCGCGTGCTGTGGGAAAACCGCGACAAGCTTAAACGCTCAGTGCGCCTCGCTTGGTGGGCCGGTCATTCGACCGGGCGTTATGGCGGCTCAGCTTGGTTTGCCGATACCTTCGCTATCGATCTTTCTGAGAACTGCGTTGCGCATATGAATTGCGACAGCCCCGGCTGCCGCTGGGCGACGGATTACTCGAATATCTCTTGCATGTCGGAAACCGAGAGCCTTGTGCAAAAGGTGGTGGCGGATGTGACGGGACAGCAGGCCAAGCGCAAGCGGCCTCAGCGCAATTCCGACTACACCTTCAACAACATCGGCATTTCGGCCTGTTTCACGGCGTCGTCGATGATGACCGACGAAGCCCGCGCGGAGAATGGCTATTACGTCGTTGGTGGCTGCGGCGGCAATATAGCCTGGCATACGGAGGCCGATACGATCGAGATCGCCGACCGCGATGTGCTGGCCAAGGATATCGCGCTTTACCTCGAGGCGGTGACAGCAGTGGCCAATGCAGATGTGCTGCCTGTGGATTGGCGCGCGACGGCGGCCGAGTTTGCCGCTACCATCGCGGAATATCAAAAGGCTGCAGGAGACCGTTTTGACCTGTCTCCCGCAGCCGAGGCCGTTGAGGCGCTGACGGCTTCGCTCGACAGGCTCCACGCCGCCATCGACGCTGGCAAGATTGATGTGTCAGCGGCGAACCCCGTCCTCAAGCGCCTTGCCCGTATCCTAGTGCCGATCAACTATACACGTGGTCCACGCTTTACCCATGATCCAGCGCTCAACGTCCCGCCGCTTCCGACCATCGCGGACGCAGCCGCGCTGGGAGGTGTACCGGGCGACAAGATAGGCTTTGTGACCACCCAACTCCTGCGCGGGCGCAACCGCGTCGTGGCCGCACTGCGCGAGGCGACCCGGCTGGTGGACAGCGCGCTTTGAACAGAATGCGTGCAGTTCAATATCTGCGCACCGGCCCGGCCGCCGAGGTGCTGGAGATTTCCGAAATTCCCCTGCCCAAGCCGGGCCGGGGCGAAGTTCGTGTGCGACTCCATGCCTCTGGCGTCAATCCGCACGATACCAAAGGCCGCTCAGGTTGGGCGGGCCGCGGCGTACCCGATGGCGGAATCGTGCCGCATAGTGACGGTGCGGGCGTGATCGATGCGGTTGGCGCAGATGTCTCGAAAGCCCGACTCGGCACGCGGGTTTACGTGCTGGACGCCAAGACGCAGGGGACGGCGGCGGAATATGTCTGCCTGCCTTCGAAACAGGTACTGAACCTCCCCGAAACGTTCAGCTTCGCCGAGGGCGCCTGCCTTGGTGTGCCTTCTTTTACTGCTTGGCTTGCCGTTCTGGCCGATGGCCCGGTGACCGGACAGACGATCCTTGTGCAGGGTGGTGGCGGTGCGGTCGGCCGTGTGGTCGTCGAGCTTGCGATGCGCAGCGGCGCGCGCGTGATTGCCACCGCCGGCAGCGAATCGAGCCGCGCCGTGGCTCGCGCCAAGGGTGCTGAGATCGTCCTTGACCGCCACAGTGATGACATCGCCGCCGCCGTGTTGGAGGCCACCCAAGGCCACGGGGCGCAGCGGATCGTCGAGGTCGATTTCGGAGCCAACGCCGCGATAGACATCGCAGCGCTTGCCCCGCATGGCACACTTGCCGCCTATTCTTCCAGCAGTGAGCGGATGCCGATGCTTGACTATTATGCCTTTGCCCGCAAATCGGCCCGGCTTGATTTTGTGCAGGGCGTCGTCCTGTCGCCCGCGCAACTGGCTTCAGCCGGCGTCTCTATAGGTGCTTTCATCGCAGCCGGGCTTCTTCGCCCAGACGTGGCTGAAATCTTCCCACTCGAGCAGACCGCCAGCGCCCACGAAGCAGTCGAGAAGGGCGCGCCCGCCAATATCGTTGTCTGCCTCAAGGATCCCGCATGATCGATCAGAGGTGGTACTCAGTAAGGTTCTGGGCATGCCAATCAGTGCAGCGCACGCTTCGCGTACAATAGGTATTTATCGTTTTCTTACCTTAGGGCGCACTCTGGTGAGAGGTGAGTAAGGTTGCACAGGACCAGATGCATATAGGTCCAAAGTTGGCGCGGATCGGCCTGGCTCTTGCCATCGGGGCGGTGGGCGGCGCCGTGTTCAACTGGCTGGGCATGCCGCTGCCCTGGATGCTGGGCGCCCTCGTCTTCAACACCATCGCCGCCACAGCCAGAGCTCCTATTCTGCCGCCGTCGCAGGTGAGCCAATATGTTGTCGTCGTGATCGGGGTCATGCTCGGATCGGGTTTCACACCGGATCTGATGAACCAGCTCGGAACATGGATGCTGTCCTTGTTGTTTCTGGCTGCATATCTTGCGATCGCCGGGGCATTGGCTGTGCCGTATTATATCAGGCTGGGCAAGTTCGACCCGGCAACCGCCTATTTCGCGGGCATGCCCGGTGGCCTGAACGAGATGATACTGATTGGTCGCGATATGGGCGGGGATGAACGCAAGATCGCGCTCGCCCATGCCAGCCGGATCCTGGTCACTGTGTCGCTTCTGGCACTCTGGTTTCGTTTTGGCACAGACTTTGAGATCGGGGATCGTGGCCAGATCGGGGTGCCGTTTGCTGAAATTCCAGGCATCGAACTACTGATATTGGCTGCGTGCGGCGTATTTGGGTATGTGATCGGCCCAATGTTGCGACTGCCTGCGCCAATGCTGGTCGGGCCGATGCTCTTGAGTGCGCTTGCGCATATCTTTGGGTTAAGCACCACCCCACCCCCACAGGAACTGGTTGTTCTGGCGCAACTGATACTTGGAACCATAATGGGATGCAGGTTTCTGGGCAGTACTGCCCGTCAGATCGGACACGCTGTCCTGCTCAGTATCGGTGCGACACTCATCACTTTGGGTGTCACACTTCTCTTCGCGCTACTGCTTCACCAGATGTTTGGTCACACTTTCAATCAGGTGCTATTGGCTTACGCTCCAGGTGGCCTGGCAGAGATGAGTCTGATCGCGCTGGCAATGGGGGCTGAGGTCGACTACGTCGCACTGCACCATATTGTCCGAATAACGATCATCGTGCTGCTGGCCCCCTTCATATTCCGGTTTGTAGGCAAATGAGCAAGGATACTCCGGGAGGTTATGTCGCTAACTTTCAACATGTTTGAGTGGTAGGCTGACGCTGGACATAATTATGCTGCGATCTGGGCAACTGCTGGAACGCGTTCAAGCCGTTGGCGTGGAATTGCCCCTTACGGATCATGTGCGCGGTCTCGATCCCATCGAGAGTGGCCGAAGCAGCATGGAACGCTTTGAAGCCGAGCATCCGCCCCGTGATGCGCTTGATGAACCGATGATCCTGCTCAAGGATATTGTTCAGATATTTAACCTGCAGGATCTTGATCGTAACCGCCCGGTTGCAACCGCCTGCCCGGAGTGAGGTGGTTGGCGTAGTTTACGTCGTTACTGACGTCGTTATCGACGTCGCATACGATGGAGGCTATCATGCGAGATGGGGTTGTGCTGGGTGTCGAGCGTCGGCGTCGCTGGACGGACGAGGCCAAACTGACGATCCTGAGCGAGGTTGGGGAGAACGGCTGGACGGTGGCGGATGTCGCGCGGCGGCATGACGTGACGCGCCAGCATATCTACCAGTGGCGTCGGGAGATGCGGCGCAAGGAGCTGTGGCCTGTGGCGGACGCTCCGGTATTCCTCCCGGTTGAGATGGAGACGGCGCAGCAGTGTGCGCCCACGGCGCGTCCCTGTGACAGCGCGATTCCGCAGATCACGATCGCGCTGCGCAATGGCCGGGAGCTTCGATGTTCAGACAGGATCGATGATACCGCGCTCTCACGGCTGGTGCGGCTTCTGGAGGCGGCATGATCGGGCCGGGAACCGGGGTGCGGGTCTATCTGGCCTGCGGTGTGACTGATATGCGCAAAGGCATGAACACCTTGGCATTGTCGGTGCAACAGGGCCTCGGGCGTGACCCACATGCCGGAGAGATCTTCTGCTTCCGGGGGCGCCGTGGCGACCGGGTGAAGCTGCTTTACTGGGACGGCCAGGGGTTCTGCCTCTACTTGTTCGTCGTCAGATAATTTGGGACACGTGATCGGTTTTCGGATTGGAGGCTCTGGTCCATCTCTGATTGAGATTATGCGTTTTCCGTTTCGTGGCGCAAGCGCCGGGCGAGCATGGTTTTTCGTTTGATCTCCTTTCGCTGTTTCAGGATATGCTCATCGCGTCCGAAGTAGACGTCGGCTGGCGTTAGATTTCCAAGGCTCTCGTGGTAGCGCTGGTTGTTGTAGTGTTCGACGAAGGCGCCGATCTGGCGCTCGAGATCGCCAGGTAGGAAGTAATGCTCGAGAAGTGCGGGTTTCGCAAATTCCCGGACAGTGATTACGGAAATTCCCGGACACGCGTTTCGGTAAATACCGGACAGGGATTTCAGTAATTCCCGGACAGTCCCGGGAAGGGCGAGAGTTGGTCCTTGCCTGCGAGGTCGCGGCTACTGTGCCGGTCTTGGAAGAGACCGGAGGGCAGCATGCCGCGACGCAAGCAAGCGAGGCGAATGACCGTGCAACCCAAGTTCACACACTACACGACACTTGCGTTATTTGTTGATTTTGGGGGTGGAAACGACCGGCGAGATGGATTCTGAACACGGACTCTTTCCCTGCAAGGAGTTCGTCCATGACCAACTGTTCTCTCGCCGATCTGCAGAAGACGCTAACGCCACATGTGTGCCTCGGCAAGACCCGCCTTGAAACGCTCTGCCTGCTTGTGCTGGGGATGATCAGCGCCCG
>LFIK01002075.1_pt1 | contig 16094 bp, 25 predicted proteins | sample 643401 | NCBI WGS metagenome assembly LFIK01 (sample SAMN03777447, study PRJNA286221) | soda lake metagenome | biome: soda lake; feature: Kulunda steppe; material: water; isolation source: sample T5-Br brine of Lake Tanatar-5 | place: Russia: Kulunda steppe | collected 2010-07
GAGAGAGAGAGAGAGAGAGAGAGAGAGAGAGAGAGAGAGAGAGAGAAGAGAGAGAGAGAGAGTGTGTATGTGTTCCCAGTCACTCAAAGTGGTTAAAAACAAACATTATCACAGAAATAAGAAAGAGGCAGGTCCCATTAAAATATCACAGAAACAAGAAAGAGGCAGGTCCCATTAACAGGTTGTAACAATGAACCAAGTCCTCATGCAAGCATAATGATCATAGTTTGGCAGTGGTACTCACACTTAGCATGTCCCTGCGGTGGGCTTGCCTGATTACCCTTGATGGCAACTAGGCCCAAAAAAACATACAGACACGTAGGGATGTGCCAATAAAAGAACACACCTTGTTCCCACACAGCTTGAGGTCGCAGCCTTCAGGGCTCCTTGTTCGCTCTGTCTTGCAAGCCTTCACAGCTGCAACGGTTTGCAACCCTGCTGCATGCTCTCCAACACAGCGTGCACCACGCGCTGCGTGTCCACGGCAACTCGCACCCACCAGCCGCAGCTGGCATCGGCAGAGCCAGCTGCCAGGGAGGGCGGGCGCAGCTGCTGCTGCTCTGCAGCGCCTGATGCACGCACGCAAGCAGCAAAGTCCCTCCACATGAGCACCTCCTGTGGCTCAGGGAGGTCCACTCTGCGACCAGTGACAGGGGGCGGAGGGGAGGAGAGGTGAGAGGAGGTGTTTGTGATTAAGGTTAGGTTAGTGAGATTAGGTGAGTGAGGTAAGGTGAGTGAGTCAGGTGATGGTGAGCCCAAGGGGATGTGTGCCGGGTTTGGAGCACAAGGGGAAGAGGAGGGAGGGTCGGGTTTGAGAGCAGGGGAGGGGGGGGCTCAAGGCAGTGGAATTTGGGAAGCGGGAAACCAAAGCGAGGGTTGCTTTGTGGTGACCACTTATAAAAGCGTGTATGCTGTAGGGCGTGCGCATGCCAGGCAAGTTGAAGAAGCAATGTGCTAGATGGGAGCACTCCAGACAGTGGATGTGTCCACTATCGTACTCCCCCGAGTCCGCCCCCCTCCCTCCCTTATGTACTGTATACCATGCAGGAGGCAGCACAAAAGCAACAATTGCACAGAGGTGCCTGCCTGCTTTGGTGTGCATTGCCGCCACAGAGGCTGACAGAGGCGTGTTGCATTTGCAGAGGCACTGCGCAGGCACAGTGCAGTGGTGATGCATCCCAGGAGTCGGGGGCATGCTGCCTCACTAGCCTAGGATTAGACTAGGGATTAATCTTAGGATAAGGGTTGGCCAAGGAATAGGGTATCCTCTAGTCAGTGTTGCTGCAGCCCTACAGTCAGGGGCATGCTGGCTTATACGCCTAGAATTCTACAAATTTAACAAAGGATTAAGCTAGGAAAAGGATTAGCCAAGGATAAAGATCAGCCTAGGAGTCAGTGGTGCTGCAGCCTGGGTATCAGGGGCATGTTGGTTCATAAGTCTAGGTTGAGGCCCAGACTTTGCCTAAGGTTAGGCTTACAATCAACCAAAGGATAAGGATTTGTAAAGGGGCAGGATTTGCTTAAGTGTCTGTGGTGCTACAGCCTAGGAGTCAGGGGCATGCTGGCTCATCTAACAGCACATGCCTGTGCTGTGAGCATGTATTCACTGCAGTGTACTTTCTGAACTGCATGCCCTCACAGTAGGCTTCCCCCTAGCAGCACGCTCTTGTTTGTGATTCCAGTTCAGAACCCTAACCCTAACCTAGTAAACGTGGTGTGCGGCCAGTGGCTCTGTTTGACCACGGTCCTTGCAGAGTGGGTGTTGTGCAAGTGAGAGCCTGTGTCTTGGAGCCGCCAGTGATCCTTGTTGGCGCTGATTGACAGATTGACCCTTGTTGGCACTGATTGTCCCTTGTTGGCGCTGATTGACAGATTGACCCTTGTTGCCACTGACTGACTGATTGACCCTTGTTGGCACTGATTGACAGATTGACCCTTATTGGCTCAGATTGACTGATTGACCCTTGCTGGTCTGATTGATTGATTGACCCTTGCTGGCACTGATTGACAGATTGACCCTTACTGGCACTGGATTGACTTCCCAAATACCTGGGTTCCCTCTGCAGGGGTAGGGATGCAGCTGCACTAGCTCTGAGCACGAGCATGGGCAAGGCCAGGTTGGCCAGACATGCACCCACATCACCTGCGACTCACACTACTCACTTGCAATGTGTGGTCTTCATGGTCGTTCCAATTGCCAGCTCATTCAGCCCAAACCCTTCCACCTGCATGAGCAAGGCGGATGGCAGGTTGAGGCACCTAGGGCCCTTGGCACAACCATTCTTGTTATGGAGCAAAGGTCAAAGGGTGTTGTTTGGAAGGCATGGTGAGCAGCTGGGACCTATACACTCCTTGCAGCGTCAATCCAGGGCCTTAAAATGACTTGTGGCACGGATGTGGGTTGAAACAGCAAGGGTAGGACCTAAGAGTCGTGCAGCGTGTGTGCGGCACATGCATGCAGCAGTTCACATCCTGGTGCGCCTGCATGCCAGACATGAGAAAATGCCTCACACACAAGTCAAACACGCAAGCCTTGCTTGGATCAGTGTCCGCGTCCTTGAACTCATTTGGACAGATTGCTCTGGCCCGTATGATCTCCACCTGGTAGCATCCATAAAGCAAGCTGAGCATAGACCATCCCACCATGGTGTAGCCAGGTAATTGCACAACAGTCGCACCAATATTGTGGTCAACCAGTCAATAATAGAGCGGACTGTGCAAGCTCACACAGGCAGACGAGCATGGCCGTACACACGTATGCACACGCGCGCACATGCGCACCGACACGCGCACACACACACACACACGCACACACACATGCGCGCATACACATGCACAAGGCCCATGTAGCCCGAAACAGCATGCCCTCTCACATTGGTCACCGCCCACTCGCTCTGCTTTTCGTTGTGGGGAATGACAAAGTCGCCCAGCCGGAGCGTGCCCTTGGGTCCTGTGACAGCCAGGTCCTGGCACATGGCCTGCACGGCACAGCACAGCGCAGCACAAGGTGCATGCACAGTCCTGACCCTCTGATGGCTGATCACTGCGGCAAGTGGGAGCCGCAAAGGGGCCACAGCCCACAGGCCCTGACAACCAAAAGCCCTCAAGACAATGATGAGCATGCATAGCCACAAAGCGCGCAACAGGAGAGGCGACCACAACACCAAGTGAGCGGCTTTTGATGCGCAGCCTCACCGTGGCCATGGCATAGCATGAACGCCAGCCCTGCATCAGTGGCCCACGTCTACAGAGGTAGCCCTATTTAAGCATCGCTTCTGGGCCATGAGGCTTCCACGCCTTGCTGGCATCTAAAAGGAGGGGAACATGGAGAGACATGCAGTCACAGCGATGGGGTTGCGCTGCCGAGTCTGTGATTCGGCCGGTCTCTGTGTTGACAAGCCCTGCTGATAGATTTGGTGACAGCCTGGTTTGAATTAGTGTGTCAAAGCGCATGTTCATTCAGGCTGGATGCCAACATGGAGGCAGATGGTCGACCAGGATGACTAGAGAGTCCAACTTGAGTGATGCAGACACCGATACATGCGGTTTCGTATCCTCAACATCTTCCTGACCAAAAGGTGCCGCACACGCACAGGAGCCTCACAGCCAAGGGAGGCTGAACGGGTGAATGAGGCGGGAGACCCAAAAGTGATGACCCCTAAGGCAGCTTTTCAGTGCCATCCTCCCTCCAATGTCCTTCCAAATATCCTGGTATGTTCTCCTTCTTGGAGGAGCCCTCCAATGTCTGTTGTACAAATGCGGCACACCTACACTAACACACCCACACACGTGCACACACGCACGCACACACGCACGCGCAGGTGCACCTGGCAGCTGCATCCTCGTCATGCCAGGCCTCTGCTGCAACTGCTGCCATCACCGCACTGTGCTTCCCCTGCCGTGCCTGAGCAGGACATCAACGCATGCCACCAGGGCAGGCCATCCCTGTCTGAGCCGTCCCTGTCTGGGTTCTGTCCCTGCCCATTCTTTTCACTCCATCACACCTGCTGGAAGGAGTGGAAGATGGTGGCCCTGCGTGGCTGGCCGCCCTCCTCGGCAGGCGGCCATAGCAAGGTGGCGCCCCCATCCACCACCACGCCATTCTTGTTCAGCACAAAGCCTGCCCCAGGGCACAAGAGCGTCAGTCATGAGCGTCTCAATGCACAGGTCATCAGACAGAAGACAAAGCCTGCATCCCTTGACGAGGCGTGCAGCATGCTGCCCTGTGCACCAAGGCCTACAGGACTCTGATGGTGGCATTGTGTGCAGCAGCAGGCACTGAGTGGGCAGGGGTGCAGGGTCACACCCTCGACAGCCCCCAGGGAGGCGCACCTGGGTGGGCCGCCACTTCCTGGGGTAGCTCCCAGTTGTATGCCCACAAGGAGGCGCGCACGCAGTACCTGCAGCAGGGGTGGTCATAGACTGTCTAGTCTACACAACACGCATGTAAGGGAGGCAGATGGGCGCAGGCAAGCATGCACCATGGGAGCGCACTGGTAGTCCTGGGCACTCCTTGCGCTGCTGGAGCGCACGAGAGGGTGCCTGGGTGCAGGAAACAGGGGTAGCCTCTGGGGAACAAGCAGCATGAGATTCGTGCATGGCAGATCGTGTAGGTGCAAGTCACTCAGCCCCCAATCCTTGTTTATGGCAGCATTTTTAAAGCGGAGAGCACCCTTGGTCCAGCCTCAAGAAGGGCAGAGCTACCCACCATCCCAGATCGCCGAGCGAGCCCATGCCATCCAGGTCTGGCTTGGTCCTGATATCGTTGGCCATGAACGCATCATTGCCCCTGCGGATAGAATTCCAGGTTATTAGATTGATGCACGGTGCGACATTGTCAGGGGGCACTGTACGGTGGGACATTGCAGAGGGGGCAATGTATGGTGGCAGAGGTGTTGGAACTGATCTAGAGGCAGAGCAAAAGCCCAAATCAGGCGGGAGGGCATGCCGCAGCAGCGTCATTCTGGACAGGCCGCCGAAGCTTGTCAAACGAAATTGGGAGGCCTGCACGAGGGACCCGCACAGGCTGCTGCAGCCCTTGCCTTGCTGTGCATGACTCGCAGGAGGGCTGTTTGAGAGTGGTGCCCCTACTGGCTCCATGCACCTCTTCTGGTCCGCACACACAGCTTACGCACCACACACACATGGTCTGGTCCACACACACACACACACACACACACACACACACACACACACATGCGCATGCGCACGCCAAGCAATACACTTGAGCAAACAAGCGTGCGTGCTTTGTGCGCCGTGATGGCACGCAGGTGTGCTCGTGTGCCCGCACCGCATCGTGAACACAGCCTTCACGTCATGCACCCGGCCCAAGTCCTGCAGTGCCTTGGACATCTCGCGCGCACGAGGGCTGTGGGACCACATCGTCCCATCCTGTGAGCACAACAAACCAAGGGCGCATGATGACACAGAGGCACGTGTCTGTTGTGTGGAGGTGTAGAGGCGCGGAGACGGAGGCAGCTTGACATCACCGCATGTGGAATGAGCAAATGCACCACAGCAAGCCGTTCTGCCCTTGGGGAAGGGTGCGGCCAGTCATATGGCACGTGGCGCCGAGGTGCCGTCACAAGACGCTGTGCGGCCTTCTGCATGCCCGCAGGGTCGCGTGTGCATGAGCAGATGTGCAGCTTCTGTCCAGGTCCCCGCCCCCGACTTCCCCCATGGGGGCTTACCCCCATGCCTGCAAGCACCGCATGGCCGCGGCAAGCGCAAGGCCTTTGATTGTAGCATGGCTATCCAGCATAGCACGGCCTGGACAAGCGCCGCGTGTCAGCGTGCCTCTTCAGCGCAGGCGCATTGGGTGGAGGTGCACGTCTCACACACGTACTCGGGGGTCTCTCTTGGTCACCCTCCCAAAAGAGGTGTCTACGTCTCGCACAGGGCCGCAGGGGCAGCTACAACTTGCATGGCCAGCCTAGGTACTGCCGTGCCCGCGCGCCCTGCCTGAAACCTTACCATGAGAACCAGGCCTGCATCTTGCATGCAGCCGACGATGGCGGCCATGTCCGATGCGTTCTGCGGGGGCATGTGGGATTGCAAGAGGCTCGTCGCGACCCCGTGCCAGGCACAGCGCAGGGGGGGAGGGGGGATGCCAGCAACAGCGCAGCAGGGAGCGCGTCAGCTGCAGGGCAGCAATGAAATGATGTCATCTCAGCCACTGCGCGGTGGGGCAATAGCCCATGACTGCCTGATGTGACAGTGATGAGCATGCCGCGTGCTTCCAGGTGCTTTCCACCAGCCACTTGGAAGGCCCATTTCCAGCTCACACGAGTGCACACGCATCATATGGTCTCACGTGTGTGCACACGCGTCATGGTCTGGTCAGGCGCGCGTGAGATTGGGGTGCTTGATGCGGAAGGTGTTGGTTCATTGGAGTTGGCAGTGGCAGCATGTATTTTCATGGCAGCATTGAGGGGAGTGCACACGGGCATGCACTTGCTGATGCCCGGTCTGTTGGTGCACACGCTGTCGGTCAAGGTGTTTTGAAACAGGTTGGTGGACAAGAAGCAATAACCATCACACAGGCAAACACGCGCCCCTCTGCCGCACGAGTCAACAATTTTTTCGCACGCACATCATAAAATACACACATACACACACGCACACGTACAAACAGGAATCTTAACAGCCCGGTTAACCCTAACTTGTAACCTGTAATCATCGAATCAGCCCGCACCATCGCAATAGGCTTCTCCAGCAGCACATGCTTCTTGGCTGCTGCCGCCTTTTGCACCCACTCCACGTGCATGCTGGTGGGCAGTGGGATGTACAGCGCATCCACGTCAGCACAGTCAATCACCTGCACACAATGGACACACCAGCAGCACAGCCTCCTGCTGGCACCATCCACGGTGCATGGGCAGGCACCTGCTGTGCCCCAACAAGTCCGCTGGAGGCCTCTGGCAAGCTGGCAAAACATTGCAGGGCCCAGTGGGGGCGGGCTTGCCGTGCTTCCGGGCCTCCATGCAGTACGTCACTCTATGTTGGCAGCCAAGTGCACCGCAAGCTTAGACTCTACAACCTTGCCGAGGCAGAGCGCAGGTGCACCCCTTACCTCCTGGTACGAGCCGTACGCACGTGCCTTGCCTTCGAGGCCGTTGTTGGCAATGAAGCTCTGCACAACAATCATGGCACCACACACCATGCAGCAGGGACGCATGATGCCACCTCGCTATATGTGCCCTGACCTCATTAAGCATATTATGAAGAAATTGAGCAGGTTTCAGGTGCGTGCACACGCTCTCGCGGTGGGTTCCTCCCTCTGGCGCGGTGGACACTGTGATAAGTGCTCTTGTGCTGCTGTGCAAAATGAGGTGCATGGTGCATGTTCTTTTCCATTGTCAAGACTTGTTTGTGGGCTCTCTCAGAGAGAAGTGTTTGTTCCTCTTTCTCACTTTCGCCAGGCCTTTGCTATGGAGGCCCCTTATATTTTGCATACCTTGCCTAGTCGGACCGTCTCTGATTTCCTGTCTAATCGGCAAAACAAACTTTGCATTCCATCTCAGACATTATGGAATAGTTTTTGGCTGATGAGGACCAGCCACAAGCCAATCAGCCAAACAGCCAGGCTGCCGGTACACCCTAACTTGTAGCTTCAACTTCTACATCCTTGCGCAGGGGCCATGCTAATCTTCTCTGCATCACTCCAATTTTAAACTTCTACAGGCACATGTCACTGTTGACATGCAGCACTTGCTCTGCCCCTCAACACGGCCCCAGTATACATGCGCATGCATGCGCATGTGCATGCATGTGTACGTGACCCTGTTTCATGCATAGATATGCGGACATAAGCGTGTGCTGCTGCTGCAATCAGTGGCAGCAAGACATCAAAAAGGGCCCCCAGAGTGCTGGTGTGCAATGCTACCCAGAGTGGGGACAGAACATCCGTATGGACGCTGCAAGGCCTGTGATTGCGAGGCCCTCAGTATGAGCATCAGGCGGCACATTGGCCACCTCCCCACACCCTGCATGAGTGCTGGCCAGCATCTTGGCCATTGCTGCACACCCTCCATATGCTAGCACAGTCCTTTGAGGGGGATGCGTCCCTCACGTGATGCAGTCCATGTACAGGCACACGCTTGCAGCGCGAGCTTGGACACGTATCAAGACGAGCTCATTGCCGGTGTTTGAGCTTGAGCTAGCAGGGTAGACCCATAGTTGCAAAAGCAAGGCAACCGTTGAGCATCATGGAACTCTACCTTGGCTTTGTCCAAGCTCCGACTCCCTACAGCAACCACACCTGCGCATCACAATGACTGCCAGAGTTTATACAAGCAACTGGCAGTATGCACTATGGAGAGGTCCACTTGTGTAGCTGGCGCACTTCACCTACAGACCCACTGCACATTAGGGTAAAAGGCCATACACCTTTGACTTCTTATGGGGATCTGGTGGACTGTCCGCCATGTGCATGGCAGGCCACACGTAGTGCTTTTTGCTCCACAACACTTAGTCTAGCTGTTGCCTGGAATTCATAACACCCCTTCATGACCTCAATTGACGGGCAAATTCAGTGGGTACAATTTGATCAATTGTGCGCTACAAGAAAGTGGCTGGTGGAAGCTGCATCTGGCGCCGAGTTTCCGGCTTTGCTCCTTGTTTGACCTCCTTGTTCACTGTGACTTGTTAGGATTCCTATTTAGCTGTAACAAATGATGATGTGTGAGAACTCCTTTTCATTTGGGCCAGGTGATGACAGGTGGGGTTAAAGAAAGTCATTCAAATTGGCGTCATAAACTGCAAGAAGGTTTGAGGATGGTACGCAAAGTGATTGGTATGATTGCTGGGGGTTCATTCAAGGGCACTCTTTGTGTGCTTTTGGTATGCTGAAAGCTGCTTCGAAGAGTATCCAAGGTTCAACATCCGCCATGAATTGAGCTTCACAAGGCAGACATCCCTTTGTATGGTGGATGACCATGTCCCTTGATGGCTGAGGACCTGGGGGAAAACCTTTCCCCCGCTGTAACGGGTATTGTGTGGGGAGAAACAGGATGGCCTTAGGGCATCTCAATTTGCGTTTTGCACAAAAAGCGTCAAATCAGTGATGTGGTGGTTCTGTCTGTTTGTCAAGTGAGATGTGCAAACAAAAAACGCGCACAGACCAGACTCCTGTCTGCCTGCCACAAATCCTTAGCAGTATGAGCAAGCAAACACTTACTGTGCAGCAATCATTCAGATTCATACAAAGGAAGTAAACAGAACAAGATTAAGTAAATTTGTTTCTTACTCACAAAGTGCATCAGAAGCAATACCAATGGCTCGTATGTTTTTCCGGGCTATGCCTGAAAACCATTCATTCATCACAGGGGAAAACGTAAGAAGCATGTGCGTGAGTGCACACATGTTCGTGTGGTCGTGTATGTTGTGTATTGTGCTGTGTGTGTCATCCTGTGAATGTGTGTGTGCGCGTTTGGTGTGTGTGTGTGTGTGTGTGTGTGTGTGTGTGTGTGTGTGTGTGTGCGCGCGCGCTTGTGTATGGGTGCGTGTGCGTGCATGCACGCGTGCGTGCGTTGCGTGTTCGTTTGGTTGCGTGTGCGAGTTTGTGCTTGCTGCGTGTTAAAGCGTATGCGCATATTCATATTGTGTGTGCGACACTTTGCGTTTGTATGTGTGTGTATATGTGTGTGTGCGTGTGTGTGTGTTGTGTGTGTGCGCGCGCGCATGCGCGCACGTGCTTGCACTCATTGTGTGCACTTGCACATGCAATTAGGCAGGGGTCTTCCCGCCAGATTCTGACTTGGATGCCAGTATCTTCTTACCTGCAGCACCAAGGATGCCAATGCGAAGCTGCTGAGGTGCCATCGAAAAGATCAATAGATGGGGTTTTCGATTTGGATGGCAATTGTATGAACGACCAGCTTAACTCCAATTTATATATCGTTTCTATCATTGAAAGCAGCCACCAGACGTGGCTGCAGTCAACAAGAGCTGATGGCAGGCATTCCAACAGCCCTGGCCAATGCCCAGGGACTGCAGACGCGGCTGTTCCAGAAGTTTGGTGAGCTCAAGCGCCCCGTCATTTCCAAGTCTAAGTCAGCGCAGGAGCTGGAGGATGAGGAGCGGGGCCTGAAGTCAATGCAGTGAGTTGCTCGGGGCTGCTCTGCGAAGCAAGGGCTTACCAGCCCAGGAGAGATGCATCCTATTGAAATCTACATGAGAAGGAGATGTAACACAGCAGGGGCGATGACGGCCTCAGCGAAATGGCTGCTCTAAAGCAGTCGACACCCCCTTCCCATCGGCTGCCCCGCTGCTTGTGCCCTCCTAGGGAACGGCTCAACACGCTGGAGAAAAAGCTACGCATCTTCCGTGACCTCGACGCCAGCAAGGCGGAGGAGCGGGTGAGTGGGGAACGAGCTGCGCGTACTGATTATGCCCTGATGCCCCATTCCCGCCGTTGACTGGCCCTCAGATGACCCACACGCACTGGTTTTATGTGCCCATACTGTGCACCATGCAGGCAAGCGTTATGACTGCCCTTGATGGAGCACGCAGGGACCTCCTGGCTGCTGCCAGGGAGTTTGAAGCGTACAGCTTTGGCAGCAAGGTGCGGTGGACCTGCAAGGGTTGTCTTACTCACCTGGAGCATACATAAGAGCTGACTGCATAGCATAATTTCCAAGGAGATGAAGAGCATGGCTCAACAGCTTTTGGCTCATGTTTGGCCTACCTGGCTGACTGACAAGCTGCCCTTCTGACCTGCTTTGTGACTGCTGCTTTGACTGGGGATCAGTGTCTGCCTGCGCACATGGCTGCAATCTCCTTGCTCCCAGGAACAAATTTTGACTTCTTGCGGATCTAATTAGGCACTGGCTGGCCTTTGAGCTGCTCAATATTACGTGCCTGCCCCATTGCCCTGCAGCACAAGACAATGCCCTTCTAAAGGTCAAGGGTAGCAATCTCCAGCATTCACCAGCTGACTGTCTATCACCTTTCCCCATTGTTTCTCTTGGCATGCAGGATGTCATCCAGAATGTGATGGAGTTTTGCCAGCTCAAACAAGCCCAAAATGATGCCACACCTCGAGCGGGCAAACCTAGCTTCAAGTCCAACCTCCTGCAAGCCAGGTGAAACTGCACAGCACGTCGTTCTGAAGATATTTTAACCAAAGCCTTTACCTTCACAACCAATGCACAAAGGATCAAGGTTAAGATGCTTTGACACAAGGCAAGCTCACTCCCCAATACTTGGTCAGCACATCTCATTGGGCAGCCTGGGCAGACTGCAGAGGAGTGCAGGACCCAGCGCATGGCACAGAGACTCCAACAGTGTCAGGCACTTGGTTCAAAGCCACCCGTGTGTGCATTTGCATGCACAGGCGAGATGACCAGCCCCAGCAGCACCCCGACCAGGTCGAGAAGGCGGCTCCAGTGCGCCGCCTCTCGTCTAGCAGCGCCGCCAGTGGCGCTGGCACCCCGGCCATCCCCTCAGTCACGGTCCGTGCATGAAAACATGGTACAAACCTTAAGGCACCACCCCGCGGCAAGGTGGCCACACGCGCACGCAAGCACCGCTTGCACCTGCTGCACGCACAGTCGAACCCACCAAACCTGTGTGCTGTCAAGAGCGTGTGAAACTGCGCAGCAGCTGGCTCTGCCACTCCCAGCCTATGTCAGCCATATCAACATAGTGGCCTGCCACCCCTGCGCACACGCTCCTCCAGGTCACGGCCGTGCCCAGCAACCTGAGCACCTCTGCCTCCAAGCGGTACCCAGCGCCTGACTCCCAGGCAGCGGCGCCACAGCAGGCGTCCCTCAGCAGCAGGCTGCCACGCTTCACAGGAGATGGCGGCAGCAGCGCCGCCGCGGCATCCGCGGCTGCCGCCACATCCGCACGCGCCACCGCGCCCTCCCTCAATATCAAGATGCCCGCCGGCTTTCTGGGTTCCAACCTGGCCGCCAGCGAGTCCGTGGCCCCCACACCCACCGCGCACACGCCCACTGCGCATGTGGCCAGCCAAGTGCCCTCCAGCCTCCTGGCCAAGGCGCCTGGCGCGGCTGCAGCGGAGCCCGCTGCTGCTGCTGATGCCAAGTCGCCGCCTGCCTCCCCCTTGGCCGCCAAGTGCGTCGTTCCTGCTGGCAGTGTGCTGCATGGCAGGCACACGGGGTACGGGGCAGCAACTCTCCACTCCCTGAGAGAGTGTGCTGCATGCCCGCTGATTGTTGATGGCACCCCACAATGTGTAGGGACTATGCAACGTGCTTGTGTCACGTCTGCGAGTTGCTGCTGCTGCTGCTGCTGTCCGCTGCCTACATACTGTACATGTGCACGCTAAGACAAGCTTCAGCAGGCCACCAATGCGTCCACGTCGAGCCTTGTGCCCATGTACAAACATGCCTGTCTGCCTGCCTGCCCTGCTGCAGGGCCGGCCTGGGCAGCAACCCGCCCTGTGTGGAGCACTCCCCTCAGATGACCCAGGACTCGTCTCTGTGCAACATGGAGTCCATGTACGGGGCAGGCACGTACCCCGGCACAGGTGCGCAGCGGCTGCATGCTTGCAGGCCTCCCCTCTTTGAGTCCCCCCGTCCATTGAGTGCCCCCTGCCCTGTATCCCCATGCTCCTCTCAGTCACAGGGAACTGCTTGGCCAGGGCTCCTCCCTCAGCCACTCCCCCCCCTTGTCCCTATACCCTCTCCAGTCCCGCCCCTGTAGCTAGTAATGCTGGTGCTCCTGGCGCTGCTGCTGAGCGCAGGCGGCGCGAGCACCACAACGCCCCCTGATGCAGGCGCAGGGGCCCTGGGCGGGCCGCCCTCCAAGGTCAAGGCCCTGATGCAGCTGCACGGCCAGGATACCGCCTCCAGGTGCGTGGGTTTGTGTGGGTGTGGGTGCAGGCGCGCACGTCTGAAAAGTGATTGCATGCAGTGCCTTCCTGTACAGCCCACTTCCAGCCCACTACATCTGCAGGAGCAGCAGCTGGCTTCACCTGTACCCCCACCATGTGCCTCCATGTGCGTCCAGCCTTTTGCCAGTTGTGGGCGCCCCATGTATAGGTGTGCGCATGAGTCATGTGGGCCAATGTCCCTATATCCTTGTGTGTGTATGTGTGTGTGCTTGCCTTTGCAGCATCCCCTTTCCGCCTGCCGCCGCGGGGCGCCCCCGGCTGCTGGACGCGTACATAGCCGCCACGCAGGGCGGCGTGCAGGCCAGGGAGCCGCAGCAGCCGCAGCCGCAGCAGCAGCAGGCGGTGCCTGAGCGGTTGCACGATGCGCGCGGCTCAGAGCTCACTCTGGGCCATGTCATTGCCAAGGTGCGCTCATGTGTGCGTGCCCACAGGCACATGGCTCTCATGCCTGTGTGACTGCACGCGTGCGTGTGTTTGGAAGGGGGTGACAACCACCCCGCCCCACAAGCAGCTGTCCTGGCTCCAGGCACGCGTCCCTGTGCTGAGGCTTGCCTGAGCCAGGTTGCGGTTGCCAGCTCAGGGTCGCCACACCAGCAAGGTCGGGCCAGGCTGGCGAGGCCCTAAGCCCAAGGGCCACTAGAGTTGTCTCCCAAACCCTACCTCTCCTTCCCCCTTTACTTTGCGGTGCGCGCCTTTGCCAGCCTGACACCCTGCCTGCCCCGCGTGCCCACGCTGCCGTGCACTCACCCCACCCCCAACCCTACAGACTCCCCTTACACCCCCCTGCCGCCGTCTCCCACCCGCGCGTGCAGCCGCCAGCCTTGGCCGCCACTGGCACACTGCGGCCCTCCCAGCTGCCCCGCCCCAACGCCAGCGGCAGCGAGGGCCACAACACAAGCAGCCGCGGCGCCAGCAGCGCCGCAGGCAGCGCCCACAGCCGTGGCAGTAGCGCGCACGTCGCGTCCAGTGCCTCCACACTCACGCTGCCCACCCATACGGAGCCCTCGCCTGCGTACCCTGTGCTCAAGCCCACCCCGGCCGCCATCACCAACATCAACCTCATGAGCAGCAGCGGCAGCAGCACCCACAAGGTGGCCGCTAGCGCAAAGCCATCGCAGCTGGCAGACAGCAGGTGCGTGCAGCACAAGCCGCGGGTGCTAACGTCGGCCGGCATGCGTTTGTTTGTTGAAGGCGCCAGCTGCCACCTTTGTCTGTGTCTGTGCCTGTGCCTGTGAGTGTAATTTTGTGCGGCCAGGCCACAGCAAAGGGCGGTCCACTTTGTGGCCTGGCCTTCTCTGCCTGCTGCGCCTGCCACAGGTGCCTGAACATGCCAGCAGCCATCAGCGACAGGCAATCAAGGCTGGGATGTGCGCGCGTGCTTGCGCAGGCACCTGCTTGGTTCCGCCTCCTCGGCGCACTGGGCGTGATTGCTGTGTTATGAGAGTGAAGGCCCCATGACTCTACCTGCGAGTTGGCCTGCCGCCTGCTTTGCCCTGTCCCGAGCCCCAGAAAAGGAACAACGGGTGCTTGAATCTGCTCCATGCTGCATGCCCCAGGTGGAGGGGTTGCAGAGTGGGGCCGGTGGGGGTGCAGGGGAAGCCACCTGGTGAGGCCTGACCCGCCCACTCTGTGCTCTGCCATTGCGTGCGCCTGCTGCGCAGCAGCCTGTGCGTCCTGCCAGAGCATGGCCTGCATGCCTGCGCTCACCATATGTGTGCACCCGCACACACTCTGGCCCGCAGGCCCAGCGACACCGCAGCACCCCTGCTGGCCGAGGCAGAGGGCAGCAGCATGACGCCCACGCCTGGTGCCGCGCCTGCGCACGCACACGCCGGCGAGCTGTCTCCCGCGCTGTCCTCCACCCGCAGCTCCTCCACCACGCCCGCCCACGCTGCCGCCAGCGAGCAGGGCAGCGCAGGCAGCGCGCAGCAGGGCGGCCTGGGGGACAGTGCGGCCATGGCACACGCCAAGCCATACGCAGCTACCGCCCCACATGCCCCGCCCTCCACCTCCATGGTGGCCAAGCTGCAGCAGCGCTTCCTGCAGACCCCGCAGGCGCCCGCGCGGCCAGATGAGCCCGAGCCCTGCACGCCCTGCGCCGACTCGGTGCATGCGGTGCTGCGGGACGGCAGCCAGCGCCGGCGCACGCTGCCGCTGCGGCGCACGGGCGGCAGCAGCGGTTTGGGCGGGGGGGAGGCGGAGGAGGAGGGGGAAGAGGAGGAGGCGTGGCAAACGGAGGCACAGCGCACCACCGCGCGCGCGCCAGCACCAACCAGCCTCGTGCAAGAGCGCAGTGCTGCGCTGCGGCGTATCAGTGGCGGCGCAGGGGTCATGGCCGACCCCAGCCGCACCCCCTCCTCCAATGCTGCTGTGCCGGCAGCAGCAGCAACAGCGGAGGCGGCAGCAGGCGGCGCGCCGGTGGTAGCGGCAACGGAAGGTCAGGAGCACAAGAAGACGGTCAGCACCGCCGCGGCCCCCTGGGCCCAACAAGCTGCGCAGCTGCAGCAGCGGCTGGCTGGCAAGGAGGCCTGCACCACTGCTGCCCCAACCGCAGTAGCGGCAGCGCCAAGCAGTGGTGTGCCCGCTGCCGTGCTGGGTGTGGATGGGCGGGCGCCGCCTGCAGGTGGGCTAGCCCCCACAAAGCAGCAGCTGGAGCTGCTGGAGCAGCGCGACGCGTACAGCAGGGTGGCTGCGGAGCAGGCGCTGCTGTTGCAGCCTCACCGCCAGCGCGCCGCTGGCAGCGCGGAGTGCGGCCACAAGGGTGGGCCGCCCACATCAGTGCTGGCAGCGGGCCCGCAGCTTGCTGCCGCGGGGCTGGTCAGCGTGCCACCCCACTTTTTGCAGCAGCAGCGGCAGCAGCACCCCATGGTGGCTCGGGGCTGTGGTGAGGAGTGGGGGCCAGGTGAAGGTACAGCGGAGGAGGAGGAGGAGGAAGAGGAGGAGGGAGTGACAGCGCAGCAGCAGGTGCTACTGGGGGGGCGCAGGCGGCACACGGCGCCAGAGGCCTTGCAGCAGAAGCAGAAGCTGCACGTGCGCGCACCACGCAGCGCACCCGCCTACAGCCAGTGCCCGTCCACGCCCTCCCCCACGTACGTGGGCAGCAGCGGGCGCAAGCGCAAGGGAGGCGGTCGGGGCATGTGGGGCGGCCTGCTGCGCGTGTTGGGCATCACCACCACGGTTGCGAGCGTGGCGGTGGTCACAGGCGCAGCGGTATTTGCGGCGGCGGCGCTGAATA
>LFIK01002076.1_pt1 | contig 16091 bp, 13 predicted proteins | sample 643401 | NCBI WGS metagenome assembly LFIK01 (sample SAMN03777447, study PRJNA286221) | soda lake metagenome | biome: soda lake; feature: Kulunda steppe; material: water; isolation source: sample T5-Br brine of Lake Tanatar-5 | place: Russia: Kulunda steppe | collected 2010-07
CGCGTGCTCGACCCGATCCGCCGCGCGACGCCGGGGCTGCGCGTGGTGATGGAGCATGTCACCACCAGCGACGCCGTCGACTACGTGAAGACCGCCGGGGCCGGGCTCGCGGCGACGATCACCACCCATCACCTCGTCATCAACCGCAACCACCTGCTCGTGGGCGGGATGCGGCCACACTACTACTGCCTGCCCGTCGCCAAGCGCGAGTCGCACCGCCTGGCGCTGCGCGCCGCCGCTCTATCGGGCGATTCGCGCTTCTTCCTCGGCACCGACAGTGCGCCGCATCCGGTGCACGCCAAGGAGAGCGCCTGCGGCTGCGCGGGTTGCTTCACCGCGCCGCACACGCTGTCGATCCTCGCGGAAATCTTCGAGGCCGAGGGCGCGCTCGACCGGCTCGAGGCGTTCACCGCGCTCAACGGCGCGGCCTTCTACCGCGTCGCGCCCAATCGCGGGCACATCACCCTGCGCAAGGGCGCGCCCGTCGCCTGGCCGCAGCGCATCGAGACCGGCGACGGGCCCGTGACGCTCTTCGATCCCGGCTTCGACCTGCACTGGAGGATCGAGGCATGATCCCGGCGAGCTTTCCCGATGACGGCGAGATGGCGCGGCTTACCGCGCGGATGCTGATCGAGATCGGCGCGGTGCATTTCAACCCGCGCGATCCCTACATTCTGGCCTCCGGCCTGCCCTCGCCGAGCTACATCGATTGCCGCAAGCTCATAAGTTTTCCGCGCATCCGCTCGACATTGATGGATTTTCTCGCCTGCTCGGTGATGCGGCGTGCGGGCTTCGAGGCGTTCGACAACATCGCCGGCGGCGAGACGGCGGGCATCCCCTTCGCCGCGCTCATCGCCGAGCGTCTGGCGCTGCCGATGAGTTATGTGCGCAAGAAACCCAAGGGCTACGGGCGCAACGCGCGCATCGAGGGCGACATGCATCCCGGCCAGCGCGTGCTGCTCGTGGAGGATCTGACGACGGATGGCGGCTCCAAGCTCGAATTCGTCGAGGCGATCCGGGAGACGGGGGCGCACTGCGCCGACACGGCGGTGATCTTCTATTACGGCATCTTCCCGGGCACCGAGGAGCGTCTCGCCGAGCACGGACTGCGGCTGCATCATCTGTGTAGCTGGTGGGAGGTGCTGGCCGAAGCACGCGCGCAGGGGGCCTACGACGCGGGCGCGCTCAAGGAGGTCGAGGCGTTCCTGACCGATCCGCGCGGCTGGCAGGCGGCGCGCAGCTGAGCCTCAGGACGCCGCCGCGACCGGCTCCACCGCCGCGCGCGCCGCGTCGAGCACGTCGAGCCCCGCGCCGGGGCGCTGCGCACCCTCCGACAGGATCCGCCGCCACTGCCGCGCGCCGGGACAGCCCGCATAAAGCCCCAGCATGTGCCGGGTGATCGCGTGCAGCCGCCCGCCCGCACGCAGATGATCCGCGATAAAGGGGCGCATCCGGTCGAGCACCTCACCGCGCGACGGCACCGGCGAGGGGGCGCCGAAGATGTCGCGGTCGGCACGCGCGAGAAGGTCGTAGGGCGTCTGATAGGCCGCGCGGCCGATCATCACCCCGTCGAGCCCCTGCCCCAGGAACGCCCGCGCCGCGTCGAGGGTCCCGATGCCGCCATTGATGGCAATCGTCAGATGCGCGAAGCGGCGCTTCATCGCCACGACAAGGGCATGATCGAGCGGCGGCACGGTGCGGTTGTCGCGCGGGCTCAGCCCTTGCAGCCAGGCCTTGCGCGCATGGATCGCGAAGCGGCGCACCCCGGCCGCGGCGACCGTCTCCAGAAAACCGGGCAGCACCGCCTCGGGGATCTGGCGATCTACCCCGATGCGGCATTTCACGGTGATCTCGGCACCGGGCGCCGCCGCCGCCATCGCCGCGACACAATCGGCTACCAGCGCCGGCCGCTCCATCAGCACGGCGCCGAAGCAGCCCGACTGCACGCGGTCCGACGGGCAGCCGACATTGAGATTGATCTCGCCAAACCCCTCCTCGGCGCAGATGCGCGCCGCCGCGGCAAGCTCGTGCGGCTCTGCCCCCCCGAGTTGCACGGCGAGCGGATGCTCGCCCGCATCATGCGCCAGTAGATGCCGCGCCCCGCCACGCACCAGCGCCGCCGCCGTCACCATCTCGGTATAGAGCAGCGCATGTCGGCTGATGGCACGATGAAACACCCGGCAATGCCGGTCGGTCCAGTCCATCATCGGCGCCACGCAAAACCGTGACGCATCGCAAGGGACGGATCCAATCTCTCTGTTCATACCACGTCCGTTGGCTCGGCCCGCGCGATCACCTGCTTTCGCCGCGTTATTCCACATCTTCCCGCGTTCCGTAAGCGGGGTTGTCGATACGTCGCGACGGGCGGCGGTCATCCACTCCTCGCTCAGGGCCGCCGGGCACGAACGGGAGGTCGTGATGTCCGGCTTTTCAGGCCCGAACCGACCTTGTGCATGCCACCGAAAAAGGAAACCTGCGCATCGCGACCGACACCCTCACCTTTGCGCGATCTCTTGCCCCGTCGTGTCCCGAAAACCCCGCTCTTCGGCCGACCCGCGATGCCGGTGCAGGGACCGAAGGCCACGGCCGCCGCGCCGAAGATCGCGACGCCGGCGACGCCCCGAAATCTCGCAGTGTCGAGCGGGATCTTCAAGAGACCCGGACCGCCCGCAAGCGTCGGGGATCGCGTCGGCGGTTCCGCGCCGTCGCGGTCCGCGCCGCGTGTTGCCAGGCGCATGACTTGAGCTTAGGGTTGTGCGACGCGATGAGCATAACGCCCTGCGCGGCGTCTTGCTGCTTTCCTTCTGCCCGGCGCAGGCCCGCTTCCTTCATAAGGACACATGATGAATATTCTCCACGGCGTCGGGGCTCTGTGCTTCGGCTTGAACATGGCTGCCTGCTCGACGACGGGCCCGGAGTCCGCGAATTTCCTGCCATCCCAGGCTGCGAACGCCGCGACCGTCGCGCACACGCCACGGTCGGAAAGGGCCGCCAGAGCAACACCGCGATGGACCTGCACCGCGACCGGCGCGGGAATGGCCGGCAAATGCTGGCAGAGATGATGGCATTCGACGGCCTCGGGCGAAGAGCAGGCGTGTCGCGCCGCATGATTCCTCCGCGGTAACCGGCCCGCGGAACGGGTCGGCGCGCCCGACACCTCAGGCGCGCATAAGGGGCGGCGGCGGATCGGGCGAGCGACCCCGCGGGTCAGGCCCGCGAGGTCGATCGTTCCGGCTCAGTTGTCGCGCTGAGCACTGTCGCGCCAGTCGGGCAGGCCGAAGTCGTTCGGCCACGGCCAGACCTCCTGCCGGTTGAAGTAGATCACGGCCGTGAGCTCGGCAAAATCGTCCTGCGGCGCGCGGACGGCGTTGTACCAGTCGTCGAGATAGGCGTCATCCCCGAGAAAGCCGAGTTCGGCGACCACGATCGGCTTTCCGAATGCCACCGCGCGCTGGTATCGCGGGGCGAGCACATCGGTGAAGGTTTTCTCGCCACCTTGCAGCTCGCGCTCGTAGTCCTGCAGCCCGAAGACCGACAATCCGATCACGTCCACGACGTCATCGCCGGGGTAGTAGGCTTGCATGCCCTCGACGCCCGCCGGCGACCACATGAAGCTGAGGTCGGGCGCAACCGAGCGGCAGGCGCCGACCATGCGGCGATACGCCGCGACATGGTCCTCCGGCTCCCACATCGCCCACGGGAAATGTCCGTTCGGGTTGTCCATCTCCTGGCCCCAGCGCACGGTGACAGGGCTCTGCAGCGGCGCCAGCGCGGCGCACACAGAGTGCATGGTGGCATCGTGGCGACCGGACAGGATCCTGCTGCGCAGCGTCTCCACACTGCTGGTCTCACCCCAGATCCAGGGTTCGACCGTCACGAGCAGCGAGCGGTCGCGTTCGCGCGCATAGGCGTCGGCCGTTGCCAGGGTGCTGAGATCGACACCCACCCAGGGCATGAAAACATGTTCGATGCTCACATCCATGTCCTGTGAAAAGCTGCCCTCGGGATCATACACGCCGAAAGGAACCGTGCCCGGCGGCGCCGCGACGGCGGTGCCCGCAGCAAGGGTCAGGCCGACGGCCGCGCCCGCGAGCAATGTGCGCGCATGCCCATGCGCCGGTCCGGCGCGGCATCGGTAGATTGAGGATTCAAAGGTTGTCATGGTCTTCTCCAGTTTTTCGGTTGACGGGTTCTCCGGGGGGATCATTCCCACCAGATTTCGAACTGAATGCGCTCGGGCGCATCGACCGGCTGATTGGCGCCGGAGACCGCATGCAGCGAGCGTGTCAGGTTCAGCGGCTCGAGGCCCATGCTCAGGACATGCAGGCTTTCGACACCGCGCAGCGCGATCGAGGACACGACCAGCACCGCGAGCAGCGAGATCGCGGCGAACTGCATGCCGGCCGGAAGCATGTTGCGCCGCAGCGAGATCTTGTTCTCGCGGATGTGCTTGAGGATCATGACGGCAAAGATCGTGGTGTAGATCGCCGCATTGATCCCCGCGAGAATGTAGAACCCGCGCGCCTGCTCGAGTTCCGGCGCGAGCAGGATCGGCGCGGCCGATGCCGCGGCGAGGACGAAGTAAGGCGCGATGACCCGCATTGGCAGAACGTCCGCCGCCTGCGCGCCTTTCGGCGTGACGCGAAAGCTCACCCGGGTGCCGAACAGCACATCGACCATGGCGGTCGCGGTTCCCCACAGGACCCAGGGCCACTGGATCGAGATGAACAGCGCCTTTTCCCAGCTCAGGACCGCCGCGGATGCAGGCCGGAAGAACCCGTCGCCGCGAATGGCATAGGCGATCGCGATCATCACGAGCGTTGTGGGCAGCATGTGGCCGATAAAGGCCGGAAACGAGACGTCGACGAACCGGATGTCGAGAACCAGCGCCAGGATCGGCAATGCAAACATCGCCGCCATGAACAGCGCCAACAGCGGATACCAGAGCTGAACGAAAACGAACTGCGCCCGCAGCAGCGCCGGCATCGTGCGCACATGGCGCGGCGTGTGCGCCAGCAGAAGTGTCGCGAGGCTGCGCGACCACTGAAATTCCTGCGTGATGAGATCCGACGCCGCTGCGGGGCCCGCCCCGACCGCGATCGCGTCGATCGCGTGAACCCCGCGCCAGCCATGCGCATTCATGATCATCGTCGTCGAATGATCCTCGGCCAGCTCGGGGCCAAGACCGCCGATCTCCTCGAGCGCCCGCGTGCGTACCGCATAGTGCGATCCGATGCACATCGGCGCCATGCCGTTGGTGTAACCGGCCTGCAGGATGCCGTGAAACATGCCTTCCGCGAACAGCCTGGTGCGCGCCGACCAGTGCTCGGAGGCGTTGGATCCGCAGATGCTCGGGGCCGACACATATCCGACGCGCGGATCGGCGAAGGGCCGCAGGATCGTCTCCAGGTATCCGGGCGTTGCAACGTGGTCGGAATCGAGCTGGGCGACGAAGTCATAGTCGCGATAGCCGTAATGGTCATAGAAATAGGCGAGATTGCCCTCCTTGCACCGTGTGCGCCGCGGCCAGTCGGCGCGGTGATAGTCGGCGGCGCCGTGGCGCGACGACACCCGGACGCCGTGGGCATGGCACCAGGCAAGCGTTTCCGCGTCAGGCTCCTCGTCGGCGAGCCAGGTGTCGTGGGGGTAATCCTGCGCCAGCATGGCCTCGAGCGTGGCGCGCACCACCGAAAAGGGCTCCGCCGGGGTCTTGGTGGTGACCATCGCGACACGGCAATCCCCCAGATCCTCGATCCGCGCGCTGCACACGCGCGAGCGCAGGAAAAAGATCATGAAATAGAACTGGACGAAGAAGATCCAGCCGATCGCGAGCGTCAGCACGACGTAGCTGAGCGTGTGAATGTTGTTCGATGGCGCGGACCACCACATCCAGAAATAGACGGCCCCCGCCAGCCAGGCGAGGAAGGCGATGTGATACTTCACCGCCTGCCCCCGCGACAGCAGCGGCACGAGGTAGATCTTCGGGGCGGGCCCGGTCACGCGATCGCCTCCAGCGGGGCGAGGCCGGCTTCGAGCTGGGCGCGGAAATACGGGATCGTCCGGTCGAGCCCGGCGTCGAGCGTCACCGTCGGCTGCCAGCGCAGGACACGCCGGGCAAGGCTGATGTCGGGCCGGCGCTGCCTGGGGTCGTCGACCGGCAGCGCGCTGTGGATCAGCGCCGAGCCGGAGCCGGTCTTGGCCAGCACGAGCTCTGCAAGCTCGGCGATGGTGAACTCGCCCTCATTGCCGATATTCACCGGGAAGGCCACCGCATGCGGCGTCGCCATCAGCAGCATGAGCCCGTCGAGCAGATCGTCGACATAGCAGAAGGCGCGCGTCTGCGCGCCCTCGCCATAGATGGTGATCGGCTGGCCGCGAAGCGCCTGGATGATGAAGTTGGACACGACGCGGCCATCGTCGGGCGCCATCCCGGGGCCGTAGGTGTTGAAGATGCGCGCGATCTTGGTCGTCACGCCGTGCTGGCGGCCATAGTCGTGAAACAGCGTCTCCGCGGCGCGCTTGCCCTCGTCATAGCACGAGCGCGGCCCCACGGGATTGACGTTGCCGTGGTATCCTTCGCCCTGCGGGCTCGTCTCCGGGTCGCCGTAGACCTCCGATGTGGAGGCCTGCAGGATGCGCGCGCCCTTCGAGCGGGCGAGATCGAGCAGGTGGATCGCGCCCAGAACGCAGGTCTTGAAGGTATGAACCGGATCGATCTGGTATTTCGGCGGCGATGCCGGGCAGGCCAGGTTGTAGATCTCGTCAACCGGGTCGACGAGCATCAGCGGTCGCGTGATATCATGCCTGATAAAGCGAAATCCCGGCTGGCCGGTCATCGCGGCGATATTCGACAGACGTCCGGTCTGCAGGTTGTCCATGCAGACGACATCGGCCCCGCCCGCAAGCAGCCGCGTGCACAGCCGCGCGCCCAGGAACCCGGCGCCACCGGCGACCAGCACCGATTTCGCGGCGAAGGATGGGGCCTGCAATGACGCTGCAGGCCGCCGCTTGGTGTCGTTGATCCGGGTCATGGTTTGTCCTTGATTTTTGCAAAGGCCTTTCGCGTCGCGGGGATGGCCGCGACGGACTTTCCGCAGGGAACTGTCTGTCTGCGGTCCTGGTGGAGGGCGGACCGCGACGCCCGGCTTCGAGGCTGAAGGGGGCCGCCCGTTCGCGGCCGTTGCGCGACGGTGATGACGTCGACCGGGTCGGGCGCGCCGGAGTTGGCCCCCCTCACCCCGCCGAGAGCGATGCGCTGCTTGCGAGCCTCGTGATCACGAAAGCGCGTCGATCGACAACGTCACCTTCATGAGACCCCTCTCTGCCTTGGCTGTCTCGACAACCGACGAGACGGTGCGACGGTTCCGTAAAAATTTAACGGTCGACGGATCCTGACCCGCCACAGGATCCTTCCGCCCGATACGGCTGGACGCCGCCTCGCGCGCGCGTCCGTGATGGCCGAGTGCCAGGAGCGCGATGACGAAGTTGCGGGCGAAGGTTTCCGGATCAATTCGGGGACGTGCTGCCCTTCGCGCTGGCGATGCGCGGGATCGCGCTGGTGACGCGACATTCCGGCCTGCCGCTTGCCGCGCGCCCGCCGGCTGGCGCGCGCCGGGCCGGAAATACCCGATGCGCCGGGTGGCCGCGCGCATGGCCATTCGCGGCATGGTGGGGCCGTTCGCGGTGGACAAGCTGATCGCGGCGCATTTTCGGGAGGCGGACGGGATGGACGACACGCACCAGGACGTGATACTCTGATGTGAGTGCGCGTTGCCAATCCCAATCGGGTCCACGATGGCGCGCCTGTGATTAGCGCTCGGGCGCGGCGCGGACATCACGCTCGACCACCATGCGCGGCCACATGCCCAAGCGCGACAGCGCGGGTCGCAGCCGTCCGCTCGATCTCATGACGCTGCTATGCGTGCTCGGCGCGTGCCGCCCCCCGCATCCAGACGGCACTTCTGCGCAAATTCTGCCGGAACGTCGCCACGCCCATGCATGACGATCGCGTCGCGAAGCTGCGCGGGGCGCTCACGGCCCGCGATGCAGTCACGGGCGCCCATCTGGCGGCGACCCCCGCAGCGACGGCGACGCAAGCTCGGCCTGACGGCCGCGAAGGCCTGTGAGCGCCGCCGCTTGCCCGCACGGGTCCGGTTGCCGGGCCAGGATGGCCGGCCAGCCGGCTCAATTGCCGGAAAGGACCGCTTTACATTGCCGGATCGACGGCCAGCGCGGATTTCCGCGCCGCGCCGCGTTGACCAGCGGCATCGGGACGGCGGGCCGCGCGATGGGCGGGCTCCTGCATCAATGTCGCGGACAGCGCTGTGCGCGCGCGCGACACCCGGCTCTTCACGGTGCCATTGGCACAGCCGAGCCGCTGCGCCGCCTCCGCGATGGAAAGGCCCTCGGCCCCCACCAGCGTCAGCGCCGCGCACTGACAAGGCGGCAAGGCCATCATCGCCCTCAGAAGCTCGGACAGTGCGACGGCGTGCTCCTGCGACGCCGGCTGCGACAGGCCGGCCGTGAGCCCGCCGTCGGCATCTTCGGCCTCCCAGCGCCGTTTGCGAACGTCGTTGAGGAAGGTGTTGCGCAGGATGGTGTTGAGCCAGGCGCGCAGGTTCGTGCCGGGGGTGTAGCGGTCGCGGCTGGCCCAGGCCTTGGCGAGCGTCTCCTGAACCAGGTCCTGCGCCGCGTGCTCGTCCCGGGCCAGCCGGACAGCGTAGCGGTGCAGGCCCTTCGTCTCCTGCCAGAGCTGTTCATGAAACGGATGCCGGGCACGCGCAAGTGGCATCGGCGGGACGGCACTGGCCGCGCACGTCGTCCCGACAGCGTGAAGATCGTGATACATACTGAACTCCTGTTGCGGGCGGTCAGGCACGCTATCTCACCGCACGACCCGGCTTGCTAACCTGCATTAACCTTTCTGAAGCGAGAGATCCGTCGCGCGGTCGCGATGCGCGCTGCACCGCTTGCGACGGGGCACACAGGGGGAACGCAATACGCGCGCCGCGTGATCCGACTGTCTTTGGACCCGAAACAAGGCGACGCCATGACCCCCGAGCGCGAAGCGACACCGACCGCCCAGCCAGTCCCGCTCGGCTGGTTCGCGCGCATGGATCTCGGCGCGCTTCAGATCCTGATGCTGGGCGCGATCGCCATCGTGCTGGTGGTTGGCGCGCTGGATCATGCGAGTGCCATCGCCGTGCCCACGGTGCTCGCGGTTCTGGCCGCCATCGCGCTCGCCCCGCTCGCGCGGCGGATCGAGAGCCTGCGGGTTCCGCCATCGCTTGCGGCCGCCATGATCGTCGCCGGACTCCTCGTCACCTCCGCGGCGTCGATCTATGCGCTCCTGCCCTCGGCCGAGGCGTGGAACACCCGTGCGCCGGAAGTGCTGCGCCAGATCGAGAACCGCGCGCGCCAGATCAGCGACTCGCTTTCCGAAGCCTTCGCCATCGACTCGGCGGCGGATCGGACGGCGGACGCCTCGCCCGGCGCGCCCGCCTCTGCGGCATCGGTTGCGACAACGGAGCCGGACGCGTCCGAAACCTCCGAAGAGTCCGAGGAGTCGGACGAGTCGGAGGAAAAGGAAGACGATGCGATGGGCCAGCTGATGGAGGGCGGTCAGAAGCTGGCCGCGGACTGGGCGATCAGCGCGCCGCTGATCGTCGGCGGCGCGGTATATTGGGCGGTGCTGACCTTCTTCCTGCTGCGCGATCGCGCGATGCTGGGGCGCAGGATGATGGGGCTCGGTGCGGGGTTCTCGGCCCGGCGCGCGCTGGGGCGCGCGATCAATGACGTTCAGAGCGACGTCGCCCGCTACCTGCTGGCGATCACGCTGATCAACTGCGCGCTCGGGCTCTGCGTGGCGGGTGCTTTCTATCTTCTGGGTGTGCCGAATGCGGCGCTCTGGGGCGCCGCGGCGGGGCTGCTCAACTTCATGCCGTTCATCGGCGCCGCGATCATGGCGCTGGTCACGCTGGGCGTGGGCATCGTGTCCTTCGAGGATCCGCTCATCGCCTTCGCGCCGCTGGTGGTGGTGGTCGTTCTGAGCACGATCGAGGGCCAGATCGTCACGCCCCTGATCCTCGGCGCGCGAATGCGCATACCGACCATCGGCATCTTCGTCGCGATCGCCTTCGGGGCCTGGCTCTGGGGCGCGGTGGGCGCACTTGTGGCAACACCGACGCTGATCGTGGCAAGCGCCTTCGTCACGCGGCTGAACGCGGCGCGCATGGGGACGCCGAAGGCGCCGGCGGAAAACCGGCGGCGGCGCGGCTGATCGGCCGGTTCGACACCGCGCGCAACAGCAGTGTCAGGGCCGCTGTCACCTGAGCTTGTCGAACAGAACGCGCCCCATGATCCGGGTCATCGTCTGCGGCGCGATCCGACCCAGCAGGGCCGCGAGGCGCGCGCCCACTCCGGGCAACAGCAGGAACCGCCGCGGTGACGCGCGCAGCACCATCCGGGCGACACGCTCCGGCGCGATGCGGCGGCCGGGCTTGGCGCCCGGCGGGGCATGGCGTGTGGCATGGGGGGTGTCCATCGGTCCGGGGCACAGAAGCTGCACGGCGACGCCGTCCGCGCGCATGGGGCCGCGCAGGCTGCCCGCGAAGGCCGCCAGCCCATCCTTGTCGCCGCATAGCTCGCCGCGCCCGGATACCCCGTAAAACACGAGAGCGAGGCCACGAAGACGAGCCGGCCGCCCCGTGCCAGCGCCTTGCGCTGATGCAACAGCATGCTCAGCCGCAGCGGCGCGTGCAGATTGACGCGGCTGACCTGCTGATGGCACTGCAACGGCGTACACTCGAACGGACCCGTCGCGCTGATCCCGGCATTCAGGATGCTCGGATCGAAAGGACCCTGCGCCGCGAGCGCGGTTTCGATCGCGTCCCAGGCCGCATCGTCTCCCGTGCCGAGATCATGGCGCAGCCAGCACACCGATGGCGGCAGCGCCTCGGGGCCGACCGTGTCTTCGATCACCGTCACCCGATCGCCGCGCGCGGCGCAGGCGCGCAGCAATGCCGCCCCCAGACCGCTTGACCCGCCCGTCAGCAGAACCCTCATCGCCCGCCCGCCGTCAATCCACGCAGCACCGCGGCGCGCCCCACGCGAAGAAACGAGATGACCTGCCGATCCGGGCCGCGCCGCGCCAGAAGCGCGTCGAGCAACGTGATCGCGACCGCGCGCGGCGACAGGAACAGGCTGTCCATCAGGTTGCGCGGCCGGCCCGCGCGCTCGGACATTCCGGTCGCAACCGGACCGGGGTGCAGGACCCGTACCCGGACATCCCCGCGCCATTCTTCGGCCAGCGCACGCCCGAACCCGTCCAGCGCCCCCTTGCTTGCCGCATAGACCGGCATGACCGCAGCACCCCGGTGCGCGACCGACCCGACCAGCCCCATCGCCCCGCCCGAAAGCGCCGGTCGCAATGCGTGGGCGAGCTGGATGGGGGCATCGAGATTGACCCCGAGCACCCGCGCGATATCGGCGGCGGTCTCGGCCGTCAGCGGGCGATAATATCCCAGCCCCGCATTCAGCACCGCAACGTCGAGCCGGCCGCCCGACCGCGCCGTCGCCCAGTCAGCGACGCGCGCGACGTCATCGGGGCGGGACAGATCCGCCTGCAGATAGCGGTCGAGCGCATGGCCGGGCGGCAGGTCGGTCGCCGCCCGCCGCCCCGTGCCCAACACCCGGAAGCCGCGCGCCGCCAATTCCTGCGCGAGCGCCGACCCCAACCCGTGCGAGGCTCCGGAGAGAAGGCAGGTCTTGATGGAAACCCCACATCATGCTCAGGCGCGACTCATAGCCGGTCGAAGCGGGAAAGGGCAACTCTCGCCGCGTTGCGCATTCGGTCAGGCGCCCCCTCGGCCTGTCGAACCGGCAACCGGCCCGGGCAAAGGATCGGCCGCGAGAAACGCGTCGAACATCGCCCGGCTGGCACGGGGTCGGCGGAACCCGGCCGATACCGCCCCGGACACGACAGTGTGCGCCCGCCGCAGCCGCGCGGATGCTATATGTGAAGCACCGGCATGAGGGAGCGATCCCCGGGGCCGGAGCCTTCTGACATGGCTACACATGTCACGGCCGCGCCGCTTTCGGTGTGCGGCGGCCCGACCGTTCTTTCGCGCGCCGTTTCGGAGGATCTCGTGATGCGAGTTCTTTTTCTCGCCGCCGCGCTCGCGCTCGCGCCAGCGGCTGCGTCTGCCCAGACACTGCCTGTACCCGAGCCACTCGGGGCCGAGCATTGCTCCTGGATGAACGCGAAGGCACGCGCCATCGAGCACGCCGGCGTGCGGCAATTCGACCCCGTTGCAAGCGATAATGGCGGTGTGATGGACCGCCGCGTCGCCGCTCCCGGCGCGACCGTCGCACACAGCACGGCCATCATTCGCATGACCGCCACTGATGAGGACGGCGCCTCCCACAGCGCAAGTTCGACGTTCGGACACACCGTCGGCACGGCCACGGCGCGCAGCGGGCATGGCGGGTTCGATTGCACGATCGGGGGATCGCGCCGCTGAATTCTGCCGTCCCGGCGCCGCGCCGGGACAGCAGCCGCCCGGCCCCGGCCCGGGACCCCGCGCCCCATTCGCGGCACGCTCGCGCGCGTCGCGTTCATCCGAGTTCACGCGACGCGCTCCAACCCTTTGGAGCCGCCTGTTCGACGGGTTCAAAACCGGTTCGCGCTCTTGCGCGACATGCTTCAGCCGCGCAGGCCGATTACCCGCGACAGGAGACGGCGCGTTGACGGGCTGACCCCTGCGGGCGCGGCGCCGCCTTCGACGGCCGGCAGGAGCTGCCCGGCAAGCTCCTTGCCCAGCTCGACCCCCCATTGATCGAAGCTGTTGATCCCCAGGATCACTCCTTCGACGAAGACGCGATGCTCGTAGAGCGCGATGATCCGGCCGAGCATCTCCGGCGTGAGCGCGGGGTAGAGCAGCGTCGTCGAGGGGCGATTGCCGGGAAAGACGCGGTGGCCGGCCTGGCGTTCGAGTTCCGCGCCCTCGAGGCCGGCCTCGGCCATCATCGCGCGCGCCGCCTCGAGCGAGCGCCCCTGCATCAGCGCCTCCGACTGCGCGAGACAATTGGCGAGCAAGAGCTCGTGATGATGCACGAGCGCGGGCTCGTGCCCTTCGGCGGCGACGAGAAATTCGCACGGCACGATCTGCGTGCCCTGATGCAGGAGCTGGTAGAAGGCGTGCTGGCCGTTGGTGCCGGGCGCGCCCCAGACAACCGGGCCGGAGGGCTGCGCGAGCTCCGTGCCGTCCATGGCCACGCGCTTGCCGTTGCTCTCCATCTCGAGCTGCTGCAGGTAATCGGGCAGCCGGGCAAGCCGCTGATCATAGGGCAGCACCGCGCGCGTGGCGTGGCCTGCGACCTGATTGTGCCAGATCCCGACGAGCGCAAGCATCACCGGCATGTTCGCGCGCAGCGGCGCGGTGCGAAAATGCGCATCCATCGCCGCACCACCGGCGAGAAATGCGCGAAACCGCTTCGGCCCGATCGCGATCATCAGCGCAAGCCCCACCGGCCCCCAGACCGAGTAGCGCCCCCCGACCCAGTCCGCGAAGCCGAAGACCCGCCCGGGATCGATGCCGAAGGCGCTGGTGCGCTCCACGGCCGAGGAGACGGCGGCGAACTGCACCTCGGGATCGCGCACGCCGCCCGTCATCCAGGCGCGCGCGCTGCGCGCATTGGTCATCGTCTCGATGGTGGTGAAGGTCTTGGAGCACACGATCACAAGCGTGGTCGCCGGGTCCAGCCCGGCGACCACGTCATGCAGATGCGCCCCGTCCACATTGGAGACGAAATGCACCCGCGGGCCGTCATGGAACGGCGCAAGTGCCGCGACCGCCATCGCCGGGCCGAGATCGGAGCCACCGATGCCGATATTGATGACATCGGTGATCCGCCCGCCCGCGCCCTTGAAGCGCCCGGCGCGCAGATCGCCGGCAAAACGCTCCATCCGCGCGAGGGTGTCGCGAACATCCGGCATGACATCGGCGCCGTCGAGCTCCAGCGACCAGTCGGGATTGCGCAGCGCGGTGTGCAGCACGGCGCGGTTTTCGGTCTCGTTGATGCGCGCGCCGGAGAACATTGCTGCGCGCCGGTCGGCAACGCCCGCGCCCTCGGCCAGCTCCAGCAGCATTTCGCGCGCGGTGCGGTCGATCGCGGTCTTGGAATAGTCGAAAAGCATGTCGCCATCGGCGACGGTGAAATCCGCCGCGCGCTCGGCGTCATCGAAGAGCGCGGCGATGTCGCGCCCCGGATGGGCGGCATGATGCGCCGCGAGCCGCTCCCAGATCTCCATACCCTACTCCGCCCAGTGAATCGTCGCCGCATCGAGCACCGCCCGCACGGGCGCCTCGAGCGGATCGCGCCGGCGCGCGCGGTCGAGCGCCTTGCGCTTTTCCGGCCCGGTGATGAGAATATGCACGTTCATCGCCGCGGCGAACACCGGCGCCGTGAGGGTGACGCGCGGCTCCTCGATGCCGGGCGCGCGCAGCACCATGAGCGGCGGCGCCTGCGGCGACAGCGCCTCGGCGAGCCGATCGGCGCCCGCAAACAGCGACGCGATATGCAGATCGCCCCCCATCCCCAGAAGCACCACCGACAAGGGCAGGATCGGCTCGAGACCCTTTGTCAGCTCGGGGATCGACTCCTCGGGGGTTTCGGTGTCGGCATGCAGCGGAACGAAGCGCGCTGCCGCCGCGCGCCCCTGCAGGAGCCGCTTGCGCACGAGCCGGGTGTTGGAACGCGGCGCGGTCTCGGGCAGCCAGCGCTCGTCGGTCAGCGTGATATCAACGCGCGACCAGTCGAGCTCGATGCTGGAGAGGGTGTCGAAGACCGGCCCCGGCGTCGTCCCGCCGGGCACCGCGAAGCTGACCCGCTCCTGCCCGCGCAGGAAGCCGCCGAGCTCGCCCGTGAGCCGGTCGGCGAGCGAGAGCATCATCATCTCGCGGTCTGGATATTCCTTGAGGTTCATGCGCTTACCTCCCGCCAGCGGCGGCCGTCGCGATGCACCAGCATCTGCGCATCCTCCGGTCCGGCAGAGCCCGGCTCATAGGTTTGCGGGCGGTCCGCGCGGCCTTGCCAGGCCGCGATGATCGGATCCGTCCAGGCCCAGGCGGCCTCCACCTCGTCACCGCGCATGAACAGGGTCTGATTGCCGCGCATCACGTCCATGATCAGCCGCTCATAGGCATCGGGAATGTCGCGCCCGCCCGCGCCCAGCGCCTCGGCGAAGGTCATGTCGAGCGGCACATCCACAAGCCGCATCCCCCCCGGCCCGGGCTCCTTGATCATCACGTTGAGGGTGATGCCCTCATTGGGCTGCACCCGTATGACAAGGGTGTTCTCCTTCCAGCGCTCGCCCTCGCCGAAGATCGAATGCGGCGGCTCCTTGAAGGTCACGGCGATCTCGGAGGCGCGCGCGCGCAGCCGCTTGCCGGTGCGCAGATAGAACGGCGTGCCCTTCCAGCGCCAGTTGGAGATGTGCAGCTTCATCGCGATGTAGCTCTCGGTGAGGCTGTCCGGATCGCCGCACTCCTCGAGATAGCCGGGCTGACCGGCCCCTGCGGCATACTGGCCGCGCACGATATCACCGGGCGCGACCGGGTCGAGCGCGTGGATGACCTTGAGCTTCTCGTCGCGCACGGCCTCCGGGTCAAAGCGGTAGGGCGGCTCCATCGCGATCAGGCACAGAAGCTGCATCAGGTGGTTCTGGACCATGTCGCGCATCGCGCCGGCGGCGTCGTAGTATTCGCCGCGCCCCTCGATGCCGACCGTCTCGGCCACGGTGATCTGGACGTGATCGACGAACTGCGCGTTCCACAGCGGCTCGAACAGGATATTGGCAAAGCGCACCGCCATCAGGTTCTGGACCGTCTCCTTGCCGAGATAGTGATCGATCCGGTAGATCTGACCCTCGTCGAAATGCGCCGCGAGCATGACGTTGAGCGCACGCGCGGAGTCGAGATCGTGGCCGAAGGGCTTCTCGACGACGATGCGGCAGTCGGGGGTGGCGATATCGTGGCGGTGGAGCCCCTCGGCGATGGGGCCGAAGAGCGCGGGCGCGACGGAGAAATACA
>LFIK01002078.1_pt1 | contig 16088 bp, 12 predicted proteins | sample 643401 | NCBI WGS metagenome assembly LFIK01 (sample SAMN03777447, study PRJNA286221) | soda lake metagenome | biome: soda lake; feature: Kulunda steppe; material: water; isolation source: sample T5-Br brine of Lake Tanatar-5 | place: Russia: Kulunda steppe | collected 2010-07
GTGTTTCATGCTCTTGATTGCCGACACCAACGACGATCGGAGAGCTATCACCAACAACAAACGATTCTGGATAGCCGTCAGCAACGAGTTCGCCATCATCACCCTCTGTGAGGATGTAGAATTCGGAGAACTGCTCGCCCTGTGGTGGGACGGCGATCGCATCGTCATCATACAGATCGTCTGCAGACGTGATGACTGTAACGCTGTTCTCGTCTGCGGTCTGGTAGCCTGCCGTGTTTGTGAGGACGTTCCACTCGGTCTCGGTGTCGTCTTCGATCGATCGCAGATCAGCCCCGTCCTCCCAATCTGGATTGTAGATGTCAAATGCTGTTGCCGAGGTTGCGGCCCCAAAAATGAATATGCCTACAACGGTGAGTGTGAGTGCAATTAGGAGCTGCCGTGGGAGGGTGACCATATCGTGATCGAGTTTCATGATCGTCCCTCTCTCGTTACCATGGTAGTACCTCCGCAGAGAGTATTTCGAGGATTCTACGGATGACGATGATGCCGAATACAGTGAGTCCAAGCGCAACAAACCAGAAGAGACGTGTTCGCCACGGTGGTGTGATCGGTGGGGCTGCTGTGAGTTCGATCACGATTAGAAAGCCGATGAGGGACAAGACGAAAATAGTTCTAACGACAGCGAGCCAAGTACTCCTAAAAGGATGATGACCCCCAGCATCAACGCGAGTTGTGCGTGGATGAACTGCTGCCGTTTCTGTGTGATCATTCGTTATCTGTTGGTGTGTCAGGAAAATGATGGTTGCTGGATTTCGTTTGGGAGAGCGCGATTGGCAGCGGTAATTGCAGCTATTAATCGGTAGCCATACTATAAGTGGACTGGGGTTATTCGCCGAGATATGCCTTGATCCCGTCGTGGATGTCGTACTTCGGCTCGTACCTGAGTTTTTTGCGTGCGCGAGAGATGTCCGCGACGCTCTCGTCGATGTCGCCCTCACGAGGGTCTACGTGGATGATCTCGCTGTCGGAGTTCGTGGCGTCCTTGATCGCCTCCGCAAGCTCGCGGATCGTGATCTGGGTGCCCGTTCCAACATTGAACGCCTTGCCGGGGGCATCCTCGTCGGTCGCTGCCAGGAGGTTCGCCTGTACTACGTCGTCGACGTGGACGAAGTCCCGGGTCTGGGTGCCGTCCCCCTCGATTGTGATTGGGGCACCGGCGAGCGCTTGATCGCGGAAGATGGAGATTACGCCGGAGTAATCGCCAGCCTGCTGGCGCGGGCCGTACACGTTGAAGTAGCGGAGTGCGACCGCATCAACGTCGTAAAGATCGTGGTACAGTCGGCAGTAGTGATCCGCGGAGTACTTCTCGAGTCCGTACGGTGAGTTCGGCTCTTTGGGGTGGGCCTCGTCGATCGGCGTGTACTTCGGCTCCCCATAAATGGCTGCGCTTGAGGCAAATACCACGCGGGTGTCGGTGCCGCGAGCAGCCTCGAGGATCGTGAGGATCGGGTCTAGATTCGTTTCGTGACTGGAGACTGGGTCCTCGATGGAGCGAGTGACGCTCACCTGGGCAGCTTGGTGAAAGATGAGGTCGGCATTCTTGACGACTTCACGGAGGTGTGCGGTGTCGCGGACATCGCCCTGGATGAGAGTGGCGTCGAAGGGGAGGTTGGCCGTCTTTCCAGTCGAGAGGTCGTCGTAAACAGAGACTGTAGCGTCGTGTAGCTGATCGGCGATGTGACTCCCAATGAAGCCGGCGCCGCCAGTGATGCAGATAAAATCGTAATCGGTCATCTTGTTCCAGTTTTATAATCTGCCGTATAACAGATTCGGTACTCGGATTAAGAGTTGACAGAGGTAGGCTCGTAACTGATAAAATCTTTCGCCTTCGAGATGTTCGAAGTCTCCCTCGCGTACCTCCGCATACCTGGTTTCAAGGCTCGGGTCGATCTCGCCGCGCACGGTCTCGGCCAAGGTCTTGATGTCGATGTTGAGCACCACTCCCTCAACTCGGTCGTCGTGAAAAGGGTCCGGTTGGCGTCGATGTCTTTGGTTGAGATCTTTGACGAATTCGGCGTTAGTGATTGAGCCGTTGACAGTCTTGCCGGACCCGTTTGAGGTGAACCTTCATAACACGGGTATTATAACTGGACGAGATTGTCAGCCTACTACCGTCAATGACTATTTAATTGGATTTTCAATATAATATTTTTGAATGAATCGTAAAATTAGTTCTCAAAAACACCGACATTTGAAACGTCAACGTCGTGTACAATTAATTATCTAAGACAATCTTCATGACTCCTTTTTAAATAGGATGCGTGATGTGAAAAACCTATGCTGTTCTTGAAGATATCGCTAAAAATAAATTGTGTGAAGCGACTACATTCTCTATGAAGACTATTTCTGTTGTAATACCCACCTATAACCGTTCAAATCTATTGTCTCGTGCTATCGACAGCGTTATAAATCAAACCTACGATGATTTTGAATTGATAATTGTAGATGATGCATCAACTGATAACACGAGAGATATTGTGAACGATTACGATGATGATCGTATTCGTTATATTCGACACAATATCAATAAGGGCGGCGGTGCAGCTCGCAATACAGGTATAAGTAGTACGAATGGTGAATATATCGCCTTTTTAGATTCAGACGATGAATGGAAACCAAAAAAACTAGAAAAGCAAATATCGCACCTTACTAAAATATCAAACGATTATGTCGGGACATATTGTGGAGTCGAAGATAGATGGGAATCTAATAACAAACTCAGTAATATATTTGGTGGATCAAGAGATAAAAAATCCAGGTCAGGAGGAGATGAATTGATCAGAGAAATTTTACTCAAAAATTTAGACATTGGAGGTTCATCGACGTTGCTCATCAAGAAACAAGCCATAACTCAAATCAACGGATTTGATCCCTACCTACAAAGGTATCAAGATTTTGATTTTTTAATGAGGTTATTAAAAATTGGAAAAATAAAATACTTCGAAGAAAAATTGGTAGTCAAATATCGGACAAGCAAGCCGAATCCAGAAATAATCGAATCATCAACAAAGGTATTTTTGGACAAGTTCTCTGATGAAGTTAGTTCAGCAGAAAATGATGGGTACGATGTGCTAACGCGTTACTATTTTCCCCTGTCAAATTATTATCTCAAAAGTGGAAATTTAGAGAAGTCAATCCAATATTTAAAAAGATGTAATATCCAATCAGTAAGTAAACGGGATTATGTCCGAGTTGTATATTCTTTATTGTATGGGCTGGGGATTAAGTAACCGAATATAAAATATAATATTATGCCTAACATCTGTGGTGGCAAATAATGACTTGGCGGAATATGAAGAAACTGTATTCACTTTTAGTTATCTCAGCTATGATTATCGGTTTGGTGTTTGGTCTAATTATTGGAAGACCTGATCTCTCATATCAGGGATTTCTTCGAGTAGGGATCCCAGTCATAATTTCTATATTATTTATTAGATTAATAGTAATAGATACAAATGAGTTTGATTTTTTTGTAATACACAATCAGAGTTTAGTTAATAAGATGGTAAAGTTATATGGAATATTATATTCTCTATCTATACTAGCACTTACTGTCTCCCCTCGTCGAACACTGGTATACTTATTTATTTTATCACTCTGTATATTTCCATTGACTATCCAAGCATTAGAATCTGCTAATCCTTTTGGCCTACTGATACAATTTAAAATATTTATTTTAAACTTGTCATATGGTTTAACACTGTCATATCCGCTTTATTATGGCTGGGGAGATCTGATATCACACATAAATTATTCCCAAATCATATTAACCACTGGAGATTTGCTTCCATCGAGTATTACACACTATGCCAACTTTCCCCTTTATCATATATCCGCTGCTCAGGCTACGCTGCTTTTTAATATGGATATTTCAACATCAATATTTTTACTCATGGGTGCTATCTTTTCGACCTCTATTTGGGCCCATTATATATTAACCCGGAGTTTGACTAGAAGCAAACACATTAGCTTACTATCCACCTGTATTTTCATTTCATTGCCTCTAGTTATATATTATAACGCATATGTGGTCACCCGGGCCATTGTATTTATTAGTTGTCTTTACATATTGTGGCTAATTTTAGAGACTAGACTGAATGATATTCGTGCCAATTTATTGTATATAATATTCGTGTTTTACGCTATGCTTACACATCAAATAACAATAATACAACTTCTGGTTGTTTTATTGTTGATGTCTATTATATTTTGGAGATTAGGATTGAGCTTGCCTAAATTTGATAAAATTATTGTAATTTTTGGATTGCCAGTCTTGTATTGGGGATACTACTCTGGAGAGTTTATTGGCCACATACTTCTTACCCGGATAATTCCTACCCTTACTAACACGATCGAAGAGGCATCTTCTGAAGGAACCACGCAGTCAGTCATTCATGCATCATATTATCTGAACAATCACATAATTGTCGCAATTTCCATAATATCTATACTATACTTAATTAGTTCGGAAAATAAAAAGTATGTGTGCCTTGGATATTCTGCTGCTTTTGGGACTATTATTTATTTCCCAAGTCCGATTACCACATTGGATATCTCCTCAGTATTGTTGTTGCAAAGGTTTGAGCTATTCCTAACACCTTTGGTGGCTGTGGTTACTGCCATTGGGTTACTAGTTATTTTACAAAATTTAAATGGGAGTATCTTTGGAAGAAAATTGACTGGTGTATTCGCAGCTATATTTCTTATAATGTTCTTTATTACATCAATGATGGCTTCAACCGGTGCCCCAAACACAGCAGATATTGATGAATTTGATTGGACTGGTCCACCACTCCATTTTGAAGAGACTGAATTACTTGCTATGGAGTTCACTTCTAAACATACAATAGGAAGTGTTCACACAGATAAACCATCTGAACGTTACTTGATCCAATTAGGTGGATTTAGCGCCCATGAAGTTACAAATACTGTTGATAATGATTATCTGGGTGAAAGAAATGTTTTAATTAGAGATGTTCATAAAAAAACCTTTCTAAATGGAAATAGCCCTACACAATCGCGTAATAATGTAATGGATTTAAATAATGAAAATAGAATTAAAACATTTGATAATGGAGATGTATCACTATATCTCACCAAATAGTTTCTCATGAAACTAGGTAAGCTATCTCATGATCTGTACTACCTACGACCAGAGCAATTGTTCTCTACACAAGATCATTTTTTGAATATTTTATCATGCAGAAGCTAATTCGTTGTTTACTAAATTGACACTTTTCAACTAAATTGAGGAAATCAACTTCCATAGAATAGAGTCGAATTCGTAGGCTCCACTGTTCTAAATAACCGAAAATAACTGATTAGATCCGCCATTAAAAAACAAAAACAGATCATTTATCCACGTAATTATCATAAGAATTCACTTACGATAGCATTGTACTCTACCAGTAGTGACGGATAATAACGAAGCCGACACTGAGCAAACGCGAACCATGGGTACGGTACCATTATTTTAGACGTATCTTGATGTATCTACGCCTCTATACGAATGCTCGATTGATTACTTGTGTTTTGTAGAGCAGAAACACTGCCTTTCTGTGGTCATAAAATGATTAACCAGCTGCACCTTTTTGTGTAAACTTTGAATACGGATAATTTGTTGTTATGGAGACTTCGATGAAGGCGATGACCTTATACGTGTGTTTGTAAAATGTCCAGACAGTATGGTTAATGTTGGTATATTAACTTTTCACAATAATGAAAATAAAGGTGCGATGCTTCAGTGTTACTGTCTTAAACAAGTATTAGATAATATTTTTCAAGCCAACACAGAGACAATTGAGTATAGAACAAAATCAAAAGAACGAAAAAGAATTAGTAAATTATTTGTAACAAAACAGCCTTGGACAGTACCTAGAAGGATTAAAGACAGAAAAATATCTCATGAATTTGTAAATAATAAATTAAATCCTAGTGAAAGTAAGATAACCACAGACGATCATAATAGGGCTGTCGAGTGGTTAGAATCAAAAGAATATGATATCGTTGTTACAGGTAGTGATGAAGTTTGGAAAGCGCTTCCTCAGAAATCTCACTTGCTTGGAAATATATTTCCACGACGCCCATTCCCAAGCCTGTACTTTTTGGACCCAGATCTATCATGCTTGAAAGTAGCTTATGCGGCATCAGCTAACACAACACAACTGGAACGTTTGGACGATGAAGATGTGAAAAAATTCCAAAATCATATTTCATCATACGACAACATAAGTGTACGAGATAGGTATACAGAATCAATCCTTGAACAATTGGGTGTTAATGATGTTTATCGGGTTCCAGACCCCACAATTATGGTCGATATACCATCAAAAGATGTGAATTCAATTCTACGCAAGTATGGTATCGGTCCTACCACCAAAACTCTCGGATTTCACGGTAGTGATAACGAGGTATTTAAAGAGTTAACTGAATATTATCGCGACCGTGGATATACAATAATTTCAATGACTGGATCGAAGTACGCAGATATCGAACTTCAGGGAAGGATTTCCCCCTTAGAGTACTACTCTATGTACGACCATTTTAATATGGTAATTACTAGTAGTCTCCATTCTACTATTTTTAGCTTGAAACATAATACTCCATTTGTAACAATAGACACCTCAGATATCTATACCAATATAGAGAGTAAAACATATTCATTATTAGACGATTTCGATCTGCTTGATCGACATATTGATGCGTCAAATAAAGATGCTGAGGAGTTTTATAATAGTATAGACAAACTAGAACAAGAACCAGATGAGGACTGTGTCAGTGAGAAAATTAATAATCTTCAAAAGAAGGGGAACGAGTTCTTTAATAAAGTGAAGGAAAGTTATGAAAAAAATAAATGAAAACCTTTCAGAATACACTTGGTTAAAAATAGGCGGTCCTGCAGAAATTGCTATTCCAGAATCAAAAAAGGAATATGTGGAGCTATTAAAAAGATGTCATGAAAAAAATCGAAGTTATAAACTCCTTGGTGGAGGATCTAACCTCCTTGTTAATGATGAGGGAATTGAAGAGCTTGTAATAAAAAATACTGATGCCTGTACCGATTTTAAACAGGAGGGTACAAAAGTTTCTGTTGGTTCGTCTATGATGATCCCACAGTTTGTACGGAAATGCGTCGAGAATAATCTCGGTGGTTATGAGTATCTATATTCAGTACCTGGTACTGTCGGTGGAGGTATTTATATGAATGCAGGGCGAGGTAAGAGTTATAAACAAACTATTTCCGATCACCTTACTTCTGTAGAGGTTTTTATAGATGGTGAAATCCGGATCTTAGAGAAAGAAGAATTGTGTTTCAAACACCGTTGGTCAACATTTCAAAGTAACAATGATTGGGTCATTCTATCCGCAAACTTTGATTTACCAGAACAAAGCGCCGAAAGGGGAAACGCATTGATAAAAAAGCGGATGGAAAAAGTAAGAAAACGAGAGCGAGGGCAGCCAAATGCGGGGTCTGTATTTAATTCAAATGCACCGCTGCCACTTCAAAAAATACCTCCGAACGGCCTATCTGTAGATGGTGCACGATTTGTGTCTAAGAATCGTATTTGTCACAATGGGAACGCTGATTTCGACGACGTATACAAATTGTTAAAAAGAGCTAAGATTCTTAATACACTTGTTCCACCATTCAAACAACCTGAGGTAGAGTGGGTGATTTGGGACTGAATCCCAGTGAGCACATTTAATGGGTAATCGTACTATTGTCGGTTTTCTATCTGTCCTTTCTGGTAAAGTTGGTGTAATGCTGTTGGGTATTTTGATCACTCCCATCTTAGTTCGAATATTAGGAAACGAGCTGTATGGTGACTATGCACTTCTGTTATCTATTCTAGCCGTTATCACGACGATCACTCATGCAGGAATATCTGGAGGGATTCGAAAATTTATTGCTGAGGAGCGCGACCAGACTAATTGGCGAGATCATGTTTTTGCTTTCTATGCTCGATTTGCAACCTTCTTAGCCCTTGGGGCAGCATTCTTTCTTATTATTTTTGGAAGATATGGCCCAGTAGACGCTCTTTTTGGTGAAGAATTTAGGATATATTTTCAGCTTCTTGCCGTTATTGTTATAACTGGCCAATTATTCTATGTCACAAGATATACACTAATTGGAATCAGTAAGGAAAAGTCTTCAGAACCTCTCACAATTATCCGGAAAATAATATATGGTGTAATTGGCTTGTCACTAGCTTATATTGGTTTCGAGATTATTGGAATATTGATTGGAACTGCGATAGCGGCTTTCGTGTGTGGAATTGCGGCTACTTGGTTACTTCGGAATCATATAAATCTACAATCTGCTTTTTCACCAGTCCCATCGGATTTTCCTAGGAAAGAATTGATCGGTTTCAACGTATACAATACAGTATTTATTTTGGCAACTATCTCTTTGTATAATGTTGATATCCTTATCTTACAGCCGATTGCAGGGAGTCAGGAAACGGGATATTATAAGGCGGCATTAGTGGTTGCACAGTTTCTTTGGCTTGTACCACAGGCTGTCCAAATCGTTTTTATTCATTCTGCATCAGAGCTGTGGTCACGTGGTGAATCCGAAAAAATATCCAAAATGGCCAGTGTCGCGACTAGATTTACCCTTTCACTCACTTTATTACTTATAATTGGTCTAACTGCACTTTCTTCCGAGTTTATGACTCTCTACTTTGGACCAGATTTCATTGAAGCGGTAAATCCTTTGTTGCTCTTATTACCAGGTGTTCTTGGATTTGCACTAGCCCGTCCGATATATGCTATCGGTCAAGGAAAAGGGGAACTTCGAATCTTGATTATTGCTACAGGTGCCGCAGCATTTATCAATTTGATTTTAAACCTTATTCTTATCCCGAGCTATGGGATGATTGGGGCAGCAGTTGCAACAAGTATTGGATATGGATCAATGGTTATTTTTCACATTGTATCAGCACGACATATTGGATTTAATCCCCTTCGTGATGTTCGTCTCCGGGGCATCAGTATAGCTGTTTTGTTTACTTCTATTTTTGTTTTTGGAACTTCTTCGCTTATTGATTCACGAATTGTGGCACTGATCGTTGTACCGATTATTGGACTCATTACGTATGTAACGATCTCAATCAGACTAGATGTGATCTCCGGGAATGAAATTAACACTCTCGAACGTCAGCTCCCTGATCACATCAGCAGGATGTTACAGAAGTTAGTAAATATCATTAAACATGATTTCTATTGAGAGATATGTGAATAAGACTCTACACCAATATCCATAATGGTGAGGTATGTGGTAACGGCAGTGCCTAAATCGTCATATTGAATTCGAAGATGGTGAGTTATGATTAATTAAACAACCGATATAGGTAAAAATTATATTCAGCTCCAACTGCTACTGATGGCTATCAACTTGCGCTCTGAGAACTGTGCAGATTCCCCATGGTCAATCCTTCATTTTAATAGACGATCTATCTCTTCAAACGATTTGTTGTCTCGGTGGGTTTATAAACTCTAAAACGTCAATCTATATTAGTGCTGAGTCTAATTGATTCCCTTATTTTATCATTACGCTCAAGAGAGGTCAGATACTGTCACTGGAAAAGCAATGAAAATCTCGATCAAACATTAAAAGGGGAAACGGATCTTGATATCCTCTGCCACCATGACGATCGGAAAGATTTTTACGAAATTCTCAAGAATCATGGATTTACTAAATTAGAGGAAGTCGTGTTCACTGGGTATCCTGGAATAGAAAATTTTGTCGGCTACGATCCAGAAACCGGTCGTTGTATCCACGTACATTTACATTTTGAATTGACGATTGGAACTCCATTTTTGAAGGAATACGTTACTCCGTGGGCACCATACGTGCTTGAGAGGCGGTTAACAGACTCGAATACTGACATACCAATTACTAATCCAGAAATAGAACTATTTCTTCTCGTAGTCCGGTATTCTTTAAAAATTAGAAGATTTAATGTCCTATCTAGAAAGAAATACTTCAATGAGTTTTTAGAGGAATACGATTGGTTGACAAAGCGTGCCGATGAATCTGAATTAAAAAATATTTCCAATGATTTGCTGAATCCATCAATTGGAGAGCAGATATTAAATCTTATAATTGAGGGGCCTTCGATTCGCCACTTGGTTAAGATCGGAAAATCTGTTCGTTCCGAACTCGACACATATGCAACATACCAATCTTGGTTGACAACGCCAGTTGCACTAGGACGCAAAGGATTTTGTGGGGTTGGGAAAGCGAATCGTGAGTTTCTGAACCGACCGTATCCATCAAGACGGACGATTCCGAGCCGAGGTATTGAAGTTGCAGTTATTGGTATCGATGGATCTGGTAAGTCGACACACATCTCGTCGGTATATAACTGGCTCTCATGGAAAATAGACGTTCACTCAGTATACTTTGGTAGCGGTGATGGTCCATCTTCACTTCTACGATATCCTCTCAAAAAACTCAACGAACTTCGATCTCCTTCTGATGGTGAATACCATTCGGATGAAAGAGTTGGGCAGAATAAATCTAAAAGTTACACTGAAAAAAACGGTCAAAACAAAACAAATTCAACTACTAAAGTTGGACTTGCCAAGGCTATTTGGGGGATATTACTTGCCCGTGAAAAACAAAAAAAGCGACAAAGAGCAACCCGAGCGCGGAACCGAGGAATGATTGTAGTTATGGATCGATATCCCCAAAACCAGTTTGAAGGTATTAATGACGGACCTCTATTGCAGGAGTGGGCAGATAGTCGACTGGAGTTTCTAGCGAAGATCGCGGCATGGGAGCGAGAAATCTACGCTGATTTGGAAGATAATTCTCCCGATATTGTGATTAAACTCGAAACAGATCCAGAAGTTGCCAAAAAGCGGAAACCGGAAACTCCAATGTGGAAACTACAGCAAAAATCAAAAATCATTGACTCAGTTGAATACAAGAATACTCGCGTGATCACCATTGATACTCATCAAGACATAAAAGATGTTTTAAATGAAATTAAAAAAGAAGTGTGGAAAGAAATATGAGGAAGTCTATGAATCATAATAGTATTTCAAAATCTGTAGTAATTGAATTTGTTGGTATACCCGGTGTCGGTAAATCGACTATTTCACGTCGAGTGGGAGCAGAGCTCGTGAGTCAAAATTTTCAGGTATCTGAGCCAATTGCTAGAATTAGTGACCGATCTGTACATAACCAGATTCTCTCGATGGGTCGATTTGTCACCGAACATGCAGTTCGTAGTCCACAAAAAACGCTTTCGGGAACAAGTAACTTAATAAAATCTGAACAGGCTTCACCCCTTGACTACGTACGTGTGGGATTAAACCTCCAGTATGTTGCAGGGGTTGTGGAGCATGCTAGGTCAAGGTCTGAGATAACGCTGCTTGATCAAGGACCATATCAGGGTGTTTGGTCGGTCGGCCTACGTTCGGATATCGACTGGGACAGTCTGCTCAATCGATTTGGACAATTCCTATTAGAAACCTCTCCTGATCTTATTATTTTTGTTGAAGCAGATATAAATACGATTGAGGAACGGCTCTGTAAACGAGCGGGAAATTCTACCAGATTTGGGACCAGTACGCAGAGTTTTAATCGTGGTCTTATTGGTTATGAAAAAATAAAACAACGAGTTAGGTCAACACATTCTTCTGACAGTATGATTGTAGAAAATGAGACAGTTGAGGATCTTGAGCTAAGTGTGACTCATATCATGTCCGTTGTTGAGTCACTCTTTGAGAGAATATAGGAGAGATAATTATTTTTGTATCGCCCTATCACTGAGGTCAATAGTCACCAATTATATATGTATTCATTGATTGTTTTGTAAATCGTAGCCTTGTTTCAATACATTATAATTATAACGTTCGGCTAGCATATACGTGGGGAAATGTACAGGTATTCAAATTTTCAGTATCATTTAATTAATCCCCGATATTTGTTATAGATTATGGTTTTTAATTTCGTTACAAGAATTAAGACCCTTATTTGGATCGGCGATGGGGTCTTAGAATTTATTTGCAGTAGACTATTTAAACCAAGCTTGAATAAACTTTCATTAGGGTCATATGAATCCATCCAGAGAACACTTCCACGTATGACTCCCTTATATCCCCATTTATTGAGAAAATATCGTTCACTTTCTTTCATTTTATTTTCACTGCGTCGGTGAGAATTGTAATCGTCATCACCCCCCGGATAATGCCAAAACAAAACTTCAGGACACACGCCGAATTCCCAGTGTGTATTTTTCATATGCCCAACAAAAAAGTCTAAATGCTCTTTGCTAATTACATATTTACTATCCCAAGTGTGGTCCTCTAGACATTCCTTTTTATACATGGCCACATTTTGTATCATGTCAAATTTCACTAATGGTGTCTTCCCCACGCGCTCTATCTCTTTTGTATCTTTTATATTTTTGATTATATAATCTCCATTTTCAAATAGATCATAGCATCCCGATCGTATGTTATCGTCTTCAATTAATATACCACCAACACCACCCATGTTTGGATGCTCATCTAATAGGTATTTTAATTTATTTATATTATTTGGTAACTCAACATCATTGTCAACAATTAGTATATATTCTTCTTTTAACACCGATGATATTCTATTTCTTGAATGGCCTAGGCCAGAATCATGAGGTAAATCTAATACTTTTATTTCGAATGGATATTCTTTATTATATACTTTTTTTCTATCTTCATCTATTTCCCCAACATCGCCAATATATACTTTATCAATCATTTCACCTTCAATTGATTCCAACAGATTGGCTAGTTTCTTTGTTCGCTTAAAAACTGTAGTCCCGAGTGCAACAGAACTCATACCCGAATTTAATATGGAACTCATATATATCTTCGCTCATGCCAGTGTTCAGACAAAATAAATGGGGAGGCAGAGCGATATTCAAGCTGTCTATGCTCAAACCCTCCGTTTAAAAAAAAAAGCAGCGGCTGATTCGAATTAGATTTTCTGGTACAAGATGACATCAATCCCACGATGAAGCTCAGTATCCGACTCCATTTTGCTGAATTGTCAATTCCTAAGCTGATTATATTCTCAACAGGTTGGGTGTTAATCTATGTTATCTACCTCGATAATGGGATACAACAAGCTAGTCTACAGCCACGTGACGGGGCTGCCCCGGATGACGAGTGGTAATAGCTGTACGCTACGGCCAATCCCGACACGAACCGTCTGCTTCACATTCGGCACTATCCGATGAAAACACAGCCTCTTAGCAAAAATTTTTATTGAAATAAGGTGAACAATTTCACTTCCATGACGCCGTCTTTCTCGTCGATAAAGCTCACCGGCTACAGGTAGCCTGCCATCGCCACAGACTCCGATTCCAACTTGAAACATACGGGAACCGGAACAGCATCGAACGTGTATCTAAAAAGTAAATGGGGATCAACCAGTTTCAAACTGTTTCGGCCACATCGAAGCAGACACCACCGATAATTGGCTTCGAGCATTCACCTTCACATGGTGCCCGCTTATTCAAACACCCTGGCTGCCAGCGTACTACGATCACGCTCACTACGCACAGTGTAGTAGTGAATTTAGAACTGAGGGTGAAGCCGAAACCGAATTCTCGGGCATCAAGAGTCGCTTCGGATTTACGGCCTATCCTCGGACGTGGTATTGTAATATCTGTAAACTTATGTTGGCCACGGTGGTTAACAACATCGAAAAAGCTCGCAATGAGTAGTTTTCAGACTACAATCAAATTTAATAGAAACCCGTATTTAATTCGACATTTCTGATATTACGGAATGATATTCATCAACAGTCTTTTCAACAGTACTTTTCCATGAATAGTTTTGTTCAACCTTTTTTCGAGCGAACTCCCCGAACGATTCGAGTTGACCGTTCGCTTCAAGAAGATTATTCAGTGCGCATGTAAGTGAGCTTGTTGAACCTGCTTCAGCGGTATATCCCGCACCGTCAACGATTGGACGAAGTTGCTCAAGATTAGATGTTACAACGGGCTTCCCGCATGCCATTGCTTCAAGGACAGTTCTAGGGAGTCCCTCACTGAAACTTGGAAGAACAAACGCAACACTCTCGTTGTATAATTTTGGCAACTCACCGTTGGGTACCTCACCTAAGAAATCCACGGCATTAGATATCTTGAGTTTGTCTGCCTGGTGTCTGAGATCGTCCCGTAGAGGTCCATCTCCCACCATTTTCAACCTAAGATCTGGATACTCGATCTTGAGTTCACTGAAGGCCTTGAGTAGGTGTTCGGGACCTTTTCCTTTTTTGAGTCGACCAACGAATAGCAACTGCTGCTTTAGTTTAATATCTTTTTGTTTGAATTTATCACAATCAATTCCATTAGGAATTACTGCAATATTGGTCTTGATCCCTCGTTCTCGAAGTCTTTGCTTGTCCGTTTCAGTGTAACACAGAATGCTGTCACCCGCTTCGAATGTGAACTTACCGAGCGTCGGGTTGAACACTTTTTGTACCCAAGATGGTGCTGTTTGTGAAATCAGTCCATGGTTGGTTACAACTGTTGGTGTCCCACTTATTCGGCTGAAAATAGCGGCCATGTTGCTGCAAAAGTATAGGTGAGAGTGAATATGAAGCACATCATAACTATCGATATTATCATATAGATGTTTGATAATTCCTGGTATAATTGTATTATCGAGTGGCCGGGCTATTTGCCGGTGACGTACCAAGCGGTAGCCTGCACGCGTTTCTTCACGAGGAAGCGATCTGTTTCCGTTATCTGACGTCAACACGGTCACGCGGTGCCCCATCTCGGCTTGAACACGTGACATATGATGAACGTGTAGCCCAACACCGCCGACTACCTCGGGGTAAATACTTCCCGTAACGCGCAGAATATTTAGATTATTTTCGCTCATTATTAATTTGTATCACGTATCTGTGTTTCTCGATTCTCGTTTACTTGCATGTCGAATAACATTGCGAACATTACAAACATACTGCCCATCGTGAATAGCATCATACTAACTGACGCGCGTATGAATAGCGGATTTCCAAATACGATCGTCGTATAGAGTGACCAAAGCCCACCGAGAATTCCCAGCCCCGCCGTCGCCGCCCCAAACAAATAAAACAATGCCAATGGATGGAAATCCAATACAAGATATTTTATTTTCAGCCGCCAGAAGAAATTCCGGAGTAACATACCCGAAACCTTTCGAATATATGTCGTGTAGTTGATTGAGGATTCCTCATCACCATACACTGCTGGCATCGCAACATCGGCCACCCGCATACCCTTGGCATTGAGCTTCACCAAAAGATCGTTACAGTAACCGTAATACTCGTACATGTTCTCGATTCCGACATTCGTCAGCGCATAATGCGAAATCGCGGTGTACCCGTTCTGAGGATCCATCGTTTTCCAGTATCCTGACGCAATTTTCGTCAGGAACGTCAAAATGGAGTTCCCAAAGAAACGGAATGGCGGCATCTCCGATCGGAAATCTTTATATAATAAGCGATTGCCTTTCGCATAGTCAGCATCGTCCTCAACAATTGGGTCTAATAATTTCGGTAATTGCGACAAATCCATTTGGCCGTCGCCATCAATAGTAGGAACGATGTCCACTTTGTCTTCAAGCGCAGCCAAATAACCGGTCTTGATCGCGCCACCAGCACCTAAGTTCTCGCGATGTTGGATCGGTACTACACGCCCAACTGTTTCATGAACCACTGCACGCTGATCAAGTAATGACGCTGTTCCCCCATCTGCGACGGCCTTGGCTTCAGATGGTTTCAACTCATCATCGTATTGTAAGAGATTTTCATCAAGGACTTGTGCGTCCTTCTCAGCGGCCCCCCAAATCTCTTCCCACGTGCCATCAGTCGAACAGTCGTCAATCACGTACATTCGATCAACGTAGTCAGGCATGTTTCCAATAACATCTCCGACAAATCCTTCCTCATTGTATGCGGGAATGACGACGCCAACTGTGTGCTCCCTATACATTATAACCTGTTATATCGAACGTTTAGCCCATTTACATTTCTTTCGAAGACACCTTCGGTATCAATAATTACCGGATTTTGA
>LFIK01002081.1_pt1 | contig 16074 bp, 17 predicted proteins | sample 643401 | NCBI WGS metagenome assembly LFIK01 (sample SAMN03777447, study PRJNA286221) | soda lake metagenome | biome: soda lake; feature: Kulunda steppe; material: water; isolation source: sample T5-Br brine of Lake Tanatar-5 | place: Russia: Kulunda steppe | collected 2010-07
CTGAGCTGCCCACCAGACATCCTCGCCCAACAGAGAAAGTGCGTAAGACAAGCGAAAAAAATCCGCAACGAGGTGCTCGATGGGAAGCAAAAGCTGACGCTTTGCCTGTACAACGGAACATCCTATACGAACGGACAAGATGTGCGATGGAGATGATGAAAACGGCAGGAAGGAATCTACTCAAAGGAAAAATGAACCTCATCAGCGTTTCCATGCCCGTGAAAATGTTCGAGCCTAGGTCCTACCTGGAAAAGCTCACCGACGTCTGGGTGCACACCAAGTACCTGAAACAAGCTGCTGAATCCGAAGATCCAGTGGAACAAATGAGGTTGATTGTAGCATGGTTTATCTCCGGCATGCAGTTCGTGTTCCTTGGCTTCAAGAAACCTTTCAATCCGATACTCGGAGAGACTTGGCAAGGGATCTCAGACAATGGTTTACGTATTTATGTGGAGCAAATCAGCCACCACCCACCCATATCTGCTTTCGAAGCAGACATGCCGGATGGTAGTTTTGTTTTTCGGGGCTTATCTGAACCCACGGCCTCATTCAGCGGAAAAACTGTCAAAACAACAGCTAAAGGGAAGCGAGGTGTGTATTTTAGGGATGGTTCTTGTATTGACATCACTTATCCGGCCTACTATCTGCGGGGCGTTCTTTATGGGGAGTTGCGTGGAGAGCTCGGTGGATCTGCCATGTTCGTGAATGAGAAGAAAGGATTGCAGTGCGAGGTCAAGTTTGGGCCATACGCCGAAGGATCCATCAAATCCTTTGAAAGCCGATCAGATTACTTTGAAGGAGAAATAGTGCCGATTGAGCCTGAAGACCGCACTCCAAAACTAGGGGACAGCATGATTATATCCAATGCCTCAGGATCTTGGCTGTCCCATCTCAACTGGGATGGGAAGCGCTATTGGACACTTGCTGAAGACGAACCAGACCATTTTGCCTCGCTACCGGAAGGTGAATTGGTCCTGCCATCTGACGTGCGGTATCGAGAGGACCTCCTACTGGTGGGGCGGGGAGATCTGGATGAAGCTCAGAAAGCCAAACAAAAATTGGAAAAGCTTCAGCGGCACGACAAAAAACTGCGGAAAGCTAATGCATCTGAATAGTGACTTGCTTTCCGATAAAGGTGAGCATTTGATTGCATCTGCAAACCCGAAGCAGAGCACCAATTCTTGTATTTACAAAAGTCCTGCCTGCATTTTCAAGCCAGTGCAGGGGGTCCATTCTTTGAGGGTTCAAATGCCTGTGCCTGTTGTTAATATGTACAGTCCAATGGCATGCTCATGGATGGAAAAGAGGCTCGTTCCATCGTAGCAATTCCGAAAGAACAAAAATTTCGAAACCCGCTCCATCCTTTCGGCACGCATGATCGGTGCGGTTTGTCTTCCAAGCATGTTCGTTCGCCCTGGACATTCTCGAATTGCCATCGATGCCTTTCTCGTGGATTTCTGGATCTCGGGCTGAACACTTGAGTAGCCTCTGGCCACGAGACCGCTTCAAACGAGGCTTTTGACGAGTCGATAGAGCTGGACCGCCTCCGGCACGCGCGAGAATTCGATGCAGAAGGCTTGTAGATCCACCAGCGTTTCGTGTACTGCTCGTGCGGACCAACGCGTCAGCATTCGCTCTGGCTCACCTCGTTCGTATTCGCCCACGTTCGACGCACCGTCCACAAGGCCATCTCTGATCATTTTCTGCAAGTACAAGCAGAAAAGCCTCACTTTTCGGTTCCTTCCAGATCCTTCTTCTCCTTCTCGACATCGTTCCAAGCAATTCAAGAGGTGCACGAGGACGTAATCTTCGGTCATGGCGCCTCTCGACACCAACGTGTGCACCAGTTCGAGGCTTGCCAGGCTCACGTCCATCGCCACCAAGGCCATCCTCGTCGCGTCTCCAGTCCCTTGGTCCGCACACAGAGCTTCCACCAGGACTTCTGGATTGTGTTCCACGAGCTTTTCCATCCGTTCGCACGACCAACGCTCCACATGCGTCCTTCCTGCAGCGATGGCTGTGGCCAGCTCCCTTTTCCGACGCGGCGAGAGGGGTCCACGCATCGCTTCTTCCAGCGTCGCGTCCACCAGATCCACCTCGTCGCGTCCACGCATCTCCCACGTCGCGACGGACCTCAGCTCGCCGCTCTGGATCGCCATCAGCGGCGGAGGTGGCACGCGCCAACGCGCCATGTCGATTCCCACCGAATGGATCCACGTGAACACGTGCATGGTAAACCGTGCCAGTTCCAACACGTCCACGAAGGATGATGTGGAATGCATGCGAACACACGGTCCACGACGAGACATGTGTGGATGCATGCACACGACACACTTGCACGAGGAAGGGAGGAAGTCGGTCCTACGTCGCGCGAGGTGTGGAGACGTTGGCAATTCGGCGCTCGTGCGCAAGATAGGGCGCGGCGAAGGGGCGACGTGTGTTTGTATCCAACGATCGTTCACAATGAAATCGGTGCTCGCACCGAATGACAACGCACCCGCACGAAAATATATTGGATGGCAAGTGCATCAATCGAAGCATTGAAGCAATGAATGGAAAAATTTGAAACCATTTTGAAGATTGGTGTGCTAGACGGGCATGCATTTGGAGTCATCGCACTTCCACTAGGCGTGAGCGACATGTGGTGCAACTTGAAATCGTAAGAATACAGTTGCCCTTGCTTGATTGATATCTTGGTAGAACGGTTGCCAATCCTCCTTCTCCTCTTGTGCACGAACGACAAACGTATCTCGTCGGGTGGCTTCGGCAGAAGCAAGGAAAGTTTTCATTTCGATTGCAAGAGCAAGAGCAAGCGATTGGTGCAGAGCGAATGGATGGACCTACGCTGGTCAACCCACGGACCACGCCTGGCATCCCGCAAGGCGCGAATCCCGAGCCGGCTCTTCCACGCCGGGTGCGGAACCTTGCTTCCACTTGCCCACGACGGATGGATCTCCGCACGTGCACGTCTCTCCATGCGCTCCACGCCACACCTTCACGTCCACGCTCATCGTTCCACCGTGCCCTCTCTCCTTCCCACTTGCACGACGTCCTCGGATGCCTTCGTGGACCGTTTCGTTCCCGCGTGGACCGCTGTCTTCACGGTCTTTTTGGGTCGTGTGGTGGGCATCGGTCGACTCGATTCCACGTGCGACGTGAAGTCGCATCGCCGCACGCGATGGAAGCTTCGCTGGCGCCATGCGCGCACCAAGTCGCAGGACACCGCTTCGAAGGTGCGCATGGAAGGAAATGGCGCGACGTCGAAGCGTCGGAGGCGTCGGAAGCGATCGCCGAGGGCGACGGTACGTCGACGTGTGGATTCGTCTGACCGTGTGCACGTCGCAGATGGGAAAGTGGGATCGCTTGTGGATGCGCTTGGACATTTTTACAAGCCCATGCAGGTAAGCGATCGACACTCGTGAGGCCGAGGAAGGATATCACGTGACAAAAACGCACCCGTGCGGCTTCGTGGACGCACCACGAATCGTGCAACAGCGGTGGCGTGCACGTGGAAATGCAACTCACGGTGTGCATGAAATCCTGACCGAGAGATCGACGCAGGACGAAGTGCGAGGTGCCAGGGAAGTCCAATTCTACGAGAATCTGCGCGAATGGATCGATTCGACGTGCGAAGAAGAGGTGGAACGGGAGTCCGATGTGAACGAAACCGTCGACAACCAAGTGCGAAGCGCAATGTCCGCCTTGGCCAGCGTTGTGCCAAGATACTATGGGACGTGTGTGCTGCACGGAGAACTGGGCTTGAAAAGGAGGCACATCAAGCTAGAAGACCTCACCAGGAAGTACGAAAATCCGTCCATCGTGGATATCAAGGTGGGGTATCGAACCTGGTACCCAGATGCCGATGAGAAGTATAAAATGAAATGCCGGGCCAAAGATGCAGCCACCACCTCCTCTACCTTGGGTTTCAAAATATGCGGCATGCAAGTGTACAATGCTGTCAAAGAGAGGCACTGGAGGGCAGATCGTAATTGGTGCAAGCAAGTCACTAGGGAATCCATACACGTTGCGCTTGCTGCTTTTGGGAATAATGGCTTGGCTGCGACCCCAGAGGGGATATACCTGGGGAAGGACGGCGTACTCGATCAACTCCGCAAGCTTAAGGACATTTTTAGAATCCAGAAGGAATTTTTATTCCACTCCACTTCGATCCTGATTTTGTACGAGGGAGCTGCCAAGACGGTAGAAGACTTGAGGGTGACACTGAAGCTTGTAGACTTTGCACATACCTTCCATGCAGATTGCACATTAGACACCAACTTTCTGACAGGTTTATCAGGGCTGGAGCAAGTGATTGAAAGTATGTTCTTTGGATGATTTCCCCGCGAGCAAGAAGAGTGGAACCATCATGTTCAGTCCATTGCTTTTTTTCATCTTTTCCTCTTGCATGAACGCTGCTGTGCAGCTTTTTGACGAGCAATGAATTTTTCTTCTGCTGCTTTTCGTCTTTCTGCCAAACTTTTGCTTGCACATGGTGTGCTCTTTCCCGGGTTGACCTTCTCGTGAGGCTGAGTTGCGCACGTATTTCCCTTCCCTGCAGGTGTTCTGCAAGCTTCACGCCGTGGAGTGAGCGTCATTGTATCCCTTGGTGTCAAAATGCTTGCTTTCCCAGATTTTTCTATGGAAAGTGAGGTAGCAACGCTCTTCCTACGAAGTATGTAGCTGTCTTTCTTGCTTCCCATCTGTCTTTCCTTTCCGACCATGGCATTCGGGATGTTGCGGGTGTTGGCAATCCCTTGAACGGTCATCCTTCTCCTTTTCGACGGAAGGCGGGCAACTTCTTCTTCCTTTTCATCGTCCATCCACTTGGTCCGCTTCGTAGGCGTGTTTTTGACCACTTCCCATTCGTTGCTCAACGTCTGCAAACGTGTTCGACAGGACATCTCCCAAAGCGCACTTCTGCGACCTTGTTCGAAGGCGTCGGCCACGAGTGGCGACGTCGCGGCTAAAGTGGGAGCGGGAGAGTCCGGTTCACCTCTCCTGGACCTTCTACGTATCCTCATTGGCGTCAACATCTGCTCGAAATTCGCGTCGGAGTGCGCCATGCCGACGTCGACACGTATGTCGGTCGAACGGTCAATTGGAGGTTTGGCAACCCCCATGTTGGGACTGGCTTTCCTTTCAAAAGGGAAACGTTGACCCCGAAGGTTCCCTTTCGATTGGGAGCTGTCACGGGTAGGTTTGGAAAGGAAAGCAAGACCCCAGGATGGAACTGGTACAGAACAACTCACAACGTGGATGGACAAGCTGGTAGGAACGCAAAACGTTGTCAAAGATGCAGCAAAGTGCAGAAACCTGTCGCCTACCTATCCACGCCACCGATCCATGGAAGTGGATTTCGAAGCAGGAGATATCGAGTGGGTGGAAGATGAATATACAGGACACGGACGACAGGCAAAAGGCTGGATCAACCCATATAGGGGCGATTCACTTCACGATGGCCATTCATATGGAGAACCCAACTGTTTTGATGCAGGGATCAAAAGAATGTACTCAGTTCGATAAACAGAACGAAAGGGCCACGCACCCACTCGAGGTATCCTACACCTGTTGCTCGGCCGATTCTCAGAGAACCTGCACCTCAAAGTCCGAGCGCTCTGGGTCCACTACATAAAAAATGTCTCCAATGGTTATTAGAAAGTGACCTATTTGACCACCACTTGCATACTTGATTCACTTCCTAGCTTTTCAAAGTTCCTCATGCATGGATGCCAACTGTGCAGCTGCTTCGGCTTCTTCGTAAACTTTGAGACTGTGAGCAACAAAGCTTGCAGAGCAGGCTGCTGGTGTAACAAAAACTCCCACGTATTCACACCTACTTGGCTCCTCTATCTTGGAAACCTCCTCTTCTTCACCACAGGCCAACTTCACTTGTAAGCTTCGATTCGGTCCCTGCCAACAATGCTGGCCATTGGTGAAGCTCATTCCATGATATTTGTCTGTAAACCCACTCCACTTTCCAAGCTGCGTGGATCCATGCCCTTCTTTTTGCTTTGCATCTTTGAACGGACAAACTTCGTAAGTGTATTTTTCTACCTTTGCATTGAAGCATTTGTCCTTCAAAGGTAAGAATTCCCTCTCAACTCCATAGTCTGCCTCAAGCCATTGAGTAAGTTCATTGATCCGCTGTTCGAGCTGCTTTTTCTTTCGTTGGAGATCGTTCTCTTCCTTCTTCAGGGCACCAAGACCTGCCGATTTGCATTGAACGGTCAGCTTGTGATCGCAAAGTAATGTCAGAGAAAACAAGTGAAGCCTTACCTCTGCTGTCTTCAGCTACTAGGGTTGCAGGGGATGGCGATGAAAGTATTTTTTTCAGGAGGGATGGAAACGTCTTCAGTGCATCCAGAGTATCGGTCCATAGGGCACGAACACTCAGAAACCTTGGTGCTCCTTCAAGAGGGTCAACCTCCCCGTCCTCCACATTTAATCCGTCGCCATCATCCATATCATCGCCACCGTCCACTCGATCCAAATCATCAGCATCACCATGGTATGAACCATCATCATCAGCATCATAGTCGTGATCATAGTCATAGTCTTCATGCGAATAATCCTCGTCTCCATGATCGACATCTTCACCAGAGTGATCATCGTCCAAATCTTGCGAAGAACCTGCGGCGGCTTCGTCGGTCGTCCATCTGGATGCTACTCTTCGCCCCAATTCTTCAGGATCGAGTTCTTCTTCGCTTTCCGTCTGTTCACGATCTTCGACGTCCTCGTCGTTGGTCGCTACGTCGTGCAGGTTCTCCTCATCCTCGCGTTCGAGGTCCACGTTTCCTGTTGTTTCCTTTTCCGAAGGTATCACTTCGTGGTCGAGCGGCGGTTGTTCAGGCATCGCAGCTCGTTCTGCAGCGCGTTTTTCCTCCTCGACTTTTTCGGCCACTTCGATTCGTTGTCCCAAGATTTCCAATTCCTTTTCCACCGGTGGCAACGCTTCCTTTTTCTCGTGCAGCTCCTCGCTCCATTCTTTGATGGTTTTGCTCGCTTCTCGGATGTACGAGATTCTGGTTTCGAATCCGTTCTTGGCCGCTTCGGCCATTTTTTCGGCTTCCCTTCGTTTCTCTTCTCCAAGCTTCAAGCAATTGTTTTTGCACTTGACCTTCCCGGACCATTCGTCGCTTCCATCACAGCAGTCGCAGATCCCGTCGTCCACGAAGGAGGCGTAGATCGTCTTGGCTTCGTGGCCGTAGTTTTTGCAGTAGAACTTCCCGTTCCTGCAAGCACTCGTTCCTTGGTATTGGCCCGCCTGTTCGTCAGCCTTCTCCCCCGGAAACGACATTTTCGCATCTTCGTGTCGTTCGTTTTTTCTTCTTCCTCACCAGGTTCGTCGCTTCCGTCCACGCAATCGCAGTAATCGTCGTTGAATCGATCGATGCGGAACGTCTTGCTGCCATCTTTGCAGGCGAACTGTCCACCGCTGTACAACCCCAGATCCGACGGATGCACGCCTCGCATGCGGTCCAGGGATCCCACGGACGCCTGCACCTCCCTTCCTAACGTCCACAGGACCGCCAACGTCCACGCCATCGCCGCGGATGCGCCCATCATCGTGCGCATGCACGTCGCGATCGCATCGACAAATGCAACTACGAACCAAAGCACGACATCACAGGCCATGCCGCCCCTCCATCGATACCTTTCCCACCCCATCGATGCTTTCTCTCCCTTTGACCGATAGCTTTGGATGAGGTATCGATGGAGGGCGAAGGTGGGAGGCCTTCGTCACGAGAACGAAGAAGAGACGTGCCAAGAGGGTTGTGGCGCACGTGCTGCGCGAGGCGTTTGGGAGCGCGTCGTCGATCCGTCGCAGCCGCAGCGAAGGTCGGAAGGAAGCCTGCGGATAGACGTGCACGTGGAGGGAGACGCAGCCAGAAGGCACGGGTCGACATGGCCGAGGTCGAAGAAACCGTCGTCCACGAACCCATGGACCTCATCCGGCTCAGCTTGCTCGAACAAGTCAAGGTGAAGCTGAGAGGGAATCGAGAGCTGAAAGGAACGCTCCATGCGTACGATCAACACTTGAACGTCGTGCTCGGTGACGTGGAAGAGACGCTCACCACGGTAGAAATCGACGACGAGACCTACGAAGAGATCGTCAAAGTGACGAAGAGAAAGATGAAGTACTTGTACGTGCGAGGAGACGGCATCATACTGATCTCACCGCCGTTGCGCACCACGTAAATGGATTGCACGTGCCCACACGCGTGAAGGTCAGCCTGCGACGAACGCTTGCTGGATTCCCGCCAGCGATTGAAATAAACGAAACGTGGTGGACCTCGGCCGCTTGTTCGACGCTCGTTCAAGGGTCAGGCGACACGTCGAGCCAGTGTCCAACGTATGCTCCTGTCGTTCCACTGCGTCGTGTTCTTTCGCACCATGCCAACCTTCTTCTTCGATACCATCGAAGCAGCGATCGAAGGTGCACCGCGACCGCCACCTCCAACCAACGCCGTCTCGTGGAACGGTTGGACGGTGTGCAAGCCGACCGCGTGTCCGCCAGCTTCTCCATTGGCGACCGATGGATGCACGCAGCAAGAATTCATCTCTTGCAGTCGCATTGTTGGCGTCCACAATGCTCCGACATGTCCAAGCCTGTGAAGCAGAAAGGATTCTCGCACACGGTTGGTTCGTCCAACCGAACCGTAGACGTACGGGTACGTGTCAGTGCCAAGCGGTCACTCGAGGCGCAGAGCCATGGACGCACGTGCGCCATCTCCTGCGGCGCTTGCGCTGCTGGAGTGTGCGTTTCACGTGCTGTGGGTCATGTACTGCTCCTGCTTCGGCCTCCTGGGGTCGCTGTTGGCGACGCGGCTCGGAGGCGTGGGCGAAGAGCTGCTCACGTTGGCCATCTTCGTGGTTTCGGTGCTCCTCGTGGCGCCAGTTGCGCAGAAACTGGGCGGATTGTCGATGAATCCAGCCAACGAGACGGCAATCTTCGCTGCAGGAAAGATAGGGATCAAGGAAGCAGCCGTGAGGGTTCCTGCGACCATGGTGGGAGGGACATTGGGTGCAGGCATGTTGCTGTCGATACTACCGGAGGAGTACATTAGCTTCGTTCCCACACCGACCCTGAAGCCAGGAGTGACGTTGGCGTTGGGATTTGCAGTGGAGTTCTTGCTGTCGTTTGCGAACAACTTGATCCTCCTCCTGTGCATGGGAAAGCCTGGTCGGTTGTTTCAGCTGTTTCCTTTGGGAATCACCCTGGCATCACTTGTCTTGTTCCAAGCATACACAGGACCGATGATGAACCCTGCACTGGGATTTAGTTGGGGATACCACTTGAAGAGCGTGCACGACGTAGAGACACAGCTCGTGTACATCGGGGCACCACTCGTTGGCGCATTCGCAGCCGGTGTGGTTTGGAAGACCTTCGCATCGCCGACGAAGCAAGGGAGGGAAAAGGGTAAAAAAACGATGTAGGATTGCTCAACATACGAGATGCAAGATTGTATTCCGATCGTTTCATTCAACGTTTTCCTACTCTTCTCCGATCGTAGCTCCAGCGATCTTCGACTTGAGCTCTTCGATGTCTTCAGCGAGCTCCTTGCGGGAGTTCTTAAAGATCAGGTAACGGTAGGTGAACCATGCTGTGTATCCGAGGCCTACCAGCTCCATCAATTTGGGAAGCTACTCGTGTGAATGCGTTCCAACATGGGAGGATGACGTGAACACGCGCGGTCAGCTTGCTTTCGTTCGCGTCGGTCCCATCCATTGCGTGCACTCGATGACGCATCCACTTACCAATGGAATGGAATCCACCGCACTGACGACAGCGCTGGAGAACCAAATGAAGACGAGTGAGGCGCCGGCGATGATGGCCACTTCGCTCTTGTTTTCCACTCCCTCCCACTGCACGACGTCGAACGCACGCTGGTCAGTTTCGCTGCGGTTCGACGTGGGTCCACCGCGGCGACTTCGCACCCGTCCGCCGCTCCTACCTTCTCCGAGAGCGTCTTGATGATCTCCTCGGGTTCCAGCTTGTCTTCCTTGGCACGGACGACGAACTTGGCGCTTCTTCCCATCACCTGTCGCGGCACGTTCGTCCGTCAGTACGCGTCCACGGCTCCGTTTCTCGCGCATCGTCCATCCTCCACACGCACCGCAGGCTTGGCCGCCTGGACCAGCAGCTGGCGACCGGCGAATCCGGACCTGGATGCGCGGCAGGGTGTCGTGCGCATGGTGGCACGCACGCAGGTCGAGGTGCTGGCGGCGAGGGTGGCCATGGTCGATGCGATGCGCGTTCACGTCCGTGTGTTGCTGCAATGTTTCGTTGCACGATGTGCACGTCTGAACGGTCCTTCGAGTTCGTGTGGTGGAGCCACAGGCATCCCTGAGGCCCACAGACGTTTGAAGCGAAGAGCCCGTGACCCGCAGAGGACGGAGGGCGTGGGGAGGGTCGGGGGAGGGAGATCGGCGGGCGATCCTCCGCGGGGAACGGAGTGTGGAGGGCCAGACATCACCCCTCTAATTCTGCGGTAGATGGAGGATCCGATCCCGAATGATCGGACGAAAAAGAGGATCCGTCGAGGATTCGGAAGGTGTACCGCAGAGGAGTGTTCACCCGGGCGTCCCCTTTGGAGATCCTCAAGCGATACGGTTCCCATCGAGTGCTGTTTCCTCGGTTCGACGATCCTTCAGAAAGGAAAATCGCCTCCAATCGAACCCGAGAGATATCCCTATCAAATGGCAGTTGATCTCGTGGAGAACGACCAGCACCAGCGACGTGGGGGTCGGGACCTACAAGCAAAGAGACACAGCCAAGCTCCATGGAGAGAAGAACAGGGAATGGAACGTGGAACAAACCATTGTTGCATCCTTGGAGTCCACGCCAAGGTGTCAAAGGGAGGGAATCGTGTGCAACAGCACACATCGTACGTGCATCTCATCAAACCTGCGTACAAACGGGTGGAGAAGCACGGTGCCGCAAACCCAACTTGCACTTCGGTACAACCATGCCCCGTGGTGGCAAAACTGGAAAGAATTCCAGCAGCCACAGAATATGTGGTTACCTTTCCTGTGCAACACATGCAGGGCTTGGTGCCGACGATGGGACCCGTGGCTTTCAACATGCAGTGCATCGATCAAGAATTGCTGTGTCAAGTCACACCCAATGACAAAAAATACGATAAATTGTCATGGGAGGATGGGCGTGCTGTGTGCTTCGATTTCGCGAAGGACCAATTCTTCTAATTGGAAAACCATGGAATCCTTCGCAAACGTGCGGTGGACCGGAGGATCCAGGTCGGGTGCAGATAAATCCATGACTGGGAGGAGCAAACGGGACGTGCTGCTGATCAGTGCGCCATCCCATTTCTCCAGATCCCTGATGTTTGGAGCCTCCAGCTTGACTGGAATTCCATGCTTCCGACATACTTCCAAAGTCAAGAGCCTCACCGTCCCTTCCAGGATGTTCTTTCCAGCCGTGTACAGGGTCCCGTCCTGCACAACAAAGAAGTTGGAGCTCAAACCTTCGTAGAGGCTTCCGTCTTCTCCTTCCAGGATGACTTCGTTCACATCCTTGGGCTTGCTATCTTCGAGGGGCTTCCTGTCCCTCACCCACTCGCTGTCCTTTGCTTTCGCATTGGAACGTGGCTCTCCACGCACTAGAACCTTCACAGGTTGCTTTGGTCTTGGAGGCAGGGGTCCAGCGTGACACAGCAATTCGTTTTCGTTTCCTTCCCACGTGAGCAGTGCCGTGAGCCTCACTTCTCCATCGTTTCCTGGATTGTTCCGTTCGAAGGCGTGGACTGCCGAGGCCATCGCGTCACGCAGCCGTTGCTCCATGTTGATTGCGGCTTCTGGAGGCGCTTCCATAGCTTTGGCAGAGGCAACCAACCTCTCCACGTGCGCTTCGAACTCGAACACAGCACGCGACCGAACGGTTCGTGCGGTGGTGTATGCACCTCTCGGCGCTTCTGCCAGCCAGGTGGACGCGTCCGGTCCGCTCTCGACCTCGTTGCCGCGCCTACTCTCACGTACGATGGCGTGCTGCATGTTTCGCGTGGGATTGGCCATCGCTGCGAGCGTCCTGCCGAACCGTGTGCGCGCTGCGGCCATGCGCCTCCTCTCACGTCCACGTCGAAGGACCACCAGCACCTGCACCGGTTTCCTTTGGTTAACCTCCGAAAATACGCGAGGCTGGGACAGGAGGAGGCGTGGTTAACCCCATGTTCACGTCCGAATGGATTCTCCCCGCTCGAAACGTCTCCAGATCACGAAGGATCATCGTCCCTCTCCGATCTCCCTCCCAACGGATCTCGTGAGATCTCGAGAACGAAACCGGGAGGTTCTCCTTTCAACGTCGTCCTTTCGATCGGAACCTCTTCGCCTTTCGGACCCGAAGCCGATCCGGATCGCTTCTCCGATTCCGTTTGGGTACGCGTATCCGTACGTGACGTTTCGACGTCCAGGTGGTGTTCCCGACGCCTTCTGGGCCATCGACGCGCGTCGCAGCGCACTTCGCCATCGCTTCGCGCGCTTCCGAGGACGTTTGGAAGTATTTGGTGGCGTCTGCGACCCGCAGGCGTGGAATTTGGATCGTGTCGGATCGCAGGAAGCGGTCCGAGGAGGCCACCAGACGCGTCGACCAGGACGAACGCAGACGGTGTCGACGGTCAAATTCGACGAGGAGTCGACGAAGAACGTCGCACAAACGAAGCGATTCGATCCACAGAAGGTATTCGACGTTTTAGAAAGAAGAGGAAGAGATCATAACGTCCCAACTTCGTGTGTGGAACGAACCAGAGGCATCCACCGCCTGGTCCGTCGACACCGGTCAACGAATGGCGATGCAGGGCACCTGGATGCTTCGTGCACATTGGGACGACGACAGAGGCGACGATCGTGAGCTGGAGGTCATCGTCGACCTTGGAAACCAAGAAGCGGACGTTCGATGCAGCAAGACGAAACGCATCCTGCTGCGGAAGGTACAAACCAATCTCAAGCCCGTGGACTTGCTGCCAGGCAAAAGGATGGCCATCGGTCCCTGTGGAATGGCGCGTGTGATCGACGTCGCCAGCGACCGGACGAAGGAATATTTGGAACAAACGGCTGAAACAGCACACCTCATGATCAAGACCACTCCGATGCATGGGATGAGTGAGATCATCGAACAGCTCGTCAAACAAGGCCTGGAGCTCGCAAACATATGGAACGTTGGTCCAAATGCATCCTCCATCCAAAGGTTATCAATGGAGGTGGAAACTGAACGGTTTTATCCGAATGAATCAGAAGTTTGCCATGTGGAAGAGGCGGATCACCTGGCCATGGATGCAGGAAATTCGCCGTGCGCTCCGACTGCAAGTTTCGAAGGGACACCGATGCAAAATGAGAAAATTGACAATGTACTTGTAAGCCCTGGTGCAAGGGAATCAGAAGGAGATATGGCCTGCAGCTGTTTTGATCATGGGAATCCAGGCACAAAACTATGGGTCGTGGAAACCGTTGGTCCATGCGCAAAGGCAGTCGGACAGTCGATGGCACGCAAGGATTACGTTGCCCACATAACACCTTTCCCCGGGTGTGAGAACATGCTGAACCGTGCGAACAGTACACCAGACCAAGAGATTGAGGCAAATTTTGGTAGCCAGTCGTGCTGTATCATCAAACCTCATGCAATGTGCAAAGCAGGTTCCATTGTTCGGATCCTAGAGGCTCGTTTTGAAGTTGTGAACCTCAAGGTGGTTACCTGGTGTGCGAAAGAAGCGGATACTTTTCTCACACTTTATCGTGGGTGTGTGCCGTCCTACAGTGAACATGTACGACAAATGTCATCTGGAAGGTTTTTAGCAGTGCACGTTGCGGGACATCGAGCATTTGAAGGACTGAGAGCTTTGTGTGGAGCGAGGGACCCAAGCATAGCACAGATCCTGGACCCCACAAGCCTGCGTGCTCGTTTTGGAACCGACCGTGTGAGAAATGCTGTGCACTGCACAGACCTTCCGGAGGAGTGCAGCTTCGAGTTGAACTACATATTCGGTGGCTTCCGATGTCATGAAATGACTAAAAATGATTACACCTGGACTGATGGTGGGTCCACTAGTCACATTTGATGTTCCTATAAATGCGCTTCACAAACTGAGATGAGCCTAAGTAACCAATTGCCCCACACATGATTCCGAGTCCCAGACAGAACATAAGTGTGTACCCAAAGTAAAAGCATGTTTGGAAAAAACCTGTCATCTTTGTCTTTGCCACAAAGTAGTGAACGGAATACAAGAATACGTAGAAGGCAGTAGATACCCCAGTCATGAAGCTCGTCCACTGCCAGTGGTAGTTTTCTGCATTCAGCAGGAAGTAGGTACCTACTATGGTGACACAAACTGTGACTATAGCCAAAATAAGGAACACAAGTAGCATGAAACCATACACGTAGTAAACCTTGTAATTCCAGAAGCTAGTGAAAATGAAGTACATCTCGATGAAAATACTGCCAAAAGGAAGGAGTCCTCCCACCATTGCAACGATCCAAGGCTTCAAGTACCACTTCCGCTCCGGGATTGGTGATGGAATCCGCTTGATACGGCATGGGATATCCGGTGCACCTGCCCAGTTTCGCCCGATTACAGTCCCAAACAGCGTGAGAGGGAAAGAAATGAAGCTCCACAGAAGGATGACCACAACAATCGTCCCAAACGGCACTGCAGCAAGAGATCGATATGCAATTGCCACCGCGTTCAGAGTAAACGCTATGCCAAAACACGTTCCAGGGAAGAAAGATGCAGTGAGCATCATAGCTTGAATCCATTGCTTTCCGCCATTCTGAGCATAGAAACTTCCGCCGACATACCCTGAAACAACAGAAGTTAAGGCGTAACAAACGATAAACGCAGTGAGGATGGCCCCACGTGAAAAGTAAAGAGCACCCACAATTGCTAAGAAAATAACTGAAAGCGTGAGCAGGGACAGCTGAGCTCCTGTGCCAACAAGAGCTGAAAGCATGGTCAAGTTCTTTGGGGACCTGAACACGTCTCCATGTACAAGTTTCCAGCCTGTCTCTTCCGCCACGTCTCTCTCCAAAAGCTCGATATCATCCTCTTCCTTGGTGTACTTAGCATAATCGTTCTTCAGCGTCCGCATGAGAATCATGCTTACAAGTCCAGTGAGGAAGATGACCATCATGAAGGAGTTGAAGATGCTGAACCAGTGGATCTGGTGCTGGAAAAAGGAATGGTCCAGATACCTCTCGAACCTCCTCTCATACGTGCTTAACGTCGGCACCCATTTCACAGAGTACGTGAAATCGATCTCTGCCCCTGCAACCAACGGCTTCAATTCTCCTGCCGTCAAGTTGACCATGACCACCCGATCGTCGTTGTAGTTTATTTCGAAGTTTTTGTGGGTGAAGATGTACGCTTGCGACTCGCCAGCTGGGTATTCTCCCACGAACCCCCATACGGGAAGATCGTCTATGAAGAATTCGTACCAGTACTTCGATTTGATTGCATTGGTAAATGCCTGGGTATCCTTTTCACTGAGCCGGATCGAGCAAATCTTCTTCTGCTGATCCAAGTTCTCTGCCATTCATCCCATGTTCGAATCCACGTCAGCTTCAATCCACGGCCGCGCTCGCACATCTGACCGTGCACGTCTCCCGTTTCTCGCGTGGGATCGCACGTCGTGTCGGTTCTTCGTTTCTCGTGCACTCACTTTTGAATTGGATCTGGATTTCGCTGTCGATGAGTTCGTTTCCTTGCAAGACTTCACCCAAGCCTCCCCATTTGCGTTTGGGTTTGTGTCCCAAGGCTTCTGGTGGCTTGCAGAACGGCAGCTCGTAATAGTTGTAGGTCTCTTGGGGGTTGTTGTACGGTCCCACTTTATTCACGTAGAGCTTGACGCTTTCCCCGTCCGCGTACTGCGCCGCAACCCAACGCGTCAGCTCCGTCGTTCTTGGCCTTCCTTTTCCTCCCTTTCTTCTCCCTTACCTTGTGCGTGCTCTCGTCCGCCTCGACGAGCGCCGCGATCCCGAACGCGAGCGCAAATGCGCGCCATAGCCAAGCTCCCATCGCGCGCGTCCTGTCCCTTGGACCACACGGACTGGGCTGCCACCCCTCCCTC
>LFIK01002082.1_pt1 | contig 16073 bp, 11 predicted proteins | sample 643401 | NCBI WGS metagenome assembly LFIK01 (sample SAMN03777447, study PRJNA286221) | soda lake metagenome | biome: soda lake; feature: Kulunda steppe; material: water; isolation source: sample T5-Br brine of Lake Tanatar-5 | place: Russia: Kulunda steppe | collected 2010-07
GACGACTCCATACACTGATCCGCCCGCCGCGCGCGCGAACGAACTCACGCGCCTGGTGGGCGCCAATACCCATGCCTTTCGCGCTCTTTGTCGTGTAAAAGGGCTGAAACAGTTTTTTGCGGACGAAATCCTCGCTCATGCCGGCGCCGCTGTCAGCAATCTCGATGACCACCTCGCTTCCCTCCGCGAAGGCGGAGATCTCGACAGTGCCGTCGGCGGGAGTAGCGTCCTGCGCATTGCGCACCAGGTGCAGCAGCACCATGACGAACTCTTCGCGATCCGCCTCGATGGTAGCCGACAGGCCGTTGGCCTGAACCACGGGTTCCGGCACTCGATCCGCACAGCGTTGCCCGACTTCTTTCAGCGCTGCCAGCACATCGATACGTTCGACAACGCCACCCCTGCGCCGCCGCTGAAGGTGCTCAAGCAACCGCTCCATGCGCCCGACGGAAGCGGCGATGGTCTCCAGTGCGTCGTCGATGAATTCGGGGTTGTGGCGGTGTTTGTCGGCATTCCTGACGATCAGCGACTGCTGCGCGATCAGATTTTTCAGATCGTGCATCAGGAATGCCGTGAGTCGGCTGAATGCCTCGAACTGCTGCGCCTGCGCCAGTGCAAGCGCATCCTCGTACTGACTGATATACGCCGCCACCTGACGGCCGAACGTCTTGAGGAGATCACGATCCTCCCAGGTGATCTCTCGATTTCCACGCGGCGTATCCAGCGTGACGAAGCCGCGCAGGATGTTTCGGTGCCATAGCGGCACGATCAGCCACAGCACAGGGGCTTCGGCCAATGGTGGCGCGAGTTCCAGATGGCCGTAACGGCCCGGATCACGCCGCAGTTCGGCGACGTCGACCACCCATTGGGTATCGACAAGGAAGTTGACCAGATCGCAGTCACCATCCATCACCGCGCTTTCGACAGGATCGGCGGGCCAGCCGGCCACGCGTTCATAGCCTTCCTCGCCCATACGCCAGACCGTGCCGCCCGGCGCAGCGAAAACGTCGGCGATGACGTGAACCGACCGCTGGTAGGGATCGAGACCGTCGTCTTCCTCGGCAAGCCGACTGGTCAGGCGTAACCATTCTTCCCGATAGTCGTATTTCTTGTTGAAGAAATGTTTGCTGATCAGGACGCGGACACGGCGCCGAAGCGGTTCTGAGGTGATAAACAGGCCCAGCGTGATAACCCCGGCCGCCAGCACGACGATCTGGGCAAATTCTCCCCAGGTGCCGCCGAAATCCCTGACGTAGTAGCCGCCCAGTGCAAAGACGATGAGATAGAGCCCCGAGGCGGCGACGACCGCCGAGTGAAAGGCCACGTCCCGGGAGACAAAGACCTGAACATGCCAATCGGTGTTGCGCCGGGCAGCGACGAGCAGCAGCGGAACGCTCAGGGCGTTCACCAGACCACGGGCATCCCAGGAAATCGGGTTGATACGCTGGAACAGCAAGGCATCGGAATAAAGATACAGGTCGTAGGCCAGCAGGCCGCCGACGGCCACACAAAGGAAGGTAAGCGCGTTGCGCTTTTCGATACTGTTCCGATAAAGCTGTTCAAGAATGATCAGCCCGATGACGGAAAGGCCGAGCACGGAAACGACGAACGTCCATTGCAGGCCGGTCTCCACCGGCGCAAGCAGTGCGCCGCCAAAAAGCCGCAGGCCGACGGCCGTAAAAAGCGTGACTGCGGCAACGATCAGCGCGCCGACCCGCAGGCGCCGAAGCCATGGACTTTGAAGACTGAGGGGTTGTATCAGGGCGGTAAGAAAGAGCAGCCAGGCCGTCAGTTTCAGCAGCTCGGCTGCTTCAACGGCAACGGCAGGCAGCGGAAACCAGGCTGCCCAGGCAAGGAGTCCACTCCAGACCGCCGTGGCCAATGCCGCCAGGACCAGCGCAAGTCCGATGCGGCGCCCCTGCCAACCCGTCCAAAGCAATACGGCAAGCAAGCCGTAGGCTGTGGCGGACAGGCCATAGCTGGCGACCGGCAGCAGATTCATGCTGTCGATCAGCGCCGGCCCCTTCGCTTGGGCACTCCTTCCGCAGCGCTAGTAGGCATGCCGGTCACCCCACATTCGAACGATCGTCATCATCAGAATCTTGAAGTCGAGCAAGGGGCTCCAGTTCTTGAGATACGTCAGATCGTAGCGAACGCGGGCTTCCATGTCCGCGAGGTTGCGCGTCTCGCCCCGGCAGCCATTCACCTGCGCCAGGCCGGTAATCCCGGGCAGCACCTTGTGCCGGATCATGTACCCCTTGATCTGCCCGCGATACTCCTCGTTGTGGGACACCGCATGTGGCCGCGGTCCGACCAGGCTCATCCGTCCCTGCAACACATTGAACAACTGCGGAAGCTCATCAAGGGAATACTTCCGGAGGAAACCGCCGATGGGCGTCAACCGCGGATCATCCCGAGTGGCCTGCTGCACATGATCGCCGTTCTCGGTGACGGTCATGGACCGGAACTTGTAGACGATGATCTTCTGCCCGTCGAGGCCATAGCGATCCTGTCTGAAGATAACGGGGCCGGGCGACGTCAACTTGATCGCGACTGCAATCAGGGCCATCAAGGGCAAGGTCGGTATCAGCAGCATCAGTGTGAAGGCGACATCCGTCAGTCGCTTGTTGACGCCGCGGTAGCCGTAGAGTGGTGTCTCGCAAAGTGACACAACCGGCACACCCATGACGTCATCCGTCCGTGACTGGATGAGATCGAAAACGAAATAATCCGGGACGTAGTAGATGGAGACGGTGGTGTCCTGGAGCTCGTCCAGCAAGTTGAGAACGCGCTTCACGTGGCGCATGGGCAGGGACACGAAAATGACATCAACGCCCTGCTCACGGACGTAGCGGTTGACATCCTTGAGCCGCCCGAGCAACGGCATCCCGCGCATGTCCCCGAGACGTTCCTGCCTGCGGTCATCGAAAAATCCACGCAGTCGGAGTCCAAGCTCTGGGTGTCCAACCATGCGACTCGCCAGCGCCTCTCCCGGCTGGTTGAAGCCGATAACAACGGCCGACCGAATCAGGTCGTTGGACAGCGTCGTGCGGCGCAGTAAGGCATCGCACATCAGTTGCCCGAGCATCAGCAGCGCGGGTGTCACCACGATCCAGGTCAGGACGACCCGGCGCGAGTACTCCTCGGAAAATTTCGTCGCGTAGGCAATCGCGAACAGAATGCCGACCACCACCACCCAGCGCAGCGTGATACGGCCTGCCTGGTTGATCAGTTCCGCCTCGCGCGTGACCGAGGGCCCTGACCAGGGAACCCGGATGATGAACGCCGCCAGCACCGACGCGAGTATCGCCAGTGCCAGGAAGAAATCATGAAAAGGAATGCCGTGTAGAACGGCGGTGACATAAAGTCCACCACCCACGATAACGCTGGGCGTTACGGCCTGCACCAGCGTCACCGCGGCTATGGTCAGACTTTTTCTGACATAAACCGGCTGTGACATAGCCCCCACCCTCTGCTGGACGCTCTTCCGGCGCATTCACAGAGCAATCGATACTGTTCAAGTGTCTCGATCGCGAAATGAAGCCCTGACGAGCCGGCTTATGCGTGATCGAGCCCTTTTCCCGGTTACCACCTGAACCGGGAGGGAAGCCCGAGTGGCTCCCGTAACTATAGTGTCTCAGTGGCAAACTTCTTCAAAATTGCCTCAAGAAAATGACGCGTTCGTGACTCCTGAGGATATTGCCATCCATGAGGCGCAGGTCGCTTTACGGAATGACAGTTATTGTTACCTTGGCATCGCAAGGGGTAGCACGACGAGATATTGTCACGCAAGCTTTTTCTTTATTTTTTGTCGTTTATAAGCGACAGTCGTGGTTCGCGGCGTGGACAAGACCCCGGCAGAGCCTGACCGCATCATCATCGTGGTCAGCGAAACGGCCGTCGGGGATTGACGTAGTTCGGCTGCGCTGTAGCAATGACGGCAGAGCAAGAAGGGTGGATCACCGGTGAGTGCCGAAAAATTGCTGGTCGTCGAGGATGACCCCGGCCTGCAGAAACAACTGAAGTGGGCGCTTGAAAAATACGAGGTCGTGACAGCCGATAATCGTCAGGCGGCCATGACCCAGTTGCGGCGCCACGAACCGATGGTCGTGCTGCAGGACCTGGGACTGCCCCCTGATGCCGATGGCACCAGCGAGGGCATGGCGACGCTTCGGGAAATACTCGCCGCCGCCCCTGCCACCAAGGTTATCGTTGTCACCGGCAACGGCGATGAGCAGAGTGCCGTTACCGCAGTCGGGCTGGGCGCGTACGATTTTTACGAAAAGCCTGTGGATCTGGACACGCTGGGCCTGATCGTCGCCCGCGCCTTTCATATCGCCGAACTCGAGCGGCAGAACCGTTTACTGCTTGAGACCAGACCGACCCCACTGGCTGGTCTGATTACCGCAAGCCCGAACATGCTTCAGGTCTGCCGGCTGATAGAAAAGGTCGCGAGGACCAATGCAAGCGTGTTGTTGCTTGGCGAGACCGGCAGCGGCAAGGAAGTGCTCGCCCGCGGACTGCACGAACTCAGCGATCGCGCGGATGGAAAATTCGTCGCAATCAACTGTGCGGCGATTCCGGAGGCACTGCTGGAAAGCGAGTTGTTCGGTTTCGAAAAAGGCGCCTACACCGGCGCCCACCGCCAGACCAAGGGCAAGATCGAACTCGCTGCCGGAGGCACCCTGTTTCTTGACGAGATTGGCGACATGCCGATTTCGCTGCAATCGAAGTTGCTGCGTTTCCTGCAGGAACGCGTGCTTGAGCGGCTTGGCGGACGCACGGAAATCGCCGTCGATGTGCGCCTCGTCTGCGCCACCCACCAGAATCTTGCGGACCTGATCGCGGCCGGGGACTTCCGCGAAGATCTCTACTACCGCATCAGCGAACTGAATATCGAAATTCCGCCGCTGCGGGACCGCGATGGAGACGCTGTACTGCTGGCAAGGGCCTTTCTCGATCAGGCGAAGAAACGCCACGGGCGGTCGCTTCGCGGCTTTACCGATGGCGCGTTGTCGGCAATCCGCAACCACAACTGGCCCGGGAACGTTCGCGAGCTCGAAAACATCATCAACCGCGCCGCGATTGTTGCGGACGGAACGCTGCTCGACGCAGACGATCTGGGCCTGGATCCGGGCCCGGAGGAATCCAACAAATCGTTCAACCTTCGCCAAGCCCGGGAGGATGCCGAGAAACGAGTGCTTCTGGGTGCAATGGCGCAGGCCGAGAACAACATTTCCCGGACCGCTGACCTGCTGGGCGTTTCGCGACCGACGCTCTACGATTTAATGAAACGGCACGGCATCAAGGCGCAAGACTAACCCGAGAGATCCCATACATGGCAACGCGACTCATGAAATACCTGGTACTCGTCTGCGTTTCGTTGGTTCTGGCCGGATGCAGCGAGAGCATCGACGACTTGCTAACCAATGCGGAGGAGCAGCGAGCCGACGGCCGCTACCAAGCCGCGCAGGTTTATTACCGCAGCGTACTCGAGCGCGAGCCGGATCACGCCGAAGCACGTTTCGGACTCGGGGAAACAGCCTTGCGCACAGGCGACTATTCCGGCGCTGAAACGGCTTTCCGGCGCGCCGAGCGTCAGGGCATCACTGCCGACAGACTTCAACCTGCGCTTGGCCGGGCCCTGCTCTGGCAAGGCAAGTACGAGGAAGTGCTGGAGGAGATTGAACCCGTCTCCGTCGACGGAGGCGCCGCCCGCGCCGATATCCTTGCGCTGCGAAGCATTGCGTACCTGCAACTGGGACAGATATCCGACGCCCGCAGTACGGCCCGTGAGGCCGGTGAGATCGACGATACCAATCCGCTCGTACAGATCGCCGGCGGGCGCGTAGCCCTTCAAATGGGCGATCTCGAGAAGGCCCTGCAGGCTGCCGATAGAACTCTGGAGCTGTCACCCGATTCCGCCGGTGGATGGCTGCTAAGGGCCAACATCTCCCGGCAGGAAGGGGATAGCGAGGGCGCCATCGACGCCCTGCGGCGGCTTATGGATCTGATGCCTAACGACATTTCCGGGCAGGAGCACTTTTTCGCCCGCGGTCAGCTCGTGGAACTGCTGCTGGCAGCCGGACAGCAGAACGAAGCACAGGCCCAGGTCGACCTGATGCTGGAGCAAGGGTCACGTCACCCCTATCCCAATTTCCTGGCCGCCTTCCTTGCCTACCAGGATGACGACATCAGAACCGCCACCGATCACCTCCAGGTTGTGCTCAGTGGCGCCCCTGACAGCGTCCAGGCCAAGGAACTCATGGGGCTGGTGCGTCTGCGGCGTGAGCAACACGTGCAGGCGGCCGCTGTCTTGCGGGAAGTTGTCTCCGCGCAGCCGGAGAACGTCCGAGCCAGAATCCTGCTGGCGACCGCTCAGCGCGGAATGGATCAGGAGGCGCAGGCCACCAGGACCCTGCGCGACGGCCTGGAGCACGCCAACGGCGACCCCCAGGCAATCCAGGCGCTGACCGAGGCGCTTGAAAGCGATGGAGAAGAATTCGCCAGATTCCTTCAGCAACCCAACGACCCGCAGCAAACCGTCCGCCCCAGCCGCCTGACCAGCGGCGAATCTCTTGTGGGGCGCGGCGAGACGGGTGCAGCGGTTGACCTGCTCCATGAACTCGAGACCGCGGATGATGACGAACTGACCCGTCGTCAGTTCCGTGCGATCGCTGCAATTCAATCCGGCGATACCGACGGCGCCCTAAGCGAGGCGCGGGCAATCGTCGAGGATTATCCCGACGACGCCGCCTCTTACAACCTGCTGGGCGGCATCGAATTGATCGCCCGAAGGTTTGACGACGCACGTGAATCGTTTGAACGAGCGCTGGAACTGGATGAGACCAGTGCCCAGGCCCGTTTCAATCTCGGTCTACTGGCTGGAGTGCGACAGGACTTCGATACCGCGATCAATCACTTCGAGAGCGGTCTGGAGATCGATCCGGAAAACGCTGCTGTCATGGTGCAGCTTGCCGATGTGTTGCGGCGGCAGGGGCGCAACGACGAGGCGCTTGAGTGGGCCGAGCGAGCCGTCCTGGCGGCGCCTGACGACCCCGGCACCCTGATGGTGCTTGCCAGGCAGCAACTCGTCATGGGAGATGCGGCAGGCGCCGTTTCAAGCGCTGAACAAGCCGTCCGGCAGGTACCTGACAACGGTGCGGCGCATGGCATCCTGGGCGTTGCCCTGCTGGAATCGGGTGATGCTGAAACTGCCCTGGAGTCGCTGCGTACCGCCCATGAACAACTGCCCGATGACGCAGACATTCAGTTCCACCTTGCACGCGCGCAGGCAGCCGTCGAGGACCTGGAAGGAACCAGGGCGACGTTGAATCGCCTGCTCGATCAACAGCCAGACCGTCTGGATGCCGTACTTGCACTGACCCGTCTGGATCTGCGGGAAGAGCGTGCTGATCAGGCCCTGGACGGTGCGCTTCGCTTGCAAGAGGCGTCCGCCACCCACAGCGAAGGTTTACTGCTCGAGGGGCACGCCCGAAATCTCCGGGGGGACCGTGAAGGCGCCGTACGCGCCTATCAGGCGGCCGTTGACGAGGGGCGAATCGAGGCTATGGGACCGCTGATAAATACCCGTGAAGCCCTTGGTGAGGACGCGCCCGCGCAGCCAATGGAGGACTGGATTGTCGAAAATCCTGACAATGCGCAGGCACGTTTTTCCCTGGCCAATTGGTACATCGAGCGACAGTCATATGATGCGGCCATCGCGCACTACGAAACCCTGGTCGAAATCACCGACGAAGGAAATGCATCAGTATTCAATAATCTGGCCTGGCTGTATCAGCAAACCGGTGACGACCGGGCGCTAGAGACCGCACAGCGGGCTCACCGCCTGGCACCGGACAATCCGGATATCCTCGATACCCTCGGTCGAATTCATTACGAACGTGGCAACTACGCCGAGGCACGCCCATTGCTGACTCAGGCGACCGAGGCCGCCCCGGACAATGCAACGATTCGCTACCACTACGGGGCCGCACTCATTGCCAGCGGCGAGCAGGTGGCCGGAGAACAGGCGATTCAGGAGGCTCTGGACATGAATCCCGATGCGGACTGGGCGGAAGATGCAAGAAGGCTTCTGGGTGACGGCTAGTCCACCGAGGCGTTGCAAGCGCATCGACCAGGGAACGCGGCGCTGAAACTTCAAAATGGAGTCGAGATTTTTTACGAAAAAAAAACGCGACAACCGCACCCAAGATTAAAAACCTTAAATTCAATGGGATAGAGAGACACCCTAGGTTGGCACGTTGCATGCTTACCCCACAGAAGACTCCATTCAGGAAGTCACCTGTAGAGGACACCGCAATGAAAGCGAAACTTGTTGGTCTGTTATGTGGTGTCGGCCTCGCCGCAGTCAGTTTGACTGCGAAAGCCGATCTGATTCACGACACGACATACTTCCTTGAGGACAATCTGGGGAATCCGGACGCGGAGCTGGCGTTTGTTCGCGACGAACTAAAGAACCAGGATCTCTTCTATCTCGACAAGTGGGATATGCCTGGCAAGAAGGATGAGGGTGGCTGGGACGGTGGCGGAGCCATTTCCGGCGACGACTACTTCGGAATCAATATTGAGATGGGTGCATCGAGCGGCGAGGTCAATTGGGATCTCACCGGTTCCGGATTCGAGCTACGCGCTGTCCTTCTGAAGGACGGATTCGTGCAGCCCTATGGCTTTCTTTACACCCTGTTTACGGTCACGCCCGATCAGTACCTGGTTAGCGGGTGGGAAGAAATCTTCTTCGGTGATCCCGAGCGGATCAACCGCGAGATTTCCCATGTGACGTTCTTCGGAACCAAGGCATCGGTCCCGGCGCCTGCTCCCCTGCTGCTGCTGGGTGGCGGTTTGCTTGGCATGGTTCTGCTCCGCCGCCGACGCAACTAGGCGAACCGTTGACCCGGTAAGGGTCAGGCACCGGCCAAACCGCCAGCTGCCGGGTTTGTAAAGGCCACTGCTCCCGCAGTGGCCTTTTTCGTGTGCGATGGCAACCCCTTGGGCAATCTGCAATGCCGACTCACAACGTTCGGCCGACCAGCCACGGCGGCCGCACCCTAATGTCGACAATTTTTACAGGTGCTTTCTGGCTCAAAAATTGATCGGGAATTCTGACGGCGTCAGCTCCAGTTGCTCTGGTCCTGAACGCATCCACATGACGGACATAGCGGCTATCCGCGCAAACACCTGCGATGGCGCACTTGGTGAAGGGCATGAGCCGGAAGAATTGCGGCACCAAGGAAAGCACCGGAGGGATACAGAGTCGCGCAGGCGATGACAAGACCGGGATAAACCTGTCGACTTTTCTTACACGTTTTCATGCGCACCGAGACAAGAACCACAAGGTACTGATTTAAAAAGCTAATTATTTAGGCACGATTCATGCAGTCTAATTCATAGGGTCCACTATTGTGCGCTTCGCCGATAAGCCGATAAAACTGGAAGGGGTGGAAATAATGGTTATCAAGAAAAAAGTAACGAAGGTGCGGGAGCTTGCGGCAGCGGTTGCCGCGGGCGTGCTGTTCACGGCTTTCAATGCGCAGGCCGGTAGCTTGCCAGGCCCCGGGATCATTGATTATCAGTTCGACTGCCCGACGGCGACTTGCGTCGATCTGAAAAGCGGCGGATACGAAGTCTCCGGGGGTGCAGTCCTGTTCGATACCGTTCCCAATCGGGCACTGAAGCCCGGTAGCGACACGGCGGGTTACGATACTGACAGAACCACATCATTCAACGTGACCAGCTCATCGAACGAGCCCGAAGGGGCAGGCACCGCAATCAGTGTGACCGGTCTCGACAACATGTTCGGACTCTTCTGGGGCTCCGTCGACAGCGGGAACCGGATCGATTTCTATTCCGACGGTGAGCGTGTTGCGGAGATCTGGGGCAGTGATCTTGTTACGCGGCTCACGGCGCTTGAGGGCAATAGCGACTTCCTGAACGGTACCGGTTCCAATTTCGGCTTCGACGTCTATCTGAACTTCACGGGGATTCAGGGACGGGACGGCATCTTTGGTCAGTTCGACGAGGTTCGCCTGAGCAGCAGCAACATTGCGTTCGAAGTCGCGACGGCGGCAGTCCCGGTTCCAGGTATGCTGGGTCTGCTCGGTCTTGGCCTGCTCGGCATCGGTGCCGCGGGCCGCTGGCGGAAACGGTAGCCCGACAAGACGCTGATTCGGTGGAATTGCAGCAAAAGACCCTGCCTCGGCAGGGTCTTTTATTTTCGGCAGCCCCGCTACCCCGTGTCTAGTTCTTGCTCGCGACAGCAACCAGATGGGCAAGCTGCTCTCTGAGCAAGCGGAGTTCCTGCGAAACCTCGCCAAGTCCCTCGCGAATCCCCTGGTTCAACTGCTCGAACTGCTGATCGCTCATTCCCGCGGGCGCGCCGTCACCTGCGGTCTGATCCACGTTGTGCACCTGCGCCATCGCAGAGCCAGGCATCGCGCGCCGACCATGCCCGCGTTCTGAAAATGTCGGCCATTCCAACTCGGCGGCCGCGACTTCGACAATGCCCGCGGTGACCTGGTTGCGCTCCTCGACATAGGCCGTCAGCAATGCCATGTCACACAGTGAATTGATCAGCCGCGGAATACCGCCGGCATATCGATCGATCGCGTCATACGCGCCCTCCGTGAAAAGGTTCACCGAAGCCGCCCGGGCGATTCGCAGGCGATGGCGGATATAGTCCTTCGCCTCGTCGCGGGTCAGCGCACCCAGATGGAAGCGAAGCCGGATGCGTTGTGCCAGCTGCTCAAGATTCGGTGACTGGATGACCTGCTGCAGCTCCGGCTGCCCAACGAGGATGATGCTAAGCAGTTTCTGCTTGTTGGCCTCCATCCCGGCGAGCATGCGGACCTGTTCCAGCGCCTCGTAGCCGAGACTCTGCGCCTCGTCGACGGCCAGGACCGCCCTTTTTCCCGACAGAGCCTGCTGCTCGAGAAAACCCTGCAAGCGGTTGAGCAATTCCACCTTGCCCTGCAGCCCGCTAATGGATTCACCAAAGGCGCTCAGTACCGCCTGAAGGAATTCCACGTCATCCAACTGACTCTGGTGAATGTGTGCCAACCGGACCTGATCACCGAACTCGTCGATCAGCATGTTGAGCAACGTGGTCTTGCCCGCGCCGATTTCCCCGGTGATGACAACGAAGCCATCGCGGCTCATGACCGTGTATTCGAGATAGGCCTTAGCCCGCGCATGGGCCTGACTGAGGAAGAAGAATTCCCTGTCCGGGATCAATCGGAAGGGAAAATCCTGAAGCTGAAAATGGTCGAGATACATGCGCCTGCCCCACGTGGCCCGGCTTGATTCACCGATGCGCCATCAGGGTACCTGACCTACGTGCAGCCGGTAATCCCCCCGATCTGAGGGGCACTAGCGGCGCCGAGCGGGATTCTCGGCCGAGGAGTGCGTGTCCAACGGGTAGCTTCGGACCTACCGGACTTGGGCTGAAACCCATGAGTCCGGTACAGACCCTCGCAGAAATGGAGCTGGCGACAGGAGTCGAACCCGCGACCTGCTGATTACAAATCAGCTGCTCTACCAACTGAGCTACGCCAGCTTTGACGGAATGTGCACGTTCTGAAGGCGTAGTTTCTCCCGGATAGCGCGGTCAGGGCAAGGCATCCCTGCAGCGTTCGGTGGTCCAGCCATAGTGCGCGAGATGCTCCGGCGCCTGCTCGGCCTGCAGGACCAGATGGTAGCCAGGCTCGCGGCGGTGGCGCGGGGACACCCGGGCGTCGAAACCCAGCGCCTGGACACGCCGACTCAGTGATTCGGCATCCGCCTGGTCTGCATGAACACCAATCGAGACCATGTTCGCCGAACCCTCGCCGGTGACCAGCGCTCCGCCCTCGATACCGGCCTGCTGCAGGCGTGTGAGTTCGCGCTGTGCCGATTCAAGGCTGTCCGTGGAAGGCAGGTGCACGCGCCAACCGTCCGGCGCCTCCTGGTAACGGGTGACGAAGGTATGCGGTGCTTCCAGCCGGAAGGTGGCAAGCCGCGCCTCCGCCGCGCGACCGAAGGCCGCGCTGACCAGGCAGTCGCCAACCAGCTCTGCGCCCTGGGAGACGGCGCGCAACGAACCCCGTTCCTCGGGCCCTTTCGGAGCATGTGGGGCCTGCAGATCCCGGTACAGCATCCCGAGCAGGACAAGGTTGCCAAGCAGGAGTAGAAAAACCGCTGCGCGCATGCCCCTACCTCATGCCTCGGCATCCGGAACCGCCGCCGCGAGCCCCTGCAGGACGAGATCGGGGCAATGCACGGGTTCGAGCTCCGACAATGCCTCAAGCAATAACGGGGCATCGCCTCCGGTCAGCAGAAGCCGGGGCTTGTCCGGCGCGAGCCGTTCCGCGGTTTGTCGATGAAAGTCCCGAATTGCGGCCAGGCATGTTTGCAAGGCGCCGGCAGCCACAGCCTCAGCGGTCGACTTGCCGAATACCGGCGTCGTGGCTGTGCCGCCGTGGTGGCCGACACCCGCGGTATGCAGACCCAGGGCCTCCCGCATCAGTCGCATGCCGGGCACGATCTGGCCGCCGAGATGGCACCCGGAAGTATCCAGGGCATCCAGGGTCAGGGCGGTGCCGCAGTCGTTGATGCTGCAAGGCGCCAGTCGCTGCGACATGGCACCGAGCAATGCCGCCCAGCGGTCAGCGCCGAGGGTTTCAGGCTGATCATAGGCATTGAGCACGCCCGCCTGGCGGCGCCGCGCGTGCAATTGGAAAACCGGGGCCTGCCAGCGGGCCTCGGCGAACGAGCGAATATCGGCCGTCAGGCGCGCCGGGCCGACATTGCAGATCCGGATGGCCTCGGGCGGCGCGTGGCGGATCCAGCTGTCACAAAGTTCAGTTGGTAGCACTCCGTCATGGGTCCACACTGCCTCGGGCTCAAGTTCCGCCCCGCGCAGCCAGGCGGATTTGAGCCGGGTGTTTCCGATATCCAGCAAAAGAATCATGCATCACTCGCACGAACACTGACATCACCACTGGCCCAAGCGGAAAGCCCATCCGGGTCGTCAACCAGCAGCCGTCCCTGGGCATCCACGCCACGGGCCACGCCCTGGCGGGAGAGCTCACCCAGATCAAGCCTGACCGTGCGGTTGCGCAATGCATCACGCCTTTTCCAGCGTTCCCGGAAGCCGTCAAAACCCCGTTGCTCGAAGACCGGGAGGTCGTCTGCCAGCCCGGCCAGCACGGCGACGGCAAGGGCGTTCCTGTCGGGCAAGATACCGGATTCTGTTCGGATGTCCGTGACCGGCTGCTCGATCCGGTCCCTGGCCTCGGTCGGCAATGCGAGGTTGAGCCCCAGTCCGATAACCACCTCGCAGGGGCCAAGCGGGTCCCCCGCCATTTCGACCAGAATACCGCCGACCTTCGCGGCGTTCAGCATGAGATCGTTCGGCCACTTCAGTGTCGTGGCGACATTAAAGCGCTGCTCCAGCACATCGGCGACCGAAAGGCCGGCCGCGAGACTGAGACCTGACAGGCCGGCAACCGGCTGCGCGAGGGACCAGCGGGCGGACAGGCAAAGGCTGCCACCGTAAACCGCGGTCCAGCTCCGCCCGCGCCGACCCCGACCCGCCTGCTGCACCTCGGCCAGCAGCGCCCGTGGTGCCGCCTGCGAGCGGATACCGCGCAACAGGTCGGTATTCGTCGAGTCAACGCGAAAGGAGACATCCACCCTGTCGGCAAACGCGCAGCCAATGGTCCGGAGCTCGGCATTGATCCGCTCCGCAGACAGAGGTTCGAAGGGCAAACTAAGCCGGTACCCCTGGCCCTGGCTGGCCTCGAATTCAAGGCCGTCCCGACGCAATTGCCTAATGTGCTTCCAGACCGCCGTTCGGCTGACCCCCATGGCGCGCGCCAGGGTCTCGCCGGAGTGCCAGTTGCCGTCGGCCAGGCGGGCCAGTAGCGCATGCGTCCGGTCCATGGGTCAGTCGAGGGGCAGCGTCGGCCGCCGGAAGAAATGCGACAGCACACGGATCATGGACCAGTGGTCACGGGTGCCGGCACTCTCGCGGGCGCTGTGCATCGACCACATGGCATTGCCGACATCGGCGCAACGGATCCCGAGGCCGGCTGCGGTGATCGGGCCGATGGTGCTGCCGCAGGGCAGGTCATTCCGATGCACGTAGGTCTGCCAGGCCACGTCGGATTCCTCGCAGAGCAGCTGGAACGTGGCCGCCGCACCCCCGTCGGTCGCATAACGCTGATTGGCGTTGATTTTCACCACCGGCCCGCCATTGAGGTCCACCTGGTGCTGGGCGTCATGGAAACGCGCGAAATTCGGATGATGGGCATGGGCCATGTCCGCCGATAGAATCAGACTCGCGGCCAGTGCCCTCTGGTGGTCCGTGCCAGTGACGCCAAGCGCTTCACCAATGCGCAGCAGCGTATCGGCGAGGAAGCTGCTGTCGGCACCCTTGAAACTGCGACTGCCGATCTCCTCGTGATCGAAGAAGGCAATCACGGAGACGCCGTCAAATGCGGATTCGGACTCCGCCTGGAGCAGGCCCTCGAGAGCAGCATGACAGGAGGCCAGATTGTCCAGTTGACTGTCGGCAAGGAACTCCTCCTCCAGGCCGAAAAAGGCACCCGGCTGATCATCGGTTGCCGCCAGTTCCCAGGACGCAATGCGCTCCGCGTCCAGTTCCAGTTGCGCGCCGAGCCACTGACGGAATTGCTGATCCGGCGGCAATTCGTCGCGCAGGGTACCGAGTACCAGCGGTAGTTCTTCCTGCAGGTCGAATTTGAGGCCCTCGGTATTGACGCCCCTGTTGAGATGAATGGCCGGATTGGGCAGCCGCACCAGGGGCCTGGGGCTGCGCAGCAGGCGCGGTCGCAGACCGTCGCCATCGCGCACCATGACGCGTCCGGCCAGCAACAGATCGCGATCGGCAAACGTGGCGAGGATCGGGCCGCCATAGACCTCAACGCCAAGGGAGGTACTGCTGCCCCGCGTGTGCGGTGCCGCCGGCTTGACCCGAAACCCCGGGGAATCCGTATGGGCGCCAATGATGCGGAAACCCGCCTCAGCCGGAGATCCGCCACCCACCCGGAACGCGATGATCGAGGAATCGTCCCGGATCACGTAACGCCGGTCGCCGGCCTTCAGTGACCAGCGATCGCGTTCCGACAGCGGGCTATAGCCGCCCTGCTCAAGACGTTCGCGACAGCTGGTGACCGCATGCCAGGGGCTTGGACTGCCATCGATGAAACGCAACAGATCTTCGGCACTGCGCCGCTCGGCATCGGACACCGCCATCATGGACTCCCAATTCGGTTAATCAGGCACCCATGTTAGGCAAACGCCGGTTTATTAGCACGCCCGGGTTGGCGTCTGCATCGTCTCGAGGCCACGAGCGTTATGTGGTGCAGACGTGAATGCTTATCATTGCTTTGGTTCGTCCGAACACCTTCCTTATCCGAAAACCTCTCTTGTCCCGCAAACAAATCACACCGCGCGGATCCGCTGCGCTTGATCCGCCCTACGCCACCGCCGCGTTGTGCTCAGCCGGCTTCATCGAGGTCCAGGTCGCCGTGTTCCCGGACAAAATGCTGTAGCACGAGCCGGAGCTCTGCGGCGTGGTCGGGCTTGTTCCTGCGCCGTGCATTCTCGATGTCGTCGACGATCATGCGCGCGATCCGGACCTGGCCCTCCGGGGTGGTGACGAGATACGCGCCCATCCGCGCGGCACCCATCAGGTCCGTATGTTCGTGCTCGGCGATCGCGGCGACCTCTTCGGGCGTCAGGTCCGCGATGTCAATGCATTCTTCCAGGGTCAACATGGTCATCCCTCCCGGGGGGCTGACCCGCCGTCGGTTCCATGAACCCTCAGTCTAGACCGTGCTGCTCGAACCACTCATGACCTGGATCAACGAACGGACCTGCCGGACATAAAAAAACCCCGACACGTTTCCGTATCGGGGTTTCGGTGTAGGCGCCTGGCAATGACCTACTTTCGCACGACAGCGAGGCCGCACTATCATCGGCGCTAAACAGTTTCACTTCCGAGTTCGGAATGGGATCGGGTGGTTCCTGCTTGCTATTGTCGCCAGGCAAAC
>LFIK01002083.1_pt1 | contig 16072 bp, 12 predicted proteins | sample 643401 | NCBI WGS metagenome assembly LFIK01 (sample SAMN03777447, study PRJNA286221) | soda lake metagenome | biome: soda lake; feature: Kulunda steppe; material: water; isolation source: sample T5-Br brine of Lake Tanatar-5 | place: Russia: Kulunda steppe | collected 2010-07
CCCGGCGTCGCGCAGCTGCCCGAGCCCGTAGAACAGGATCGGGGTGTTGGCCACCGGCACCAACTGCTTCGCGCTGGTGTGGGTGATCGGGCGCAGGCGGGTACCCGCACCCCCGGCCAGGACCAGTCCCCTCATCGTCTTGTCCCCTCGATCGCCCCGCCACCTGGAGTGGGGCCCATGATGTCACATGCCGATAGTGCACCGATCGAACGCGGATGACGGCAGCAGCCGGTGCTCCGACGCCCGCGCCAGCACCCAGGGCAACCAGGTATCGCCTAGCTTGACGGACAGGAGACCATGCGATGACCTCCGACAGCGCAGGGCTGGAGGGAGGGCCTTTCCCGAACGTCTGCCGAGAACGGAGCCAGCGTCATGCTCGAACACTCACGGGTGGTAGTGACAGGCGGTGCAGGCTTCCTCGGCTCGCACCTGTGCGATGCGCTGATCGCTGCCGGTGCCGAGGTCGTGTGCATCGACAACTTCAGCACCGGAGCGGACGAGAACGTGCAGCATCTGTTCGGCGATGCCCGCTTCCGCATGGTCGTGCACGACGTGACGAGCTTCATCTGGGTGCCGGGACCGGTCGATGCCGTGGTGCATCTCGCATCCCCAGCATCACCGGTGGACTACCTCCGCCTGCCCATCCAGACCCTGAAGGTGGGCTCGCTCGGTACCCACAACGCGCTGGGACTCGCGAAGGAGAAGCAGGCACGGTTCCTGATGGCCTCGACCTCCGAGGTGTACGGCGATCCTCTGGTGCATCCTCAGCCCGAGAGCTACTGGGGGAACGTGAACCCGATCGGTCCTCGAGGTGTCTACGACGAGGCCAAGCGGTTCAGTGAGGCACTCGCCTTCGCCTACCACCGATCGCACGGGCTCGACATCAGGGTCGCGAGGATCTTCAACACCTACGGCCCGAGGATGCGGCTGCACGACGGTCGTGCGGTGCCCACCTTCGTCAAGCAGGCGCTCGCCGGAGAACCCCTCACCCTGCATGGGGACGGCTCGCAGACCCGCTCACTGTGTTACGTCGACGACCTGATCGATGGTCTGATCCGTCTGCTCACCCATGACGAGGTGGGGCCGGTGAACATCGGTAGCGACTACGAGCTGACGATGACGGCGCTCGCGGAAGCGGTGATCGCAGCTGCAGGCTCCGGCTCGAGCATCGAGTACGGACCTCGCCCCGTCGACGATCCAGAGGTGCGACGCCCGGACACCGCCCTGGCCGAACGAGCACTCGGATGGCGAGCGACGACGACACCGACCGAGGGGATCAGACGCACCGTGGAGTGGTTCGCCGAGCGCGCGTGACACGACGCGCCAGGCGGTGCTGGTCACTGCGGCACGATCGACAGCAGCCTCGCCGCGCTGATCGCACGCAGGGTGCCCGACCACGCCGCGGGGAGCACCCGCACCTCACCGGGACCCACCCGGTCCGCGTGCCCGGTGACCTCGAGCTCCCCGTCCAGCACGTACAGCACCCGGACTCGGCCGCCCGGGCTGCGCAGCGACCCGCCGACGGGCAGCTCGTGACGCTCGATCCGGTAGTGGTCGTTGTCCTCGACCGTGCCGGTCCTGGGGGCGGGAGGCGGCGATCCGTCGTCAAGCGAGGTGTTGATCTGCCACGCCAACTCCACTGCCCGCAGGGCCTCCTCGATGCAAAGGCGCCGGTCGGGGCGCTGGTAGCGCTCGTTCCAGTCGTACAGCCGGAAGGTGGTGTCGCTCGGGGTCTGGACCTCCGCCAAGGTGACGCCGGCTCCCAGTACGTGGATCACCCCGGCGGGCAGGTGGTGGACCGCCCCAGGGTGCGCAGGCACCCACCGCAGCAGCTCCGGCAGGTCAGGCCCTCCCGCCGCACGCGCGAGGTCCTCGAACCTCACACCGCGACGCACCCCGATGAACAGCTCCGCGCCAGGCTCGGCGTCCAGGACCACCCAGGTCTCGGTCTTCAGCCGCGCGGCGGGATCACGAGCGGTGTAGGCCGCAGGCGGGTGGACCTGGACCGAGAGGTGTTCGCGCGCATCCAGGGTCTTGACCAGCAACGGGAAGCGGCCCGCCACACTCCGCGCGCTACCCATCAGCCCGGCCGTGTCAGCAGCCAGCAGCTCGGTCAGGGAGCGTCCGGCCTCGGGCCCATCAGCGACGCGGGTGCAGGGGTCCTGCACGCTCGTGGCCGCGGCGTCGAGGTCGGCCACGTCCCAGCTCTCACCGATAGGTGCCTGCGGCGGCAGGTCCCGACCGAAGCGTGCCAGCCGACGACCGCCCCACGGTTTGGCGACCAACAGGGGCGTCAACCGCAGCGGCGCGACCGGGACGGACATGGCAACCTGCTCAGATCGCCTGGACGCTACGGCGCCCGATGGAGTGGTAGCGGAAGCCGGCTTCGATGAAGGTGTCGGGGTCGAACACGTTGCGCCCGTCGATCAGGATCGGGTGGGCCAGGTGCTCGCGGAGGTCCTCGAGGCGCAGCTCACGCACCTCGGACCACTCCGTTGCGACCACAGCCGCATGCGCTCCCGAGCACGCCTTAAGGGGGTCGTCGAAGCGCGCCGCGTCCGGCAGGGTCTTCGCGACCTCGTTCAGCGCGACGGGGTCGTAGATGCGGACCTCGGCACCGCGCTTGAGCAGCTCCTCCGCGAGCGCGATCGCAGGCGACTCCCGCAGGTCGTCGGTGCCCGGCTTGAAGGCCGCGCCCAGGATCGCGACGCTCTTGCCAGCGAGGTGCCACAGCTCGCTCTCGAGCTTGCGCAGGACCAGGTCCCGCTGCCCGATGTTGATCGCACGCACGTTCTCCAGCAGGTCGAACTCGTAGCCCACCTCGCGCGCCAGGTGCGCGAAGGCATCGACGTCCTTGGGGAAGCAGGAACCGCCGTACCCGATGCCGGCGCGCAGGAAGGCCGGTCCGATCCGGTTGTCGAGGCCCATGCCGTGCGCGATCACGTCCACGTCCGCACCGACCCGGTCGCAGATCTGCGCCACGGCGTTCATGAAGGAGATGCGCGTCGCGAGGAAGGCGTTGGAGGCGTGCTTGATCAGCTCCGCGGTGGCCACCTCGGTCTCCACCACGGGGCAGCCGTCCTCCGCGACCACGACCCGGTACACCTCACGCAGGGCGTCGCGCGCACGGTCCGAGGAGGTGCCGTACACGATGCGGTCGGGGTGGAGGGTGTCCTCGACGGCGTTGCCCTCGCGGAGGAACTCCGGGTTGGAGGCGACGTCGATGCGGTGTTCGCTGCCGTAGCGCTGCTGCTCACGCGCGATCACGTGCTCAAGCCGACGGCCGGTGTTGGCGGGCACGGTGGACTTCTCCACCAGCACGATGTCGCCGATGGCGTGCTCGGCGACAGCGCTCCCGACCTGCTCGACGTAGGAGAGATCGGGCCCACCGCCCGGCAGCGGCGGCGTTCCGACGCACACAAAGGCCACGTCGGTGCCGGCGAGGGTGTCACCGAGGTCGTCGACGACCGTGAACCGGCCGGCCCCGTCCGCCTCGTCGAACAGCTCCTGCAGGCCGGGCTCGTAGAAGGGGACCTCGCCCCGGCGCAGGTGCTGGATGCGGGACGTGTCGATGTCGTAGCCGACCACCTCGTGCCCCCAGCGGGCGAACGCTGCTGCGGACACGAGACCGACGTGACCGAGGCCGATCACGGAGAGCTTCATGGGTGTGCCTTCTGGTCGTCCGGCGTTGTGTCTGTCGCGGTGGCCGGTGGAGCGGGAGCTCCCCCGGGCAGGGCCGGGAACCTGCCGGTGGTGCTGGGTACCGACCGTCGGGCCGCTCGGCTGGGGTCTTCGGGAGCGCTGCAGGATGTTCCGCGTACCGGTCCGTCTGCGGTGACATACCGCACCCATCCGAACGTGTCGCCATCGGATGGATACCACGGACAGGCTAGACGAGTACCCCGTCGACGCACATCGCCGTGCCGCGGGCCGGAACTCGACGGCTCAGCGGTCCCCGGCGACGCGCTCCTGGAACCACCGGTAGGCGTCGGCCACACCCTCCTCGAGTGGGATGCGGGGCTGCCAGCCCAGCTCGGACATCCGGCTGACGTCCAGGAGTTTGCGTGGCATGCCGTCGGGCTTCGAGGTGTCGAACACGAGCTCACCCTCGAAGCCAACGACCCGGCAGATCGTCGCGGCCAGCTCCCGGATCTCCACGTCCTCGCCACAGCCGACGTTGAGGTGCTCCTCCCCCGCGTAGCGCGTCAGCGCGACCACCGTGGCTTCGGCGAGATCGTCGACGTGCAGGAACTCGCGCCGCGGAGTCCCGGTCCCCCACACGACCATCTCCGCGGCACCGGAGACCCGCGCCTCGTGGGACTTGCGGATCAGCGCCGCCATCACGTGGGAGGAGACGGGGTCGTAGTTGTCGTGAGGCCCGTAGAGGTTGGTCGGCATCAGGCTGATCGCATCTAGCCCGTGTTGGCGGCGGTACATGCGGCCCAGCTCCAGCGCGGCGATCTTCGCGATCGCGTAGCCCTCGTTGGTCGGCTCCAGGGGACCCGTGAGCAGGCTCGACTCCTGTATCGGCTGGGGAGCCTCACGGGGATACACACAGGAGGAACCGAGCAGCAGCACGCGCTCCACCTCACTGCGCTGCGCCGCCTCGACCACGTTGGCCGCGATCATGAGGTTCTCGTAGAGGAAGTCGGCCTGACGGGTGCGGTTGGCCTCGATGCCGCCCACCTTGGCCGCCGCGAGCACGACCACGTCGGGGCGAGCCGCGTCGACGAAGTTCTCCGTCGCCGCCTGGCGCCGCAGATCGACCTCGGCCGAGGTGGCGGTGATCAGCTCGCCCAGCGGCTCATCGGCCAACCGGCGTGCGATGGCGTTGCCGACCATGCCGCGGTGACCGGCGACCCACACGCGCTTGCCCGTCAAGTCGTACAGAGGGTCATCCGTCACGAGGCTGCCACCGTGAGCTCCGCCGCCCGCTCCCGCGCCTGGTCCAACGTCAGGCCGTGGTGGGCGAGATCGGCGTCGACCATCTCGGCGATCAGTTCCTCGAAGGTGGTTTGTGGCCGCCAGCCTAGCTCCTCTATCGCTGCGGACGGATCGGCCCGTAGGCGCTCCACCTCGACGGGTCGGAAGTAGCGCGGGTCAACGCGCACGAAGGGCTCCCACTCGAGGCCTACACGGCCGAAAGCGACACGGCACAGGTCGCGGATCGTGTGGGCTTCACCGGTCCCGATCACGTAGTCGCGCGGCTCGTCCTGCTGCAGCATCATCCACATCGCTTGGACGTAGTCCCGGGCGTGACCCCAGTCGCGTTCCGCATCGAGATTGCCGAGGTAGACCACCTCCTCGAGACCCGCCACGATGCGGGCCACCGCGCGGGTGACCTTGCGCGTGACGAAGGTAGGGCCCCGGCGGGGCGACTCGTGGTTGAACAGGATGCCGTTGACCGCGTACATGTCGTAGCCCTCGCGGTAGTTGTCCACCACCCAGTACGCGTACAGCTTGGCGGCCGCGTAGGGCGAGCGCGGCCGGAAGGGCGTGGTCGGGCCCTGCGGCGGCGGCGAGTCCCCGAACATCTCCGAGGTGCCGGCCTGGTACAGGCGCGTCTGCACGCCGGTCTCGCGGATGGCCTCCAGGAGACGTATCACGCCGACGCCGGTCACGTTCCCGGTGTACTCAGGCTGGTCGAAGGAGACCGCCACGTGGGACTGCGCCGCCAGGTTGTAGATCTCGTCCGGGGCCACCTGGCGGATCATGCGCGCCATCTGAGATGCATCGGTCAGGTCGCCGTAGTGCAGCGTGAGCCGGACGTCCTCCTCGTGGGGATCCTGGTAGAGGTGGTCGATCCGATCGGTGTTGAACGACGAGGCGCGACGCATAAGCCCGTGAACCTCGTAGCCCTGTTCGAGCAGCAACTCGGCGAGGTAGGACCCGTCCTGTCCGGTGATCCCGGTGATGATCGCCGTCTTGCGCCCCGTTGCCGACATAGGTTCTCCTCGATCGCAGCACATCGCGACTCAGCGTGATCGCCGGACCGGGGTTAGACTATCTGCCAATAAGCTCCCGTGAACGTCCGTCGATGCAATGGGCCTCCCCCGGACGCTCCCACGACCGTGGCCAGAGTGGGGACTCGATGCAGAACTTGGAGCGCTGGTCCCAAGGACCGACCGTCGTGGGATCACTGTGGCGCTTCCGATACCTGGTCCTGATCGCCGCCATCCTCGGCGGCGGAGTTGGCTACGTGCTGGCACAGTTTCAGCAGCCGGTGTACGAGGCTTCCACCAGGATGTTCATCACGACGCCGAGCACAGCGGCGGTCTTCCAACAGCGAGGATTCGATCTCGAACGCCACGTGTTGCAGCAGGCCCAACGTGTCCAGTCGACGCCTGTGCTAGAGGCCGCTGCCACTGCACTCAACGACGGGTCAACAGGCGTTGAGATCGCCCGGCAGCTCGAGGTTGACAGCAATATCGACCTGGCGACGTTGACCTTGACGGTGAGCGACCAGGAGCCCCGGCGCGCTGCGGGGGTAGCGAACGCCGTCGCAGAGGCGTACCAAGTGGAGGTCCGCGTCGGCCAGGACAGCCGCGTGGCCCGGGCTACCGAGGAACTGCAGCAAAGTGCTGCACAGATCGACGCTCAGATCGACGAGTTGCTCGCGGCGACACCAGTTGATGCCGAGGATCCGGGACTCGACGGACAGCAGGCGGCTTCGCAGGTTGGAGTCCTGACCCAGCGCCTGCTCGAGATCGAAGCTTTGATCCAGCAGCTGCAGGTCGACGCTCGAGTGTTCGACACGGGCGTCGAGTTCCAGGAGCCTGCGGTGGCTTCCACGAAGCCGGTGTCGCCACGACCCCGTCAGTCTGCTGTAGGCGGTCTGCTGCTCGCAGCGATGGCCGCCACCGCTTTCGCCTACTGGCGAGCTGGGCGGGACGACCGCGTCGACAGTCGGGATACCCCCGCGTCTGTGCTCGACGCACCCTTGCTCGGTGCGCTGCCTACCTACAAGCCACCGCAGCACGTCACGCTCGCGCAACGCACTGCCCTGGAGCCGCGGACCGCTGAGGCGTACCGGTTCGTCTACTCCTCGCTGCTCTCCAACATGCGTGCCCAAGGTGCGTCGTCGATCATGGTGTCGAGTGGGGGCCCCGGTGCAGGGAAGACCGAGACAGCGATGCAGCTGGCCGCAACGGCTGCTCGTCGGGGTCAGCGCGTACTGCTGGTCGATGCGGACCTACGGATGCAGGGTATCACGCGCGCGCTGCAGGCTGATGGAGCACCGGGCTTGATCAACCTGGCGGCCTTCGACGGCCGCCGTTCACATGACGAAGTGATCCGCCGCTACCCCCTCGACAAGGACCACGGGCTGGACGCACTGACCACGGGCAGCACGTCCGATGACGGTGAGCACCAGTTGAGCGACAGCTGGTTCGGCACGGTCTTCAAGCAACTAGTCGCCGACTACGACCTCACAATCGTGGACGGCCCACCGCTGCTTGCCGTAGCCGACACCGCCATCATCGCCGAGCACGCGGAATCTATCCTGCTCGTGATCCGCGAGGGCTCCGACATCGGTGAGCTCGAGCGGGTTCGCCAGCGACTCGGCTTCGTGCGGCAGGGCAGAGACCCCCAGGCGCGCCTCCTCGCCGGCTACGTCTACCTGACATCGAAGGCCCTTGAGGACAGCCACCTCGATTACGGCCTCGTCCGGAGTGGATGGAAGCCCAACGCGGCGGGTGTCAGCAAGCCCAATGGCGACGCCCCCACCCAGACCGTGCGTCGCACCATGAGCGGACAGCGACCACCGGACCGCGGGTGAACACCGACTGCAAGGTTGTGAGCTTCCTCGGTGCGGTCCAATGGCTTCCGAGCCGGGCAGCACATGCAGATGCACTGCGGCACTCAACAGCTGTCTACACCAACGAGCACCTCTCATGGCACATAGCGAAGTGACAGGTCTGTGCACACCGGGGCGGACCGCGGCGACCGTCATCGACCACCAGAGGCACCCCACCGTCGTAGTCGCCCCCGCTCGTAGGACACGGCGCCGGTGACGGCATCCAGGGATCCATCCGATCGGATCAGGGCACGGCGGGTCGACGTGGTCGGCACGCCCATCTCCGCGGTCTCCTACGACGCCGTACTCGAGGCCATGCAGCTCCCCCCGACGGACCGGGCGCAGGTCGTCGCGTTCTGCAACGTGCATTCGGTCATGACGGCTCGCCGCGAGCCGGCCGTGCGCGACGCGCTGGCCGCGGCCGACGTGGCGACCCCGGATGGCATGCCTCTGGTCTGGATGCTCCGCAGGCAGGGTCTGCCGGATCAGCCACGCGTGTACGGCCCGGATCTGATGGCATACGCGCTCCCGCACGGGGTCGACCTCGGTTGGAAGCACTTCTTCTTCGGCGCCAGCGACACGACGCTCGATCTCCTGTGTGCCTCGGCGGAGCGGCTCGCTCCCGGCGTTCAGGTCGTCGGTCGACACGCCCCGCCGTATCGTCCGATGACCGATGCGGAGGAGGACGAGGTGATCACTGCCATCCACTCGTCCGGGGCCAACATCGTGTGGGTCGGGCTGGGCATGCCGAAGCAGGAGCTGTGGATGCACCGCATCCACCGCCGACTCCCCGGGGTGTCCCTCATGGGCGTCGGTGCGGCGTTCGATCTGCTCAGTGGCACGGTGCCCCAGGCACCGGACTGGATCCAGGACCGTGGCCTCGAGTGGGCCTACCGTCTCTGGCGTGAGCCTCGCCGCTTGTGGCGGCGCTACCTCGTCAACAACCCCGCGTTCGTTCTGCAGGCGGCGAGGCAGTTGACGCGACGGCGTCTGCGGGGTTCGCGTGGCTGAGCCGCCGCCTCCCGATCGACCGACGTCAGACCTGACGCAGCGCACGCTGTCCGGGCTAAGTTGGATGTATCTCGGCACGGCATCGAGCGCTGTCCTCCAGTTCGGCATGACGGCCGTACTCGCGCGTCTGCTCACGCCGGCTGCCTTCGGTCTTATCGCCTTCGCGCAAGTGTTCCTACGGTTCGTCAACTACTTCGCCAAGGCGGGCATCGCGCAGGCTCTGGTGCAGAAACCGATCCTCAGCCGGACCGACATCCGTGCAGCGTTCGCTCTTAGCACTGGTCTGGCGCTGCTGTTCGGGGGGGTGACCTTCGTAGCCGCACCCCTGGCAGGGACGGTCGGACAGGAACCCGAACTCGTTTCAGTTCTGCGCTGGCTCATCCTCGGCATGGTGATCCACGGGTTCGGAGCTCCGGCCTCGGCACTGCTACGTCGCAACTTCCGCTTCAAGCCGCTCGCGATCACCGAAGTCGGCTCTTACGTCCTCGGCTACGTCATCGTCGGTGTCTCGATGGCCGCTGCCGGGTACGGGGTCTATGCGCTGGTCGGTGCCACACTCACCCAGTCTGCCACCGGCATGATCAGCCGCTATCTGCTGGTGCGACATCCGCTGCTGCCCACGCGTGCGTGGGCTTCCTACCGCGCGATCATGCACTTCGGTGCGCGGGTTTCGGTGGTTGGATTCTTCGAGTTCCTACAGTCCAACCTGGACACCTTGGCGATCGGACGATGGGCGGGCGCTTCGCAGCTCGGGCTCTACAATCGAGCTAACCTACTCGCCGACCTTCCCGCCTACCACATCACGAATGGACTCGCACAGGTTCTCTTCCCGTCGTTCTCCGCCATCCAACACGACCGGAAGCGCCTGCTCGGCGCCTACCTCAGCGCGGTGGGGATGACCTCGGCCATCATATTTCCGCTGAACGCTGGTATGGCCGTTGCAGGACGTGAGATCGTCCTCGTCATGCTCGGTGAGCAGTGGGTCGGAGCCATCAACGTGCTGCCGTGGCTTCTGCTGTCGAGCAGCCTGGCACTTGTCGGCAACGCCGCGGGAGTCGTCGCGGAGGCTCAGGCTGCACTGAACGCGAAGATGCTAATCGCTGGCGGTTCCGCGGTGACGCTCGGTCTTCTGCTCCTGCTCGCAAAGGGCGGACCCCTCGCCGCGTACGGCGCGGCGTTGGCAGCGACGTCGCTGGTCTCTCACGTTGGCTACCTACTCGTGCTGACCCGCACCCTCGACACAAGCTTCTGGGCGCTCGTTCGACCCTACGGGCCCGCGGCGATCGGAGCCTTGATGGTCGCCGGCGCAATCGGAGCGACGCGCCTCGTGCTGCTCCAAGCAGGGACTGCCGTCACTGTCGTGCTACTGGCTGAGATCATGGTCGGCATCATTAGCCTGGCTCTCGTCTTCCGCTTCGGCCCACTGCGCCCTTTTCGCGCCGACCTCGCACAGCGGTTGGCTAACAGCGGCGTCCTCGAGGGACGGAGCGCACTGCTTGTCCGCGGCGTCAGGTGGCTGATCGGACCAACGAGCACAAGCCGCTGACGCTCCTGGTGTATCTCTGAACCCTTCGGGCGGAGCTCCGCACACCCAACGCCCCGTCGTGGCTCTTCCACCCCCCTTCGGTTGGAGGACACCGTGGGCGGGAAACGCCACTTCAGACCGTCGAATCGCCTATGAGCGATTGCCGAACGAAACCCGGTAAACTATCGATCTTGATCCAAGAGCCGCAAGAGCAAACATCCATTAATTCTCCGTCGGCATCGGGGCAGCGAACGAGCACAGGATCTCCATGCAGGATGCATCAGCCGGGCCAGCCGACGCAGAACGCGCTCCCGATGCACTGTTCATCACGCGCGGCAGCAGCGTCGAGACAAAGTACCCCGGCATCTTCGACGGCCTGAATCGCATGGTGGCCGACGGAACTCTGCGTGGCGCGTCAGGCGTGACGATCGGGGGGGCGTCGCAAGCGGCTGGAGCTCCATCGTCACGTTGGAGCGACGTCACCGACCACGTGCGACAGCGCGGCACCGAGTTCATCGTGCTGCACCACTACCATTCGCCAAGCCTGCCTGACATTCGATTCGAAATCGAGCGTCTGCGAACGCTGCCGCACCGGCCGTTGGTCGCGTTAACCAACGGAGATCCATTCTTCGACAAGCTCTTCCGACCCTCCTTCCCGGACATGTTCCTCCAAGCGGCCGAAGTCGCGGACGTCGTGTTCACCACTTCTATGGGGAGATCCGCCGACCATCTCGCGGAACGCGCGGGTTGTCGAACCGCCCTGTGGCCGCTCGGTACTTGCCAGGCTCGGTTCGACGCTGAGGCTCAGCCAGCGCCAACGGACCCGGAGTTCCGTGTCGTGTTCATCGGGAGCAACAACCGGCCTCGGAACCCCATGCGTAGCTATCACTGGTACTCACGTAAGCGCGAGCGTCTGGTACACAAACTCAGCAAACGATTTGGCGATGGGTTCGCACTCTTCGGGCTCGGATGGGAAGGGGTGCGGGGCTGGCAGGGTCCAGTGCCGTACGCACTGCAACAAGAGACGTGCCGAAGAGCCGAAGTGGTGGTCGGCGGCATCCCGTTCTCACCGTCTCGTTACTACCTGTCGGATCGACCGTTCAACCAGATCGCATCGGGTGTGCCCTTCGTCGACTTCGAGGTTGACGGCGTCGACAATATCTTGCGCGACGGCGACCACTGGCATTTGGCAGCATCGCTCGAGGAGGTTGTAGACCGTTGCGACGACCTCCTTGCAGGCCCTGCGGCCCAGCGACGCGAGTCCGGTCTGGCAGCAGCCGAGTTCGTCATCGAACGTCACACTGAGGAGGAGCGCTGTCGGTCCTTGTTCCGCACCTTGGTTGCGGTACGTCAGGCTCTACTAGGTGGCGGACCATTGCCGCCACCAGATCTCAGCTTCCTCCTTCCCGAGGTCGATACAGCGGTCGAATCCTCACTCGCCACACGGAACTGGAAGCTCTGAGGCTGCTATGTCATCGGGCTTCACCAACGCGCTCAGTTTGCAGAATCAAGCTGTGTGAGCGCTGCGCCGAGCTGTCGCTGATAGGCATCTAGGGAGAACGCTGCGGCGCGTTGACGGAGGGACGTCGCGAGTTCGCGACGATCCTCAGGATCGAAGTCCATCAATCCCACGATGCGATCTGCGATCGTGGACGCGTCCAGGATCGGCAGCGTTTCGATGGCTCCTTGGACTAATTCGGCGCCGGGGCCGACACACGAGACGAGTGGTGGACATCCTTGGACCATGGCCTCGACGACCGGATAGCCGAACCCCTCACAGCGGCTCGGCCAGACGAGTGTGAGCGCCCCTGCGTAGAGCGCGTCGAGATGAGCATCGGTGACCCCGGAGACGATTACCGAGTCCGCAAGACCCTCTGCTTCGCACCACCCTCGAATACCGTCGGCTTCGCCCTCTGGCGCGATGCCAACGAGGCGAATCGGCCTACCCCTGTCTCGCAACAGCTTGAGGGCTGCGAGCGTGGCTGAGAAGTTCTTGCGCTCTTGCCAGGTCGCGTAGGCGACCACGTATCGCAGCTTCTGCAGTCCATGGTTAGCGAGTACGCCGACCAGATCGTTCTCGGAGACCCGCGTGCGGTCCACCCCGTTGTAGACGACCGGTCCCATCCGTGTACGCGAAGCCGGGAAGCGAGATGTCATGTCGTCGCGGGTCGCCTCGGAGATCGGCCAGATAACGTCTGCCATGTGGGCAGCAGCTCGGAGACGGAGATAGTGCCGCCAATAGTTCTTCTTCGTCTTCGGGAAACCCTCACCGAGCCCGCACAAGTCGTGTAGTACGACGGCGCGTCGCACCCCCGGCGTCCGGAACGGCGGATGGTGGTAGGGGATCACCAGCAGGTCAGTCTCCGGAACATGGTGCCTCAAGAGTCGTGGCATCTCGCGATGCACCCAACGCAGTTCTGGCCAAAGCTGCACAATCGGCTCGACCGGGCGCTCTGGGCCAATCCACCGCACGTGATCTCCCAGGTCCTCGCGGATCGGCTCCGAGACCGGATGGAGATCGCTCGGGATGAGAACCACGGGCCGTTGCCCGACCTCGAGGGCTACGAGTGCACGTAGCAGGTTGCCCGTGAAATTGGCCAGGCTTCGGTGAAGCGTACAGAAGTACCTGCCGTCAACGACAACCTGCAATTCGATGCCCTTCGTCCGACGAGTCGAGGGAAGCTAATGGCCGAGCACGTTGGGACCAAATCGTTCATCAGTTTATCCGGGGGACCTCGCACTCCACTGCCCGGATCGGAGATCGGATTAGGACCTCTCCCCTGCGTCAGCATGTTCGATGAGACCGATCATCTTGGCACCCTCGCCGTGGCGTGCCTTCCACGGTCCTTGGCCCTGAGGGTCGTCGGCGTAGGGAGGGAACCCCTGACCTTCTCGTTTCCATGCGGCTTCGATCAACGTGTCGTCGGGCGCGTACCTGTTGACGATCGCGGCCGGGATCACGTCATGGTGGAAGTGTGGCAACGCGATCGGTTCACCGCGGTTGGTCCGGCCCCACTCGCCATTCACGTAGCGGCTCATCGACCACGCAAAGAAGTGCAGGTTCTTCTCATTGAACCCACCTGCTACCGGCGCACCGGCCGTACCGTCGTAGCCGGCGGTGGTGCCGTAGTCCCAGATGCTCATGTCACCGCGCCGGGCGTGGTAGTCGGCCATCTCCACCAGGTTCGACAGCACGTTGATCGAGTACAACCAGCCCTGCTGGGCGCTGGCTGACTGGTGGTGTTCGTCGTCTCCGCGCTCGAAGTCGCCCTGCACGCCTTCGGGGAAGACGCTGAAGCGCAACGTCTCCTCGACGAACAGGCGACTGTGATCGAGAAGTTCGCCGACACTGAAGCGTCCGTAGGACGGATTCGACAGGGTCGAACCGTCGTACCCGAAGTGTTCCAAGTAGTTCGCGCCGAGGCTCATAACCGATGCTGGCGCCGCGTGCCGGTTGGTGTACGTCAGGGCCATAGAACCGATCAGCGGTCCATCGTCGTAGCTCGCTCGGTATGCATCCTCGGACCGCTCGACCATGGAATAGTCCCGCTCCAATCGACCCGGCAGGTACTGCACGAGAGCAACTTCGTGGAGCCACTTGGCCATCCAGTTCGCGTAGCCATAGATCCACTGGTCGAACAGCACGTTCTCAGCATCACTGAACGCTTCGCGGCCGATCATGTCGCGAGCCTTTATCAGCCGCGTTCCGAGTGAAGCCTCCCAGAAGATGTTTTCAGCGTGTCCTTCCACCTGATCCAAAGGATAGTTTGTCGAGTTTGACCAATCGTTCGCAGGGTCGGAAGCATGGGCGAGCAGAAGATCCTTGACCTCGGAACGCAACCGATCGCGGTTGGGGTGGTGCGGCACGGTCATGTACACCCATGCGGCTTGCATGAAGCGCTGCCACTCAGCGCCCAACGGCTGATCGGCCGTGGAGTCGTTGTACGGGAGTTCTGTTTGCCGCCAGTAGGACGCCGACGGATCATCGAGGAAGGCGGCTGCCTTGCGTAGGGCGTCTTCACCGTCGCCAGGCGAGTACAGTCCTCCGTGTCCCGCGTCGCCGCGCGCGAAGTAGGGGCCCAAACCAGACATTCTCTCTCGAAACCGAAGCACCTCGTCAGTCGTGTACAGGAACCTGGAACTTTCCACGGTCAGGTCTAGCTCTACATCGGGTCCCTCATCGACCCGGTCGGCCGGAGTCGGGTCGGTTCCGGGCTCCGGGACCGGGGAGGCCTCGGGTGTCTGTGAGCTTGGCGACTCCGAGTCCGCAGCGCTGAAGACCGTTACGCCGACGACGAGACAAGCGAAGAGGGCCGCGGCCAAGATCCATCTCCGCCGTCGCGACGGAGCCGTCGGCTCCGTCGACACCTGGGTCTGGCTGGCCATCGTGTCGCCAGACCTTGCTCGCATGCCATACCCCCCCTCTTCGTGTGTCAACGTAGCCGTCCCGCCGCCGAGACGCCCTTGCGCGTGGCGGCCGAAAGCTCGTCATAGCCAGCGGCCCGTGGAGGCCCGTGGAGGCGGCGGCTCCACCGCCGCAGCGCGAGGGTGTGGGACGAGTTCCTCCTCATTCGACGGGCCTCCCGACCGGCGACACCGCCACACCCAACGTAGGTAGAGGCCGAGGATGAGGTCGCCTGGACGGTCGGCTCCTACCCGCCGAGTTCGAAGCCCCTACAGTCATGCCCCCCGGCCGGAGCGGTCGGAGCCGAGTCGGGAGCACCCGGGAGGACCGGACAGGTCCAGGTCGTGCAGGCTCGGGCAGAGATCGGGAACCCACGTGCAGAAACGGACGTCGCCGAGTTGAGGGGGACCCGGTTGTGGTCCAGGCGCTATGCGGCTTTCGGTTGGTGGGTGGTCCAGGTGTTGGCGAACTCGGTTGGGGTGAGGTCGCCGTGGGCGGTGTGTAGGCGGTTGCAGTTGTAGTCGATGCGCCAATCGCCGAGGTCGCGTCTCATCTTCGGTGTAACAGCGACACGGGCGTAGGTTCCTGAAGACCTTCCAAAGTCGATCAGGAGTACGCCCGTGTCAAGCAAGAGGCTAACCGCAACCGACCGTGTCCGTAACGAGATCGATGGGCTGTTCGCCGATCCCGAGCGTGAGCTCGGAGAGGTCCTCGAGGAGGTCGCCCGGCTGTCTGTGAGGCTGGTGATGCAGTCCGCGTTGGAGGCGGAGGTGACCGAGTTCCTCGGCCGGGAGCGCTACGCCCGCGGGGAGCGGGCCCGGGCCGGGAGTCGCAACGGCTACGGCGACACCACGGTCAAGACCACCGCCGGTGCGGTCAAGCTGCAGCGCCCGAAGGTGCGGGGCACGCTGGAGAAGTTCTCCTCCCGGCTGCTGGGCAAGCATGTCACCCGTACCAACGCGCTCGAGAGCCTGGTGATCTCCGGCTGGGTGCGGGGGCTGTCGGACCGCGACATCGAGGCGGCGCTGCGTGAGGCGCTCGGCGACCAGGCCACCATCAGCAAGTCGACCGTCAGCCGGATCTGTGAGCAGATCAAGGACGAGTTCGACACCTGGCGGACCCGCGACCTGTCGGGCATCAACCTCGATTACTTGTTCGTTGACGCCTCCGTGCGCCGTGAGGCGCCATGTATCCGGGTGGGGTGGAAGACCCCACCTTCGGTCTGTCGCAGCAGACCGTTGAAGCTGGGGGCAGCCTGACCCTGGGAGCGCAGGGGAGGGCGGGAAGCAGCCCCGACAACGACGGGACGGGCCGGTACTGCCAGACGGTCCGGGTC
>LFIK01002084.1_pt1 | contig 16072 bp, 20 predicted proteins | sample 643401 | NCBI WGS metagenome assembly LFIK01 (sample SAMN03777447, study PRJNA286221) | soda lake metagenome | biome: soda lake; feature: Kulunda steppe; material: water; isolation source: sample T5-Br brine of Lake Tanatar-5 | place: Russia: Kulunda steppe | collected 2010-07
AACCTCACAAAAAACTCAAACCAGCAAGCAATACCAAGCCCCGTCCTACCCAGCAGCTTGTGGTAATTGCAACAAAACCACCCCCCGACAACCCAACCCAACAAGGTCATCTCCAGCCCAAGTCCATCTCAACCCACCTGCGGCGGTTGCAGCCGTACAGGTCCCTATACAGCTCCATCACAACCCACCTGCGGCAGTTGCGGTCGTACAGGTCTCCATACAGCTGGCCGCCTACAAAGCTGAACTCGCGCTTCAGCGCTGCCGCCAGGGGATCCGTCTGCTGCCGTGCCGTGGACGCGCTGGGGGTACCCGGCTCCTCCCACAGCACCGCCCACAGCCGGCTCCTAAGTAGCGGGAGCAGACCTGCAGGGCATGCGTGCGCGCATGCTAGTCTGTGTTGGCCAACCCTCAGCGCTGGCATTAAAAAAATCAGCAGTAATACTGGAGCCATCGGCGTTGGCATGGAACCACCAGCGTTGGCATAGGAACCATCAGCGCTGCTGAACCCTGCTCTAGAGCAGGTCTGCAGGGCGCCTCAGCATGTACGGCGATATGGTTATCAAGCATCCAGGGGCTATCAGCGCAGCCCACAGCCAGCGACCCTGCGGCAGCAGCAAGCTTGTACAATGGTACATTGGCTGAGGGGTAGCCTACATACCAGTGCCCCAACCACCAGCAGCCCACCAGCAGCCTGTTCCAAGAGCAGCAACAGCAGGCGTGCAAAACGACATGCACAGGATAAGCAGGGTCCTGAGTCAACAGCACTGCCTTATGTTGGGGTTGCACACTGGTTCTTGGTGGCGAGCTGGATTGCACTAGAAATGTACACGGTTGATGGAACGTGCTCGAGCTTAGATGCATTTGATGGGGCAGATCTGATGGATCTGATGGAACAGATGCATTTGATGGCACAAAAGCTCGCGTTTAGGTGTATCAGGTGGCCTTCCCAAACACAAACATAAAATTATCCAAGACGATTAAGCTATACGGAAGAAAATGGGGGTGCCATCTCAATCAAGTCAAATTAGCCCGGGACCTGTGCTTGGCTGCGCCCCGCTGTGCAGCTCAGCGGTCGGTATAGGCCGCTGCTGCACATACATCTCGTCCAGGTCGCCCACCGCCAGCTGCGCCGAGAACACCGCGCACATCACGTTCAAGGGCAGCAGCTGCGCGCAGGGGTGGTCACTGGGCATGCCTCCTGCATTGCGTGGGAGCATAAGGAGCGGTGATGCACACCGAATGTGGGAGTACATGGCAACTACTTCCTGCTGCTGGCCATATGTCTGATAAGGACGGGCGGTGACTGTGCTGAAGTTCAAGCTCATGCAGGTCTGAACCCCACGGGCGTATGCTTTAAATCCAAGATCAAAGCCACAGCAAAGGCTCTCAAGCAAACACGGTTCACCCTAGCCAGCCCTCTAAAAGGATGCGTGTATGGGACAGTTTTGCTAACAAAAGAGATATTGTGGGACCACCAGGCACGCCCCCAAAGCCCTTGAACTCACTCTGGGACGCAAAAGTGGAGGCCCATTCCACCCAGATGGCCAAATGGGGCCAAATGGGGCCAAATGGGGCCAAAGTGGAGGCCCATTCTACCCAGATGGCCCCACCCAAGTTCACAAAGCACTAACATATAAGCTAAAAAATGAAGCAAGGACACACCCTCAACAAAAAATTTGCACACACACACACACGCACACGCACACACAAACACACACCCTCTCTCTCACACACACACACGACCTTCACGCACGCGTCCACGAGCACGTGCTCACACCTGCAGAAGCGGATGTCGAGACGGGGCTGCCCGCAGCCCTGCCTTGCTGCTGCTGCTGCTGCGCGTGCTGCTGTAGCGTCCCTTGGACCTCCAGCATGCGCATGCCCTTGAGCAGGCTGTACCACACCCGTGGGACTAGATCCGCGCCAAACGCAAGCGTGAGCAGCAGGCGCTGCCTCTGGCCTGGCACCGCCAGCAGCTGACCCAGCAGCAGGCACAGCAGGGTTGCACCCTGCGCATGGCACGCATGTGCGGGGGAACACGCCGCAGCATGAAGGCAGCAGCGGGCACTGCGTGGTGGCACGCTGTGTGCAGCGCGCGCGTGCGCGGGTGCGCATGGCGCGAGGGATTTTTGCCTAGGTGAGAGGCACAAGCGACCCGAAGAAGGCGACTGCGTCTGAAGCTGAGAGGCGTGCATTTTAGGGAAAGGCACAGAGGTAGGTAGGAGGAATGATGCACACGGTGGAATTGGATGACAAAGGCACGTGGGGCAGGGGCAGGTGGGTAGGCAGCCGACCAGTTGGCACAGCGGCAGGCCCACCTAGGGCAGCAAGCCAATCAGGAGGCACAGCAACAGGCCTAGAAGCAGGACCATATCAAGGTAGGTAGCCCGTGAACAGGCAAAATGGCAGTACGGCAGTGTTCAAATGCCGAGCAAACCATTGTGAAAACAGAAACAAAAAGGAAAACCGCTGTCCACACCAGTTGTGTGACACTGTGTGATCCATGCATATGCTTGTGTGCTGCAAGCGCTTTGTACTGATGCCTTGTTGGACAGTACTGATGCCTTGGGGGACGAAACTGATGCCTTGGGGGACAGTACTGATGCCTTGGGAGACAGTTCCGGTGCGTTGCCGATTCTTGTCAGCACCAAATGGTCTGCTTATCTACACCAAATGGATGCAAGTATGCTCCAGGAACAGCATCTCTTCTTTTTGGCCCCTCCACCCACCCTCTCCTTTGCTTGCACTGAAGCATGTCCCTCCCACAAACCTGTGTGCTTGGCTAAAGAAACCTTGACAACAGGTCATCAAATCATGTGAATACGGAAGCCATGTCTGAACATGTACACAAATTACCTGGACGCACGAAGTCCAAGAGCCTTTGTAGTCTGTTGCAGATCGAGAGGATGCGCCGGCAGCTGACAAGGGCAGCAGGCTAGCCACCAGCTGCTGCAGCAGCAGCTTCCCAGGGCGCTCAAATACCTGAGTCACCTGAGGGTGACAGACAGGCATCAAGGGCACACACTCTTCCGGCCAAGCATCTGTAAACCTGTCCAATCTGTCTGCATGCATTGCAGAGCGCGCAAACATAGATGGACCGACAAGATCCTGGTCAGTCTCAATCCTTAGCCATACCTGCATGCTAAATCGGCTGAGCCAGTGTGCAATTTTGGAAATTGGACTCAGCACGGGCGCAGCTGGGTGTGTCCCCTAGTGCCTGTACCATAAGGATGCTTTTTTGTGATCTCAAGGATGCTTTCCATGATCTTTGAAGTGCCACGAGTATGCTTTCCATGATCTTTGATGGTGCCAAAACCAGCATGCCCAACAGCGCAGCATGCGTCCATGCACCAAGCAGCATCCCCACCTGCCCCTGCAGCTCCCTGGGTAGCATCTCCTCGCTCTCCGTGCGCCGGGCGCCGCCCCTGCTATGTGCAGATGCCAGGTTGGAAGAGGCGCAGGCGGCAGCAAGGCGCGGGTCCTCCTCCAAATCCTCCTTGCTGGGCATGCCTACGCAGTATGGGCGGGCACGAGTGTATAGTTCAAGACTCGTGCACTAAGGGTGAGCAATGATAATCTGATCTAGAGGGATTGATGAGCAGCACGTCCAGAGCAAAGCTTGTGGATGAGCCTAGCCACCATCCTCTGCAAGGTGCAACCTCCAAGCTGTACAGTGTATGGCTGTGTGTAGGCACTGGTGTGCTATGTCCCATTCCCCCCCTTTCCCAAACACGACCCACTCATTCACACATGTACATGTATAGACACACACAAGCGCACACACAGACACATACACACGCACGCGCATGCACGCACATACACATACAAAAACACACATGCACAGTGCACCTGGGAAGAAGGGCTCCAGCGGCAGAAGGCATAGTATCCAGTACAGCGTCTGCGTCAGCTGCATAGCGGGGGTGTAGCTGGCCTCTGGGGGCAGGGGCTTGTCGGCCTGCAGGAAGATGCGCTCCCCCACCTGGCAAGGTAATGTAATGCACACACACATTGTATGCACACGTAGCAGGGTGGGCAAATCAACATGTTTCTCCTGTGCGTGTGCTCACGTGCATTAGTGTGTCCATGCACATGCGCGCATGTCACATGGGGCATATGTGAACACTTAGGAATGTGCTCAGAAGATGGGATGGGCAGCAAGCGCGTGCTGAGAGGAAGAGAGCAGGGTGAGCCTGGAGCAACCAAATAAACTTACCAATTTGGTGTCGCTGCAGCAGCAGCTCACGGCACTGCTCGTACACTTTCACACAATCGACACGAACAGACGATGCTCATGTTCCGCCACGCACCGATACAAGGTTTCCAAAAACAGCTGCCAGGGCCGCGACTTTCCCTCCGGGCACCCAGCTCGACTCTCCAGGCAGCAGCTTGGCCATGGCCAGTGCCCCAGGGCAGGCAGCCAGGCATGCAACCGCCATCCTGCGCACCAGCCAGGGCAGCGTAGCAAGTGGAGTGTGTGCGAAATACCTAAGCCACCAAAGCCACCAAAGGCACTGCCCAGGGGCCCTAGAGGCGGCCTGTGCCTGTGCATTACCTTGCACAAAAAGGTCTGCCACAGACACTACTACAAAACAAGGGCGCACTTTGAAAAAAAATGTCTGTCACAGGTACTATCACGAAGCAAGGGGCAGCTTGCCCTTGCAGCACCTTGCACTTCTGCACCTGCCAGGCACCCCCACGATACAAGGGGTCGTTTGGGGGATGTGAGGTTTAAGGCTGGACTCCTGGGCGACGCACCACAGTATGACAGGCATGACACATGGTTGTCTGTTTGTTTTAGTGGCACCTCAACTTGCTTACCTGCAGATGCGTGAGGATATGGGGGCCAAGGAGGGCGCCCTCATCCAGAGCTGAGGGACACACAGCAGGTTGTGCATTCCCTGCAGTGCAAGACAATGCATGGACCCTTGCTTTGCTGGACACACAGTAAGTCGTGCATTCCTTGCAGCGTGCAACATAGCTTTTGCCCGTGCTTTTCAGCCTTCCTGCGCGCAGCTTGGATGTAAGGTGGCCAAGATCGCTTGCGGCATTACTTCTGTCCACATATTTTCCAAGCAAACAGACATGATGTGCCAGACAAAGCAGGCTTCATATGCTTGCAACTTGACAGCTCCAGGCCGCGTTGCAGGTATGCAGACCCCTATCACATGAAGGTCCAGAATGATCCCAGCTCACTGTCAAACCAATTTCACACAGATCTAAGCAACAACCTGTTGCACAATTCTATCTTGCAGTCTGACATATTGCAGTACGTTGTGCAGTGCATGCCATGCAGCTGGCGGCTCGCGCCTTGTATTTCATGGAAGGTGGGGAGACATGTAAGCATTTGCAAATGCTGGAGTGCCCTATCTGCTCCCAGCTGACGCTATGCCTCAAACTGCACGAGTCCTCACTGCACACAGCCGAAGTAGATTCCTGCCAGGCCTCAAGTTCTTTAAAGTTTGCCAGTGTGCGTACAAGCATGCCTTAAACAAAAGGGGGGCTTATTGCAGCAGGTGCACAAGGGCAGTGTGTGGGTGCGGTAGGTGACGTGTGCGCACCTCATGCACGGGCGTGCAGCTCGCTGCTGACCGCATGCTCAGTGCACGCACGCACAGCTGTGTCACGACCGCCTCCGTGTACGTGCGTGTTGGGGATCCCTGGCCCTCGGGTGTTGCTACCATCAGCAGCTGCAAGCCAGACAGGCGCCAGGGCAAGGTCAATGGCTTTCCTTTGGATCTAGCGAGAATACAGGAACAGAGGGGCCGCTGCACCCAGGTGTCACCATGGAAGGCGCTCTGGATTGCAAGTGCATACCCGTCAGAAGTAGCTGGCAGGTTCAATACCAAGCAGTGCAGCTTACCAGCAGCAGGCACTCTTTGGGAGCCTTAGCCCAACCAAACAGGTGGTAAGCACGGCCTTGGACTTAGTAGCACAACAGCCAAGATACACACCCCACGCCTTCAAAGAGACGCGCCATAGAGAGCCCGAACAAGGCACAGCGTTTGTGTCTGGCAGGCAAGCAAAATCCCGGGTAGCAAAGCTGTGCAACCCAGCCAGCAAACAAGTCAGGCGAGCTGCTCACACACCTGAGGCAGCAGTCGCACACCTGAGGCAGCAGGCGCACGCCTGAGGCAGCAGGCGCACGCCTGAGGCAGCAGTCGCACACCTGAGGCAGCAGTCGCAATAGTCCGTGCTTGAGGAGATGGCATACGAGGCCGGCACTGAATGCTGTGGCAGCAGGCTGGGGCAGGGCCTGGGCCCACGTCTCTGGGGCTGCAAGGGCTGCCAGAGACTCCAGCAGCAGGGGTGTGGGCGAGCTGGGGGAGTCGGCAGGGAGGGACGCGCGAGGGAGCGCCAGGTGGTTGCGGAAGGTATACCTGCAGGTGTGAGGAGGCGTGGGGTATGCGTGCAGGTTGGGAGGGGATGCCTGCAGGTGTGTAGGGGTGCCGGGTTAGTGAAGGATACGCGTGCAGGTTGCAGAAGGTTAGCATGCAGGTGTGTAGGGTGCGCGTAGGAGCGCCCAGTGGACGCGATGTGTGTGCCTGAGGGGTGTGAGGGGGGGAGAATGAGTTTTCTATGAGAGGCGTTGGCATGAATGAGCACGCTGCCGCAATGCCACCAATGGGGACCTCCGTGCTGCTGCTGCCTGCCTCCCATAGTAGCAGTGTGTGGCCCTGTGCTTGACACACAGCAGCCTCCCGGGTCCTGACGGGGCAGCACGTGCTAAGTGCATGTTTCATACGCTCTTATCAGAGCCAGTTGGCGGGGACTCCGCCGCCGGTGGTCGCGGCTTGGCCAGCGGTGCACTCAGGGGCAGTGTCCCCGGCCTGCAGGTACCGCGCTGTGTCTCTTCCCATGCCCCGCGTGTGTGATTTGGTGCCTGGTTTGTTTGTGGTGGTGTGTTGGTAACGCGGGCAGGCGCGAGATGGGTGGAGGGCAAGGTGTTCCAACGCGTGCTTGCATGAGACACCTTGGACCAGCGCCGGCCGGTCTGCCCCTCCGCGCAACCGCCCCTCACAGCACAGCACGCCTCGCATTGCATGTGACAGGCATGAAAAACAGCAATGGTGTGCGGGGAAAAGCGCGGGTGGTCGGCGATGATGGGTGAGGGCGTGGTCAAGGAGCTGTGTGCATGTATGCAAGCACATGCGGACGTCCGGCAATGTGCCGTGCTTGCATCCCAGAGGGGGAGCGCGCCCCTTTCCCACATGCACATCGAATTCCATATGCAAGGAAATGGATCTGCTGCACAGCTGAGCAGGCAGGTGCCCGTCCTCAATGGCTCTGGCACTGCCTCTGCAAGTATTTTCTAACCGCGAGCAAGGTTTGGCACATGTCCTAGGACCTTGGCGCACATAGCGCTGCCCCCAGCGCAGCCACCAAAAGCCTTCAGCAGCTAATCAAGAGCAAAGTTATGGCTAAGACAAGGTACCCCCAGCAACGCATCAGTACAACACACTGCCACACAAAGCAGGTAGGTGCGGCGTCTCCTGGCACATATCTTGAGCTTGAGCCTTGTGAGATCTGAAAGGAGCTGTGTGGGACCTGAAGCTGCGGCATGCGCCAGAGAAGAGGCTCAGCAGTAATGCACCAGCGCTGTAGCACCAGCGCTTGGCCGGGTTTTAAGAGCCCAGCAGTAAAGCACCAGCGCTGTAACACCAGCGCATGTATCGGAATAGAGGCTCAGCAGTGGAGCACCAGCGCTGGAGCACCAGCACACGCATGGACCCGGACAAGAGGCTCAGCAGTGGATCACTAGTGCATGAGCCGGGCAGAGGCTCACCGGTGGAGCACCAGCGCGCGCAGCGTGTGGAGCACGAGGAAGCGCAGACGGCATGCAGGTGAGGCCAGGGCTGAGAGGGATGCTGCCTCCGCACCTCCACCTCCAGCCTGCTGCTGCTGCTGCTGCTGCTGCTGCTGCTGCCAAGGTGCCATGAGGGACTGCACACCTGCAGTACCGGCACCGCAGTATCAGCACAGCGGGTCCTGAGCCCTGCTGCACGCATTGGCCTTCCGCCACCTTGGGACGTGCCCTTTGTGCACGTGTGTGATGTGTGTGTGTATGTTGTGTGTGTGTGTGTGTGTGTGTGTGTGTGTGAAAGCCTTGCGTGGCACTGCGGACGCCTTGTTCTGCCAGCCCTTGGGCATGCTAATGGGGTTGGTACAAACATGCAAAACACTTGCATGCTTTGTAGAGCAGCGCGGCAGGCAAGGTGGGCTGAGGGACCCTGTCTTTTGAAGCAGTGCTCACTCAGCACTACACCTACAGCTGACCATCTGACCAGTGCAAGCCGGCACTGCAAGCCGCGCAGTGATGAGAATGCTGGGACATTGGACCAGGGTGGGGGGGGGAAGGCACAGTGTGCTTACCCTGGGTCGACTTCAGAAGCGGCAGCAGCGTGCGCAGTACGGCGGCCAGCCTGGCGACGTCATCCTCCCTCTCCACGCGCAGGAAGAACAGGAGCATGGTCCAGCAAGTGCTCTGGGGGCTCATCAAGCTCCTGTGCAGCGAGCATCGACGGCGGCGGCAGGGCGGCAGCAGCAGTGAGGATGAAGTGGAGGAGCACAGTGGAAGGCTTGTCAGCCTTGCTACAAGGCCCCATGGCTGAAGCACCACAAGAAGAGGGGCGAGGGAATCATGGGTTGGGCCAACAGCAGCTGTATGGAGCGCGCCAATGTGCAGCCCAGGACATTCCTTGGCAACCCTTGGCTTAATACGCGCGCGCAATGCTGTTCCAATGATTCCTCTGCCGTGCTAGTAAGCTGCAGGTATGGCTGCCCGGGGTGGCTGTGTATACCCAGTGATATTACTCACGCAGGTGTGCAGGTCCACCCTGCCACACCCAGCTCATGTCCAGACAAGCTTACTAGCGGAGAGCGATGACTGCCTTGTGCTTTCATTAGGTAGACGGCTTTTGCTGTCTCAAGGAATGGGCGCACAGTGTCTCCAAACGACCAAATGATGCAAGGAACGATGTCAGAGGCGCTTTATAAAGAGGCAGTCCCCGGGACCCATGCAGGCTGCACAAAATTCTTTGTCCCCTTCAGTGGACGGCCTTACAAGCCTATCTGGCTGCAATGCCAGGTGGTGGACCGTAGAGCACACGCAGCCAGCAATCCCAGAAAGAGATCTTACGAAGCGCGTGCACTGAACCCACTGCGCAGGCACAGCTTGTCATGTTCCAGGTATGGACCTACTCAGTAGTTGTAGTGTGCAATCCCACAGGTGGCAATACGCAGCTAGCGTGTCATATAATTGCGGTTTTCTGGCTTATGTCGCTTTTCCATTTGCTGGCTCAGCACGCACAGTACACAGTCCCATGAGAGCTACTCACTCAGCAGACACAGTGCCACCAGGAGCATACAGCTGGTCCCAGGAGCTCCTGAGCTCAATCTCTAACTGCTTGCGCGCGACGTAGCCGCGCCAAATAGCCTGAAGCAGCAGGCAGGAGAGCATGGCAAAGTATGAGAGCCTATATGAATTTCAGTGCGCAGATTTGGCGTGGAATGTAGGGCATAGGCAAGCTGGCAAGCAGGCTGGGGAGAGGGTTAAATGTGCGTAACACTTAAGGCAGGACAAAGTTGACCTCTGACCTGGATGGTGTGGGCAGATGCATTCTCCAAGCGAGCTTGTTTGCGCTTCTCCCGCTCTAGTCGTGTGCGCTCCAGCACCTGAAGGTGCGGATACAGCTCGGTGAGGTGCACATGTAGACAAGGGATTAACGCACAGGTGGGGTGAAATTAACTCTGGAATAACACACAGCACAGCCTGCTTGATCTCCTGGTTAACCAATCCCAAAGAAGGGAATAATTCCACGTGATGATCATAGGCCTGGTATTCCTTTTGAAGGTTTGTGTGTACTGGCTTGTCATTCGGCTTGTCATTACTGTCATACAATAAGCTCTTACCTGCTCCCTGGTTTCCTCTGTTTTGCTCCTGCACACGTAAAAAGGACGGTGTGTCATGCAGACGCATCAATCGCGCTAGGCTCACAGGTACTGGAACTCTTGAGACTCATACACCATCCAGACCCTAAACACCTCCCTTCCAGCTACTGCTCATTGAAGACCCACCTTCCTCCAAGACCTATCCTCTTCTTCTGGGACTCGCCAGTGAAAAACATGTAAATCGGCCTTTCTTAACGCGCGTCCATTTACATACGTTATATCGTTAAAATAAAAATTGAATAAAAATATTCATGGATACCATTGAATCTAATCCAACACGTTTCCTAAATTTTCGAGGCGTATCCTGGCGGTGCTGTCTTCTCCACCACTTCCACAAGTGTCTCTTTCACAGCGTCGTATAAGCCTGCGGATAGCACAAGGGGTCTGTCCCTCAGGAAGTGGCAACATTCTGCCAGGTTTGACCAATGGACGGGTCTGTTTGCACATGCAAAGGAATGTGAGGAAGAGAAGGGAAAAGACTAAGAGATGCCGCATCTGAGGAAAATTCACAAGCCTGCACAAACCAGACGCCCACCAAAGAAAGCACAGGTCCCCACCTCCTTTGCACAGTCGGTGCAGCGCAGCAAGCAACCGGTCCAGGTGGTCGGCACGCGCTGTGGGCTGCCTGCGGGACTTGAAAGTGCGCAGCACCGACCGCAGCCACTTGGTGCGCCTTGGCAGTACAGCAGGCGGCGAGGGCTCATCCTGAGGCTGGCTGTTGCTGTTGCTGCTGCCGCCTGCGGCACCCCAGCTCAGCAACTCACCATCGCTCCCTTGGCCCCCTGCTTGCCCTTCCAAGCGCCCAGCACACTTTGGCCTGCTGCCACTGCCCTTCCCCTCCTTCCGCCTGGGTGTCATCGAAGCGTCTAGCTTGACGTCCAGCGCCGCCAGCGCTTCCAGCAAATCCACGATGCGCGAGCGGCTGTAGGTAGGCAGGTTGCTGGCCACTGCGTCCAAAAAGTCTGCAAGCCATGGTAGTCCGGGGAACACAGCCCAGCACACCAGCAGCTGCAAGCAGAGGCAGGGGCGATGCAGTGAGACAGTGATGGTCGACTGCCATGACCTTCCCTGTGTCCCTTTCTGCCAATATGGAGGTCCCTTGTCCTCTTACCCTCCATTGCGGTGCAACCCTGGTAAAAGCAAAGGCATTCATGCACGTGGTTGCCAGCCATGCCGGCTTTTCTTCAGGAGCAGGCGAGGGCGACCCTGATGCCAAGCGCATGACCTTGGCCCTGTCAACGCTGCCACTGTTTCACAAGCTGCTTTGCGTTGAGTGTGTGATGTTCTATGTGAGCATGACCACCCATGCCTTGTTAGTGTGCATGTACAACCACGGCTGCTGGGGCTGGGAATGCACGCTGGACATAAGCTTGGCTCCGGGGATCAACCTGATGAATGGCATGTGCAGCTAGTTTTCCGTACTTGCAGCGCAGCCCTTACGCAGCGTGATGCAAGGCCTGTGTAGCTATGCAGCATGTACAGCTGTGTGGCCCTCACCCAACACAATGCATGCATGCTCTCACCTACGGCAATGCATGCTCTCACCTACGGCACAATGCATGCATGCTCTCACCTACGGCACGTCGCCTGCAGCAGCCCGCCCCTGTAGAGGGGCAGCACAGAGTAGCCACTGCTCTGCTAAGCGCTTCCCCATGGAACACCCCTCACACAGGCCCATTGCTCACCCGCAGCACCTCCACGGCATGCAGGGGCGTGAGCCGGTCGCGCTTGGTGTGCAGCTCCTCCAGCCACGAAAACACGAGCTCCGCGGAGGGCGCGCGCAGGCCGAGCTGGAGCAGGGCGCGCGCGTGCAGGACGAGCTGCGCGGCGGAGCAAGTGCTCAGGCGGTCCTGCACAGAGCACACGCCAGGGGCAGGCGGAGCAAGTGCTCAGGCAGTCCTACACAGAGCATACGCTAGGGCCAGGCAGAGCAAGTGCTCAAGCGGTCCTGCACAGAGCACACGTCAGGGGTAGGCAAGGGTAACAGCAAGGGGAGGTCAGGGGCCCGTGCAATAGCGTGTGCAGCGCAGCGCAGGGGCAGAGGCTCTGGCAAGGGCCGTACCAATCCTGGGCGGGACATGCAAGGAGCATGAGCAGCGCAAGTCATATGCTCAGGGGGCACTGCTTCACCAGCCGTGTTCAGCCAGGAACCTGGGCTGTAGGCCACCTTTAAAGCCTTGCAAAACTTCAAGCCCTGCACCAGCTCTACGCGCCCAAGACCTAGACTGGTGTACCACATGGCGAATGGAGTTTGTATGTGGCATATGGAATTTCCACGCGTGTGGAGTTTGCACATGGCCAAACTCAATGCCCAGCCCATCGCGCTTTTTGAGCCCTGGCTGTGACTCCTGTGCGAGCGCTATACGGAAGTCAAGCGCCTTCTTGAGGCCCCCACGGCCTTCATATACGCGTGCATGCACAGTGTGGTCGCCCAAGCCCTGCGCAAGCCCCTCCCCCTCCCCTGCTACCCTTCCCCGCACCTTGAAGTCCTGCTCCAGGCACAGCAGCACAGCAGGAGGCGGCTGCGCCCGCAGGGCCAGCGCACACTTCAACATCTGCATCTGGTGCGCGGTGTCCGGCCGGCACGTGCGGGCATAGGCGAGCTGCCCACCATGCATGCCCACCAAGCCCAAGCCGCCGTCGCCTTGCCTGCCGTTTACATGAGCCCCCTGCTGCGGTGGTGGCCCCGCGGAGTGCGCTGGATGCGCAAGTTGGGCCCCAAGCAATGGCGTATGCGCAGGCGCGTGTGCAAATCGGGCGACAGAGCCACCATTTTGAGCAAAGGGAGCGGGCGGGGGCACAGCGCGCGCAACGGGAGGGCCCCCGAGCATCAGGCCGAACAGCAGTGCCGGGGGTGGGCGGTATCGGAGCGCTGTCAGACCGCGCAGCAGCATGACAGCCTGGCTTGGGGTGAAGCCGCCCCGACTGCGGCTGGTGTCGCGGCTTTGCCGAGGCAACAGCGGGGGAGGTGCACCGGGGCGCTCCGCCAGCGCACGCTGCCCAGCATCTAGAGCGCGACAGCAGCAGGCAATGGCCTGCTGCAGAACGCGCTCAGATGGGCCCTGCTGCTGGTGCTGCTGCTGCTGGAGAGGCGGCTGCTGTGCGTGTGGTGCATGTGGTGCATGCTGCCGCTGCTGCTGCTGCTGCTGCTGCTGCTGCTGCTGCTGCTGCTGCTGTGCATGCGTTGCATGTGGCTGCCAGCCAGGTAGACGCGGCTCGGGGGTCTGCGGGGCTGCGCCTGAGACGTGCACGCGCGCTTGGGTCATGCCTGGTGGAAGGGAAAGGCCCGAGGGGTAGCACGGCTGTGCGCCGGGCTTTAGCGGGGGCGTGGGATCGGTAAGGGCAACGCGCTGCGAATTCTGTCCATGTGCGCCGGTGTTCGAAGGGCTGGTGCTCATTGGCAGGGGCGACAGGGCAGGATGTGGGTGCAGGGCCTGGGATGCCATGGGGGGCGGCACCAGCATATGCGCGGAGGGCGTGGGGTGGCTCTGCTCGGCTAGGTGATGCTGAGCAGGGGCGGGGGTGGCAGGCATGGGCGGGGGAGGGAGCAGCTGCGGGGGCGGGGCAGGCAGCTTGCCTTTGGGCATGATGGCATGCCTGGGGGCAGCCTGTTTCTGCAGGCCATGGCTACCATGCAGGGGTAGCAGCAGCTGCTGCTGCTGCTTTTCGACATGAGACGGTGGCAGCGGGCGCAAACCCATGTGCCCATGTGGCAGCGGCACGTGCTCCTGCAGCTGCAGGCCCTCCCTTGGAGGGTGCAGCACCTGCCATGCTTCCTCACCGCCAGCATGCAGCATGCCCACGAGCCTGGGCGGCTGCTGCTGCTGCTGCTGCTGCTGCTGCTGCTGCTGCTGTGGCTGCTGCTGTGGTTGCTGCTGTGGTTGCTGTTGCTGTGGCTGTTGTTGTTGCTGCTGTGGCTGCTGTGGCTGCTTCTGCCAGCTCTGCACTTGCTGCGGCAGCGTGGGCCGGGGCAGGGGCCCCTTGCGGGCCCGCACGAGGCCCCCCAGCCCCCACACCAGCAGCGCCAGTTCAGCAGGTGACATGCGCGTGAGCAGGGGGGCCTGGGGAGGCGAGGGGGCTAGGCTAGCCTGTGGGCCACGCACGCTTGTGGTGGCGCCACCCGCACCCCTGCTCCAGCAGCAGCTGCTGCTGCTGCCACTGCTGCTGCTGTTGCGGCTGGGGCCCATGGGCTCTCTATCTGGAGGTTTGGCGCCCGGCAAGGGCTCTTGCAAGGGGAAAGAGGTTGGGGGGAGCAGCCGGCGGGGCGACGACCCCCCCTCCTGCTGCTGCTGCTGCTGCTGCTGCTGCTGCTGGCCGGGCAGCACCGCGGCCTCCAGCGCCCGCCACCATGATGGGCCAGGGTAGGGCAGGCGCAGCTGGGCCGCACCCGTGTGCGGCGTCCCCCCTGTTCTCCGCTGTCTCCGGCCGGCGTCCACGCGCACGCGCGCCGAGGCAGCGCGCGTCTTGGACACCAGCAAGAATGCACGCAATCGCGAGGGCAGTGCGCTTTCTTTGGGCGTGATGCCTGCATGCAAAAGGGCGGTGCAGGAGCAGAGCCTGAGCGCGATGGGCGCGAGCGGGCTGGCAGAGCCATGCAGCCCTGCCTGGCAGGGAAAGGTCGGGGAGCGCAGCAAAGAGGGTGGCCAATGGCGACCGCGGTCACAAGGGGAACCATGAGGTCCCATGACTGGCTGGTTCTATGACTTGCCAAGTTAATGACTGGCCGGTGCAATGACTGACCAGTCCTATGACTGACCGATTATAATGGACCAGTTCTATGACTGGCTGGTCCTATGGCTGGCCGGTTTCATGACCTGTTGGTGCTTATAAAATGGAAAATTGAAGTGTCAGTGCCCCCCGACCCCAAGCAGCCACTTGCCCACTCCATCCTCTCCTCATGTAGACTCATGCAGACAGACTCATGCAGACAGCACTCATGCAGACAGACAGCACTCATGTAGACAGATAGCACTCTGCGTATCCAGGACTTCTCCTTCCTCTTGGTGAAAGGGTGTAATGCTCCGCTCAGCTACAGCAGAGGTTGCCCCCCGCTGAAACCAATCCAAACACATCACCAGCACACCCAATCGGTAGGAGCGATGGGCGTTGTGTACAAAGGGCAGGAACGTAATCACAGGGAGCTGATGATTCCCGCTTACTAGGCATTCCTTGTTGATGACCAAAAATTGCTAAGATGCGAAACCCATCATAATGCAGGACAAGCGCCGATGCAGGAACTCGCTGCGTCCCAGGAAAGCACAGACGCTCTCTGCAAGAACAGCCTCTGGAAGCGCGGAAGGAAGGCGCCAAAGCACTGTTCATCAGAGCCAGTCATGCATCTCCTCACCCCCTATGCCATGCACACATGCCCGCCCACCTGCTCTGCTTGCTGGCAGCGGCTGCCGCAGCTTTGCCATGCCCCACAGCAGCTGCACCAACTGCGCGGTGCTGAGGCGACCCAGCGCAGGCAGGCTGGTGCGGTACAGCCAACGCAGCAAGTCGCTCAGCAGCAGGCCTCTGCGCGAGCCCCCGACAGCGATGCGCAGGCGGCGGCTGTCGCCCCCGCTGGCCCTGCCATTGGCGGCTCCTCTGACGCCACTGCCGCCGCCGACGCCGACGGCCCGTCTGTGCACAACCTTTGGGTGGGGCCGCATAAAGGCACGGGGTCCAATGACTGCGGCGGCCCATGCAATGCTGGCCAGGTGGTGGGGGGCGAGCTGGGGGGGTTTGGTGCTGGTGACCTGCGCTGTGGCACCTGCTCGTGAGTCCGGCTGTCCGCACTCCCTTGTCATGTCCTGATGGGGTATGCTTTCTGAGGGCCGCTCAGGCTGCTGCGCTGCAGCCTGACTACCAGAGGCTGCTGCTGCTGCCACTGCTGCTGCTACTGCTGCTGATGATGATGATGACGATGGCGACGACGACAAGGCTGACAACGCTGATGGCCATGGTGATAATGGTGGCTGCATTGCTTCTGCTGCTGACGAGAGTGGTGGTTTTGCTCCTGCCACCGGCGGCAATGGTCGTGGGGTGGGCAGGGACAGCGGTGCTGCAGCTGTGGGGGTTGGCCGTTGCTGAGGTGGTGCACTTGCCGGAGCAACAGGGGGGGTCGGCGCTGGGAGGGTGG
>LFIK01002085.1_pt1 | contig 16068 bp, 10 predicted proteins | sample 643401 | NCBI WGS metagenome assembly LFIK01 (sample SAMN03777447, study PRJNA286221) | soda lake metagenome | biome: soda lake; feature: Kulunda steppe; material: water; isolation source: sample T5-Br brine of Lake Tanatar-5 | place: Russia: Kulunda steppe | collected 2010-07
CCCGGACGAGCAGCCGGGCCGGTGAGCCCGGGTGCCCGGTCAACGGTGCGAGGACGGTCGCTGACAGCGCGGAGGGGACCCGCACGGGGTCCCCTCCTGACAGCGCCGTTCCCGAACTTCGCGGACTCAGCTGCACGTGACCATTCGAGGGGTGTCCCTGCGAACATCTTGTGTCTGAAGCGTAGACGCCTGTCCGGAGAGACGCGGCGACCTCTACGCACCGGAGGAGGCTCCTCCTGTCCCCTGGACGATCTGCCCTGACAGCCCTGACCCGCTCGGTGGTCGGCACGATCATGCCGCCTGGTCCACATCAAGTTCTTGACTTGCCGATGCGGGACTGGGGTGGCGATCGCCTGGAAGGTTCTGGGGCCGTGCCACGATAGGTGCGTCGCGCCGCAGCATCTGGTGACCCTCGATAAGCCGCAGCCGCTCCTTCTTCGTCTCCCGCTCGAAGCGAAGTCTCCGCAGCCGGGTGCGCCTCCCGAAACGGGTCGTGGAGAACGGACGCTCGTCGGGGTGGATACCGCCGCCTTGCCAGTCACCGCCGGCAGACCAGAGCTCGTAGTACAGCAGCCACTCCACGGTCCAGGGCAGGATGGTCTTCGCGAGGCTGCGGTTGTCGTACCAGGTGCCGGGCACGTACAGGCACGGGCGGGTGGTGTTGTAGGTGTGCGGGATCGGCCCGGGCCCGCTGAGGAGTGGGCTGATGACGTGAACTCGCGGAGCGCCTCGGAGCCGGTGGTCGATGAGCAGCTCGTAGCTGTCGGCTTCCTCACAGGGGGTTACCACGCCGCTCCACAGCAGGCGCCCCGCGACGAGACGTCCTGCACTCCCGGGGACGACACTGGTGAGCTGTCGCAGCTGGACAGCCAGAGGCAGGGGACGTGGGCGCAGGGGTGGCGGGACCCCGCGACGCTTCTGTCGCTTCACCCGTCATCTCCGTGGAAGGTCGGGCGCGGGTAGTTCGCCGCGCCCAGCGCGAGGCCTGCAGGGGCGGCATGGAGCCCGCTCCTGTTCGCATTCCGGGCCACGGTCTGACCGTGTCGCTCGGCTGCGCGCTCTCCGAGGCCCGGGCCGAACGCCTTGCTCAGCACCTGGGCGCGAGCCTGCAAGTTCGCGGCCTTCGCGTAACCGGCCAGATCGGCCTCCACGGTGCTGATCCACTCACGGAGTGCCCCGACCTTGTCGGGACAGCCGGCGTAGCGGTCGGCGTAGTTTTCGAGATCGACACCATTCTTCTTCCAGGTCGGGTTAGGCACCCAGAGTTCGCCGTCGCGGAACTTGATCTGCCCGGCGAGCCCGGCGACAACATCGTGGACGTTGGGCACACCCTGTAGCGAGGCGTCGTAGGCCGCGGTGGCCAGCGCGGTAATGAGCGACGAGTGCGGCGCCAAGCCCGCAGCGTCGTCGGCGAACATCACGTTGCGATGCCGCTTGCAGAGCATCACTGCGCGCTGCAGAGAGGTCTTCATGCCGATGCGGGGAAGTTCGTCCACCTCGACGTCGGCCCGCTTGGCCAGCGCGTCCTTCTCGTAGTTCTGCTGCTGGTCGAAGTAGTCAGCGAAGCCGCGTGGGTTCGTCGGTTGCCATCTGGTCATGGAGCTGTCGGGGAGCCAGCTGGGCTGTCCGTATGCGTTGGAGGGATGCGGCTTCTCCAGGACGACCGGGAGGATGTCCATGTGGAAGTCGTCGGGATACGCCAGGGTGAACGCGCGACGCTTCGTGCCGTCGTAGTCGTTCGGCTGCAGGTCGCCTCCGCCGTGGCCCCGGAGGTAGTACTGGACGAGCCATCCGTGCATCTGCGCTACGAGCTCGGCCTTGCCGATGTCGCTGCGCGTGATGTCGTACGCGATGACGACGTCGACGTCGAACTCGTTGGTCGTCGGGTTCACCAGCGTGGTGCCCAGTCGGTACGACCCCTGCGGGTACACCCGCACGCTGTGTTCCAGTTTCTCCGCCATGTGCTTCTCGAGGTACGACGCCAGGTCCTTGTAACGACGTTCAGCGAGGCTGCGCCTGGCCGGACTCGGGCTCAGCACGTCGTCGGTCAGCGTGCGCAGCAGGCTCGGGATCTGCTGGGAGGTTGCGGCGGTCATGGCTGATCCTTCGAGTCGAGTGTGAGCACGCAGCGGTAGCGGTGGTCGGCGCCGAGGTCGTAGACGTGCACGGTCGGGAATACCTGCGGATCGATAGCGCGTCCGGCAGCTATCGCCAGTGAGATCGGGGCGGCGGCGACCAGGTGGAGGGTCGTCGGCTTGATCGTGTGTTGCTCCAGGCCTCCCAGAGCCCGACGTAGTTCACGGTCGAAGGCCTCTCGTGTGCTGGCGTCGTCTGCAACGGACACGTCCGGGTGTGCCCCTACAGGCATGACGGATGCTCGTGCCAGGTCTGCGAGGTCGTCGGGTAGCGCTTCGAGGTCTGGAGATCCGCTCAGCGGCAGGTGCAGCAGGGCCTCATGCGGGTTGACCTCGGATGGTCTGACCTGCGAGTCGAAGGCGATGGCCTCCCCCGAGACAGGCTTCCACCCCTCGGAACCGCGACTGCGCTGGGCGATCTCGATGCGAGTGGTGTCGTCGAGCAGCCAGCCCAGCAGGACGAGCAGCGGGAGGCGCGCGAAGGCGAAGACCGTCATGTGGTCGGCAACACCACGTGCGATCGCGTCGCGTGCGAGCATGACTTCCTTCTCGACCCGGCGGCGCTGCACGTCCCAGTAGTGCGGGTCGTCTTCGCTCACGCCTCTCAGATCGATCTCGAACTCGTCGTGATGCCGCTCGTCGAGGTAGGCGGGAACTCGACCACGCGCTGCCGTCGCTGCTGCGATCTCGAGTCGGCTCGCTGAGACGGTGTTTCCGCGGACGTCACCGATCATGCGAAGGACCAGCGTCTGGCTGCCCTCCATCAGCGACAATAGATACCGGACAGTGTGCTCGTGCTCACGCTTCAGCTCGTACAGCGTGTCCAAGTCGTAGGCGACCTCGATGGCCTTGTCGTCAACCTTGCGGTGGCAGGCCAAACAGAGCAGCAACAGGTTGGCTGGGTCGTCGCGTTCCTCCGCCGACATCTCTGGGACGGGACGGGGCGTGGCAGGTCCGTCTCCCTGGCCTGCGGCGTGCGCGACGTCAGCGACGCACTTGGGGCTGATGGTCGTGTCGAGCACTTCCTGCTTGCACAGCGTGCACCGGCCACCGGCCTGCACCCAGATGATCCGCTTCGTCGCTTCGGTGACTGCCATCTACCCCGCCTGGAACTACATCGCTGTTCTAAGCGATGGTGCCGTACGGGTGCGACATCGGCAATCAGCTGACCAAGAGCCTGTGGATAGCGGCAGCCCTCGCAGCAACCCTCCTCACTCGGATCATTCGAGGCCTCGCTGGTAGTTCTCGCGCGCGAGACGATGGACGATGCGTCCGAGGGGGCCGTTCATCAGCTGGGCGATCTCGGGCTTGTTGATGACCTTCTCCGCGAAGTCGTAGTTCTCGTCGGCGGTGAGCATGATCTCGCTGGTCAGCTTCTCGACGAAGAACTCGTTGATGAACCTGTCGGCGGAGTTGTTGCCCGCGGAACGCTGGACCTGCTCGTCGCTGGTCATCCCGACCGCAACCTGCTCGAGGAACACCCGGTGCTTCTCGGTGAGCTCCAGCCCGTAGCGCTCGTTGATCTTCTCAAGCACGTCCAGCAGCGTCACCTGCTCCTGCTCGGTCAGGACCGGCGCGCCGCCGCCGCCGAACGCTGGCGGCAGCTCGGCTCCGGGTTCGGCGGCGATCTTGCCTTCGAAGGTCTTGTCGAGCTTGTAGTGGGTCAGCAGCAGGTCGTCGGAGACGTCGAGCGACTCGCCGGTCTTCTTGGCGATGCGGGAACTCAGTAGCCGGGCGTACTGGTAGCGCTGCTCCCACTCCGCGTCGGACCAGGTGATCATCTGCGACAGGAACGCATACTGGCGCACCCAGCTACGCAGCAGCCCGCGGAACTCCTCCTGCCGGTCCTCCTCGAGGTCGTTGAAGCGGCTCACGGCGGCGGACAGGGCAGCGTTGATCGTCGCGGACGCTTCGGCGGCCTTGGCCTTCTGCTTGGCGTCGCTGCGGGTGGGGTCGAACTCCGGGTCGAACCACGCCTTCGCGAACCGGTCGACGTCGGCTTGGGCGATGACGCTGAACTGGTCGACGGCCTCCCAGGTTTCGTACATCGCCTGCGGGTCGACATCGGGCGCGGTGGCATCCCCGAGGTACTGGGAGTAGGCCGCCTCGATGGTCTCCACGTCGTTGATGAAGTCCAGGACGAAGGTGTCCTGCTTGTGGGGGTGGATGCGGTTGCCGCGTGACAGGGTCTGCACGGCGGTCAGGCCGGTGAGCTTCTTGTCGATGTACATGGTGTGTATCAGCGGCTGAGAGAACCCGGTCTGGTACTTCTCCGCGACCACAATTACCCGGTAGTCCTCGCTGGCGAACTTGCCCTCCGTCTGGGTCTCCGGAAAGCCGTTCATCCCCGGTTCGGTGTAGGGCTCGCCGGGGTCGTCGGGGTCGACGATCTCGTCGGAGAACGCCACCAGGGTCCGCAGGTCGCTGTAGCCGTGGGCGGCGATGTAGGCGTCGAGGGCCTTCTTGTAGCGCACGGCGTGGAGCCGGGATGCGGCCACGATCATCGCCTTGGCCTGCCCGTTGATCCGGGGCTGGACGTGCTCGCGGAAGTGCTCGACGATGATCTGCACCTTCTGGGAGATGTTGTGCGGATGCAGCATCGCGAAGCGACGCACGGCAGCGAGCGCCTTGGACTTGTCGACTTCCTCGGAGGTGACCGAGGAGCCGTCCTGGGCGGCGAGGCGGTAGTAAGTCTTGTAGGTGGTGTAGTTGGCGAGCATGTCCATGATGAAGCCCTCATCGATGGCTTGCCTCATGGAGTACACGTGGGTGGGGTGTCGCTGGCCGTGCTCGTCGAGGCTGCCGAACTGGTTGAGGGTCTTGGCCTTCGGGGTCGCGGTAAACGCAAACAGCGAGATGCTGTCCTGCTGGCTCCGCGAGCGGGCGACCAGCGCGGCCATGTCGGCAGCGGGGTCGTCGTCGGAGCCGGGTTCATACTCGGCGGCGACCTCGGCGGCGGTGTCGAGCAGCAGCTCCTCGTCGTCGGCCGCAACAGAGGTGAGGGCCTGCTTCATCGCCTGGGACGACTCGCCGGACTGGGACGAGTGCGCCTCGTCGATGATGACGGCGAAACGCTGCCCCTCGGCGGCGACGTCGCGGACGATGTAAGGGAACTTCTGGATGGTGGTAACGATGACCTTGGCGGTCCGCGACTCCAGCGCTTCGCGCAGCTGAGCGGAGGTACCGGTGATCGAGACGACCATCCCTTGGGCGGCGTCGGGTTCGAACTGTTCGATCTGGCGCTGCATGTTGCGGTCCAGCACCCGGCGGTCGGTCAGCACGATGACCTTGTCGAAGACCTTCTCTCCGGCGTCGTCGAAGAGGTTGGCAAGGCGGTGAGCGAGCCAAGCCTGCGTCATGGTCTTGCCCGAGCCGGTGGAGTGCATCGCGAGTTCGTTGTGCCCGGGACCGAGCTCACGGGCGCGGTTGACGTACTGCAGGACGCAGGCCCACTGGTGGTAGCGAGGGAACACCAGCGACGGCTGCGAAGTGGGATCGTCGGGATCAACCGGAGTGATGTGAATGAACGCCTGGATGAGGTCCATCCAGGCGTCGCGCTGCCACACCTGACGCCACAGGTAGGCGGTGGGCGGTGAGCCGTCGGCAGGCTGGTAGTTGCCGGCCCCGGCGAGCCCTTCAGGGACGGAGCCACGGTTGAACGGCAGGAACCGAGCCTTCTTGCCGACGGCGGTGGCCATCTTGACGGTGTTGGGGTCGACGGCGAAGTGCACGACCGAGCGAGCGTGGAAGAACGTATCGGTGGGTTCCCGGTCGCCCTGGTACTGGTCGACGGCGTCATCGGTGACCTGGGTGATGCCGTTCTTCAGCTCAGCGTCGGCAACGGGCAGGCCGTTGACGAACAGGACCAGATCGAGGGTGTTGCTGTGGTCCGTGGAGTACTTGACCTGACGGATGACGGTGAGCTGGTTGGCCTCGTAGCGCTCGACAGTTTCTGGGTTTCTGCTGTGGGTGGGCTTGTAGTAGGCCAGGTCGAGGTGGACGCCGGAGACGACCTTGCCCTTGCGAAGCACGGTGAGGGTGTCGCCGGGGTTCTTCAGGCCGCGGGCGATGATCTCGCAGGTCCTGCGCAGCCACGAAGGTCCGAGGCGCTCCTCGAGCTGCTCCACCGCTGTCGGCTGGGTGGCTGCGAGGAACTCATGGAGGTCCGCGGGGACCAGCAGCAGGTCGCGGTCGAAGTCGGCGGCAGGGCGTTCGCTCCAGCCGGCGAGCATCGTCAGCTCGTACAGGACGGCGGTCTCGAAGGTGCGCTCGTCGTGAGGTCCAGGCATGTCGGGTCTCCTTTTCCTCAGACGTCGATCTGGCCGGTAACGGCCGCAGCTAGCAGGGACCGGCGGCGTGTCTCAAGAAGCTCGTTCTGTTCCTGGACGGGCGCGGCGAGCCGGTGCGACTTCGCCTCCACCTCCCAGAGCTTCCCAACGAGAGACTCCTGCTCGGGCCCCGTCGCCTCTGGGATGCGCAGGCCGGCGATGTCTTCGACTCGCAGGCCGACCCGGGTCACGCCACGCGCCTTCAGCCCGAAGAAGTCCCGTGCGACGCGAGTCCGCAGGAACCAGTACAGCCAGTCCGGCGTCGGCCCCCCTGGCAGCGGTCGTAGCAGTGCGTTGTGGTAGCCGAGCACTAGGTCGGGGTCGCTCACGCGCACCACGGCCGGAATGGCGATGTCGTCAGCGGTCTCCGAGTCCTTGGTCATCACGACGTCACCGGGAAGCAAGTGCAAGCGATCGAACTCGTGGTTCGAGCAGGTGACCTCCATGAAGGAAGATGAGTCGGTGATCTCGTTCGAGTAGTACACGTCCGTGTAGTTGCACAACCGGACTCGGCGCTCGCCCTCGACACTGTGCTTGTCGATACCGCTGGTCATGACCAGCGCCCTGTAGCCGAGCGGGGCGACTCGATTCATGTGCGGAAGGAACGCATTGTCCGTGAGTGACTGCACGCGGCGCGCGATCGTCTCGAGGACCTGCCGGTTCTTCGCGATGAGCCGGTCGATCCGCTCGGTTTCCGCGTCCAGCCGGTCGGCGATCCTTCGTTGGACATCGAGCGGCGGCGTGAACATGTCGATGCGACCGAGGTCGTCGGTGTTGATCCGAGGCGTCCGGACGTTCGACGTGTCGGGGCCGCCGATGCCTCGCAGGCGCTTGGTCATCTCGGCGACGAACCACGTCGAGCGGGTCTGGTAGTGCACGAACCGCGGGTCCATCGAGGTATCGATGCCGAACACGGCGTAGTCGGGGCTGACCAGTCCGAGGCGGTCCGACACGCCGATACCACCCTGGAATGCGCGCAGGCGGTTCAGCACAACCTGACCGGGCGCACAACGCTTGTAGTGGGAGGTGTCCTCGGACGCGGCCTGCGTCGATCCGCTCTCCGTTCGTGGCACTACCCCGCGACTGATGGACACGGACAGCAGCTCGCCATCCTCGCCCGGACGCAGGCCACGCTCGTCGACCTCGGTCAAGACGAACCGCGCCGGCGTAGTTGGCCAGCTCACTCGGTCACCTCAGCGAGCAGATCGAGGATGTCAGACTCAAGCTGCTTGAGCTCGGCGTCGATCTCCTCCAGTGGCGGTGGCGGCTCGTAGCTGTAGAACACCTCGGTGAATGGGATCTCGTAACCGACCTTGACCTTGCTCCCCTCCGCCCAGGCGTCCGGTGCGTAGGGGCGGACCTCGTTGGCCATGTGGTCGTCGATGTCGCCGCCGAGCGGAACCGTCTCCACGCCCTTCAGACGGGGGTCGGGCACGGGGCGACCCTTGGACGTCATCAGCGGATCGGCGGTGTGGTCGTCAAGTGTCAGGGCGTCGGTGACGGCCTCGCGGCCCTTCTTCAGCAGGGACGACCACGCGCCGAGGCCCTGCAGCGTGTCCAGCATTTCCTTGAAGTCTGACCCGGACTCCGGGAGCGCGGCGACGGCCTGCTCGACGTCCCGCAGCACCTGCGCCGGGTCGTCGGCACGAGTGGAGACCGCGTCGGCGATAGTCCAAGCGTCGGCGGCCCGGAGTCGGTCCACGGCTGGCGCGCCGGCGGAGGCGCGTGCCCGGCGGGGGCGCTGGGTCGGGACCTTCTGGTAGCCGAAGTCGGCGTTGGAAAACCACTTCGACTTATCAGATTCGGCCTCGTCGGCGTACAGCGAGACGATGGTCGAGGCGTTCTCCTCACCGACGTCGACGCGCTTGAACCCGAGCGGCTTGCGGCGCTTGGTGAACATCGCACGCGCATCGATGAGCTGAACGCGCCCGCGGCGCGAAGGAGCCTTGTTGTTGCTGAGGATCCAGATGTAGGTCGCGATACCCGTGTTGTAGAACAGGTCATGCGGCAGACCGATAACTGCCTCCAGCAGGTCGTTCTCGATGATCCAGCGCCGGATCTCCGACTCGCCCGAACCGGCATCCCCGGAAAACAACGGCGACCCGTTCATGATGATCGCTAGCCGGCCTCCCGGGTGTTCGTCGGTGACCGGCTGCATCTTCGAGATCATGTGCTGCACGAACAGCAGTTGCCCGTCGCGGGTGCTCGGCAGGCCAGCGCCGTAGCGCCCCTCGAAGCCCTGGTCGGCGTGTTCTCGCTTGATGTCCTTGGAGTACTGCTTCCAGGACACGCCGTAGGGCGGGTTGGCGAGGATGAAGTCGAACTTGCGCCCCTTGTAGGCATCATCCGAGGTGAGCGAGTTTCCGAAGGCGACGTTGACCTCGGTGCGGCCGGTCATCAGCTGCTCGGACATCGCGATGGCGTACGACTCGTCGTCGAAGTCCTGCCCGTACGGCTTGAAGTTGACCTCCGAGTTCAGCTCGCGGAGGCGTTCGTCGGCGATAGCGAGCATGCCGCCGGTGCCGCAGGCAGGGTCGAGCATGGTGACGATCTTGCCAGGTGTGGTCAGCAGCTCGTCGGAGTAGCACAGCAGGAGGTCGACCATCAGCCGGATCACTTCACGGGGCGTGTAGTGGTGGCCGGCCTCTTCGTTCTTGTTCTCTGCTGAGCGGCGGATCAGCTCTTCGAAGATGTAGCCCATGTCGACGTTGTTGACGACGGTTGGCGAGAGGTCGATCTCGCAGAACTTGGCAACGATCGAGTACAGCAGGCTCTTGCTGACCGCCTTGTCGACCTGAAGCTTGATCCCGAAGCGGTCCAGAGCCGCGCGGACGTTCGGGGAGAACCCGTCGATCAGCGCCCGCAGGTTGGTCTCGAGGTTGTTGGGGTCGTCGAGTAGGTCGTCGAAGCCGACCGGTGCGACGCTGTAGAAGGGCTTGCCGACAGCCGCCTCGACGGCCTTCTCGATCATCTCCTCCGGCGCGTCGCGCTTGGCGAGGCGGGCGTGGGCGGCACGGGCCTTCTCACGGTCGGGCGATGCTGCGGCGTCTAGCCGGCGCAGGACGGTGAATGGCAGGATGAGGTCGCCGTAGTCGGACTGGTGCCAGCCCTGGTCGCGGATGATGTTGCAGACGCTCCAGATGAACGAAACAGCTTCACCGTGCGTGTATGCCACGAGCAGGCTCCAAGGTCTGGTTGGGGTCGACGCTGATGAGTGTCCGGCAACTCCGCTCGGGTGCAGTCACGTACCGCCCTCGCGTCGCTGCGGGCGGACGTGGCGCCCAGTGTCGGGACATCGCCCGCTCACCAACTGTGCTTCCACGTCAGCATCGGGAAGCAACTCTACGCGTCGTCCGGTGGTGCGGGCCGGAGGTGGCGAACCTTCTCGGTCCGCTCACGGAGCAGTTGCTCGTGCTCGGGACGGAGCTGCCAGTGCAGTTCGCGGGCGTAGGAGATGACGTGCACCAGCTTCTCCTCGGCTTCCTTGCGGCGCCGGCGTTCAGTCTCGATGATGCGGTTGGCGTTCTCAAGCTGCTGCGCCAACGTCGCGGCGGTGACCTGGGTGCCGGCGAGGTCGAGCTGCGCCTGGACCAGCGCCGGCAGAAACGTCTTGACCTGGTCGAGCAGCGCGGCGTGCTCGCGGTACGCCGCGGAGCGGGCGGCCGGCGCCACGGTGGTGATGGCCTTCTTGTTCACCGGCTGGTCGGCAGCGGTGAGCACCGCAGCGGCCAGCAGGATGCGTAGCGGGACGGCGACGCCCTCCTCGCCCATCAGCTGGGTGGTAAGCGGTTCCCCGTCGGCGACGCGTTGCGCGACGCGCACCACCGCCTGGACCTCGTCGGTCATGTCTTGTCCTCCAGCGCGGCGGCGATGTACTCGTCGATGTGAAGCTTGACAATCTGCTGCAGCTCGTCGTCGTCGACCTCGGCGAACTCCTCGGAGATCGCCGGGTTCGCGTCGTGCATCTTGTCTGCTGCTCGCCGCAGCACCTCCGACTTCAGAGCTAGGTGCTGGCGACGCATAAGCTCGTAGCGGGCCCGATCAGCGCGGCTCATCACCGAGTTGCGGCACTGCCCAGGCAGGCAGAGGCGGAAGTCGGGCTTGCCCTTACCGCCGCACAGCGCTCCTTCGGGCTGGTAGACGCAGAGAGTGAGCGGCCCCTGTTCGATGTTGAGATTCTTCTTGCCGATTGTCTTCAGCCGTGCCGGCGTGAGCGGCTGCGGGTTGGACAGCGAGGTCTGGTTCATCTCGATAGTGGCGTCGAGGCGCGCGAGTCCGTTGCCGGTCAGGTCCTCGTGCGTGGCGTTGGATCGAGAGAGTCGGCGACCGATGTCTTCGCGAGCCAGGTCGTTGGTCTCGGAAGGCTCGATGGGTGTGATGAGCTTGTAGACGTCCCCGACGTAGCCGGCGGCGACCGCGGCGGTGTCCCACTGCCCGAACGCCGCGGCGAGTGCTTGGCCGTGTTCTCGGACGGCGTAGGCCTGTGCCGTGGTGATGCGGACCTGGCGCATTGAGAGCTTGTCGACATTGGCGAGGCTGGTTGCGATGACCCCGCGCTCGTAGAGCTCCTCGGCGCCCTCCTTGATGAGGTTCAGGTAGCCGAGGTCCAAGTGCAGCGTCGGTCTCGCGTCGATGCGAGGCCGCTTGCCCAGAGGGGTGGCCAGGCGCTGGTCGAAGAGGAACGGTGCTCCGGTGTGTTCGTTGCGGCTCGGCTCGTACCCAAGCGCCGTCACGAGACGCTGCATCAGGGCGATGATCCGCGCGACGCGCCCGTTGACGGTCACCGTCGTCGGCACGTAGGCGTGGCGGTTCTTGGTCTTGTAGGCGGACAGGGTTTGACGGACGTAGGAGGTGCCATCGGCACGTTCCACCTTGTCGGTCGTCAACGGATCCAGGGGCACGGCGGCGAGCTGGCTGTCGCGCAGCATGACAGTGGCAGAGAGGTAGAACATGGCGTAGTACGCCAGGCGGCGTTGCCAGGCGTCCAGACTCTCCCTCGACGCGATCAGCCGCTCGGTCCACCTCACGGTCTCCCCATCGAGGGTGGGCACTTCGGTGATGGGCAGCGGACATGGCGAGGCGGTCTCGGACAGCGTCACGGTGTTGCCGAGCTGCGACATCGCCCACCGGCCTGCGAGGAATGCCTCGTCGGCGTCGTAGATGCCCAGTAGCCGCGCGAGGGGCGCGTGTGCGAGCGTGAGGCCGCCGCTGCGGTTGCGGACCCCCGGGAGGACTCCGTCAGCCTCCTGGGCGATCTGAGCGGTCAGACGCAGCATCGCGTCGAACGTCTCCTCGCGGGACATCGGTGGTTCGGGGTCGGTGTTCGCCGCCCACCACTCGAGATGGGTGACGATGTCTTCGGCGATGTGGTCGAACACCCAGGAGACGAGCCCGAGCACGTGCCCGACGCTCTCGTGGGGACGGACGGTGTTGCGGCGCTTGCGGCGCTGGAACAGCTCGACGGTCTCGCGGCCGTCGAAGGGTGGCTCCGTGCCGAGCAGCCCTGCCCGCCTTGCGATGTAGGTCACCTGCCACAGGGTGATCAGCTGCTGCGCTCGTCCGCGGCCGGTGGTGGCGGAGAGGGTGGCGCCTGTGCGCTTCTGCTGCACGTCGGCGGGCTGGAGCAGCAGGTGTTGGAGGCGTTGCCAGTCGTCACCGTCGAACGCGGTGATGTGGTGCTGGTCGATGATGGCCAGGGCGTGGTGGAGCATCTTGATGTTGCCCTGAGCGGTGACAGGAACGACCGGCTCCTGCACGTCAGGCCAGGTCTGTGCCATGGGAGTCTCAGGAGCGCGCTCGGGCGCGAGCGCCGGGTTGAGTTGTAGGAGCGCCATCTCCTTGGCGGCATCGCGCCAGCGCACGCCGAGACGTGCGAAGTCGATCTTGGTCTGCGTTCCGGCCTTGTCGCGCCACGTGCGATGGCCGTGAAGGTCCCACACGTCGTCGGCGAAGGAGACTTGGCGGTCGAGGTCCTCGCCGCCGGGGATCAGGTCGTTGATCTGCTCGTGGTCAGCGAAGATGCGGCTGGGCTGGCGCTCTTCGTCGGGACGGAGCAGTTCGATGATGTCAACCATGCCGCATCTCCATGTACATGCCGGTGACGGTGAGGATGTGGGGTGTCAGGTCGGTGCTGCGGCGGACGTTGTTGACGACCAGTGGCGGGAACTGGGTCAGACACGCGTCGGCGTAGAAGCGAAGGGCGGAGGCCTGGCCGTTGGCCCATTCGTCGGGGTCGTTGCGTTCGATGATGTCGCCCAGCTCTACCGCGGCGAGTAGCCCGGGGACGTGGTCGACGGTGCGGTAGCCGTTGGGGCAGGTGAAGCAGGCGACGATGCCGAGGTCGCAGCGTCGCGCGGGATCGTCGGGTGCCTGGCCTCCAGAGGTGCACAGTCCGATCTCGACGTCCATGATTTCGTCGGGGTTGACGGCGGCCAGCTGCGCAGCGGCGCCGTCGGTAGCTTCGGCGACGACCCGGAACCGCGCGACGGCGTTGTCGTGGAGGGCGTCCTGCGCAGCAGTGGCGTGCCGGTTGAAGACGTGGTCGGGTAGGACGTGGGCGGCGTAGTGGACCTTGGTGCGGTCGGTGTGCCCGTGGACATCACCTCGCAGGCCCTCGCTCATCGCACGTGCCAGGGCGACCCGGCGCAGCGCGGACAGTCGCAGCGGAACATCTCCACGCTGGCAAGCGATGTCGTCGGGCCAGTGCTCGTCGAACTCGCTGGATCGCCAGCCGTTGTGCAACCGTTCAGTCGGCAGGACCTGAGCGGCTTCAGGGTTGGCGGAATGTTCGACGTAGAGGCGGTCAACGACTGCTGCGGGGATGCCGTCGGCCGTGGTTAGGTGCCGTCGGGCGTGGCGGGAAAAGCGTGTCAGGCCGGTGAGAGTTTCGATGATGCCGCCCGGGGTGTAGATCGATGTCAGGGTGGTCGGGCGCGTGTCCTGGCTGCGGTTCCGAGCCTTGACGTTGCGCTCCAGAGCATGCTCAGGGCCGAGGTAGGTCAGGCTCGCGATGTTCTTCTCGAGAAGGACGGAATGGTTGAAGCCCGAGTTCTCTCCGAGGCAGTGCAGGACGAGTGCTGCGGTGAGCAAGACGTTGTCCGGGTACAGCGCTCGTCCGATGGCCCGCATCTCGGGTCCGGCGACCTGGGGCTTCCTGCGGTGCTTGACCCAGCCGAACTTCTCCGGGTGGGTCAGTGCCCAGGCGACCTGGCGGTCGTAGCGTTCCGCGAAGAAGGGCTGTGGCGCGTCAGGTGCGCAGAGCTGCGGATGGGCGGTGGCTGCCCAGTTGATCAAGGCTTGTGCGTCGGTACGAAGCCAGTCGCGCCCGGCGACGTCGTGGCCGAGCTGCTCGAACAGGGCTCGTTGGGCGTTGAATCGGGCCGTGTAGAGGCTGCGGGCGCAGCGTTCGATGGCGTCGGAGACCGCGTCGTCGTAGACGTAGGGGTCGGTGTCGGCGACGATGAACCGGGAGTTCTTCAGGGCCTGGGCGAGCGCGACGCCGTTGGCATGGTTGTCTCGGACGACGCGTGCCAGCAGCCAGCAGGCGCTGCGCTTGGTGTTGCTGTGCATCGGCTCGTAGAGGCGACGAAGCTCCGGTACGCCGAGTTGGCGGTCAGCGAAGTCGTCGAAACCTTGCGCCTGGAGCTCACGCAGCATGACCTGCGCGGTCCATTTCCCCAGCTTCGTGAGCGTCTCCGAGGACTCCCAGCCCGAGTCTGCGTCGCCGTTGTCTGCGACCTTGATGGAGTCGGCCATCGCCTGCAGCATCTGCCGGGCCGCGGGGGTGTGCTCGGCGTTGAGCTGCATGGTCTGCGGTTGGTACGCCGCCGCGTGCCGGTAGGTGATGGTGAGGGAGTCGAGGTCGATGGCGAGGATCTGCTGGATCTCGTAGGTGCCGCTGCGGTGTCCGCGGGTGGGGTGGGCCATCAGTGATCTCCGAGGAACTGGTCGACGGGGATGCCGACGAAGCGATGGGCGGTCTGGATGTAGAGGCGGGTGGATGCCTCGCTGGCATGGCCCAGGGAGAACTTCACGAGCTCGACGGCGGCCGCGATGTGGTCCACGAGCCAGTCGTCGCGTCGGTGGGGTTCGACCGCGTCGGCGATCACGCCGCGGTAGATGGCGACGGTCAGGTGCACGGCGTAGGTGTGGCGCAGGTCGTGGAGACGAAAGGCATCGGGGAAGGTTCCGTCGATGCGTTCTCGTACGAACGAGGCGGCTTCGGCGACGACGTGCTGGAAGCTCGAGTAGGACAGGGGGCGTCCGGTGTACTCGTTGAGGAACAGCACCGGGCTTGCGCCGTCTGGGCTGACGAGCCGTCGGCGGGTCGCCCCGTCGAGGTTGGCCCATCGATGTGTGGTGATCTCGCCTTCGCTGTTGGCGTAGCGCACCCGCGCGGAGTCGGCATCGACGATGCGCAGCGGATCGTCGGGCCGATAGGTGGTGCTTTCAGCGATCTCGGCGCGGGATCCAGTGATGTAGTGGTGGACCGCTTGGAGCCGGTGCGAGAAGACGAGCGCGTCACCGCCGGCGTCGCCCTTGGTGATGTGATCGGCGACGCGCATCGTGGTGATCGGCAGCGTGCCGACAGGCGGGATCTCGTAGGTCGTGACGTTGGCGAGGTTGTTGCGACGCAGGCCGGCAGCGAGGCCCAGCGAGATCACGGCGTGGTCTCGATCGGCGCCCTTGTAGGCGTCCTGCGTGCCATCGAGGTCGACACGCAGTGCGCCGGCGAGCAGGTGCTCGGCGAAGGCAGGTGTGAGGGGCGTGCCGGCCGAGCCGGTGTTTCGCCGTCGTGGCCGGTAGCGCGCGATGGTGGTGCCACGTCCGCCCTGGGGGTGGGCGAAGGACACGATGGCGAACGGCGGCGGGTGGTGGAGGCGTCGCTGGAGGTACTCGTAGAGGCGCTTGATTGCGGACGCCGCCCGGCCCCACCCTTCCGAGCTGAGGAGCTCGCTGCTGGTGCCGTACTGGCGGCGGCGGTAGTAGGAGGCGAAGTGCTCCTCGGTCGCCTCCAGGACGGGGTCCGAGCCGACCAGGCGCGGGTTCAGCGCGCAGGTGTTGCAGAGGTGGTCGAGCCAGCCGGCGAGGTCGGACGCGAGCCTGCGGGCGGTGGTCAGGTTGGGGGTGCCCAGCGTGTGGTGGCGCAGGAAGTTGCTGGTCGTGACGTTGATGCGTCCGTCGATGGTGATGAACGGTGCCAGGACGCGGTCACTGACATCGACCGGCAGCGCGGGCTCGTCGAGCGCGCGGGAGACGATGTCAGGGTTGTAGACGATCGGTGTGTGGACGCGGATGTGATGCGGCACGGTGCTCCCTTCCTGGGACACCGTCTCGTGCGGTCAAGTGCTGCGCCCGAACGCGAGAGTCCCACCTGCCAGAAGTGTTACCGGCAGGTGGGACATCTCGGTTTGGTCACGGCCGCCGTCTGCAGGAGCTGTCACTCGCCCCTACAGGGGACACACAGACTTTGGTCTGTCTTAGCTGCAGCCGCTGGTGGTCCCGCAGGACTCGCACACGTGGCAGGCACCTGCACGCTGCATCTTGATCCCGCAGTCGAAGCACATCGGCGCGTCGTGGTCCACGGGCAGAGCCGCGGCACTGAC
>LFIK01002086.1_pt1 | contig 16064 bp, 16 predicted proteins | sample 643401 | NCBI WGS metagenome assembly LFIK01 (sample SAMN03777447, study PRJNA286221) | soda lake metagenome | biome: soda lake; feature: Kulunda steppe; material: water; isolation source: sample T5-Br brine of Lake Tanatar-5 | place: Russia: Kulunda steppe | collected 2010-07
ATGATGCTGGTGAAGGTCATGATGCTGGTGAGGGTCATGATGCTGGTGAAGGTCATGATGCTGGTGAGGGTCATGATGCTGGTGAGGGTCATGATGCTGGTGAGGGTCATGATGCTGGTGAGGGTCATGATGATGATGATGATTGTGGCAGTGATGAGGATGGTGGTGGCAGCGGTGATGAGGATGGTGGTGGTGGTGGTGGTGGTGGTGCCTGATGATGGTGACGCCGGCTGCTCACCTGCTGCAGTTCTGCATGCAGGGCCTCATTTGCAGCCTGGGCCTCCTGCTCGCCATGCTGCAGGCGCTCTAGCTCCTCCTGCGCACCGCCAGGCACAAACACGAACACGCACGGAATGTGCATGCAGGAACTGGATCATGCAAGCGCATGCACGCTCCTTCATCCACCAACGCTCTGCTGGAGGCATTCGTGTTTGCCGCACATGCTGCTAAGCTTCAGAGTTGGGTGGGCTAGGGCTCCAGCCCAGCCTAACCCTGGCCGAGGCCGTCCCCTGCTGCTTTGTGCTTGCCTCTGATCAAGCTTGCCACCTTTCAGAGCACTTCTCCACCAAGGGGGCGCGCACATGGCCACCACCAGGCATCCCGACGCGCAAGACTCAGCCATCCCTCAGCTTGGTTAACGATGTTGCATTGCGCCGCGAGCCTTGCGCTGCTGCGCAGGTGACAGCGTGGCACACCTGCATGGCCGCCAGCTGCATGTGTGCTTGGCTGCACTCGTCCTTGAGGGCCACCAGAGCCTGCTCAGCCTCTTGAGCCCTCCCCGCTGCCTCCTGTGCACGTGTGGGTGTGCGTGAGAGGGTACGCAGATGTTGGAGTGTTGTATGCATGCTTTGGTGCTTCCACACGCTCTCCCCTTGAGCTGCTCAAGCTGCGCATGTGTTGTCCAGCACTAACCCAGCACGTGCACCTACACACGTACACCTACACCTACACACACTCGCATACACACACACGCATACCTTGAGCGGCTCAAGCTGCGCGCGCGTCGCCTGACACTCTGCCTGGGCAGCCTCCAGCTCTGCCTGCGTGCACAGAGAGCGGCACACCCGCCAGAGCTCAACGTTGCAAATCCCTAGGCGCCCAAGCCAGCAACCAGCAAGACCGGGGCGGCTGTGCTGCGTGCGGCACACATGCACCTGCGCTCTGTCTGTGCTTGAATGGCTCTGTCTATGCTTGCATGGCAGTCTGTGCTTGCATGGCTGTCTGTGCTTGCATGGCTCTGCTTGTGCTTTGCGACTGCAGTTCATGGACGCGCACTGGGCACGCACAACGCTGCCTGTGGACTCAATGGGCACGCGCAATGCTGCCTGTGCAGCCTTGCACAGCACCCGAGATGCTGCGCTGTTGCACAGCGCCCGCAACACAGCACACACTTTCATAGCACATCCGCACTGCTGTGCTTTTTGGCTCGCGCTGACTTGCAGCCACGCAGCACCAGCGATGCCGCGTTTGCACAGCCCATGTTAACCTGGTCTCACAAATATCCTGCACATGCAGCTGCGCTTGCACTGGCCAGGCCATCAGCAATCCACGTCCCATTGTGACCTGCATCCCCACACTGACTCAGCCTGCTTGCATTGCAACAAGTGAAGAACAACCACTCCTACATTGATAGGGCCATACAAGTGGCCTGTTCCTGCAAATCAGATCCTCCCCAACCCATTTTGCTGCTTATTTTTTTCATGCGCAGCCCGCTCCTTGCCTCCCCCCCCACCTGCACCCTGGCCAGCTGCTGCTGTGCCGCACGGCACTCGTCCTCGCTGGCCTGCAGCCGCTGCGCCTGCTCCTCCTCACGCTGCTGCTGGCGGAGCGCCTCCCCAGCGTCGCGGTTCACCCTCCGCAAGCTGCATGGCAAGGTTGACCACGCGTAGCGAGATCAAGGGTGCACATAGGTGCATGCGCACAGGACCATGAGCACACACAGCAAAATCGAGGGTGCGCACAAATGTATGCGCAGGATCAGGGGTGCACAGAGTGGGATTGAGGCAAGCTGCGCACAGGCGCGCGCGTGTGGGAGCAGGGGCGCCCATGGGAACGCGTCTATCCCTTATCATGCTTCCCCCTCTTTGCTCGCCATGCATGCCTGCCTGCCAAACGCACGTGCGAGTTTTCCTTCTTTGCTCTTTGCCCCTAACGGGCGTGCACGCAAGCCGAGCGCACCTCGAGCTCAGCTTGAACTGCTCGGTGAGGGTCGGCGTGACCCTGCTGCTCACGACATCCGTGTCCTCATCCTCGTCTTCCTCGCCCAGGTCCCCACTCAGCAGCCGCTGCGTGCAGTCAAGGTGTCACAGCGCAAGCAGCATGGCGTGGGCGTTAGGAGCTCTACACCTGCCGTGTCCAAATTCCGTGCGCATGCTGAGCTTGCGAAAACGATGCATGTTTGGACACTGCCGCCTCAGGTGGATGTTGGGGTGACTGCACTGTTCTACTTTGGAGATGTGACCCCCGAAGAATCAATGCGTCCCGGGATTGCCATGTCCTGAGCGCTGTGGTGCATGCACAGTCGTGTGCGTCGTGTGCTAGCTTTCTGTGCGCTGTTGCGCATGCATGATCGCATGCTAGCTTCTAGGGCGTCAAGCTGGCAGGCAACCAAGTCTTTGGGCATCCTCCGATGGGACTGGCAGGAGGGCGCGCCTCAGGGACGCCTGACGTCCGGCCACCATGTGTTGCCACGACAGGGCAACAAGCTGGCCCTTGAATTGCGCACTTGAGGCTGGGTTGGGGCCCGGAAGCGAGACCCAAAAACAAACAAGAAATTGTAGGCACGATACGGCATGCCTCACGCAGCGGATATGCATGGCCTGGGGAGCCCATGCAAGGCTGACAGAGCCTTGGATGCCAACCAGGACCCACAAGTCGGCGTCTGCCGGCGCACGTACGCATGCACGCATGCACGAGTCCATGCACAACTCAACCTCGCTCGTGACCTCTGCATCCACGGCACAGCGCCCTCTTGCAGCGGGCACAGCCCAGCGCCTGCACCGCACGCACCCTGGGGCCTTCTTGGACGTCAAAGAGCTCGTTCTTGCGCACCGAGTGGCTGCCGGGGCCCTCCTGATAGTATGCGCCCAAGCTGAGCCTGCCCGTTCTCCTGCAGCCACGGCGCAGCAGGCGGCACAGGACGAGAGACTGACACAGACCTACAGTGGAGGCCCCGCTGCGAGTGCGCGCAAAAGTGCCCCTTGGAGGACAAACTGTCGTGCGGTGCGATGGCGCGGAGGGTGCACAGGGACACAGTTGGGCGCACGGAGGGTGCACAGGGACACAAAAGTGCGCTTGAGTTGATTGACATGCAGCTCTTGAGGGTAGCTCTGTTGGTATGGTGCAGAAGAGGGCCATGGGAGGCCTGGTCTGGCTGACAGGCACCGCCCCCGCCGCGTGCGGCTGTGTCCCACGCACGCATCTACGAGCTGGAGAGAAATGATGCTGAACACAGGAGAGGGCAGTGGATAATGCAGATGGAAAGGAAGGGGGGAGCCTGAGCGCAGCGTGCAAAGCACAGAGCCTGCGCAGTTCACAAAAGGTCGCGAACCCATGCAGCAGCAGCGCTGTGCGGCACAGCATCAGCTGGACGCCTACAGGCTCTGCTTGTGGCGGGCGCGGACTTTTCCACTGTTTCCTGCTCACACACGATGCCAACCTTCTTCTGCTCACGCACTCAAAGTGGACGGGGCGCGCGCACCCTCCTGGCGTTTTACACTTGTGACTGGCGAGTCTGTGGCATGGGGCAGCTACAGTCTCACGCACCCTTCAGGCGTGACTGGCGAGTCTGTGGCATGGGGCAGCTGCAGTCTCACGCACCCTTCAGGCGTGATTGGCGAGTCTGTGGCATGGGGCAGCTGCAGTCTCACGTACCCTTCAGGCGTGACTGGCGAGTCTGTGGCATGGGGCAGCTGCAGTCTCGCAGCTCCGCCGCTGACAGATGCGATGTCTTGCCAAGGAGCCTGCAGAGGCGGCAGAAGCAGTGGCCAAGGTGGCAGCAGCGCACAAGGAGCCGGGCCGGCGTACATCACCCTTCAAAAGGGCTTTGATGCTGCACACCTGATTGTCTCATGTGTGCCCCACCATGCACTTGTGTGCCTCCAAGCACATGAGCAACCCTTCGCAGCTGCGCGCATCCTTTCCTTCCTCTCCTTCCAAGTATGTACAGCCTTAGGGTGATGCGCCTGGCGAAGCCACCTGGCATGCACGTGCCAGTGTCCCCGCTACCCCATCAAGACATCCCATCAAGGCACTTTTCCTGGACATCCCAGAATCTGTGTCCCAACAAGGTATCACTTTAAAAAATGTCCCATTTTCAACAGCATGGGCGCCATCAGGATGCAGACATTATATCAACACCATTATTGCAGCTGCAGAGTAAGCAGGGGATTATGCCCTGTAGCACCTGCTCTTCCTCTTTGGAGTATTTCCATTGATGCAGCTCCTGAGCAAGCAAGGCATCCCACTCACACACACATGCACGTCCTCCATGGGTCAATTCAATTGATACAGCTGCAAGGCACCCCAGCGCCCCAGTCACACACATATACGCACCTGCACCTCCTCCAAGCCATGGCTCTCGTGCCTGTCCCCAAAAAGAGGGTTGGGGATGGACATGGGGTTGTCACTCCCTTCAGTATCTTCATGGAAGTCGAAAGCATGGGTTCTGCCTCCTCCTGTGTTGGCTTCATGGGCAGTCATATAGGTCAGCGGCGTGCTTGCAGGCCTGCAATGCATCCATGGTTAAGATGCCCATGAGTTAACATTTGGAGACATGAGCATGTCCAGGTGCCTTCTACCCAGGCATGGATACATATGCACTACAAGATACGCATGCTCATCTGTTTGAATACGTGCACGCACACATGTGTGTATGTGTGTGTGTGTGTGTGCATGTGTTTGTGCTCTCATCATCTCAATCAAGTAGCTTGATTGCTCTCTTTTCAGCACACTTGCCTGGACTCATTAAATGGTGTCTGAAAGTCAGGTGTTTCAGGGTCTCTCTGTATAGATAAAAATGAGGTTGGTAAGTGTCAAAGGCACTGGGTCTGGTCTGCTTGGAAGTATTGCAAGCAGTGCTGCTTGCAATCGTACCAGTGCGCTTGCAGCCGTACCCTGGCGCTGAACTGGGCTGATGGATACCTCCTCAGAATGCAAAAATACGCAGGATAAGGCAGCTGTCCGTTTTGAAGTGTTGCTCATTTGCAAGGCTTGCCCTGCGCTTTTCCATCAGGCTGGAAGCTCACGAGCAGCATCAAAACCCACCTGCTCACTGGTCTGCTCCTCTGAGTCTTCAATTTTTTCCATCCTTTGGTCACCTCCTTTGAGAGTAGCAGCTGAACCAGAGGGCCATCACAGGGTAGCTGTTCCTGCTTGAACAAAGTGCCCCCTTTCCATCGGCTTAATCCTAGACCAAAATCCAGATGAAAACATACAAAAAACTACTTCGTCTAAGACTTAAAGCGGGAAGAGGAGAGGATGATACCCCCGTTTTTCAGTTTGATCATGCCGACTAAGTGACATAAGTTGTGATATAAGAAATAAGCATGAATTTTGGACAGAAAGATGGCGCCTCTCAGGGGCCTCCTCTCCAGGCAGAGAAGGGTGGCAAAAGCGCGATGCCTCCAGCCTGCCCAAGGTCTGCATAAAGTTACTCATTTGATGGTGAAACCTATGCATTCCACTGAACAAACAGTGCTCCATCCCCAGCCTTGCTGACGGCTAATCCTGTCATGCAATGCCTGCTTTGATCTTTTTCAGGTGTGAGCTCACCAAAACACAGGTGTGTACGTCAGGGTAAATGCTTGACAAAAGTCAGTTATGCAAGCAGTATAGGTCCTCTAATACCTGGGCTATTACTGGGTCAAGCAGCAAGCTTGCCGTAGAGTTTGCAGGGCACTTGACATCCCTCACACTCACATTAGGGTGCATACTTGATGGATGAGACCATGCTGACATACTGAGGAAATTTTCCGCCCTTTGCAGTTGTGGATTTCAAGCATCTGTTCAGAAATGGTTGACTTCGCGACTGTGTTTGACATGGAGCACGTCGTTTGCCACCTCGCAGTTCAGCAGGACGATCCAGAACTACCAAAAAGCGTTTCGCAAGAAAGTTGAAGGCATGAAGGTTTGTAATGAGTGCTCATAGGTGCACGTGGCCAAAAAAATATTGCATACAGGCCGCAGCTTTGTGGATTTCCACTGATGCAGGTTTGGCCCTGTCAAGGGATCCCATCAATCAAAAAGGCAAGGCCTTGTGAATTGCTAGATGACTTGTTGTGTCTGCGAGCAGCCCTGCAGGAATTGGCTTGCTGTTGCAGCAGGCGCGCAGACCAGTCTTTCAAGGGCATGAGCACCTGCCAGCAGTAGAAAGGGTTTAACGGCGCAATGGTTCCACATTTGACTTGCACTTGGTCAGGTGGAACTCAAGTCTGCTCGAAACACTAATGAAGCCTTGAGGAGGCAGGTAAAGCGCCTGAAAAGCCCAGGCCGAACGTTACTCCCAGGCATGGCTATTGGTGTCGTATTAGGGGTGGTCGGAAGCGCTTGGTTCCGTCGTTTGAAGAGGAATAGACAGCCAACCATCGAACCACCAAACAGCCAGGAGGAAGTCCTACCTGCTGCACAATGATGTCCAGGCATGCAATGAAGATGCGGACTTATTACTTCTTAGTCACCGACATTGTCAACACCTTTGATCCCCACCACACATCAGCACCACCCTCCATTTGTATTTATGTTGAATTGACTGCCCTAAGTGTATGCTACTTTTGATTTGGGGTTTTATGACCCATCCTGATTTGGTTCATTCCGCGTATGCAGGTTGCTCGTGTATGCTTGTTTTTCTTGCTTTTTATCAGTTTCCCTGACTTCAGACACAACTTTCAGCCACAGTGGCCATTTTATGGCACAACTCCTGGGGCAAAATTCAACAAACAAGCGCCATCGAACGGCTCTTTGTACCTCATTTTTTTTGGGAGTTGCATTGTGTTTGCATTCGTGCGATCCTCCACAAGCTCGGTAAGAAAATATGACAACTACACCAGCAGAGGTATTCCTGTAGGCAGCGGGTGCAAGCACCAGGCAAACCCCCACCATCAAACTGGGAAAAAGAACATCAATGAAGGTCAGGAAGGTTCTGGACACTGCAATGAGGCCTTGGGACAGTGCTGAAACTTTTGGCATGGTTAGGTTAGGTTACAAGAATAAGGCCTCAGTCAAGTAGTTCGACTGTTGGCCTGCTTTTAGAAACAGTGAAAATGAAATCGAGTCTTTAACAGTAGCACTACAAAAGTTTACCTTGAAAAAACCCCTTGAAACAAGGGGAAAAAGGGCTTGTAGTGCTGAAGCTTTTGGCATGGTTAGGTTACAAAGCTGTACCTGCCAAACGAGGGCAGCTTAGCTAGGGAAGCTTTTGGCATGGTACAGATCACGCTGAAAAGAGAAGAAAAAGGAAACTACGTAGGCAGTGAAAACACTCCCTACATCAGTTAAGGAAAAGGAGACATTGGCCCAAAGAGCCGTGACTCTCCTCCACCAGGGAGAAGGAAGATCTACTCAGGGTCTACTAGACTGGCAGTCTTATGGGCTTTATGTGTATCAAGGCCGCCTTGGCGGTTGGCAGTTGAGCTCTTCAAGGTGATTTAAAGTATGAGATGTATAGATAAGGCCGCTCTATAGGCGGCCTCCCACTGGTACACCAAGAAGGATAGTGTGAAGGATAACTTTCTTGGCCTTCAAGCGCTTGCAAAGAATCTCATGCTGGTTTCTAGAGTGCTCCAATTGGTGCCCAGGCTGTGTAGTCACAGCATTTAACCTCAACGATGTGTATCTCCCTCTTGCTGACATTGAGCTCGTGAGCTCTGCATGCATCTCCACTGGGTTGTCTTGGGTTTGACACCTGCCAGTGGTGTAAATGAGGAGTGGTTGGCAATTTGAATTTTTAGGTAAGGTAGTGATCGACGAGCATCAACAAACCAACTGGGTAGTCCTATTATTAGCATGCTCAGGAATTTGAAGATTTTGTTGGGTCATGCGTTTAGTGCTGCCTGCATCCACATGGACCAAACAACCTGCCAGAGAGCCTTTGCTTATGGCTTTCATGATGAGCCTGCAGGCAACATCATGGCGTTCAGTGATCAAACCCAACATGATTCAATACAAGTTGTATGTTGACACCCTGAGATTATATGGAGAGCACTATCTGCTTGCTGACAGAGTGAACACTGAAGGCTGGTGGATTTTTTAAGCGGACAGCGTGTTTCTGATTGAGAAGGGTGCCTGTGCGTTAGTGGAAGATATTGCGTTCCATAAGGAGAGAGAGTTTGGACATGCTCCAAAAAGCATTAGAACATGTGGAAGAAGGTTTTGGTAATGAGAGGAGAATCAAACTGTGGTACTACCACAGTTGTGAGCTTGCCCAGGCGCTCAGGCACTATATGCTGCTGCTGCCACCTGTCCTTGCGCCTCATTCGCTGCACGCCGCACAAGGCGGCCATTTGCCGACCCAGAACAGGTTTGTGTTGCATGGAGAAAGAAAATGATGCTCTTGCCTAGCTAAAGGAAAGACTAGATCCAGGGATGAAAGGAGGAAAACACCAGGAAAATTTTGGGAAAACACTAGGAAAAATCTGAGCACAAGTTGTGCTGCACAACCACCACCAACTAATACAGGCACTCTGACTACGATTGATTGCTGATTTGATTCATTGTTGAGTAAAATTTTTTGTGACATGAGATGCTCACTTTATGGCATCACTGTGCCACAGTGATGCCACAGTGCAGTGCAATTCATCCCTCTCATCTACAATGCTACGTTTGCTCTTGCTAGTTGATGCTCTGGTTGTGTGTCATCACAACATTTGACTTCATTGGTGGTTGCAAATTCGGACGTTACTTCAATAGCCATTTTGCCGTGCATCATAAATATGGTATATAGTCTTGAACAAGATCAAAGTCCATTTTCTGAACGGCTTGGCAACGTCACACCAGATTAGTGCAGAACCAGATTTATTTGTGCTGCGTTGAGATCAGGAGGTTGATTGCGTCAGTTGGATGAGTCAACCTTGGTGGCGTTACAGCTCTAGCTATATTTGAGCAGTGTTAATAACTCACAGAAATACATTGTTTGCTTTCAGCGACACATAAGATGCGCCTCATGAAGAAAACACTCTAAGCCCTTACGTGGTAGCGCCTTCGGTCCAGCTAGCCCATTCAGTCCAGTTCAGTCTAGTCATGGTGCGAGTCTACTTGGTGTGCGGCAGTCTCTGCGTGACAGTAAAAGCCATTTTTGAAAAATCCTGTTGGCTACACATGCATGCGAAACTAAGCTTTGTTGAGCCATTTGAGCTCCACTTCCAATATCCATGAAAGCGATGATTCCTCTTTGTTATCCTTGCTTAAGGTTTTCATGGCAAGCCTGGAAGCCATATTATGTCTTTAACTTAGGTCACTGTATTTTTAATTGAAAGCATTTAGACAGCCAAAAAGTAAATCGATTTCAATTCCAAACCAAGTTGGCTTTCCAGATGATGATACAACAGGTTTGATGAACTCTTGCCAAGAGTCTTGGCTCTGCCATAGAGATGGGCCAATTTATGAGTACACAGTGCCTGTTTTGACCTATGACACTCCTCTTTCGTGTTGCGGTCATTCTTTAAGTGCTTCTTGTAATGGTCTAAATATAATTGCTAGCTGTAAATTTATCTGACGTCAGCACTCTTGTCCATTCATTATAGTAACCTGAATCAGCAATAGTCTCTTGACGTCCGTGATGCTTGATAATGTGAGGCTTTAGTTTATCCTTCATGCTTTTTAGTGGAGCTAGGCTGGTTCTAGTGGTAAGGTGAGCAGTCTCATTTTCTCTTCCGCGAGCCAGTATACCTGGGAGGAAGAAAACCATCAGGCACTGGTGGTGGAAATGCTTGATCATGCCCATAGTCCTGGATAGGAGCATGTGAACTCTAACTTGCCAATGATTGATTCATGGAATAGAGAGGCACAAGACGTACTGTTTGAGAGGAACCCAGACAGGCATGCAACTCACACTTATGCCATCCTATTCCTGGGTCTATCACATCAGCTCCAAGCCTCACTGCGCTCACAAGCAATTCTAAGACTGAATATTCCAGACTGGCAAGTGTGGGCTGATACTGATGGCAGTTGTCAACCTCGTAGAAGGACCATGAGTCTTCATACCTTGACGTAGCAGCCATCCATGCTGACTCTTGTGGATTTGATAGGCAATACCGTGAACAGAGGAAAGCCGACTGGCATACTTCTGCACTTAAGGGCACTCATAAAGCCACAGACAGTGCTTGCTCCCTATCAGATCAGATACCCAACATGAATTATGAGTTACAAGGAAGGGAGTAAGCACCAGCCTATGGTTCTAAGGCTGGTTGGGTCGTGGCTGGTCATCTCCAGCCAAAAACTCCATAGGTGTTGTCTGAAATGATAAGCCAAATTCAGTCGTGCCCAGTTGGAAAGGTAATGAAAGACAGTTTGATTAGGCTAGGCATGCAAAAGGTGAGTGGTCTCCACGGAGAAAGCGCTGAGGCGAGTTGAGGGTAGAGCCTTCAGGGTGCGCACAACAAGCCTTGGCAATGAGATAGACATGTACCTCATTCTGCACAGGAGCACTAAAGCATTGGTTATAATGTCCAATTCCACCTCTCCGAACATAGGATCAAATTCAACTGATTCCACAACGCATACACGTGTGCATGCAAACAGAACCTGTGCACGTCCTCAGATCGAGTTCACACCGTTTGAACTACTGATGAATGGGTGAGTCTGTCAGCTTAATGGATTGTTGCTGGGTTTCATTATCACTTCCAGCACTGGCTCAAACCTGAACCGTGATAGGCTGCGAGATTGAGATTGTTGGCCTGATCTGTGATCAATTCAGAATTTCAAAGGGACTTTCTTGGCTGCATCAGAGGAGGCTCTATTGGCAAGACAAAGGAGGTGACATAGCTTACATGCCAAACAAGGGCAGCATGGCTGAAGCCTTCCAGGCCAGGTTGCAGATGCAGCGCTGCATCTAGATCTAAATGCCAGATCTAAACTGTGGGCCTGTAGCACATTTATGTACATTTTTGTTGTTTATGAATTTATGCAGATGTTTGTAGTTTTACATGTGTGGATAGGGATAGAGCACACATGGTCAAATTGATTATGGCAAGCTTAGTGTTAGCCTGGATCGCACATGCACATGATCCTCAACATGCATCCGTCCATTTGTCCAAGTTCATATTTAACATTGTTCAAGTTGGTAGGACTTCTTGATATCAAGAAATACTCTCTTTGAGAGAAGAAGGGAAGTGCCTGTTCGTTACAGTTTAGGAAAGTGTTCTTGAAATTGTGAGAATTACATTCCTACATAATCAGAGGGGATAAGAACTGAATCGCTTGCCCTACTTCAGAAACAAACTCCAGTGTCCTTGTTCCACACTTTTATTTAGTCGGATATATAATTTGTGTTTCTGTATCATCTGGTGTGACAGATAGCCCACTCCATCTAGTATCCAACAGCATTAACCATGGACCTGGCTAGCGGCATGCGAGCACACAGCACAGGACTGCTTCAGCGTGTAGAAATGAGACAGTCGCGAGCGTCGCCTCACGTTTGCCATGCTTTCGGGAGAGGAGGTAGGTTTGGTCAAACCTGTGCTGCCCCCAGCCCAGACAGGGGCCACCTGCTATCTCAAGCACCTTTCACGCTGTTATGAAGTTATACATTGTAGCTTGGCAACGGACGGAGTGCATGTATGTCTGCGGTTGCTCCGGTCAAAGGTGCTTTTCATTGCAAGAGCATGTCAATTGTGCTTCCCCTTCTCGACGTACATGCAATTTCAGCATCTTGAGGCCGACTGCACGTAAATGCATACACGCAGCATTCTTGCACGAGTCACTTTCCACAGTGCGCAGTGAATGTGTGTGATTGTGCGCGCGCGAGTGCGAGCGCATGTGCGCGTGCGCGCACACAAACACACACACACACACACACACACATGAACACACACAGGTACACACACATGGACGCACTCGCACCCGCACACTCGCACATGCACGCGCACACGCATGCACACACAGGCTCTCAGAGTGCACCTTTAAATGGATTCAAGCTCAGTCCCCCTTCTGCTGGGCAGCAACCCATCAGGACTGTTGAGGCAACCCCTCCCTCCACCAGCCCACCCGTCCCTATTATAGCAGCTGGAGGGTTAGGGCTGGTTGCAGCAGCAGCGTTCCTGGTAAAGAGGTTCAGGGGACAGTACGCAGAGTGAGTAAGCAGCTTCACTGCCTCAGGTTCACGCTGATGTGCCACGACTTGCACCTTGGTCTGTGAAGTGGCAAACTAGCAGCTGCCTCTTCTAACACTCGCAAAGGTGGTTTGCAGAGAACATGTCCATGTTACCGTGGGGCCCTGAACATGATACCAAATTTCTAACTCTTGCTGTGCAGGTCCATGTACGGAATTGAGAGCTACAGCTATGGAGACTCAAGCAGAGGCACTAAAGACATGTTTGGCACATGTGAGAGCCCTGGTTGCACAAAGAGAGTAGCCTATCCTTTTGGAGGAGTGTGCTAACGTGCTAGGGCTCACCCTAGCAGATGGGCGTGCCGACTGTGCTCACCATTTCCTTGCTTGTGTTTCGCAGTGATAAAGAAAAACATGAACACAACAACTTTGCCTGAACTGTCTGAAGAAATGATTGCCGCAGCTCGGGCTCGGCGGCAAAAAGAGAGGTTGGTGTGCAGGGGTCTGTGCGCATGCTTCGTGGTCCTATGCCTGTGGGCTACGCCCTCGCTGCGTAGCCTGCACCCTGCTGTTGCTCACAAGACAAGCCAGTGCTTGTTTTATGCCAAACCACTTGCTGCATGTTGTTGAGGTCCGGCAGAGGCCCTGGCCTGTTCAATTGCAAGTGGCGGGCCTGCAGCCTCTTAATTCCCTTCACTGGGCAGTGCCTGCCCGGCTTTATTCCATGCTGCCAGCTTGGATGCCTTGACAGCTGTGCCTTCCTGATTCCTCACTGCTTCATTGCATCATAGCACGGGGTGTTCTATGTCTATGTGCTGGCCTATTCTGACCGTGGCAGGCTGCATCATGTCTGTGCAGGGCCAACCACAGGCTGTCGCTGGAAGATGTGGAGCTCCCGGACAACCACCCATGGGCAGTCAAGGCCCAGGTGAGCGCACGCGGTGCCCATCAGCAGTGTGTTGCAGGCTGGCACTGCCCAGGTGAGCATAAGCGTTGCCCATCCCTGGCGGCCCAGGTGAGCACATGCGGCGCCCATCAGCAGTGTGTTGCATGCTGGCACTGCCTCCGTTGCCTGCCCGCTCACGATCTCTGGGCTTGCTGCCACCATGGGCATGCTCAGAGCACAGCGTGATGAGGAGCCTGGGCATGGCCTCTGTGCGTGCTAACCTCACTTCCTCGTGGTCCTCCCACCCACACGCAATCTCATGCCATCAACCACTTTGGCACCATGCCTGACTAAACAGGTTTCGCCAGAAGAGGAGGAGGCTGTCCGGGCTCGCCTGCGCATCAGGCCACGCGTGAGGCCGGCCATGCCCATGGAAGAGCAAGCCAGGAGCAGCAGGAGGATAATTCGCTCAAGGCCTGCCTCTGCTCCAGTATCTGATGCCTCAGGCTTCTGAATGTACAGTACACTTTAATCATGGGCAGGGGTGGCCTGCAGCTAGCTGCTCTCAGGGTTCAGGTCAAGGCACTCATGTTGTCCTGAGGGTCTGAGGGCGCCTGCTTGCATGCTGTTTGCACAACTATTTTGCAGCTTTGTTAGCATTCTTCCTTGCACATCCTTGTCTGTCCTATGGCTTCCTAGCTGGCCTGCTGTAGAGAACACTCGTCCTAGGGACTTGGCTAGCTGTCTGGCTGAGACTCTCCTAACATAGGCTTAAGGCATACAAGCCTATTTGCGTTAAAATCAATGTTAATATTATTCATCTGTAATCCTCAATGTATTCAAGCTTTTTGCAAGTCTGCTATCTCGAAAGAGAGAGATGATATCACAGGGATGACACTTTTTGCGAGCATTTAGGGAGAGGATTACATCTGTTGCAAGCACCAACCGAACTCCCACCATCAAACAATGGGGATTTGCGCATTGGTGAGGGTCGGGCAAATTCTAGTACCCTATGCCAAACCCCTACCAGAGACAGGGAAATTAGAAGTACGCCTGGATACCCCACCCACAAGAGCAGGGGCAAAAAACCATACCACCCACAAGCAGGTCCCAATCACACAGCCCAGGCCCATCTCCCTCTCCACCAGACCAAGAGGAGGAGTGAGCACAGAAGAGTTCAATAGAGGTAAACGCCAGCAGAGCCATGCTCAGCAACTTAAAACGCACCTTTAAGTCTTAAGAGGCTCCTCTCCTAAAGGTTGGGAGAGGAACCTCCAGGACCCCCCACGCCACGCGCATTCATGTATGTACATCATTTTACAATTGGCCCCCGGAAGTGATGAGAATGAGCCTGTTCCTGGATGTCCAGCCCTCCATCTTTCTCCCTCAGCCTCTTCTTCCAATGATAACTTTTTTTCTTGTTCAATCGTTTGAAATCGATTGCACACACCGCACGGCCTGTAAGCGGCGCGTCGCATTTTGTGCAGAATGTCGGTGTTGAAAGTTCAGATGCAAGCAAATCTTGAAACCACCATGACATCGCAGAGGATCAACGAAGTCAAGCACTTATCATTTTTTGTTGCTTCTCCATCATGTTCATAATTATGATGTTTGTCGGTGAAGAATTTGAGTTGCTCATTCTGTCCAAGAGGAATGCAGTGTTCTTGTTTTAGATCACGTTTATTCAAGTTGGAATCTTCAAGTACATTTGATCATGGAATGAATGAAAGATGAATCAAGGGGGCTCCTGGTTCATACCTAACGGCACCAACCATGATTCAGCGCGTGCACCTCACTGTGACAGCTTGTGTAGCTCTTGTATCGCTGTTCCACCCGCTCGCATGCACGTCCTGCAACGTATCCGCTCATACAAAGGCGCAGCAGCAGTGCCTGGTGTCTGATGGGCCGCAACCCCAGCCCCAGCAGCCTCAGCAGCAAAAGCAGCAGCATGCGCATTGGATCGTGCGGTTCAAGGCGTATGACAGTCAGGAGCAGCTGCATGCATACCTGCACCAGGGACTTGCACAGGCAGGGCTGGAAGAGGGCGCGTGGAGCTGGGTGCCACGACGCAACCTAGCGTCCGCGATCCCATCCGACTTTGGCTTGCTGGCCATCAGCAGTGCCCTGCAGCCTGCGGTGGCGGCCTCGCTGCTGCAGCTACCCCTGGTCAGGGACCTGCACCTGGACCGCCGCTTAGAGGGCAGCTTGAAATGGGTGCCAGAAGGGCCTCTGGCAGATGCCATGGTCATGGGCGGCGCGGGGAGTGGCACGGGGCAGCGGGGCGCTGGTGCCGCCCCCACTTCCACCCCAGCATGGGCTCCAGCACGGGGGGGCACTGAGGATGTGGGCTTAGGGGGTGCAGGCGCTGCAGAGGGGGGGCCTGTGCAGAAGCGGGGGATGGAGGATGCTGACGAGGACGGGGAGCCAGAGGCCGCGGAGGATTTTGATGTGACGGTGTTCAAGAGGCCCGGCCGCTTCTCTACGCCCTTCCTGATGGAGCCTGAGGCAGGGGGCGCAGGCGAGGGGGTGGCAGCAGGGGCTGCGCTGCACAGGGGGAGGGACGGCCGTGGCGGCAGCAGCAGCAGCAGGGGCGCAGAGGAGGGAGTTGGTGACGGCGAGGAGGCGCAGGCGGAGGCAGAGGAGGAGGAAGAGGGGGGGTTGAAAGGAGGGCGCCGCAGACTGCTGGGTCGCACCAGTGTTACCACCTTGTTGCAGGCCGACCGGATCTGGGAGCTGGGCTACTCTGGCCGTGGCATCAAGGTGCGCTGGGGTGTGTGTGTGTATGCTAGGTGTGTGGGGACGGGGGTAGGTGTGCGAGTGCGCGCGGGGGCAGGGGTGTTTTGCTTGGTTCATGGGGGCAGGGGTGTTTGTTTGAATGTATGCAGGGGCAAGGGTGTGTTGCTTGGTGCGTGGGGG
>LFIK01002087.1_pt1 | contig 16064 bp, 23 predicted proteins | sample 643401 | NCBI WGS metagenome assembly LFIK01 (sample SAMN03777447, study PRJNA286221) | soda lake metagenome | biome: soda lake; feature: Kulunda steppe; material: water; isolation source: sample T5-Br brine of Lake Tanatar-5 | place: Russia: Kulunda steppe | collected 2010-07
AAGTGTGGCGATGCTGGATGAGGTCAGACAATGCCAGAGAGAGATGAAGCACGGCGACGCTGGACGGATGAAGTGTGGCGATGCTGGATGAGGTCAGACAATGCCGGAGAGAGATGAAGCACGGCGACGCTGGACGGATGAAGTGTGGCGATGCTGGATGAGGTCAGACAATGCCAGAGAGAGATGAAGCACGGCGACGCTGGACGGATGAAGTGTGGCGATGCTGGATGAGGTCAGACAATGCCAGAGAGAGATGAGGCACGGCAACGCTGGGCCATGGGCCTCACCAACGTCACTGTAGTGGTCGTGGATGATCTGCAGTGGCACGTGGACGCGCCCGTCATACAGCCGAGGGCCTGCCACGGGTGCGGGGGCCGCGGCTGGTAGGGGTGCGGTGGCTGCCATGGGCCCCCCTGCGCCCAAGTGCACACACAGTGTGCGGGTGTGTGCATGTGTGCATGTGTGCGTGTGCATGCAAAGAAAGGAAGGGGGGCTGCGTGTTTGGGGGATGTTCCTGATCCATGCATCTACCTGGTTGCCCTGTTGCTCCACAACACACAAGCTCACACGCATCTCTTGAGCTGGCACACATGCCACGTCGCATGCAACTAGCTTTCATGGTGCGCACACATTGCACGGCACACGTAGTTAGCTTTCATGGTGCGCACACATCCCGGAGCGCATGCAGTTAGCATTGCTGGTGCGCACACATCCCACGTTGCATGCAGTCAGCTTTGCTGGTGCGCACACTCACACGGCACGCGCGGTTGCTTTTATGGTACACACATATTTCAATGTACTCCTGGGTGCGTGCTAATCCTTTTCTATCCACACACACAATCCCCAAGCGCGTGCAGTTACTATCGTGGACGATTTGTGGTGCGCAAACATCCTGAAGCTTATGATCCTGGAGTGCATGCAACTCCTTTGCTGATGCCCCCCCCTTCCCACCCCCCACCGTGCTTGCAAGGCAGTATGTTCTCCTGGTGCGCAAGTGTTTTTGGGACAGCCCTTTAGAGTATGCACAATGCAGGGGACCTAGGACAGAAGAAGGATCCAAAGGCCTGGCTGACACCATCCACCAGTCTGTGCTCACGCATGACAGGCAGCTTCTGACAGCCTTGCCAAGTTGCAGGCCTGTGGAAGGCCCCACGCAGCAATGTGACACACAGCTGTGTCCATAGCCTTACAAACCCTAGTTGGCGCCTGCCCCAGCCTCTACCACAAGGAGGAAGAGTACAGACATCTCCTGCCCCTTCGTCAATCGCATGCCTGCGACCACGCCCACATTCCCAACCTTTTTCAATATGGACAGAACCACTCTCTTGTGCATGAGCAGGAGGACGCGCTCAAGTTCGCGCTTTTTACCCTTTGAAGCCTTGGACTCACCCTCGCTGGCCTCAGAGAGGCAATTGGTCGTGCCAAAGCAACACATAATCTGGTGCGATGGAGCCTAGCACATGAGCGCAGGTCCATAGCACACCTGAAGAATAAGCCTGGGAGAGGGACGTAGTTGCGTCGAAGTTGGGCAGCCCCAGCATCCCCGGCACATCCAGGCCTGGAGCAAGGCTGCTGCTGCCGTGGCTGCTGCCCATGCCATGGGGCGGCAGCCCCAGGTTCATTATGGCGCCAGGCGTGCTCGTACCACTGAGACTGCTGTTGAGGGTGCTGAGGGTGCTGAGGGTGCTGAGGGCGCTGAGGCTACTCAAGGCATCCAGGGAGCCTAGGTTCAGGCCGGGGTGCTGCTGCTGCATTCCCAGGCTGTCGCTGCCGGTGGCAAGAGGCAAGGTAGGGGCGCATCCTGCCTGGAGCGGGGGAAAGCTGCTTGGGTCTGACTTGAGGAGAGGTGGTTGATGCTGTGCACCAAGCGGCGCGGCCACCGGGTTGGGTGCGCAGGAAGGCGTGGGTATGGGATCAGTGGGCTGGAGCGCAATGGAGGCAGGCGGCTGCTGCTGCTGCTGCTGGTGCCGTGGCGGCTGAGGCTGCTGCTGGTCCTGCATTGATCTCTCCATACGAGGCGCTGGCAGTAGCGCCGCGGCAGCTGCGGCTGCCGCGTCCGCCCCCGCAGCACTGCAGCAGGGGCAGCAAAAGCAGAGCTTCAAGCGCAAGATGCTTACACATATTGCGCCTTCTCTTTGTTGCTGCTGCGCTTGCGCGCCAGAGCATACGCACCTGCCCGCATGTTGATGCCTGGGAGATGCAGCCTACGCACATTTTGGCATCCAGCTTGGGGCAGTACTACCCCAGGATCAGCCTGGGGCATCCAGCCTGGGACAGTGCAGTCTACACACATTTTGGCATCCATCCTTGGATAGTGCAGTCTACACACACTTTGGCATCCAGCCTGGGACGATGCGGCCTACACACAATTTGGCATCCAGCCTGAGACAGTACAGTCTACAAACATTTTGGCATCCAGCCTGGGACGGTGCGGCCTACACACAATTTGGCATCCAGACCAGGACAGTACAGTCTACACACATTTTGGCATCCAGCCTGGGACGGTGCGGCCTACACACAATTTGGCATCCAGCCTGGGACAGTACAGTATACACACATTTTGGCATCCAGCCTGGGACGGTGCGGCCTACACACAATTTGGCATCCAGACCAGGACAGTACAGTATACACACATTTTGGCATCCAGCCTGGGACAGTGCAGTCTACACACAACTTGGCATCCAGCCTGGGACAGTACAGTCCGTCGCCTGGGGGCAAGCAGCTTTTTTACGGCCTCAGTAGTCCCCGGGCGAAGCGACTCAAGAGCAAGCTAGTACAGCAAGGCTGCCTCAAATGACATGGAGGGTTGGCACGTGCAAAGCTGTCAAGCATGCAGCAGGCTGGCGGGCCGCGCAGAGCATTGCTCCTCCCCACACCACTGCTGCCACCATGTAGGGCACTGCATGTCCATTGCCTCAGCTCCATGGGGCTATCTATGGCCATGGCATGCGGGTGCATGGTGATCCTGCCCGGGTGCATGGCGTGGGTGCATGGTGATCTTGCCTGGGTGCATGGCGTGGGTGCATGGTGATCCTGCCTGGGTGCATGGCGTGGGTGCATGGTGATCCTGCCTGGGTGCATGGCGTGGGTGCATGGTGATCCTGCCCGGGTGCACGGATCCTGCCCGGGTGCATGGTATGGTCGCATGGTGATCCTGCCCGGGTGCATATGGTGGTCCTGAGCCCACATCCCTCACCAAGTGGGCTCGGGGCTGGCCTGCCCCTCCACAGCCGTGGGCTGCAGGGGCAGCTGCGGCAGCGGACGTGCATCCCAGGTGCCTTGCGCGCTGACATGGATGCGGAGGCGGTGGCAGGGGGACAGCAGCTCCAGGCAGGTCAGCCTGGTACCCTGTGCGTGTGCGCAAGCGCGTGTGCACGTACTTTAGCTTGTGTGTGTGTGTGTGTGTGTGCGCGCGCGTGCGTTTGTGCCTGCATAGGCCCGGGGAGGCGCATTCTCTGTTGCATCCTGCACGCCTGCAGCACTCGGTGGCAGCCCCAATGCGGGCTGTGGCCAGGCATGCGAGAGGAAGACGGTCACGCGGCCCTGAGGCATGGCAGGCGCCGCTACACAGAGACATGCAGCAGCTTGGCCACCGGGTCTGATCTGCCTCCGCCAAAAGGTGCACTGCTGGTGACTGTGGTGGGCGGGAAGGGGTCACTGGCAGTGCCGCGCCAGGGATGCAGCGCAAAGGGGGTGCTGTTAACCAGCGCACACCCTCTAGTCGCCTCCAGCTCAAGCGTGGGCTGGGCAGCCCTCAGGCACAGCCCTCAAGGGATGAGGGACCGTCAGGCACAGCCCTCAGCGTGTATGGGGATCCCTCAGGCACGGCCCCTAGGGAGGGAAGACTCAAGCCTTGCCATTCCCACACATCCTTTTGCTGTGCCTAAGCAGCCCTCAGCTGTGCTCAGGCAAACGTCTTGCCGTGCACAACCGCCCATCCTTTATGGCACAGCGTCCTTTTGCTATGCCCAAGGAGCCCTTTGCAACGCTCAAGTATCCTTCTGCCGTGCTCAAGCAACTCATTGCCTTGACATGCACGAGCCCCCTCGGCCCTGAGTGTCACCGCAGCACGTCTGCCTGTGCGCCTGCTGCCGGGGCGCACCTTGTATTTATTCAGGAGGCGCTGGTGCCCTGAAATGAAGTGGTTGCCCAAGCCATTGGCCCGGGTGTTGTTGATGGCACGTTTGATCACCACCTGCAGGTACAATCATCCACAAGGGCTTTCCTCGGGATGCATTTGTATCAATCACCCAGGCCCACAGCAGTACCACCCTTGTCTTGGGCCATGTGAAGGCAGGGCAGAGCACGCACAACGCACACAGCTGGCCCTGAGGGCGGGCAAAGCAGCTTCATGGGCCTTGCAAGCTCTGGTGCTTATCCTGTGTAGGTCTCCCTGCCGTGACTCCCCGCGGAAAGGACACGCCCTTGACCTTCAAGAGCCTACCAGCGCCTCCCTCAGGACCCTTGCACACAAGGCGGACGGGCTTGATCCAAAGGGTCTATCAATACCTCGTGGTCATGGGCGATGCGCTCCCCGTTGACAAATACATCTGCTCGGACTTGCAAGGGAAACACAGCATCGTGGAGGTTCTGCAAGCAAAAGGAGCTCAATCCACTTTTGGCTTTGCCAAGGGTGCGCAACGACTGAGGAAGGAAAGGAACGCAGGCCATCAGGTTTCAGGCCAGCCTAGATGGCTCACAGGCTCATTTGAAGGATGGAGCATGCGGAACCTGGGAAGGTCACTGTGGTGCCTCTGAATGGACTCCCCCAGCAGCGGGCCCTCACTGGTGCAAACAGGGCGCTGTGCTCACAAAGCCGAGGGCGCTGTGCTCACGTTTGTCACAATGGCTAAGGGCATGTAGATCCTGCCATCTGCCAGCCGAGCTCCGCCGCAGCCGTACAGCACCTGCAAATTATGGGGAGGCGCGCCTTGGGGTGGCTGACAGCATGCATTTTGATTGTGTTTGACAGTGTTCTGGTGCACAGTAATACCTCAGGCAGCTCACCTTTAAATAGTGTTCCGGCGCACAATAAAATCTCAGGCAGCTCACCTTTTGACAGTGTTCCGGCGCACAGAAATATCTCAGGCAGCTCACCTTGACACACTCTCCCTTTGGCGCTTCATCCCCGTCACAGCCTTGAGCAGGAGCTCGAGTGTCCTGGGGTGCACCAAGCAGGCGCCCATGATGCGCTGCACCGGTCTTGGCCCCTGCACCTTCGACCCCCTGACCTGGGTCATGGACGCCATCAGGAGCTGCGGCTGCTGCTGCACCATCCTGTGGCCCACCACTTGTGGTCACCACCTGCATACGTTTGCGAGCATGCGCATGCACGACAGGCACCACAATCATCATAATCACTTGTGGTCACCACCTGCATACGTTTGCGTGCATGCGCATGCGCGACGAGCACCACAATCACCATAATCACTCATCACCCGTCGTGGTGGTGGTGGTGGTGGTGCTGCTGCTGCTGGGCCCTTGCACAGGTACGCATGGGGGTCGTGTGTATGTGTGTCAAAAGCAAAGCTGAGCCTGCGCAAACCAGGCAGCAGGCATTGCGGGGGGTGCCTCTGGCACTGTTGGCAGGCCGCCTCATGCCCCACTGCAAGGGTCACACTGAGGTCACACTCCTCCACATGCACAGAGGAAGATGGGGCACGCTGCTCGGCCTGCTTGTTGTTGTAACCCCGTCTCATGTGGCACAAGGGGAAGAGCAGCAAAGGTCCTGCAGCACAGCCTCTGCTTGCGCACTGGTCAGCGAAAGAGAGGGGGCTGCCTGGGGCGCTGCTGCCCGCCCTGCATGCCCCATGATGGCGCATAAGGTGAGAGCACACTGCACATCACTCAGAAGCATGTTTGTGCTCACCACGTGGTGTCTGCAGCGGCCGTGCTTTATGGCGGGTGCGCATGATGGGCCTCCAGGCTGCGCAGCTACCACCTGTGCGGCCACCTGAGCAGCCGCAGCATGCCTGCGCGCAGCACGTGTGCGTAGAGGTGGTCGGGCAGCTGCCACGTATCGGCGTGTGGCATGCAAGCATACTTGCCCTGGGTGGGCTGATTCGCTGCGAATGTGAGTGAGCAAGTCTGCATGCTCACTCCCTCACACGTGTTCACATGCAAGCAGACTGTACGCATGAGCCTGTGCTTGGCTGATGCCCAAATGGAGGTTCAAGGGAAAAGATGCAAAGTGACATCTTTGCACTTGCCACTGCAAGATATGGCAAGTGTCACAGGCCTATGTTCTCACTTCTCACGTGATTCAACTGTCAGGGACATGGAAGATAAAACTTACCATGGAAATGGGCGCACCTGCATTCAATTGTTTCGCACACTTGGTAAGGGAGCCTTATGGCACTGCATCACACACAAGTGCATGCATGCATGCATTCACGTATGGCACTGCATCACACACAGGTGCATGCATGCATGCATTCACGTATGGCACTGCATTACACAAGTGCATGCATGCATGCACACCCCTTTCGCACACCTTGGGTCTGACGCCTCGGTCAGAGGCACTCCCATGAATTCCAGGAGGCTCTCATAACTCCAAGGTGGTGGGCCCAGTGCCTCGATTCCCTTGGACACAAACGCTGGGACAACGAGGCCGCTTGCCTGCCCATGGCTGCACCTAGCTGGTGAGGGTGTATCATCATCAGATTCTGTTGCTTCTGTGCTGCAACTCTCTACGGTTTCCTGGTGCTGCTGCCCTCCCCTCCTGTGCCCTTTCCTCCCCTCGGCTTCAGGGCGGCCCCGTATAATCAACCCCCACTCCGCTGCGGCTGCCAACAGATCTACACAGATGTACAGAAATGAATCAATCTAACCTCATGGTGATCCTGCAAGGCAATGCATAGCCTGGCCTGGCCATGGCTCATGCATTAAGCCACCAGGACGTTGCCTGCGCACACGCCTCCTCCAATAATGCCAGACTCTCCAGCTGTAAGCCAGACATAACATAGCTGTCAGCCCAAAGAGACTCTGCTACATCTCTTGCACACCTCAATACAAGTTATGCACATGTGCGTTTGTTATGCACGCGTGAATGTTTGTGCGTGCGCGCGTGTATGTGTGTGTGTTGAGTGTGCGTGTGTATGTACGTTAATCCGTGGGCTTGCATGCTTTTGTGCTCACTGGCGTGCTTGCGGACATGTGTGTCTGTAAGCAGCAAGCCAAGCATGCACAGCCCTACCTAGGCCCCGACTGCTTAAGGTCCGTGATGCTCCTGCTACCTCCTCTTGCTGTTGGTCCTCACGAGTGCTGCCTCTATCTAGGCTTGTTGGCGAAAGTGGTTTTGTCAGGCGCACCTGTAATAAGATATCATGCCTGACTAGATTTGAGCAAAAAGACTGCAGTCAGAGTTCCTCAGAGCACGAAGCACATCCTTTACGTGCACCTCAGGACAAGGTGGCCGCTGTGCAGCGTTGTCAAACATCTTTGGATGACAACATGCCAATGCTGTCACACATTCCTGGATGACAACATGCCAAGTCTAGGTTCCATCAGCAAAGCAGCCACAGAAAAGGCATCACTATATCGTCTCCGGGTTTCGGAGCATGGAGCAGCAAATGCGCAGGGAGCAGGCATCAAGATTGGATGTATCTGCATACTTCACCTCACTCCTTTGAAGTTCAATATCTTGCATGCAATACATGCTTATGGCATGGACATCATGCCAGGGCACCCTAAAGCATATCACAGTCACCTTTTTCTGCGGGGTACTCGCGTCACATTCTGCAAGATGCCTTTTGAAGCTTCGATGAGCAAGGTGCAAGGGGGCGTCGAGACCAGGTAGGCGCATTATGACATGAAAGCCGTCAATATATTCAAAATTTCAAATAATTAACATGTACTATTGATTTAATCAATGTCTGGCGTATTCCATGTTTCCATACACACTAATGATCCTAAGTATTACTGTTGCCATTAGATCTGAGATCGTCAGCAAGTAAGGGCTGGCCTGAGGGCGCATGCAAGGCGGACAGCAGTTCGGAGCGGCTGCGAAGAGAGAGGCGGCTGTCGGGTGCAGTTGCCAATGCCCGCAGCCTCCGGAGAGCACCTTCCATAATGGCACTGCAGAGAGGTGCAGGCGCGAGACACAAGTATCAGGTCCATCCATGTCTGTACGAATGCATGATAAGATGATAAGACATCTGAACCGATCAACTCTTGCAAGTGTTGGTGCACCGCAAATGTTGGTGCACCTGCACCAAGTGAGATGAAAACAGAGCAAATCCAAGGAAAGTTTGAATGCACAGCCCATCCAATTATTTCAACAGGTGACGCAAGAGGATCTGCATCGAAACAGCTGCATCAGAACAGGGTGGATTGTGAGGTCATGACAAGTTGCTTCTACTTCGAGCTTAAGCAAGCAAGCCTACGCCAAAAACGACCATAACACTCTGCGCCACACCTGCGGCCACCCCCAGCAGCGATGATTGCTGCTAATATATGAGCAAGCTCCTCATCTGTCATGCTCTCCACCCGATCCTCCACAATGCGCTGTAGCTCGTCGAGAAGTGGTGGGCGCAGCACACCAGCCAAGGATCGTACAAGCGTCACAAGCTCAGGATTGCTTGCTGCCTTTATGAGGGGAGCTCCATGGTGCCAGCTCTCAAGCCTTCCACCAAGCTCTCTGCGATCAACTGCTGGTCTCATGAGCTCTTGAGCAAGGCGCACGAGCAGTGGCCGATAGGCGCGTTGATCCCACTGGGAATATGCATGTGATACCATGCAGATTTCCTGTATTGAGAACCTGCAAGGAAGGCAGCAGGCAAGTGATTCAAGGCTGATGATCCTATGCAAAACATGACGCAGTCCAGGTTGATCAAATTCACATGGCAAGCATACAGAACTTTAGGTAATGACATGGTCCTCCCCATGAACAGCCCCCCTCACCCCAACCATCTCTCTAAGCTTTCCAGCGCCGCTTCTCATATTCTGAGCAGCCAGGGGTGTCGAGGGCACCCCAAGGGCCGTCCCTGAGGGGCAGGTCCAAGCCCGCTGCCGCTGGCTCGCCCAGTGAAATTTCAGGGTTGCCGGATTGGGCTGTGTTTGTGCGGACGAAACTAGGAAACCTAAGTTATCTTTAAACCATTTGGGATAAAATATCCACTTTGTAGGGCCATAAGGCACAGCTGTCCTCAGAAGGTGACTCGAGTCAAATTGCCTGAGGACAGATCCTTGTGGTCCGTCACATTCGCTGACCCAAATAGAACGAGTGTGGCTACTGGAAAAATACGGCTTTACAGGAAAATGATTTAACAGCCTGCTGAAAGGGCGGATACTGATCCTGCTGTAGACTCAGTGAGCACTCATTCCGCTGATGCCTTGCCCCTACTCAACTGCAAGACCAACTGAGCACAGACACACGTTGGGGCAGTTTACAAGCTTATACCAAAAGGAGAATCAGGCCAACCAGTAGCCTGTGCAGATTTTGGCGAGGATCTTCCCATCTCTCTTTGCAGGCTCTCTGGGACCCCTTGCTTGCCTTGCCCCATGGGAACACCTGGTGTCGAGGCATGAGTGCGTAATTTTTGAGGACAGAGAGTGCCCAGTTAGGAGGTGTGAGTGCAAGATGGTGCTCTGTTTACCATCTCCCCCATGTCTACATCCAGCACCGTGGCCCACACACAACCCCCCTCCACCTGCTTGGGATTGCCAGATGCAGCAAAAAAACAGCTTTCTGGTGCACTTTTTAGGACAAAGAACAGTGCAGGGGTTGCAGAGGTAAGATAAAAGGGGAGGCACTAAGTAAGACAATTTGGCTGGTCGAGGGGTGGGCTGTTAGTGGGGACAACCAGATACCAATGATTTCAGAGTAGCGTATGAACGCTATCAGGGCAATGTGCAAGGCTACTGAGGAAACAAAGGTCTTGAAGGAGGATATTCAATACCAATTGGAACATGCTTATCCTACTTCATTTACCAAAATTTTGATTGGGCCGCATCTTTCAAGGTCTTAAAGTCATTGAAGGAGGATATTCAATGGGTAATTTGGAACGGGCAGGGGGCAGGAATGAGGAAAGGTTTGCGCCTCAGTTGATCCAGCATAGCAACAGTCCTTCAGCATAGCAGCTCCACTACCCATTTGTCCAAAATGTGCAGATTGGAAGGAGCATTTGCCAGGACTAATAGTGAAAGCTTGCAATAGGCATACCTTTCGGGGGGGATCCAGCTTGCTCATAAAAGCAACCTTTGTCTGCATGCAAACAACCTATTTAATTGCGCATCGGCTCAAGCCGGCGTTACAAAGACCCCTTTTAAGTCTTTTCATCTGTTAACAAGTATCCTCTGCCTATTATACACACCTGTACTGGGTCCGCAGCATGTGTTCTGCAAGTACATCCTGCAGCTGTTGATCCTCGTACCCAGACACAGCACAGGCCCAACAGAGCTTGGCGATATGAGCAGGCGTTGCATTGCCAAGCACCTCCACAAATTGTGAACTGCAAGTGACAGTGCAGTCAGAAAAGGTAGAGCTCACAATGATCACCCTGCCTGACTTTGATGGTTGGCGCGGTGAACGTTTCAGCGTAAGACCTCCAAGATATTTCATGCCATGGCTTCAAGCCCAGTATGGCTAAGCTTATGTAGCCACATTTTTACATGTTGCCACATCATCCTCATGGCAGATTCATTTTTCAGGATCAGGTTTACAAGGTATGATAACCACACAGGTTGTGTGACGCAGCAATCCTTCTGCCAATTGTCAGGTGAAATTAACGTCATATAGAAACAAGTATCATGGCATGCCATACAACTATCATCTATTCATTATATCATCATGACACAATATCCAAATTTAGAGCTGGGTGTACAAACCAACATCAGGCAGGAATTGTGAGGAATAGGACAGTAATTGAACCTACCTTATGGATGACATTATATGTGTAGAAGCAAAGCCAGCTCGTGCAAAAGCAAGCGCCAAGTTAGCCAGTGGCTGGGGTGTTAGCGGGAGGGTTGTGCTCATGCTTGGAATGGTTATGTCAGAAGCTGATCTCCATACTTGCACTTGAGTAGGAGAATCTCCTTCTGGTATCGGAGCCACTTCGTTGGTGCTGCTACTGCTGCTGATGATCAAGCTGCTGCTGGAGGGAGTAGTGCTTGACATGCCACTGGCATTGGCAGGCAGCAATGCCAATTCAAAGGCGGAAAACAGCTGGGGGTCGTGGTAGCCTGCCTGCAGGCCCACGCATCACATAGGTTCACACGGTACAGATGGTCAAAGAGCAACGGTATTCAATAGAAAGAAAAGGCAATACATGGATTATGGGCTTCAATCTTATCAGCCATGCTTCACATGTGCGTGCTCACATACGCACACATGCACAGACAGATTCACACACACAGGAGTGTGCAAGCACGTGCACATACACGCACACAAAAAAACTTTCTCACACTTGCACACAGAAGAATTCTTAAATCCACTTCAAGGCATGCTCCAGAAACGAACCCACCACCCAGCACATGGCCATTACAAGCCCAAGATGCATGTACTTACTTCCACGCACCGCGTCCACCTTTGCGAGTACACACACCTTGTCTACCAGCATATGCTACGTAAGCGACCCATACCTTGGGCAGCTCACCTGAGCAAAGCCCCAAGCCATGCGTGCAATATCGATGGGGCCTGCAGCCCTTGCTTGGAGTCTGGCATTGGCCACCCTGTGAAGCTCACTCCACAGACGCATCACATCTAGGGGAAAAGGGGGGGCAAGTTGGTGTCATGTGAACGAGGTCTCCAGCTCGTAGGCAAGGTGTGCATCAAGGGGTGTTCAGTATTCCTCTCAGAAGCACAGGCGAGAAAAAAGCAGGGTGCAGTGGTGTAAGGGCAACTTCAAGCACCAGCGAGGCCTTTAAATGGCCGCACACTGGGCTCCTGAATGTGGAACAGGCGCCGCCCAGCCCGCATGCACGAGCTCCTGCAGAGTGTGCTGCTGGTGCAAGGAGCAAGATGCAGGGCAGGGATGGGACGCAGCGGCTCAGCAAAGATGAACAGCGCCTCTCCACAGCAGCACCGCAAAAAATGCTGCTGTACTTTGTGCAAAGAAACGGTACCTGGCGAATGTCCCTTGTGGCTGCTCGTCATGGAAAGGTAGTTCATGGTGGGGATGGGCAAACAGTACTTTAGACCTAGGTGCCGTGTTTCCTTAATTGATGCAGGGAGTGATGCGCTGCCTGTGTGGTTTTTCTTCTTTTCTTCTTATTATCAATCTTGCTATACCTTGCAGCGGCTCCCTGTGCATGCACATGATCTTTGTATGTCCAGGTACATGTGGACCTGTTTTTTGTGCATGCGGATTGCATGCGCGTGTACGCTCACACGCCTGCACGTCTGCGCTTGCACCCATAACCAGGGCAGCCATCTTCCCCACTCACTGCTCTTTAATCATGAATTCCAAATCAGGAACGCAGGGCTACCACTCACCAATGCTGCCTCCACGCGGCCCTGGCCGTATAGGCACGAGCTCCTGCAGGCCAGGCCTGGTGCGTGCGTGCTTCTGTACTGCCAGCACGCGTGCACTGGGGAGGGGAGGAGGCGGCTCGAAAGGGCTGGGCACTTCATCGAGGCCGCAGGGCGTTTGCGGCAGGGGGCAGGGCCCAAGGTGTCTGTCAGGGGTGGAGACTCGGTGGGTGAGGCCTGATGTTGCAAACGCAGGAGAAGCCAGGGACGAGGGCAGGGCACGTGCTGGGGTGCTGGAGTTTGGGGGAAGGTAGTGGGGCAGGGGAGTGGGGAGTGTGCCCGAGAGGGAGGGCGTGGTGTGGGCGTGGAAAGGCAGGGTGTGGGCGAGGGATGCCACAAGCTCCGCCAGCAGCGGAGTACCGCAGCTGCGTAGCTTCTTGCTGTCGTCCCTGAGGAGCTCCGCCACCAAGGTAGCCTGCGTGCAGGCATTTGCATGAGCATACAGGCACGTATGCAGGGGGTGCGGGTCAGCGGGGGGCAAGTCACGTGGGTGTTGCAAGCATGAAGCCACTCTTGTCGTGCGATGCCTACAATGCGCGCTGCCTCCGCTCAGAGTCTCCCCCCCTTGCCGTGCATCCTGGGCGCGCTGCTTGCAGCGCAGGTGTGCAAGTGTGTAGCATGCCGCGCCCAGCAACTGACTCTCAGTGGATTGACCTGGCGCAAAAGCTGTGGGGAGCTGTCGCTGCGGATGCCGAAAAGCCCTAGGGCCCATGCTGGTCATGCAAACACACAAGCCTACGCGCATCCCGCCGACCCAGCAACTTCCCTCGCTGCGGTCAGTGCTCAGCCTGTGGGAACAGCCTGAGCTTGAAGCTTGCTCCCAAGCTTGGAGCCTTGCAAGGAGCCTTGCAAGGAGCCTTGCAAGAAAAATATGCAAGGACCCAGATTGGATGACGGAGCCCCATCATCCAAGCTGCTGATGAGCCTGACTATAAGCTTCCTGACCGATTGAGCTCATGGTCAGGTTGATCCATGCTGACGGGACCACCTCTCATTGGGAACAGTCTGCCTCAAGTGCTACAGCTCCCAGACTGAGCCCCCATTGAACTCACAGCCTGCAAGGGGGAGGCTCGTGCAACCCAGCGCCGTTGGTGGCAGGAGCCTCATTAGGATGGTATGCCTCACTAGGATGGTATGCAAGGCAGGCCTGTCCATGGAACTGTCTGAATGCGCGCGGAGCTCAGCCAGCCGTCAGGATCTTGACCCAGGCAGCATCCCGTCCAAGGCAGCATCCTGACCCGAGCAGCATCCCATTTCAGGCAGCATCCAGACCCAAGCAACATCCTATTTCAGGCAGCATCCTGACCTAAGCAGCACCCCATTCCAGGCAGCATCCAGACCCAAGCAGCATCCCGACCCAAGCGGCGTTCCGTCCCAGGCAGCATCCCATTCCAGGCAGTATCCCGACCCAAGCAGCGTCCCGACCCAGCCAGCATTTTGTCCCAAGTTGCATCTCTTCCCCAGGGCACCTGGAAGTCTGGGGGTGTCTCTGCGCGCAAGTTGGAGCAGGCCACCAGGAGCTGAGCCAATCTGAAGCCTTCCACCATACGCACGGCCCGGCCAAAGCCCCTGCCTGCGCAGAGCAGCTCCAGCAGCTGCTGCAGCTGTTGGTGCATGAGCGGTGCGCCTCCGCTCAGCCCCGCTGCTCCGTCCCCCAGCGCTGCCCTGCCTTGCCTAGTACCTTGCTGGCATCCCACACCACCGTCATTCCCACCGTCCTGCTGGCTTCTGCTGCGGCTGGGTCTACTGGACAAGGTGTGGAGGGATGCAGGCATACCAGCAGCTGCAGGGAGGGACTTGTAATAAGTTAAGGCGGCAGCTCTCCTGAGCATGGCCGCTTCATGCCGGGGTTGCCAGACCTGCTGCCGCGCCAAAGCAGAACAAGCGCTTCTGCAGGACAGCAGCATGCTCTGGGTGCCCTCTGCCGCAAGTCAAGTGGTGTGTGCATGCATGCATGTCTGTGCTTGTGCGCATATTAATGTGTGCGTGTGTCGTGCATGCGCCATCACGACACGCAGCAGGCATTGGCAGCAAATATTTGTCAGGCCACGAAGCTAAACTATGCATCGAAAGAAAGTTGTTCCAGTCGTCATGCCTATCAGCACACTGACGTGATGGCAGCCTCCTTTGAGGGAGCCGCCTAGGCTGCGAGCAGGTTGGGGCTTGCAGCTCACAAGGCTCGGGGGACATCCCACCGGGACATTTTTGGTCTCATTGGACAAAGGCATTCCGTGAGTGTACTCACGATGGGACCATAAAGAGGCAAGGGCTCCAAACTCTGCATTCTTCATGACGGCACTCAGGATGACACGCACCCTGGTATTTCTGGCTGTGGCCTTGTAGATGCGCGTAAGGTCGCCCAACGACAGGGCGTCCTGCAAGCGGTCAGGCCCACAAGATCTTGAGTGATCTTGGTGCTAGCATGAGCAAGCATATTGGCCATTTGCACTCATATAATAGACATGGCCTTGACCCGCAGGCCTTTCATCGCATTGTATGGCAAAAGGCAAGCTCACCTCGCTGAAGCAGTTACTGTAAGATGCGCAGGCAGCAGATGCTTCAAGACAGCGCTTTAAAACACTTCAAGATGCACCTGAAGTAGGTGCAATGAAATGTGACAAATGTGCGGGCAGACCTTGATGTCAGCTAAGAGCCGGCGCCAAGCAGTGTTGGGCACGTTCCCAGGTAGCAAACTGCGCTCCACCTCCTTGAATATATTCTTGCCCCTTGCCTGCAGCGACAATGGACAATAAGACAGAGCTCACTCTTGGATCCTTCTCTAAAAGCGGTTGAGTCAGGCATAAGAGCATGCACGCACTTCAGGGTTGCCTACTCCAAATAGAAGGCCCGTCCTGCAGCCCCTTCTGTCCTACACTCCAGTGGCCAAGCACTGGAACTTGTTTGCCAAGCTCGCTTACTCTCCAAAAATTTGTATGCCCAATAGGGTTTAGGTCAGCTTTACTTTAAGGCAGCACTCACCACCAAGAGCTGCCTTCTTTGGGGCAAAGAAGTTGCACTTCGCGCGTTTGGGCATTGACATGTACGAACAGTGTCAAGGTACGCAGGAGGTGGAGGAGTTAAACAAGGCTTCTGGCCCAGAGAGAAAAACCTGCATCATCCAAGAACACATGCACAACTTGGCGAAGAATACGTTTCAGCAAATATCTTGCTCAAAGCATGATGGCTACTTACATTTACACACTTGACGAGGGAAGGCGAAACTTTAATGAGTATGTGTGTTTACGTGCACCATTTTTGTATGTGCACGTGTGAACAAGTGTGTGTTAGCAGCGCATATACCAATTTGTGTGTGCCTGTGCGCATGTGCTCGTGCATGCGCGTGTGTTTGTGCATAGTCAAGTGTATGTGTGTAATTGTGCGTGTATGAGCGTGTACGCGCGCGCATGTGTTTGCATGTGTGTATGCATGTGCGTGTGTGTATGAGCGTGTATGTACGTATGTATGTACGTATGTATGTATGTATGTATGTATGTATGTATGTATGTATGTATGTGTGTATGTATGTATGTATGTATGTATGTATGTATGTATGTATGTATGTATGTATGTATGTATGTATGTATGTATGTATGTA
>LFIK01002088.1_pt1 | contig 16057 bp, 10 predicted proteins | sample 643401 | NCBI WGS metagenome assembly LFIK01 (sample SAMN03777447, study PRJNA286221) | soda lake metagenome | biome: soda lake; feature: Kulunda steppe; material: water; isolation source: sample T5-Br brine of Lake Tanatar-5 | place: Russia: Kulunda steppe | collected 2010-07
CGCAGCCACAAGAACGATGAGAATGATTCCGATCATCTCAGAAACCCTCCTCTTTGAGGTGGCCGCGCTGGGTGACCATGCCATCCAACTTGGGTGTTAGAATGAAACCCGTTTTCAATTCAAGCAGGTCTTCCAAAATCGTCTGGTCAAATCCATGAATCGCGCACGGAACACCGCACTGCTGGCAGCGATAGGCGATCAGGGTGTTGGCGTCCTCGATCTGCAACGCCGATACGACCAGGCGGGCGGATTCCATATTGGAGGCTTCTTGGACGGAACGGTAATCGAAATTTCCGATCATCTGTTTGCCCGGCAAATCGAACAGTTTGCCGGGATCTGTATCAACGGCCAAGACCTCGTGCCCTGCTTGGTGAATGTCTTTGACCAGGCAACGGCCCATGTAGTTCATGCCGATAACGATGACATGGCCTTCCATTTTTTCCGGTGGTTTTTCGTCATCTTCCTGACTGGCCCGGAATGGACTTAGTAATTTCAGTTTTCGACAGAACCGATACAGGGGTTCGTTGTAGAGAATCATGTAGGCGGATACGGCGATGGTGATGACCCCGACCAAAGCTGTTACCGAAAGGATGGGAGTCCCAATCAGCCCGGAGGCCACCCCCATAGCTGCAAAAATGAACGAAAACTCACTGATTTGCGCCACCGTGACGCTGGTGAAAAAGGCGGTTTTCTCCGCATAGCCCATGCGTGTGATGATGAGCATGAAGATGAGTGGGTTGCCGATCAGGACAAATACACTCAGCACCAAGGCTTCTTTCCAAAAGGCGGCGGCTTCGCCAAACTCCATCTGAATACCCAGAGTGACAAAAAACACCGCAATGAAAAAATTCATCAAAGGGTGGACCCGGCGGCGCAGGTCGTCGTTGTAGGGCAGCTGTGCCAGGCTGAGACCGGCCAGGAAGGCGCCGATTTCCAGCGACAACCCCAGACCTTCGGCGGCCAGCACGATCAGAAAACACCAGGCAATGGCCCAGACAAAGATCAGGTCCGGATTGCGCGCCGCCCAGGCGAATGGCTTCGGCAAGATCCAGCGCGCCGCTAACAGGATGCCGACCAAAAGCAGAATCATTCCGCCGAAGGCGAGACCGACACCTTGTAGGATCGAACCCGTGGTCGCAGCCTCGCCGCCCCGGGCCAGACCCGCCAACACTGTCAGGAAAATGACCACCACCAGATCCTGCACCAGGAAGATGCCCACCGCGATGCGACCATAAAGGCTGTCGAGATCCCCCTTCTGGTCCAACAGCTTCACCACCACCACCGTGCTGCTGAAGGTCAGTGCGGTCGCCAGAAACAGTGATTCCATCAGCTCAAAGCCCAGCAACCAGCAGATCACAAACCCAAAGGCGGCGGTGAACACCACCTGTCCGATTCCGGCCGCAAGGGCCACTTTGCCGACATCGCGGACCTTGTTCAGGCTCAATTCGAGGCCCACCAGAAAGAGCAGGAGTGCGATTCCCAGCTCAGAAATCAGCTCCAGGGCATGGTCGACGTCCAGAATACCCGTGATCGGCCCCAATAGGAGTCCGGCAAAGATGTAAACCACAATGGTAGGCATGCGGATCAGCTTGCCGAGATAGGCGAAAATCGTGCCCGCAATGACAATCCAGCCCAGTTGTGCGATGATATCAAACTCCATACAGCCCTTACCTGCAGATTGCCGCATGGCGATCCGAGGTCAATCCTGAGAACGAGTAAAATGCCGCCAGCGGTGTGACCAAACCCGATCTCAGGGCATTTCGAATGTAAAATAGGGGCCTTGAGCAGTTTAACGCAAATATGGGACTTGCATCATATTAACGTGGTTCCGTATTAAAATGGGTCCTATGTCTGCCCATATGCAAAAATTCAACGATCCCTCTCTGCCGTCTCCTCAGGGTCTCTATGATCCGTCGCAAGAGCACGAAAACTGTGGTGTGGGCTTTTTGTGCCACCTTAAAGGCCAGAAGTCGCACAGCATTATTGAGGGTGTTCTGGAGATGTGCCGCAACATGGATCACCGCGGTGGTTGCGGTTGCGATCCGGATACCGGAGACGGTGCCGGGGTCTTTTTCCAACTGCCCCATAAGTTTTTCAAGACGGTTGGAGCCGAGTGCGGCATCGATGTTCCGGACGAGGGGCAGTATGCTGTGGGCACGGTCTTTCTGTCGAAGAATGCCGAGGAGCGCGAAGAGTGTGAGCGCATCTATGAAGAAGTCGTGGCCGAAGAGGGCCAGGTCTTTCTTGGCTGGCGCGATGTGCCGGTGCGCAGCGAGTTGTTGGGCAAGGCTTCCGCTGCACGGGAGCCAGTCATGCGGCAGATCTTCATCGGCCGCGGCCCGGACATTCAGGATGCCGACCACTTTGAGCGTCGGCTGTATGTGATCCGTCGGCGCGCCTCCATGGACATCCGTTATCGCGGTGTCGAAGGTGGCGATGATTTTTACACCGCAACTTTGTCTGCGCGGACGATGGTGTATAAGGGAATGCTCACGACCGGGCAGCTCAGTGAATACTTCCCCGATCTGCACCATCCTGACATGGAAACCGCGATGGCGCTCGTACACAGCCGTTTCTCGACCAACACCTTTCCCTCTTGGCCACGTGCACAGCCGTACCGCTACATGTGCCACAACGGCGAAATCAACACCGTGCGTGGCAACGAGAACTGGGTACGTGCCCGTGAGCAATTGTTGAAAAGCGAGTTGCTCGGCGAGGACCTCGACAAGGTTTTGCCGATCGTGCGCACTGATGGTTCGGACTCAGCCAAGTTTGACAACTGCCTGGAACTCCTGGTTCTGGCTGGCCGACCCTTGCACCAAGCGGTGATGATGATGATTCCCGAGCCTTGGGAACGGCACGATCAGATGTCAGACGCCAAGCGCGCATTTTACGAATACCATGCCTGCATGATGGAGCCTTGGGACGGCCCGGCTTCGATCGCCTTCTCGGACGGTGTTTCCATCGGCGCGGTGCTCGATCGCAACGGCCTGCGCCCTTCGCGCTATTACGTGACCGAAGATGACTTGGTGATCATGGCCTCTGAAGTCGGCGTGCTCAAGGTGGACCCGGCGAAGGTAGTCAAAAAGGGTCGTCTCGAACCAGGCCGCATGTTCCTGGTCGATACCAATGAGGGCCGGATTATCCCGGATCAGGAGATCAAGGAGCAAGTCGCCCAAAACAATCCGTACGAAAAGTGGCTCAACGAAAACCGGGTGTTCTTTAAGGATCTGCCCGAGAAGGACTCCAAGCCAGCTCTGAAGGGTCATGAGTTGACTCAGTTCCAACGCTGCTTCGGTTACACTTTTGAGGATCTGCGCTTTACGCTCGGGCCGACAGCCGAATCCGGCAATCAGCCACTTGGTTCCATGGGCAATGATGCTCCGTTGGCCGTCTTCTCCGAACGGCCACAGTTGCTCTACAGCTATTTCAAGCAACTGTTTGCTCAGGTGACCAATCCGGCCATCGATCCAATCCGTGAAGAATTGGTGACCTCGTCGATCACCTTCCTCGGCAGCGAGAGCGATCTGTTGCATCCAGGACCTGAGAATTGCCGAATGATTCGCCTCGAATCCCCGATCATTGACAACCAGGATCTCGCGCGCCTCCGCAAGATCGACACGAAGGGTTTTCGGGCTACCACCTTGCCAATCCTGTTTCGTCCGGAAATGAACGAACCCGGCCTTGCCGGTGGTTTGTTGCCTGGCAAGAGTGGCCGCACGGATATGGTCGACATGCACAAGGTCAACGAAGTGACCGGACGTGGACTTGAGCGGGCGATGAACAACTTGTTCGACGCGGCCGACGCCGCCATTCGCGAGGGCACGAACCTGTTGATTTTGTCCGACCGCAAAGTTGACAACCGTCGTTCGCCGATCCCGGCCTTGATGGCGGTTGCAGGTCTGCATCACCATTTGATCCGTCGCGGCAAACGCTCTCAGGTATCCATCATTCTCGAATCCGCTGAACCACGCGAGGTGCACCACTTTGCGGTTTTGCTCGGTTACGGGGTCGATGCGATCAATCCCTACCTTGCCATCGACAGCATTCAAGCGCTCATCGACAATGGCGAACTGACGATGGATTACGACAAGGCGGTGCAAAACTACCTTAAGGGATCCATCAAGGGCGTCATCAAAACCATGTCCAAAATGGGGATCTCCACGGTGGCCAGCTACCGGGGTGCACAGATCTTCGAAGCCATTGGCATCAGCAGCAATGTGATTGACCGCTACTTCACTTGGACAGCGTCCCGTGTTGAAGGAATCGGCATGGACGTGATTTCGCGCGAAGTAAAGCTGCGCCACGATGCTGCTTTCAAGGACCGCGAAGTTGAGAACGACGAGTTGGATCCGGGCGGTGCTTACCAGTGGCGCAAGGGTGGCGAACGCCACCTCTTCAGTCCAGAAGCTATCCATTTACTGCAGAAGGCCGCGCGCTTGGGCAGTCGGCAGATCTTCTCCGAGTATTCCCGCCTGGTAGACGACCAAAGCCGCGACCTCTACACGCTGCGTGGCCTGATGGAATTCAATTACGATCCGAAAAAATCCGTGCCCCTGGAAGAAGTTGAATCGGTGGAGTCCATTTTCAAGCGCTTCAAAACGGGCGCGATGTCCTACGGATCGATCTCGAAGGAGACCCACGAGTCCCTCGCCATTGCGATGAACCGAATTGGCGGAAAATCCAATACGGGTGAGGGCGGTGAGGACTACGAGCGCTTCAAGCCGATGCCCAATGGCGACTCCAAGCGCAGTGCGATCAAGCAGGTGGCCAGCGGCCGTTTCGGTGTGACCAGCTACTACCTGGTGAATTCGGACGAGTTGCAGATCAAGGTCTGCCAGGGCGCCAAGCCAGGTGAAGGTGGAGAGTTGCCGGGTCCAAAGGTATTTCCGGAAATCGCCCGTGTGCGTGGAACCACACCGGGCGTGGGCCTGATCTCGCCACCGCCTCACCACGACATTTATTCCATTGAGGACCTCGCGGAGCTGATCCACGACCTGAAAAACGCGAACTACCACGCACGTGTGAACGTGAAGCTGGTGTCCGCAGTTGGGGTAGGGACGATTGCTGCGGGTGTCGCCAAGGCGAAGGCGGATGTGATTCTCATTTCTGGCTACGATGGCGGCACGGGTGCGAGCCCGCGCTCGTCGATCCAGCACGCGGGTTGTCCCTGGGAGCTGGGTCTTGCGGAAACGCACCAGACCTTGCTGCTCAACGACCTGCGCAGCCGCGTAGTGGTTGAAACTGACGGTCAGTTGAAAACTGGTCGCGACGTAGCCATTGCCTGTATGCTGGGCGCGGAAGAGTTTGGTTTTGCAACCGGACCGCTGGTTTCTCTGGGCTGCCTGATGATGCGGGTTTGCCACAAGAATACCTGCCCGGTGGGCATTGCCACGCAGAACGAAACCCTGCGCAAGAACTTCGGTGGGGCTGCGGATCACGTGGTCAATTTCATGACCTTTGTTGCCGAGGAATTGCGCGAAGTCATGGCTAAGCTGGGCTTCCGCACCATCAACGAAATGGTCGGCCGCACCGATCGCCTGAACATGCGTGCCGGGGTCGAGCACTACAAGGCCAAGGGGCTGGACTATTCCAAGCTACTGTATCGTCCGGATCTGGGTCCTGAAGTGGGCACCTACTGCCAGATGAAGCAGGACCACGGCATCGAGAAGACCCTCGACATGACCACCATTCTGCCGGCCTGCAAAGTGGCCATTGAGAACGGTGAAAAGGTTAAACTGGATCTGCCAATCGTGAATACCGACCGTGTGGCCGGAACCATTACCGGTTCCGAAATCAGCCGCCAACGTGGACCGGATGGGTTGCCGGACGGCACGATCCACATCAAGTTCAGCGGCTGTGCGGGCCAGAGCCTGGGTGCGTTTACTCCCAATGGCATGACGCTTGAGGTTGAAGGCGATACCAACGACTACTGTGGCAAGGGCCTCTCCGGCGGTCGTGTCGTCGTGTATCCACCGCGCAATGCGCACAAGGACTTTGTGGCGGATGAGAGCATCATCGTCGGCAACACCTGCTTCTACGGTGCTACGGCGGGTGAAGCCTTCATTGCCGGTGTGGCTGGTGAACGGTTCTGCGTCCGCAACAGTGGGGTGCATGCGGTGATCGAAGGCGTTGGTGATCACGGTTGTGAATACATGACCGGAGGTTCCGTTGTCGTTCTGGGTCGCACTGGGCGCAACTTCGCCGCAGGCATGAGCGGGGGCACGGCCTACGTCTACGATCCCAAGGGTGTTTTTGCCAAGAATCTGAATGCCCAGATGGTGAACCTGTACCAGCTGATTGAATGCGAGGACGAAGAGATTCAGTCGGTTCGAGAGCGCATCGAAAAACACGTCGAATGGACCAACAGCGTCAAAGGCAAAGCCGTGCTCTCCGATTGGGAGAATGCGCGTGCTCACTTTGTCAAGGTGTTGCCAAGCGACTATGAACGGGTGCTACTTGCCCAGAAAAAGGCACGTGAAAGCGGCCTCTCCGGAGAACAAGCGGTGGTTGCCGCCTTCGAAGAGAATGCGAAGATCGGCCACTAATCAACCCTGCCTCCTCACATTGAACAAGTATAGATCAAATGGGTAAACCAACTGGATTTCTCGAAATCGATCGCAAGACTATCAGCGATCGTGACCCAATCGAGCGCCTCAAAGACTGGCGCGAGATTCACGAACACCACAACACTGATGCCCTGCAGGCGCAGGGAGCGCGCTGCATGGACTGCGGAACGCCGTATTGCCACACGGGCATTACCCTGTCGGGTATGGCCAGTGGCTGTCCGATCAACAACCTGATTCCCGAGTTCAACGACTTGGTCTACCGGGGACGTTGGAAAGACGCGGCTCAGCGTTTGTGGAAAACCAACAACTTCCCTGAATTCACGGGGCGGGTCTGTCCCGCACCCTGCGAGGGTTCCTGCGTGCTCGGCGTGATCAAACCGCCGGTAACGATTAAAAATATCGAGTGCTCGATCATCGATCGCGCCTGGGATGAGGGTTGGGTGGTTCCAAACCCACCGCAGAAGCGGACCGGCAAGCGCGTGGCGGTTGTCGGGTCGGGGCCTGCAGGTTTGTCCTGTGCCGATCAGTTGAATAAAGCCGGACACCAGGTCACCGTATTTGAACGCGATGACCGCCCGGGTGGCCTCTTGATGTATGGCATTCCGAACATGAAGCTCGACAAAAAAGAAGTGGTCGAGCGCCGGATCAATGTCATGGAGCAGGAGGGCGTGGAGTTCGTTTGCAATGTATTCATTGGCAAGGACGAGGACTGGAGTGTCGAGCGGTTGCGCACCGAATTCGATTCCGTCGTACTGTGTTGCGGTGCGACCCAACCCAATGACTTCCTCGCTAAAGTCCCAGGGCGGGATGCGGAGGGTATTCACTTCGCAATGGACTTCCTCCGTGGCAACACGAAGGCGATCCTGGACGGCGATTCCGCAGATGCCGATGGTGTGCCGCAAGGTGCGCCCATCACCGCCAAGGATAAAGATGTTATTGTCATCGGTGGCGGTGACACAGGTACCGACTGTGTGGGTACCTCGCTTCGCCATGGTTGCCGTTCGGTGACTCAGCTGGAAATCATGCCTCGACCGCCGGAAGAACGGGCGGCCAACAACCCTTGGCCGGAATGGCCCAAAATTTACCGTCTGGACTACGGTCAAACCGAGGCCAAAGTACGCTTTGGCGCGGACCCCCGTCGTTACGAGGTGAATACCAAGGAGTTCGTCAAGGATGAGCAAGGCAATCTCAGCGGCCTGCGCATTGTGGATATCAAATGGGAGAAAAACGCCGACGGTCGCATGGCCCCGGTGGAAGTCGAAGGCAGCGAGCAGGTGCTGCCTTGCCAGTTGGCGCTTTTTGCCCTCGGATTCCGCGGACCCGAACAGCAGGTCATTGAAAGGTTTGGACTCGAAACCGATGCCCGCAGCAATGTCAAAGCCGAGCACGAAGTCTACCGCACTGGCGTCGATGGTGTCTTTGCCGCCGGCGACATGCGTCGCGGTCAGAGCCTCGTCGTCTGGGCCATCAACGAAGGCCGCGGCTGCGCCCGCGAAGTGGATCGCTTCCTGATGGGCGCGACGAATCTTCCCTGATTCTCCGGATAGGCGGACGAGGCGTCCACCCTCCGGGTAGGGCAGCCTCGCCGAGGGTGCCGCGGAACCGTCGGCGACGCTTCCCTACCTACTTTCTGGGGAAGTGCTCCGTATAATCCTGCATAGAAGCTTCGATGACCTTGTAGGCTTTCTTGGCTCCGTAGGGTTTTTTCAGCTTAACCGGTGATTGTTGGAAAGAATCCAGCTTGTATGTGGAAAAGTAATGCTGGAGTCGTTCGACAAGCCCGGAAGGCAGATATCAGTGGCTTTCAAGCCTTCCGGATGCACCGTTGCATGGTTAGGAAAAGTCTGCTAGATTGGAAAATAGGATACCGTAATTGACTTATGAAGACAGACCTTAGCACACTCCCCATTCTTTTCTTGTTAACGTTGATCGGCTGCGAGACCACTCGGGCCGAACTGCCGGAACCGCAGAAAGCAGTTGGCTTTGCGCTCCGGGCGGATCCCGTGCAGTGGGAACCGCAGAATATGAGTGAGGGCGAAGGGGGGATTCTGATCGAGATGGTCCCGGCTGGGCACGAAATCAGCGAGTGGACCGAATTGCTGGTTCAGCAGATTCTTTTCAACGACCTGGGCTTTGAGCGTTTTGGTCTCTGGAGAGAGATCATACTGAATTCGGATTTGGTGGAGAATCCCGAGCTGGCCCGGGCCATCGCTGAGTGATCCAGTGGTCGCACCACTAGCGGTGCCAGACCATGCGTTGTTCGATTGGCAGGCGCTTGGAGCGGGGCAAAGCCTTGTCGCAGTAGCCCAGATAGAGTGTGCCGAGACAGCGTTCGTTGGGTCCGAGACTGAGAAAGCCGTGATTTTCGGCAGAGTAGGTTTCCGCCCCGCTGCCCCAGAAGGATTGAATGCCGTGGGCGTGGGCACTGAGCATCAGGTTTTGTGCGGCACAGGCGACCGCTTCGATTTCCTCAATCTCTGGAATTGGGCTGCTGGGATCGATGTTCACGCAGAGCAGGATGGCGTGTGAGCTGCGGATCAGGTTGTCGCGCAGGCGATCCATTTTATTCGGATCAAAATTATCTGCTGGAGTGTGATCACGGTACCATTCCTGCCGGAAATCTGCCAAGCGCTCCAGCGAATCTCCGCTGAAAACGTGAAACCGCCAGGGTTGGGTCATGCCGTGGGTCGGCGCCCAGCAGGCATCTTCAATCAATCCACGAACCACTGCATCGTCGATGCGTTGGCCGTTGAACAGGCGGGGTTTGACACTGCGACGACCGCGGATCAGGTTCCGGGCGAATTGCTGGGCGGTAGAGAGGTCACTCATGGTTCTATGCCTTCGAACGGGGTCGGAATTGCCAGAGGCCAAATGCCAGCCAGAAAACCATCAACGCGCTCACTCCAATGAGCACTGGCACTGGGCCGAATTGATAAATAAGCGGCAGCGATGCTGCGGTGAAGAGGCCACCGCCGACGATCGGCTCGAATAAAAGTTGTTTATAGCCAAAGGCCTCCATGGCGCCGGAGCGGTTGTGTGGGTCGCTCATGCGCACCAGTAGGAGGCCGACCACCGTCATGCCGATGCCCTGGCCAAAGTTGGCGAGGCCGTTGGGCGCCCAGTCTTTCGGGAACATCCAGCGGGCGAGGATGAAAAAGCCAAACAGGTTCCACAGGATACCGCCGATCGCCAGTAGGATGAAAGGACCTGCATTGCTGCCAATGGCCTCCAGCGACAAGGCCCCCAGGGCCGCGACAATCAGAATATCCAGGGCAGAGCCCGATATGCGGTTCATCAGTTCGCGGTCAATCATCCAGGCGTATCCGAGTCTGCCGGAGAGCAGCTGGACGATCACCCCGCCGATCATGGCCAGCGGAAACAGCGGCACGTGGCTCAGCAATTCCGGCCATCCCAGAGGCATCAATAGGCTGCGTTCCAGCCAGACCATTGCTTCTAGAATCAGCCAGCCGAGACCAATGGAGATCGCGACGAAGCCGAGATGGATTGACAAGGGCTCAATCGAACGATCGCTGAAAGTCGGCTTCTCAGCCGGTTCGCGGTTTTCGTGCTCCACGATGGATTCGTCTTCGTCAGGATCGCGGTTCGGCGGGTCAATGTGGCCTTTCCATACGGCCCAGTTGATCGCCAACGTGCCCAGAATGACCCCCGCAACCACGCCAATGGTCGCGAGCCCCAAGGCCATGTCAGCCCCATCGGCAAAACCCAGTTCACGGAAGGTTTCGGCCAAACCCGCTGCCGTGCCGTGGCCACCCTCAAAACCAATTTCAATCAGGGCACCTGCCAATGGACTGGTGTTCCAGATTGGAACAATCAGGAAAATCGCCAGCAAGAGCCCGACCACATACTGGCCCCAGGCGAGCGCTTGGCCGTGGGCAACCATTGGCCCTGCTTTTTGCCAGATAGCTCGGATATTCGGCAACGGTTTCCCAAGAAACAGAGCTGCAAAAACCACACTGATCAGAAGTCCTGGAAGGGAAGACCAGGTCTCAAGCACGCCCTCACTCCAAAGGCCGTCGGCAAGCCGATGATCCTCGCTGAAGAAGCGTCCGATCACCTGTGGACCCAAGAGCAGCGCCAGCGTACCGCCAATGATTGAACTGGGCAGAAAAAGCCGCTGTAGCACCGATACCCGTCTGCGTATCCATTTGGCTAGAACGATCAGAATTCCAATTATCAGCAGAGCGGCGAAGATCTCGTTCATACCCCTAACTTGAACCCCCTTCAGTCTCAGGCCAAGGGAATAATGTGACAGCGCCTCGAAGTTAGATCGAGAGTAGGGTGGCTCGGCTAAGGGCGTTGTTGGAGTCCAAGCTTTAGCTTGTTGGCCGCACCCCAAACCCCCGCAACCGACAGCCTAAAGGCTGGACTCCAACCCGCACCAAAAAAATCCATTTGCAATTGAGGATCACCGCCTTGCGGCGCGACCGAAACGGCTGCCGCCAATCCGCTACCTTCAGCGCCGGAGGCGATCGGGGACGCGGGTAGGGGTTCTATGCCAGCGGTCGAAGCGGGGTTGGATACGTTCCAGATTTTCTGACCACCAGGCAGGGTCACTGGTGAATGCCTGGTCTAGCTTGCCTTCGGTGGTGGGGAGGTAGGGGTAGACCGAGTCGGGGACCAATTCCAGGGAAGATCGGCGCATGGGTCCGTAGGGGATGTAACGGGTTTGTTGGCCGAGGCTTTCGGTGGACGTGGCGAAGCGGATGAACTTGAGGGCGAGTTCGGGGTTGCGCACGTTTTGAGGAATGGCCCAGACATTTTTGTAGGTGATCTGACGGTCCCAGAGTATGGCGAGGGAGGCGCCGCGTTGAACTGCGCTGTAGGCGCGTCCATGGTAGAGAGATGCGATGGCGACGTCGCCGTTCTCCAACCAGGCGACCGGTTGTTCGCCGTCTGTCCACCAGCGCGTGACATGTTTGACTGTGTCGAGTTTGCGCAGTGCGCGTTGAACGCCGGCCTCGGTTTCCAAGGTATCGTAGACAGCTTCCGGTGCAACGCCGTCGGCCAGGAGTGCCCATTCCAGATTTCCGACAGGAGTGAGGCGCAGGGCGCGTTCACCGGGAAATTCGCGGAGATTGAAAAAATCCTGGATGGAGGCGGGCGCTTGGCGGGAACTGGACTCGTCGTAGGCAAAAACTGTCGAAAACAAAATATTGCCGACACCGAATCCCAGCAGGCTGCCGTCGATGAAGTCCTCGCTTGCCGGGGTGCCATCGCTACCGGGATCGAGTGAATTTGCGTCGATGGGGTGCAACAGGCCTTCCTCGTTGGCGCGGATGGCATCGAAAAGTTCCATGTCGACCACATCCCAGCGCACATTGTAGGAGCGGACCTGAGAGCGAATTGGATCAATGCCGCCGCTGTATTCAACGATTTCGACACGTACGCCGGTGGCTTCTTCGAAGTCCCGGATAAAGCCGAGCATCTGGCTGCGCAAGTAGCTGCCGCCCCAGGATGCAATGGTGAGGGTTTCAGCCACTAGCAAGAGTGGAAACAGAAGGCCGGGCAGGAGGATTGAAAGTGTGCGTCTAGGTTTCACCAGTAGTAGCCCAAATTAAAGTTGAAACGACTCTTCCAGGACGACTCTCCTTCGCCCGCCAGAGATCCGTCGCCGAAGTAAGGCATATTCTTCGCCTGAATCCAGTCGAGGTACATGAACAGCGGACCCACACCAATGGCGGCTCCCAGTGTGTTGATTTGGGAATCACGGAAGGCGCTGTCATCCTTATTCAGGATTGAGAAGTTGTTGTATAGGATCAATTGATCGATGAAGGCCTGCGTGAGCGGGACGGTGTAGGCCAGGTTGGCTACGGCAACCGTGCCTTCAGATGCGATGTCGTAGTGACTGGCCAGTGCACCGAGCGTGACCACGCGATCCGAAACACCTGTTGGGTTTTCCGGGTTGAATTGATAGCGCAACAGTTGGATCTGTGCGTTCCAGCGTTGGATTCGGGCGTCCCAGTGCGCGGCGATGGCCCAGTGGTTGCCGTTGCGTCGTGTAACCTGATTGTACAATTGGCCAACTTGGGTGGAGAGGCCCAGCTCAGAAGTGTTGCCTTCGGGGCTCTCGAAGGTTCGGGCCAGCCGGGCATTCAATTGGTTGGACTGCTGATTCTGCTGATCGCCAACACGGACGACACCAAAGGCGTAGCGGTTGAGGTTGGTCGCATCCTCAATGGCAGGGTTTTTGTAGAAGGCGAGGCGCAGGTCCCAGTCTTCGATCTGGTTTTGATACTGCAGGCCCATTGCATGGTTATCGGCCAGACCCAAATAGTAGGGCACGCCGAACCAGTAATTGTGCGCCGCATAGGGCAACAGGCCAAAGGGAACCTGAGAAACCCCAAGCATCACCTGGTGTTCTTCGGCAAATTCGTAACCAATCCAGCCATGGTGGAGGATGTCCATGTAGGGATAAAAGCGGTATTCGGCGGAGATCAGGAAGTCGTCTTTTTTGCCGCGCACACCGATTCGAAAGAGTTCGAATCCGCTGTCCCCCTTACGGTTTTTGGATCCGCGGTCGAAATCCCGCACATAGGCGTTGAAGCGCAGCGCACCGGTGAACTCTATAGCCGGTTCCGCCTCGGCTTCTTCAGCGGGTCCGGGGGCGGAGCGAGGTTCGCTGACGGCTGTTGTCTGTGGAAGCGCAGGGCCATGGCGACCTGCCTGTTCCCGCACCTGTTCCGCCCGCTCCAAACGCTCGAGTCGTTCCCTTAGAACTTCCAGTTCCTGCCTGAGAAGGCGGATTTCCTCGTCTCTCGAATCCGCCGCAGCGCTGGGAAGCAGTAGGCCCAGCAAAAGGCTGGCAAACAGTGCAGAAGCTCCAAGAGGCTTGCTGCCGGTATTTTTGCGAATGAAAATCAACATGGAATCAGGTTTTTTGCTACGGGAAATTCTTGGAGGGGTCAATCTGGAAGAATCGTTCTGCCCGGAGTCGGCAGTATGCAACACCCAGCCCGCCGGCACTTTTCGCTTCGGGCATGTTTGGTTCGCGATATGATCTTGCTCCACTCCGACTGGCTGTCTTATCTGTGTCGCTTTGCGTCGATGAATGAACCGCCCATAGTTTCAACCCTTGATCAGCCAGGTGATATTGGTCTGGTGGAGTGGAAGGATTACACGACAGAGGAACCTTATACCTTTGAGTGCGGCTCGACCTTGCCGGGGTTTACCCTGCGGTATGAGACTTACGGCCGCATGAACGCGGATCGGAGCAATGCAATTCTAATCTGTCATGCGCTGAGTGGGGACCACCATTGTGCGGGAATTCACTCGATGAAGGACCGCAAGACAGGCTGGTGGGACAACATGATAGGCCCGGGCAAGCCGATTGACACAAACCGGTTTTTTGTAATCTGCTCCAATGTGCTGGGAGGCTGCCAGGGCTCCACCGGACCGAGCAGCATCAATCCGGCGACGGGTGAAGCGTATCACCTGGATTTTCCGGTTGTTTCTGTTCGGGATATGGTGCGGGCCCAATACCGGCTGCTGACCGAGGGTTTGGGGCTGGATACGGTTTTTGCCGTGGTTGGTGGTTCTATGGGCGGCATGCAGGTTCTGCAGTGGGGGATCGAGTATCCACACATGGTCCAGCGCCTTTTGCCACTGGCCACGACTGCCCGCCAAGGGGCCCAGGCAATTGCTTTCAATGAAGTCGGCCGTCTGGCGATCATGCAGGATCCGGATTGGCAGAACGGCGCTTACCCGGTCGGCGAAGGACCGCGGGTTGGTTTGGCGGTGGCGCGCATGATGGCGCACATCACTTACCTCAGTGACGAAGGCCTGGAGGAGAAATTTGGCCGCTCGCGGGTGCCGACGGCGGCGCGTGATCTGTTTGCGGCGGAGTTTCAGGTGGAGAGTTATCTGCGCTATCAGGGGCAGAGTTTCATCAATCGTTTCGACGCGAATACTTACCTTTACCTGTCGAAAGCCTTGGACCGCTTTGATCTCTATGGGCCAGACGGCCATCTTGAGGATGCGATGCAAAAGGTTGAAGCCCGGACCCTGGTGATCGGTTTTACCAGCGATTGGCTGTTCCCGCCGTCGCAGAACCGGGCGATTACCCATGCTTTGCTTCGCTGCGGCAAAGACGCTTCCTACGCCGAGATCGACATGAGCCTCGGGCACGACTCCTTTCTGGTGCACGCGCCCGAACTGTATGAACTTGTCCGCAGTTTTCTTTCCTGATGCCACCAAGACGACAACAGATTAAGCGCGAGACCGATCTGCAAATGATCAGCGACTGGATCGAGCCGGGCTCCCGCATCCTGGATTTGGGCTGCGGCAGGGGCGTCTTGCTGGAATACCTGAAGAAGACCCGCAATACCTACGGCGTTGGGGTCGATGTGAGCCCCAAGAAGATTGCCCGCTGCGTGCGCAGGGGCATCAATGTGTATCATGGCGATGCCTCCGAGTTTCTGGACGAAATGCCCGACCATTATTTCGATTGGGTCATCCTCTCGCGCATGGTCCAGGAATTGTCCGACCCAGGTGAGATCATAGACAAAGCACTGCGCGTCGGGCGTCACCTGGCTGTAGGCTTTGTCAATTATGGCTTCTGGCTGAACCGCTGGTCGCTGTTGAAAACCGGCGAAAACATCCGCAACGAGGTCTACCCCGAACCCTGGGAGCGTAGCCACCGCGGTAACCCAGTGAGCATCCACGGCTTCGAGTCCTTCTGCCAGCGCAACGGCATCCGCATTCGCCAATACGCCTACCTCAAAGGCGACTGGCGCACCCCCATCTCCGTCATGCCCAATCTGCTCGCAGGGTACGCGGTCTACCACCTGGTCCGCGAATAATCGAAAATCGAATTCGTCGAAAGTTGGAGTCCGGCCTTTAGCCCGCAGGCAGGGCCTTGGCAGTTGGGCCGTGGAAATCCTGGCTTTCAACACCAGGGTAGGGAAGCCTCGCCGAGGGTTCCGCGATCCTTCGACAGAGCTTGAACTTTTGACTCTTGGTCCCGGTCCCGACGCTGAAGCGACGGGCTACTTCCTATTACCCTGGGCTCTGGCTGTCTCTGTAGACAATTTTGACAGGCTGGTGGAAGAGGAATTTCCAATAACCGAATCCAATCTCCAATGATCAAGGAAGTGCGGATGAAAATTGCATTGACCGTTGGGGCAATTGGCTGACAATGCTGCACCTTTACTGCTGCTCCCGTAGTGTAATGGATAACACACAGCCCTCCGGAGGCTGGAATCGGGGTTCGAATCCCTGCGGGAGCGCCATTTTATTTACAGGGCTTCCTTGTGCTTCGCCATCAGGCGACGGAATTGGTGGTAGCCCAGGCCAAGGGATTCGGCCGCTCTCCCTTGGTGAAAGCCATTTGCTTCCAAGGCCGCGCGAATGAATTGAATCTCCAGCTTGGAAAGAGCTTCGGGCAAATCGGCGGGCAGGGCTGTCGCCTTTTGAGGTTCTGGAGCTGCTGTCAGTGCTGATTGAACGCTGTTTTCTTCCCGAGGTTCCCA
>LFIK01002089.1_pt1 | contig 16056 bp, 15 predicted proteins | sample 643401 | NCBI WGS metagenome assembly LFIK01 (sample SAMN03777447, study PRJNA286221) | soda lake metagenome | biome: soda lake; feature: Kulunda steppe; material: water; isolation source: sample T5-Br brine of Lake Tanatar-5 | place: Russia: Kulunda steppe | collected 2010-07
ATCCCGTCATCTGCCATGGCCAGCAGGGTGTCCTCGATGGAGGGGGTGCCATAGCGCATGGCCCAGTGCACCGGCGCCTCGATGTGAGCATCCAGTGCGCTGGCCAGCGCTTCCGTATAGACCTTCAGCGGGGCGCCCGAGTCCATCCAGATGCTGGCGTAGGCTTCGGCGCTTTCCTTCGGCCGTTTCGGCAGGATGAAGGCTGAGACGATCAGCCGGCGCAGTGGCCAGGGCAGATCGACCACCCGCGGGTCCATCAGGAACTGATTCAGGTAGCGCCGCAGTGCGGCTTCGTCCGGTGCATCGGGGGAGCCCAGGTTGACCAGGAGTACCGCGTGTTCCGACATGATGCGTGGCCTCTGCGGGTGACACTGGAGAGGGTAGCGGATAGTATCCGCGTCCTTCCCTGTTGTCACATCGGACACCCGCGAGGCGAACCTTGAGCCGTACTCTGATCGTGGATTACGACGCAGGCAACCTGCGCAGCGTGCAGCGGGCCTGTGTGGAAGTCGGGCTGAATGCCGTGATCTCTGCCGATCCGGGCGAGCTGGCGCGTGCCGACCGCATTGTCTTCCCTGGCGTGGGGCAGGCTGGCAGCGCCATGGCAACCCTGCGCCGGACCGGGCTGGACCGGGCGTTGCGCGACGCGCTGGCTGCCGGCGTACCCATGCTGGGCATCTGCCTGGGCCTGCAGATCAGCCTGGACCACTCGGAAGAGGGCGATACTCCCTGCCTGGGGCTGATCCCGGGGCAGGTGCGCCGCTTCGCCATGAATGATCCGCGCCTGAAGGTGCCGCACATGGGCTGGAACGCGGTCAACGTGGTGCAGCCGCATCCGGTACTGGCGGGCATTCAACCTGGTGACGAGTTCTACTTCGTGCACGGCTACTTCACGGATCCGGCATCCCGTTCCGAGGTGCTGGCGGTCTCCGAGTACGAGCGCGAGTTCAGCTGCGCGCTGGGCAAGGGCAACTACGTCGGCGTGCAGTTCCATACCGAGAAGAGCGGTCGCGTCGGCCTGGATCTGCTGGCGCGCTTCGGTGCCTGGGACGGCCGCTTCCAGCCGGAGGTAGAGGATGCTTAGCAAGCGACTGATCGCATGCCTGGACGTACGCGACGGCAAGCTGGCCAAGAGCGTGAAGTTCGTCGACACCAGGGACATCGGCGACCCGGTGGAGAAGGCGCGCGAGTATTACGAGGACGGGCTGGACGAGCTGGTCTTCTATGACATCACTGCGTCCAGCGACAAGCGCAACATCATGCTGGATGTGGTGGAAGCGGTGGCCAGCCAGGTCTTCATTCCGCTGTCGGTGGGGGGCGGCATTCGCACGGTGCAGGATGCAACCGATCTGCGGCTGGCCGGGGCGGAGAAGATCAACGTCAACTCGGCTGCGGTGCAGCGGCCGGAGCTGATTGCCGAATGTGCCCATGCCATCGGCAACCAGAACGTGGTGCTGTCCATGGATGTGCTGCGGGTGCCGGTCAGCGAGCAGATTCCCTCCGGCTACGAGATCGTCATCAATGGTGGCCGCAAGCCCATGGGCGTGGATGCGCTGGCCTGGGCCCTGCGTGGCGAGCAGCTGGGGGCCGGAGAGCTGGTGGTCAATTCCATTGATGCGGATGGCACCCGGGAAGGGTACGAGCTGCAGCTGACGCGGCTGCTGGCGGATGCGGTGCGGATTCCGGTGATTGCCTCTGGTGGAGCGGGGCGGCCGGAGCATCTGCGTGACGTGCTGACGGAGGGGCATGCGGATGCGGCGCTGGTGGCGTCCATGGTGCACTTCGGCGACTACACCTGCTCAGGGTTGAAGCGCTACCTGCATGAGCAGGGCGTGAAGATGCGGATGCGGTGGTAGGCTGCAGTCCCGGCGTATCGCGGGCGGCCGCGGGGCGTGGCCCCTCGGGTCGCCGGAGCGGGTGGCGGGTTCATCGGGGTGCTGGCGTCGAGTACGGCTACGGGTGCGAAACGGCTTGAGGCGAAATCGCCCCGAGGGGCCACGCCCCGCGCCTGCCTGCCACGTGCTGCAGTGACAATGCAGCAGGCGCGTTTGATACCGGCCCCGGATCCAGGCTGACTGCCTCTTCCTGCAGTCACTTCCTGCAGCGGACTCAGTGCAGGGGGCCGAAGATGGCTTCCAGTGAGGCTGCCTCCAGCAGTTGTTCCGCCCATTGTTCCAGTTCTGGCGCATCAGCTCTTTCCAGCCGCAGCGTGACGGCCCGGGGCAGCGCCCCGAACCGTTTGACCAGCTGGCGCCGAATCAACTCGCGTTCACCATCCAGAAGGCCCTGTGACAAGCCTTGTTGCAGCCCTTCTTCGCGACCCAGGCGCCGGGCGCGTTCCGAAGTGACCTCGATCTGCTTCAGGGCTTCTTCGCGACCCAGGCGGCGGGCGCGTTCGGAGGTGGTTTCTACCTGTTGCTTTTCCATGGGGTAGGCGCGCTCCCATTGCAGGCGTTCGTTCTCGTCCAGCTTAGCGTACAGATCGACGAAGTCCACGTACTTCAGACGTTTGTCCATGTCCGGCTCCATGGTCAGCAAGGCACGGATGGCGTAGGCATAGCGGACCACCTTGTCGGTGCCGGCCGGGTCCATCTGGGGCAGGTTCAGGCGTGCTACCAGGTTGTCGCTGTCCAGGAACTGCGTGGCCGGCAGCTGATCCAGATGGCAGGCCAGGTAGTGGAACGACAGGTACTCGGCGTGGTCGCCCCCCAGCCGCAGATGTTGCTGAAGACTGGCAGCCGAGCGCAGGAAGATCACCACCGGCACCACCCGCCGAGTGTCCATCAGCTCCGCGATGTCCAGGCAGTAGTGGGCCAGCCTGAGAATCGAGAACCGGTGCGGGTCCGATTCCTCTTCCAGCACGAACAGCAGTGCTTCGCGGCGGCCATCGGGCCACTCCACCAGCAGCGGCACGTCCAGCTCGCGGAACCGCTCCCCCAGCCGTTCCTGCAGCTGTTCCTGACGCACCGGAGTGATCTTCACATCCTGATCCAGTGCCTGTGCCTCTTCCGGCGCGAAGAACGCGATGGCCTCGCGCGGGTAGTCGAGGATCATGTTCTTGTAGTGCTGATCGTGACTGACCACGTCGGCCCCTGCCCGAATCCATGGGCGCAGCCTGGCAGGTCGCCACGATGACCGGCAGGATGATCGCCCTGTCCGCACTGCCGTGATGTTCCCTTCAGGCTGCAGGCTGATCGCCAGGGTTCAAGAGCATATCGCGGGCGGACGCGGGGCGTGGCCCCTCGCGAGACGCGAGATAGCAGCCAGGAAGCCACGCGGGAAGCGCCCCAGGCAAGAGGCCACTGGCTTACGCAGTCTTGCGCCAGGTCCCTTGGGGGCCGCTGCCCGCCAGCCCGATCATGGCACTGCCACCAGCCATGCCGGAGCCCGGAATGCGCGGCTTCACCCTGATCGAACTATTGACCGTACTGGCCTTGATCGGCGTCCTGATGTTCATCGGCGGCCGCGGCCTGTCCCGGCTGGTCGCCGAAGTGCGCGCCGACAGCGACATCCAGTCCATTGCCGCCGCAGTACAGTTCACCCGAGCCACCGCGGTGACTGCCGGTGAACCGATCACCCTGTGCCCGCTGGATGCCCGCGGTCGCTGCAACGGCGACTGGTCCAGCGGCTTCGCCGTCTTCGCCGACCCGGAACGCCAGGCCAGACTGCCGCCAGGCGGCAAGATCCTGCGGCGCTTCACCCTGGCAGCCGACAAGGGCGCGCTGCAGTTCCGCGCCTTCGGTAGCAACCGCTTCCTGCGCATGCTGCCCAACGGCCAGACCGCCTGGCAGAACGGTCGTTTCGAATACTGCCCTGCCCATCCCGATGTGCGCCCCCGGGTCCTGATCGTCAACGTGCAGGGGCGTGCCCGCATCCTGCCGGCCAAGCTGGCAGCAGACGGTCAGGCTGCCGGTGCCAACCGGGCCGCGCGCTGCTGAGCTGCTGACACCAACAACCAGGGTTGAGGCACTCGCCATCGATAGGGCCTGCCACGCCGCAACCAGGCATGCGCCAGCAGCGCGGCCGTCAGCGCAGCTCCCGCCACGAGTGGCGACCAAACGCCTCGCTGCCCCGTTCGGTGACAGTCTCGATCACCCCCGTGGCCCCCGACAGGAACTTGTACTCCCGTTCTCCCGCCGACAGGATCGTCGGCTGCGCCAGCACGCCGGTGTCGATGGGCTGCAAGCCGGATGGCGCCACCCGCATGGTCTCGCCGTCGGCCGTGACGATGTCGATCATGTCGGCGTCGTCGAAGGCACCATCACCATCCAGATCGAACACCGGCCGCTCGATGCGCGCACCCGTGAATGCGTTCAGCTCCATCAACCAGCTGTAGCCCCCGGCCTCGCAGGCATTGGCCGACGGCACAAGGCTGGTGAAGATGATCCGGCCCGATCGCAGGATGGCACGCTGATTGACCCGCTCCCCCAGCGCGCCGGGGCCGCCCTGATCGCGCTTCCTGAGCAGGTCCAGGTACCAGCCGTCGTCATTGGCATCCAGCTCCCGGTCCGTGACGGCACGCAGCTGGACGTCGAACTCGAACACCTCCGCCAGCACCTCCTGTTCGGTCATGCTGTCGCGATCGGCGATACGCTGATCGCGGTCGCGGACGCCGTAAAAGGTCTGCACCTGGGGCTCCGGGGGCACCAGGTTGTCTCCCACCCGGAAGAACGCGCCAGTACCGAAGAACAGCATCAGGTTGCCGGCCCGATCGCGCCCGGCTTCCAGTTGCGCGGTCACCGGCTGGCGCTCCCCTGTCGCATCCCGTGCCGTGAACAGCGGCAGGGCAGGCCGGCTCCCTGGCGCGCCACCACTGCCCTCGAGGAAACCCGGCGGACCCCAGTTACGGGTATCCAGCTGGTTCGAGAACGGCATGTCGAAGCGCCAGATGCGCCCTTCCATGTCGCCCACATAGATGCGATCCGCCACCCGGTTGCCGCTGGTGTCCAGCACCAGCGGGCTGGCCATGCCGGCGCTGTCGGCGCCGGTATCGAACTGGTGGATAAGCGAGCCATCGGTCGCATCCAGCACGAACACCCTGCCGGTGCCGCCATTGTTGTAGCCACTGCTGACCACCGCGCCAAAGCGGCCGTTGGACAGCGCCACGATGGAAGGCTGACCGATGGTGTAGCCGAGCCGCGGATGGCGGAACTCCCAGAGCACGTCCTGGGCAGTCATGCCCTCCGGATCGGTGATATCGAGCATGAAGACGGTGCGCCCGCCGGCGCCGGTGGTACCCGCCACCACCTTGCGCCAGCCCCGGTTTTCGCCGAGCCAGGCATCTGCCACCCGGGGCGTGCCGTCGACGAAATAGCGATGGGTGTAGTCCGGATCGGTCAGCTCCCACAGCCGTGGATAGATGCCCGCCGGCACATAGGCGAACAGCTCGCGCCCGCCCTGGGCCAGGTCCGCTTCCGCAACCCGGGCATCGAATCCGTGCAGCATGCCGCTGTTGGAGCCCACGATCACCATCGGCACACGATCACGCTGGGTCACCCGCCAGCTGCGATAGTCCTCGCCCACGCTCTCCTCGAACGCCGCAGTGCGACCGAGAATGGCATAGCCGAAGTCCTGGCTGCCCGCGAACTGGGGATTGGAGTTGACGATATCGCCCAGCACCCTGTCACGCTGGCGAAAGGGGCGGGCCTGATCCTGGTCGGTCCTCTCCTCACTGCGATCACCGCGCAGATACCAGAGCCGGGCTTCGTCCAGCCCGGCATCAATGGCTTCGCTGTCCAGTCCGGTACCCAGCGCCTGCCGCTGACTGTCTGAAATCTCGAACTCGTTCCACAGGAAGTTGACACCTGCGGTGGTGCGCGCACCATCGGCGCTGCTGTCCGCCAGGTCCAGATCCCGAGCCGTGAAGATCCGGCGCGCGGCCGGATCGCGCGCCTCCAGCCGCTCCCCGGCATCCCACAGCGGTGTGTCTTCCACCTCGCCACCAGCAGTCAGGGCGAACGCCAGCAGCTCGCCGCTCCAGCGGGCACTGTTGAAGCGGGCCTGGTAGATGGCGCTGTCCACATCCAGGCGGGTGGAGTTGGTGGCCACGGCAGCGGCTGATGCGGACGTGACCAGCACGTCCAGGAAGGCCGCTTCCAGCGCTGTCTCCAGCCGGCCGGGATCGCCGGCAAAATAGTAGTTGTCGGGCTGACCGTCGCCGCTGCTGTCCCAGAGCTCGCTGCGGGTGGGCGCATCGTCGCCTGCGCTGGTGTCGAAACCGCCCCACTTGGCCGCATAGTACAGTGGCGGCTCCAGGGTCCGGACTTCCGAACCACCTACGCTATAGGTGGCGCTGGTGGGGCCGTCATCGATGCGACAACCGTTACGACAGTCCGAATCCGGACGGCCGCTGTCCACATAGGTGAAGCCTTCGATGCCGGAGTGCACCCGAAAGCCGTCGCCGTCCAGGGTGCCACCCAGCACATAGCCGAATCCCATCACCTGATCCGTGGACGAGGCCACTGTCTGTGTGGTCACAGTCAGCTCCGTGAAGCTGCTGTCGAAGGCGTAGCTGATCACGCCCCACAGGTCCGAATCGAAGTCGCCGCCCTGCTCGCTGTCTTCCCAGTTGACGTAGAAGCGGCCAGTTCCCGCCTCTACATCCTGCTCGACGATGCGAAAATCGACGATGGCGCAGTTGCCATCCGGATCAATGCTGGTATTGCGGCAGGCTGGCAGCAGGGTGACCACATGATCGGAGCGGGGCACCGGAATGCGGGCCTGGGGTACTGCAGAGGCCAGCGTTACGCCCAGAGTGCGCACCTGCTGACTGCCGGGCAGGTCCTGGCGCACCCCCTGGGTCCAGGCATGGTGGGCCAGACCGGCGATCCGGAAGGTACCGCCCTGGCCGGGCGCGTCGGGGCAGAGTCCGGCCAGCTCGCCCAGCGCGCCGATGTCCTTGGCAGTGCAGAGCTGGTCCCGCTCGGCAGCGGTTTCGCCGATGAAGGCGCGGGCATCATCCAGGCCCTCGCCCCGCCCGACTCGATTGGTGGCGCTCACCGTGCTGGCCAGACCGATGTCGCTGCTGCGATCCAGCTGATCGCCATCGTGGGAACTGACACTGGCGTTGAACTGCATGACGTGCAGCGGGGCACAGTAATTGGCCTCGGAAACGGGATCCTGCCAGTCCGGCGACTGCAGTCCGGCAATGCGACTGGCGTCATCGGCCGCAAACCGCGGATCCGGATCCTGACCGGCAAGATAGCGCAGTGACTCCAGGAACAGCTCACTCTGGGGGTTGCCCCAGTTGCTGCACTGGCCGTCACTGAATCCCGCCAGGCCCCAGCGACAGTTGTCACTGCCGGAGATGCCGAAATAGGTGCCGTCATCATGCCGGTAGCCATGGATGCGCAGCAGATCCAGGGTGCCGATGATGCCGCCGTTCTCCGGCGGCTCCCGGAAGGTGCCGTCGGTATTGACCCGCACTTCTTCGGTCAGCGGACCGACGTTGCTGCGCAGCACGCCACCGGACTTGTTGCGCCCATAGCTGCCGGTCATCAGCCCGAAGTGGATGCGATCGTCATCGCCATAGGCCTGCAGCACACCGATCGGCTTCAGGTTGCCATCCGGGTAGCGCTTGCAGCGTTCACGTCCTTCCAGACCGTCGACACAGGCCTCGACCCGGGCGACGAATTCACCCTGCCGCAGCCCGTCACCCAGGCCGTGGGTGATGCGCGACGGATTCTCGGGGTCTGCCAGCAGGCCAGACAGGGCCGGATCATTGGCATTGCTGCCTGGCTGGCCAAACCTGGCCAGCAGGCTATTGTGTTCCTCGTACCACTGGCACTGCCAGCGCTCGTTGCTGGCCCAGAGCGCGAAATTGCCGCGCGCCACCCGGATCAGGGGTGGGTCGGTGACGTCCTGGGACAGGGTCGCAGTGGTCGCGCGTGTGGTGTTGCAGAAGCTGATGCCACTTGCCTGGCTGTCCTGCCCGGTGGTGACGCTGAACGGTGTCAGCCGGTCCAGGTCGGTGCCGTTGTAGTAGCGTGCCCAGCTGTGCGCATCATTGGGCAGGTAGGTGCGCTCCAGCACGGTCCTGGAGGCGGTATCGGTACTGCGCAGGCCGCCGTAGAGCACCTTGCGGACCGCGTCGATGCGGGCCATGGACAGCCAGTTGAGGAAGTTGCCGCTCCAGTCGCCACTACAGTACTTGTCGGCAGTCTCGGCCACCGGCACGAAGCGCTGGCCAGCGGTGTCGTAGCGGTAACACTTGTAGGCGTCGAAGTAGCCGTAGTAGTCGAAGCTGTGGGTGTAGCCGATATCGGGGCGGCCATCGCCGGTCAGGTCGGAATAGTCGTCGTAGGCGGCGAAGTAGAGCTGATGGTCACTGGAAACGTTGAGCATGACCTGGGGCGTGACCGCGCGCGACAGGAACAACGGTTGCTGGGCGATGCTGACGCTGAGCTGGGCGCGAACCGGCGCCGACAGCGCCAGCAGCAATGCGAGCAGCAATGCAAGCAGCAATGCAAGCAGCAATGCAAGCAACGATGCGAGCCGCCATACAGGCAGCCGTCCCGGCAGCAGTACCCGCATGAGCACCGCCAGCAGCGCAGGTTGTGCTCGCGATGATCGCAGTGGCGATCCATTCCCCCCTGTCGCCATGCTCTGCTCCCGTCAGCGCTGGTAGGTGCTCTGCAGCACCACCACCGTGGCCTCGCGGCCACCGAAACCGCGCGCCGTGATCCGATAGAACTCGAGCGCATCAGCCGCAGTGCCCGCTTCCAGGCTGCCCCCCTCCGGCAGTCGCGGCGGATACTGCTCGATGAAATACTGGGGTTGCCGCGCCACCACCGGCAGCGCCGACGCCTGGGCACCAGGGCCCGGGCGATCGACCGAATAGGTGATGACGCCATTGCCTGCACTCAGGTTGTCGCCATGCCAGCGCGGCCGGCCGGGTGCGTTGAGCTGGTAGCGCCCGTTGCTGTTGCCGAACTCGCCCAGTACGGCCGCCTGCAGGTAGCGTTCGGCGTCGCGCAGGGCCGCCTCGGCCGCCTGGAACGCCAGATCCCGGTCGCGGGCATTGGCCGCCATGCGTTCCTCCAGAGTGCTGGTCTGCAGGCCGGACACACCCAGAATGGTGACCAGCAGCAGCACCACCAGCGCCACGAACAGCGCCATGCCACCCTCGCCGCCAGCGTGGCCGGCAATCCGGCACCTGCGCCTGCGGTACACGCCTTGCTGGATACGGGTCTTCATCAGCCCCCCCGGATCCGGTTGCGCAGGGCGATGGTCTGGCTGAACTCGCGTCGCAGCAGCCCGTCGCCCTCATCAGTGACCACATCGACACTGGTGGCCGTGACTGTCAGCCGCAGACTGACAATGGCGCTGCGATCGCCCACCAGATGAATCGGTCGGTAGCGGTTGGGTATGCCGTCGCCGCTGGTGTCCTCGCCGTAGCGCACCTGCAGCCGCTCGATGCCTTCCACCAGTTCCACGGCAGCTTGCTGGCCGCGCTTGCGCCACAGGGCCGGAGGCGTGTCGCCACGATTGTTGACGCCGGCACCGGGGGCAATGAAGAAGGCCTCGTTGCGCAGACTGTAGAGGCTGGCATCGTCCAGGAACTCCTGATCACCGTCCGCCAGTCGCTGCGAGCTGTTGCCGAGGCCGTTGACGGTCACCCCGGTGTTGAAGACCAGCAGCAGCCGGTCCGGATTCGACTGGGGATTGTGATGGGTGAGCATGAACACGGTGGCCTTGCGACAATCACTGGCCAGCAGCACGGTGCCGTCCTCGAACCCGGGGCAACGGTTGCTGCCGCAGTCCGAGGGCCGGTCGACGAAGGCGGACGCTGCTGCATCCGGCTGCTGGGCCTGGAAGCTGATGCCGTCACCCAGGGCCGACTTCAGTACCAGCACGTCCGACCCGGGTTCAGGCGCCTGACCGGCCAGCCAGGCGCCCAGCCCGGGGCTGTGGTCCTCTCCCAGGCCGGTGTGCCCGCTCACCGCATCATCCATGTCGAACAACTCGGGGGTCTGCCCCCCTTCATCACGCACCAGGTTGCGGGTCGGTAGCCGCGCCGAGCAACCGCTATAGCCTGCCATGCGCGCCGCATCGGCCAGAAAGTCCATGGCGAAGCGGGCATTCTCCTGCAACCGGGCCTGTCCCTGGCTGGTCTGCCAGGTCTGCTGGTTCGCTGTGAACAGCTGGACGATGCCCGCAGTGACAAACGCGCCCAGCGCCAGGGCGATCATCACCTCCACCAGGGACAGGCCGCGCTGGCGCGTCCGGGCATTCACAACGCCGTCCTCACGTTCAGCTCTACCGGGGCAGCATCGGCCTGGCGCGAGTCCTGCCAGCGCACCCGCACTTCGATCTGGCCGCCGTCCAGCGTCACCGAACCGCCGCCTTCGGGCAGCTGCTCCTGCAGCGCCAGCCGCCAGACCGCCAGGTCGTGGTCACGCATCTGCGTGCGCGAGCAGTTCTGGGCCTGACAATCGGGGTCACTCGGCGCCGAAGCGTCCAGTGCCAGGCTGTAGTCGCTCTGGCGATTGGCTCGGGCCCGGTCGATGATGTCGTAGGCCGCCTGCACCGCCTGGGTGCGGTACATGGAGCTGGTATTGTGCTGCAGCGACAGCAGCTGCAGGCCGGCCACGCCAAGGACGCCGACGGACAGCACCAGTACTGCCACCAGCACCTCGATCAGCGAATAGCCGTGCTGTCTGACCATGCTACGGTCATCCCCCTGCGGGACAGTCGCCCGCTTCCAGACGTGCCGTGGTCGGCCGGCCGGTGGCGGCAATGCCCACCCGCCGACCGGAATCGCCCGGCAGACACAGTTGCAGGGCAACCGGCTCGGCCGTCACCAGCAGTCCCTGGGCGCTGAAGCGCAGTGCGGTGATGCCATCGGTTGCTGTCAGCGTCAGTCGACCCGGCAGGGGATCGAACCGACGCAGGGTGGTGCCGTCGCCATCCACCACCCGCCAGCCATCTTCCCAGCTGGCACCGCTCGCCTCGGTCGCACCTGCCGCCACCCGCACTTCCTGGCCGCGCCGGGTGGCCTCGCTGCGCGCATGGTTCACCGCCAGCACCAGGTCGTTGGCGGCGATGGAAAGCTGATTGCGCGCCACCAGATCGCGAAAACCGGGCATGACCACCCCCGCCAGAATGGCAACGATGGCAATGACCACCAGCAGCTCGGCCAGGGTCAGCCCATGCTGGCGGCCCCCATGCATTATTCCGCCCAGCCGTCCTGGGGTGCGCCACTGGCCTGGTCATCATCGCGGTACCAGAGCCGGCTGCCATCCGCGAGCAGTTCCAGCGCGCCGTCACCGGCCTGGCCACTGTCGGCGACCGGCGTGGCGCGCAGGCGGAAGCTGCTGTCGGAGGCCTCGCGCAGGCTGATGTCATATCGGGCCGCTCCGTCTGCAGGCGAACTGTCGGCACAGAGCGCTGCGTCGGGTGGGCCCGGAATCTGGTCCGGGTCGGCGGCGGCGGTGCGATAGCTGAAGTTGACCGTGTAATGCCGTTCCAGCGCCTGCGCGCAGGCCGCCAGGTCAGCCATGGCCTGGGTGCGATGGCTGCGCAGCTGGTAGTTGTTGTAGGTGGGGATGGCAATCGCCCCCAGAATGGCGATGATCGCCAGCGCGATCATCAGCTCGGTAAGCGTCAGCCCCCGCTGCCTGCAGACCATGGCACCGTTCCCCCCGTTGCCAGTGCTACCCCCGTTGCGGCGCCCCGTGCCGCCTGTCCTGCTCATGCCTGCTGGCAGCCAGTGCAACCGGTGCACTGCCGACGCCCCCCAGATCAGCGTAGCGCCGATAACGGCATGCCAGGCATGTGCTGAAATTGTGCCCGACCGGGGGGGCATTGCAAGGAGCCTGCCCGCAGAGTCGTGGGCGAATTGATCAGCGTCTCCCTAGGCGAGCTCGACGCGAATGATGCGGACATCGAAGGTAATGGTGCGACCGGCCAGCGGATGGTTGAAATCCACCAGCACCTGATCCGGCTGGATTTCGCTCACCACGCCGGGCAGCTCTGTCCGCGCCGCATCGGCGAACGAGACCACCAGCCCTTCCTGCAGTTCCATGTCCGGCGGGAAGGCCTCGCGCCCCAGCCACTGCAGGTTGTCCGGGTTGGGCATGCCGAAGGCCTTCTCCGGCTCGATGGCAAAGGAGCCACTATCACCGGCCTGCAGGCCGAAGAGTGCCTCCTCGAAGCCGGGCAGCAGATTGCCGTCCCCCACTTCGAAAGTGGCCGGCCGGCCCTGCCAGGTGGAATCGACCTCTTCACCGCCGGGCAGCAGTACCGCGAAGTGCAGGGTCACTCGGGTTCCCGGTCCGATACGCTGGCTCATGCTGAAGCTCCCATGCTGTGGTGAAGGGCCGGACTGCAGGCGCGCCGCAACGGCGGGCTGCAGCGACTGCAGATCAGGATTGATGACGCCGGGCGCGCTGCCGCCACTGGCTGATCAGATCGCCCACCGCCAGCACGATCCAGATGGCCGCCCCCACCGTGATGGCGGCATCGGCCACGTTGAACGCAGGAAAATGAGCGCCGCGCCAATGCACCAGCACGAAGTCGGTGACCGCGCCGTGCAGCAGCCGGTCCACCAGATTGCCGACCGCCCCCCCCAGCACCAGTCCGTGCCCCAGGGCCAGCCAGCGCTCGCGCGTCAGCCGGCTCAGGTCCCACAGCAGCCAGGCACTGAAGGCCAGCGCCAGCACCACGAAGAACCAGCGCTGCCAGCCGCCGGCACCCGCCAGGAAGGAAAAGGCAGCGCCCGGATTCTGGACATGGATCCAGGCCAGCACCGGCAGCACGTCGACCCGTTCGCCGTACTCCAGCACTCGCACCACCCAGGCCTTGGTGGCCTGATCCAGGATCGCCACCACCACACCGATCAGGGCGAAATGCAGCAGGCCGGGCAGACGCATCAGGCCGGCTGCTCGGCAGCGAAGAATGCGCCGGCCTCGTCGATGTCCACGTCGATGCGTGCCTTCAGGGCATCCAGCGAATCGAACTTCCATTCGTCACGGATCTTGTGCCGGAAGGTCACGGTAAGCAGGCGGCCATACAGGTCCTCGTCCACATCGAACAGATGCACTTCCAGCAGCGGTTCGCGGCCATCCACGGTCGGACGCACACCGATATTGGCAACGCCCTGACGCACCGGACCCAGGCCGCTCACTTCCACCGCGAACACCCCTTCCAGGGCCGCGTGATAGCGCTTCAGCGGCAGGTTCACGGTGGGCACCCCCAGGGTGCGACCCAGCTGGCGGCCATAGACCACCCGGCTGGTAATGAAATAGCGGTGACCGAGCAACCGCTCGGCCAGCTCCAGATCACCGGCGGCAAGGGCCTGCCTGACCCGGGTGCTGGAGATGCGTTCGCTGGCCTCTGCCAGAGTGCTCATGCGGCTGACCTGGAAGTCGTGTTCCTCGCCGGCCGCCTGCAGCAGGGTGAAGTCACCCTCGCGCCCACGACCGAAGCGAAAATCATCGCCCACCATCAGGTAGCGCACTCCCAGGCCCCGCACGAAGACCCGCTCTATGACCTCGGTGGCCGGCATCCCAGCCAGCCGCTCGTTGAACGGCAGACACAGGACCCGTTCCACACCTTCCTGTGCCAGCAGGCCGATCTTTTCGCGGAACCGGGTGAGCCGTGCCGGGACTTCACGGCCCTGGAAGAACTCGCGTGGCTGGGGCTCGAACGTGATCAGGGTGGTGGGCAGACCGCGCTGCGCCCCTTCCTCACACAGGTGGGCCAGCAGCGCCTTGTGGCCGCGATGCACGCCATCGAAGTTGCCGATGGTCGCGACGCAGCCATGATGGCGCGGTCGCAGATTGTGCAGGCCCCGAATTACTTCCATTACGCGTTCCGTTATCCATACCGAGCTGGCCGGCAGTATACCCGCCAGCATTGCAGGCGTCTGTTGCCGGGCTCAACCCAGGAATTCGCGCCGCCACCAGCGGGGGCCGTAACCCAGCAGCGCCAGGACGCCGAAATAGGTCAGCACCCCGGCAGGCACCAGCCCCAGCAACCAGATCACGCGGGTGCGCAGATCGGCCACCAGCCAGGCCTCCAGCGCCGGCGCGACAATGCCCAGCAACAGTACCAGTGCCAGTGTCGCCAGCCCCAGCCGCAGCAGGAAACCGCCCCAGCCCGGCGCCGGGCGCCAGACGCCCTGACGGCGCAGACCAAGCATCAGCAGGCCGGCGTTCAGAAGCGCTGCCAGCGAGGTGGCCAGCGCCAGGCCCACGTGTGCCAGTGGCAGGATCAATGCCAGGTTGAGGACCACGTTGGCCCCCATGGCCCAGAGTGCAATCCGCAGCGGGGTGACCGTGTCCTGGCGGGCGAAAAAACCCGGCGCCGCAATCTTCACGCCGGTGAATCCGATCAGTCCCAGCGCATAGGCCTGCAGGGCCATGCCGCTCTGGCGCACATCCTCACCGGTCATGGCGCCGTAGTGGAACAGGGCCGCGATCAGCCCCGGCCCCAGCACCACCAGCGCGGCGGCGGCGGGCACGGTCACCAGCAGGCCCAGTCTCAGGCCCTGGTCCAGGCTGGCAGAGAAACCGTCCGGATCGCCCTGGGCGTGCTCGCGTGACAGCCGAGGCAGCAGCACGGTGGCCAGGGCGATGGCGAAGATGCCCAGTGGCAGCTCCATCAGTCGGTCCGCGTAGTACAGCCAGGCAATGGAACCGGTGACCAGCAATGACGCCAGCAGGGTGTCGATGAGCAGATTGATCTGGCTGACCGAGGCGGCAAACATGGCCGGCAGCATCAGTCGTCCGACCCGCCGCACACCCGCATCACGCGGCCGGAATCGCGGGCGGGTCAGCATGCGGATGCGCGCCATGGCGGGCAGCTGGAAGCCGAGCTGGACCACCCCGGCCAGCAGCACGCCCCAGCCCAGCGCCATGATCGGTTCCTGCAGATGCCCCGCCAGCCCCAGGGCTGCACCGATCAGGCACAGGTTGAGCCAGACCGGGGTGATGGCAGGCACGGCAAAGCGGTTGAAGCTGTTCAGCACCCCGGCGCAGAGCGCCGTCAGCGAGATCAACAGCAGATAGGGAAAGGTGAGCCACAGCAGATCGATGGCCAGCGCACGGCGACCGTCGTCGCCGTCGAATCCGGGTGCAAACAGGCTGATCAGCAGCGGCGCGCCCAGCATGCCGATCAGCGTCACCGCCAGCAGCACCAGCCCCAGCGCACCCGCCACCCTGCCGATGAAGGCACGTACTTCTGCTTCGCCATGGCGCTGGCGGTAGTCTGCCAGCACCGGCACGAACCCCTGGGAAAACGCGCCTTCGGCGAACAGGCGCCGGAACAGGTTGGGAATGCGGAAGGCGACGAAGAAGGCATCCGCCTCTGGCCTGGCGCCGAACAGGTTGGCAATCACCACATCGCGGACCAGACCGAGAATGCGCGACATGAAGGTCAGGGCACCGACCAGCGCGCCAGTGCGCAGCAGACCGCGGCGAGTTCCGGCGGTGTCCTGATCGGAATCTGACTGGGGATCGGTCAACGCGCTGCTCCCTTTACCGGCGTTACCCTGTGCGGGCTGATTCCTGCAACGGCCGGCATGATAGCCGGCCAGGCCACGCGCTGCGGACTGCAGGCTGTCCCGGAGGCCACTGCAATGTCCCGCTCGGACCGGGCCAGCACGGCTGGCCGGAGATTGACATTGTCCCGGCCGGGCGGCATATTACCGCGCCTTTCAATTCAGGACCCGAATCGGAGACGTTCGTGGCGAATTCTGCTTCAGCACGCAAGCGCGCCAACCAGGCCGAGAAACGCCGGCGCCTCAACGCCAGCCAGCGTTCCATGGTGCGCACCTCGATCAAGAAAGTTCAGGCCGCCATCGCCAGGGGCGACTACGAAGCCGCGACTGCGGCCTATCAGGCGGCAGTACCCGTGATCGACCGCATGGCCGACAAGGGTATCCTGCACAAGAACAAGGCTGCCCGGCACAAGAGCCGCCTGAACAGCCAGGTGCACGCCCTCAAGGGCTGATCCGCGCGCCGCGCTGGCGACCGAATCTCGGGCGACCGAATCTCGGGCGACCGAATCTCGGGCGACCGGCCCTACAGACGGGCCGCAAGCGTTGCTTGCGGC
>LFIK01002090.1_pt1 | contig 16051 bp, 21 predicted proteins | sample 643401 | NCBI WGS metagenome assembly LFIK01 (sample SAMN03777447, study PRJNA286221) | soda lake metagenome | biome: soda lake; feature: Kulunda steppe; material: water; isolation source: sample T5-Br brine of Lake Tanatar-5 | place: Russia: Kulunda steppe | collected 2010-07
CGGTCATATGCTTGCCAGTGGCCTCAGACGGTCAAATGCATGCCAGTGTCCTCAGACAGTCACATGCCCTCTTTTCCTTAGACGGTCATATGCTTGCCAGTGGCCTCAGACGGTCACATGCATGCCAGTGGCCTCAGACAGTCACACGCCCTCTTTTCCTTAGACGGTCACACGCCCTCTTTTCCTTAGACGGTCACATGCATGCCAGTGGCCTGCTGGAAAGCTCCGGCAGCCATGCGCTGTGTGCGTGCCAAGCCAAGGGACGTGATGCAGCCGCCGACGCACGCCCAGCTCTGCAAGCATGCGCGCTTTGCATGCCGAGCCGTGCGCCTGCGGCGCAAGGACGTGATGCAGCCGCCGACGCGTGCCCAGCTCTGCAAGCATGCGCGCTTTGCATGCCGAGCCGTGCGCCTGCGGCGCAAGGACGTGATGCAGCCATCAGCGCGACGCGCGCTCTGCAGCCCTGCACGCACGTACAAGCACGTGCACTTTGCAGCCCTGCAAGTATGCTCAGCCCTCCAAGCACGCACGCTTTGCAGGGTCGGGCCTGCCTGCTGCTTGCAGCGGCGCGCTGTACACGCAGGGCAGTGGCAGCAGCAGCGCCACGGGGGTGGGGGGTGGGGGGATGTTTGAGGCAGGCCTGCAGCAGGACCCGCTTCCGCTTGACAGCATCCCACAGGACCAGCAGGCGCTGCTGGCGCAGCAGCAGCAGCAGCAGCAGCAGCAGCTCCCACAGCAAGCTTACTTGCAGTACCAGCAGCAGGCGTACAGCGTGCTTGACAGCCTGCAGCAGCAGCAGCAGGAGGAGGATGCGGCGGCGGGGGTGGCCAGCACGGCACGGGCGCCTGCTGCTGCAGCGCACCAGCAGCGCTCCGCGGGGCTGCTGCGGCTGGGGGTGCTCATGACCGTCACCATGACACTGCACAACATGCCGGAGGTAAGTGACCTCACTTAGACGCTGCACTCATGACCGTCACCATGACGCTGTACAACATGCCAGAGGCACGTGCCACAGGGTGCGTGCGTCTGTGTGTGTAAGCGCGCGCGCGTGTGTGTGTGTAAGCGCGCGCGCGTGTGTGTGTGTGTGTGTGTGTGTAAGGTTAGGTAACAAAGTTTTATCTTCCAAATGAGGGCAGCTTAGCTGAAGCCAAACAGGCTTGCAACCAAAATCAAAAAAAGGCAAGCAAGGTGGCGTTCTGAAAACTACGCACAGCATAGTGTGTGTGTGAAAGCATGTGTGTGTGCGGGTGTGAGCATACGTGTGTGTGAGGGAGAGGGCTGGCAGCAGGGCGCAAGGATAGGCTCTTGTGACATGATCCTTTTGCCATGCTGCGTCAGAAGCTTGCCATGATGCAGCGCAGCAGCCCAGGGGCGGGCTGTGCAGGGTGGGCTGGAGGGGGTGTGGGCAGGGACATGCAGCAGGGAGCATGCGCTTGCTGGGGTAGGGCAGTGTTAATCCGGTGTGTTGCTGAGTTGATGGTGTCTGCCCCAGTGAGGCAGCCGCCACACATTTTGCGCCAGTGAGGCAGCCGCCACACATTTTGCACCAGTGAGGCAGCCGCCACACAATTCGTACCAGTGAGGCAGCCGCCACACATTTTGCACCAGTGAGGCAGCCGCCACACATTTTGCACCAGTGAGGCAGCCGCCACACATTTTGCGCCAGTGAGGCAGCCGCCACACATTTTGGGCGCTTGTCCAGGCCATAGTCACGCCTTCATATGACGAGTCTGCTTGGCTTGGCTTCCGTCCTTCCTGTTGAGAGCCTGCTCGGCTTCAGTTTCGTCGTGTGTCCTTCCTGTTCAGCCTGCACTGCTTCCTGCCAAGCCTGCCTGGCTTCCTGTCAAGCCTGCCTGGCTTCCTGTCAAGCCTGCCTGGCTGCTTCTATCAAGCCTGCTTGGCTTCCTGTCAAGCCTGCCTGGCTGCTTCAATCAACTTGAAGGCAATTGCTGTGGCAGGCCTAACCTTGCCTCAGATGTAGATGCCGTGTCAGGGGGCAGGCACATCTACTAAGGGTCAGGGCAAGGCGCTGCTTTGCCTGTCATTGCAACAACCCTTGTTTCAGAGCAAGCATAGTTTCGTCCACTGTCTCCCCTGCTGCCACAGCCACCACCACTGCCACATCCACCTCTGCTGCCACAGCTTTGCTGCCACAGCCACCTCTGCTACCCCATCCGCCTCTGCTGCCACAGCCATCACTGCTGAAGCAGCCACCTCTGTTGCTACAGCCACCACTGCTGCCATAGCCACCTTTGCTGCCACAGCCACCTCTGCTGCCCCATCCAACACCACTGCCCCATCCACCTCTGCTGCCACAACCACCACTGCTGCCAGAGCCACCTCTGCTGGCACTGCTGCTTGACTCACCTCACCTGGGCGCTCGTCGCTCTGGGCAAGGCCCCTCTATGGGGTATGCACTCCTGCTTGTTGTTGCCTTTGGTCAAGGGATCAGAATGGCCTGTCTGACACAATGTACACCCATCACACATGCACACAGCTACCTGGCCCCGCACGCGGCAAAGGGCTTTGCAATTGCATTCAGCACAACTCTTCTTGCCTGCTTGCCTGACCATGCTTGCGTAGGGCTTTGCAGTTGCGTTCAGCGCGTACACTCACTTTGGGCCGCTCATGGCGGTCGCCATTGCGCTGCACAATGTGCCGGAGGGCATCATCATCGCAGCCCCCATCTACGCCGCCACAGGCAGCAGGCTGAAGGCGCTGGGGTGGGCGGCGGCGTCGGTGCGTGCTTCCCAAGGCGGTTGCAGAGTGTCATGGGGATGAGGGGTGGCCTCACCCTTCCATTTGTAGGGGTAGGGAGTGGCCTCACTCCTCCATGTATAGGGGTGATGGGTGGCCTCACCCTTCCATTTGTAGGGGTAGGGAGTGGCCTCACTACTCCATATGTAGGGGTGATGGGTGGCACCACTCTTCCATTTCAAGGGATGGGGGGCGGAGGGAATCAGGTTTGGACTTTAAATGCACCAGATCCGCACTCAGCTATAGGGTGTAGGGCTGCACTACTGCCACCCGATCACTTCCCACATCAGCCGTGCAGAGTTGGGTTCTGCATGTAGGCCTTGTGTACGCTGTGTGATGATGATTGATGTGTGCATGCCTCCTCTTTGATCAGCACCGCGCGGCCTGCTGCTGCGTGCGGCCTCAACACATTTTCGTTCTGATGTGCAACACATATCACCGACACAAACTAAGCGCCACGTAACTTGTAGACACAAGCATTAACTGCAGGTCATTGCGCCACATCAACTGTAGGCACAAGCATCAACTGCAGGTCATTGTGCCACATCAACTGTAGGCACAAGCAGCAACTGCAGGTCATTGCGCCACATCAACTGTAGGCACAAGCATCAACTGCAGGTCATTGCGCCACATCAATCGTAGGCACAAGCATCAACTGCAGGTCATTGCGCCACATAAATTGTAGGCACAAGCATCAACTGGAGGTCATTGCGCCACATCAACCAATGACATATGCCGGAGGTGCTGCCCATTGTCATGCTCCATCCAGGAGCCTGCCATGTCACACACAGTGGCTGCTTGAGCTTTTGAAAAGTGGGACTCAGGAGGCGCAGTGACACCCTGGAGTCGGTTGCATGAGCACAGAGCATGCCCGCATCCTGCAGCCAGGGCAGCCGCCATCAACATGCCCCCTCATTAACTTTTGGCCCTGGCCCTGCTCGTTTACCTCTCCACTCATGTGCTGATTACTTTGATGCACCTCTGTTGGCGAGATGTGCGCGCTGCATCGCTGATCTGTCTTCTATCATCATGCACCCCTCATTGCGTGCATGACCTCACTGACCTCATCACTGATCTCTCCTCTTCCGTCATGCACCCCTCATCGCGTGCATGACCTTGCTGACCTCATCACTGATCTCTCCTCTTCCGTCATGCACCCGTCATCGCGTGCATGACCTCACTGACCTCATCACTGATCTCTCCTCTTCCGTCATGCACCCCTCATCGCGTGCATGACCTCACTGACCTCATCACTGATCTCCGTCACCGCGTGCGCGCGCGCTGCATTGCTGATGCCAGGGCCTCTCCGAGCCGCTGGGCGCACTGCTGGCGCTGATGGTGCTGCACCCGTTCATCACGCCCGAGCGGCTGCAGTACCTGCTGGCGGGAGTGGGAGGCCTCATGGTATGTGAGACCAGCATGAACCCTAACGCGGCCCTCTTGCAGTCATGTAGGGTTCATGTAGGGTAATGCAGGGTTCCTGAAAAACGTACGAGTACCCTATATATGTTGGCAAATGATCACAGAGTCTGGCAAATCCACTGCGTATGTATGTGCTGTTTTAAGCAGCTCTAGTCATATGCCGTGCCGCATCAAAAGGTAATCATTGCGCCATCGGCCATATGATGAGGAATGGGGCGCACGCACACGGGCACAAGTCGGGACACAGCCAAGCCTCTGTGTTGAAATTGGGGCAGGTGACCAGGCAGGCATCTTTGTTCAGATGAAACGTGATAAGCACCTTTTTGGAAAGCCAAGAAAAGAGCTTGTCAAGTATGGAATTGGGGCAGTGAAAGCATCAATTCAGGAAAATGGCAAAATGGGTCACCTCTCGTGCCAAGACACCGTGCAACCCCTCCACCAGAAAGAGCACTCTCGTTCAATCGCACATGGCACGTGCACCTAACAGGAGTGTTTAGGAGCTGGGTGTGATGTGCACCCATCCAGCTTGTGCTCATCCAAAATTGTTTTTTCAGCATTCCAGTCTGGCAGCATGCTCGTGGCAGCAGCGGCAAAGCCAAGGACGCCCTTTGCTTGTAATGGGCAAGCACGCCATCCCTCACACGCCATCCCTCAAACCAGGTTATTACAACCCAGAGCCCCCCTGTCAGGATCCTTGCAGCAACGGCTGCGTGCATGCTGCTCCACCACAGTCCTGGCCACCACCAAAGTGCTTTTGCTTGCTGCCTGGTGGTCGCAGTTGGCGGTGTGTGCCATCGAGCTTTGGCCTGAGGGCAGGGCGTGCAAGCACAACAGGGGCCTGGGCATCGGCATCCTGGTGGGGACGCTAGTGATGGGGTGGACACTGTGCGTGGAGTGAGTGGGGCGAGCGTTGCAGGGGAGCGTGCAGGCATGAGAGGGGCCTGGGTGTGGATGTATGTCCTTACATGACCTTTTAGGGATGAAGGGGTCGCTGTGCTCAACAGGGGGCAGCGGCGATGGTCCGCAAGAGGGAGAGGGCCATTGCATAGGGGAACGAGCGAAACAACCCACGCATGCATGGAGAAATAATGCTGAGAGGGGGCGTGGTGACATTGTTTGGTGCGAGGTTGGGAGCGCACACTGAGAGGGCAAATGCACATGCTGCTGTTCATAGTGGGTTCACGCACAATCACTGTGTGGATGCTTTTTGGTACAGAACTCCAGCAACCGTACTAGAAGGTGAACGCGCTGCGAGGACACCTGTCCTCTGTTCCGATTTTTTATGCCTGGAACTTTGCAGGCACTGCCTGAGAGCCTAAGCCTGTACAAAATGTTTTTGGGGCAGGCTGCACTGGATCCGCACTTATCTTGCTCTGCAACTTGTTTTGGTTTGCATGCACCCAAATAATTGTTCTCGTGCTTCTTGGTCTTGAGGGCTGCATAGAACTCCAGTGCCGCCATGTTTGCATTGACAAGTTACAATGAATTTTAGTCAGCGATGAATCATAAAATGCCTGAGTAAGCTGGAAGGATTGTATTTTTGGTGTATTTCTTAGCTCCCTTTTCAATACCCCCTTAAGCCTTTCCTGTGGCTGGGTGAGAGCATCTCCTCATGTCCCCGTTTACAAGAACCTAAAAGAACAGAAAAGAAAAGACTACGCTATCAAGGTAACCCCTGTTTGCGTGAATTAAGGAACAAGAGCCTAGTGATGGTCTGAGGTGGCAGTAGGTGGTGACAACAGTGGCACATGGATGGGTAGCAGCTCTGGCTCTGGCTCAGGCGCTCTGGCAAGCTTGCAGCTGTGGACGAAACAAAGTTACAAGCTTACAAGTTTGCAGGTTTAAAGAGTAAGCCATACTCTGAACATGCCATACCTTTGGAAGCCTACGCTTGGTGCACCATCTGAGCAGTGTGGCTTATATATTTGAGATGGTCATTCAACGATGAGTATTCATTTGGCATGACGTGCACATACTACTTTTCAGTAATGTTCCTCTGTACATGTATTGGACCCTAAGCCAAAATATTTTGTAGTTGTCAGCCAAGCGTGACATGTACTCTCCTCCAGATGAATCACATCACTGATGTGTTGAGCAGCTGAACATGCCAAACATGCGGGCAGCTCAGCATGAGCCCATGTGGGGCTCAGCAGGAATCCTGGCGGGTAGTGCCCCACAACAACCTCAAACTGAATGCTCGCCTCAGGCTGCCCTGAATGAATTGTTGAAAAAAATTCAGTTAGGCACCCCGGTATCAGTCAGGCAACAGAGCTTGTGAGAAATGAGGACGCACACCACAGACACAGATACGCCAGTGTAAAGATGCCAAAGCACCGGTGACTACTTGCTCCATGACAAGCCACGAAGACATATCACTATTAGATACAGGTGGTAAAGCTACAGGCTGTAAATTGCTCACAAAAGCACACACAAACAGTGTACAATGGCATCGCCATCACACTTAGTATAGAAAGCTCAGCTGTCAGGTCACGATCGTGAGGCCAGGGGTCATGGTCAGCACAGAAACGGTCGCCTTATAGGCATGATGCTTCAATCTTGACATCAACATTGGAGACAAAGTCAACAGTTTCAGTCAACGAGACCAAACCCTTCCCCTACCTATTTATCCCTACACCCCTTCCCCTCGTCCACACAGGCCTCACCCAGGCCCCCGCACTACAACACGGCTGCACCCGCCCCTGCAGAGGGCTGCTGGCCTGCAGACTGCGGCCCCCCCCCCTCTAGAGGTGTCTGGGGTGCAGGGGCGACCGGCAAAGCGCCTCCGCGTGGGCCCTCTCCATCTTCAGCTGCAGGCCCCCCACCCGCATCAGCGCCAGGCTCCTCTTCATCCATGGGCGCTAGTGCCGCGTAGATGGGGCCGTGCACCGCCTCGCTCACCTGCGCAGCGTGCATGGTAGCATGAATGTGTGCGCAAGTGCAGTGATGCGTGTAATGGTGTGGGCCAGTGTGTCTTGTGCGCCTGATGGTGTGAGACCAGCGTGTCTTGTGCATGTGAGCACTGCGTTTGTGTACATGCATGTGCAGGACTTTGGGTGTGCAGCCGACCATGAGACACCCTCACGTCTAGGTGGGCCCAAATGCAAGCAATATCTTACTTCCACAACCCATTTTTGCATGAATCACACGTGCACAAGGTTGCCAACAACATCATTCACCTAGTGCTTGCGATAGGGCCACAAATACTCTGTAGCAGTAGCAACATGCACAGAGGAGACGGCTACCAGCCAGCGTGCGAGGGTGGCCATACGTCAGGGGCAGGTACGGCCCCCCCCTCTTCATCCTCACATGCATACACACATTCAGACTAGGACCAGCACCATCATCATCATCATCATCATCATCATCATCATCAGCCAGCAGCAGCCAGCAGCTCAATTACGGCTTCATCACCCCAGCCCACAAACCCTCACAAGCACACATGTATGCAAACTTGGACAAACAGCAGCAACAGCAGCAGCAGCAGCAGCAGCAAAGTGCAGCACGCACCGCACATATGGCCAACAGCTTGCGTGCGAGGGCGGCCACGTCAGGGGCGAGCGAAGCTGCGCCCACCCTTCCCAGTAGCTGCGTCACAGCGCGGCGGGCGGCCAGCTCAGCCCCGCCTCCTGCATTCAGCATGGGCGCACATGGCCAGAGGGATTTAGAGTCAGTGCAGCTGGCAGGGCTTGGTATGGTGGATAAGTCTGAGTGCAGCGGGCAGGGCTCAGTGTGGAGAGTAGGGCTCGGTGTGGTGGATAGGTTGAGTGCAGCGGGCAGGGCTCAGAGTGGAGAGCAGGGCTAGATGCGGTGGATAGGTGTGAGTGCAGCGGGCAGGGTTCAGCGCGGCGGGCAGGTCTAAGAGCAGCGGGCTTAGAGAGCGTCAGGCTGGTTTTGGGGCCACGAGCTTGCGCCCCGAGCCGGTTGCAGCGTCGCGGGCGGCAAGTGCTTGGACAGCAGCTCGTGTGCATGCGAGCGCAGTGTCCCCGGCTTTGGCAGAGGCTCGCATCATTCAGGTGGGGAGCCGCTGCCTTAGCGCCCAGGCAGTGCAGGGCGCATCATTGACGGTGGAAATTCGTACAGGAGGCCTACCTCAATTCATAAAGTAGAGCAGTAAATCAGAAGGGGCCAAGCTGCCAACATTCAGGTCTATCAGATCCATGGCAGTCCAGTGGCCTGGGCATCAGCTGCCACACACAACGTCTGTGTAAACCAGACAGCTTGCATCACACGCACTTTGGAAACGCCCACCCGAGCACCTAGCAGGGGGCCTCGCAAGCTGCCACGCACATCAGCAGAGCATGTACCCGGCAGAGCATGCGCCAGGCAGCCAGCGCCAGCAACCAAGGACGAACAGCAGAGGCAAAGGGGGACCAGGAGCAGGTTTTGCCCCATATCATATGCCCACCAATGGGCACAGGCAGAGGAGCAAAGCACCTATAGGGCAAGCAGCAACCAGCGACGTGCGCGCTGCAGGGGCTCGAGGCCCAGGGCCCTTGTGAATCAGGCGGAAAGCGCACTGCTTGGGTGCAGCACACAAGGCGAGCAGCGACCAGGCAGGCAGCATGCGCTCCGCAGGGGCGCGTGTGCTGCACCCAAGAGGCACATGGAACTCATGGCATTTGTCGGGCTGGGCCTAGCGTGAAGTGGGCCCCCCCCTCCCGCCCTCACACCTGGTGTGCTCGCATTCCCAGCGGGGCTGTCCACAGCGGCGGGCCCCAGCAGTAACCTCACCTGCGTGCAGGCGTGCAGGCGTGTGCGTGAGCTCCATGTGCGGGCATGAGTGCGCATGCGGGTGCAAATGTGATTGTGTGCCGTGCACGGGGGGCAATGAATGGGCGCCTTCAAAATTGTGCGTACGTGTGTGTGTGTGTTTGTGTTCAGCAAGGATGGCCGGACAGGGGTCTCCAGGCATCAGCCCTTTCATGGTCTTGTTCGGCCTGCGTGCCATCGTCCTTTTCTCTCACACTTCCTTTTTTCTTTCCCAACTGCCTCAGCAAGAACAGAAGGCGCCCACAGCCAGGGACGTGGCACCTCTTCAGGGTGCGCACGCCTCCAAGTAAAGGAGCAGCTTGGTGATACGAAACAGAAGGGCGTTTGACGACACTGATGGGCGTGCACCACCAGGGCTGCAGGGATGGCGTTGGAGGTGGACCTGCTCTGCGGGCTTTGCTTTCCCTCCCCCCCTTTCATCCATGCAATAGGAAAGGTGTAAGTGTTGCATGCGCAAGCGGGCGCACCTACGGCCACAGGGCTGAAGCAGTGTCACTGTGCCTCTGCCCTCCACCGTTACTGCCCCCAAATTGTCATTCGCCAGCGCAGACAGATGATCGGTGAGACAATGTATAGAAGGAGACAGGGGGGCGCTCAGTGAGGCAATGTCTAGAAGGAGACAGGGGGGCGCTCAGTGGGGTGATGTCTAGAAGGAGACAGAGGGGCGCTCAGTGGGGTGATGTTAAGAGGGAGACAGGGGGGCGCTCACCGCCAGCGCTGCGGCGATGGCGTTGGAAATGGACCTGAACGCCGCGCCGCTGGTGGACATCAGGCTGCTGAACGCACGCCGCATCGCCCGCTCCTCCTCCTCCGCCTCCCCTGCTGCCGCGCCTGCCCCTCCCGCTCCTGCCGCCCCCTCAGCGTCTCCCATTTGGCCCTCCCCTGTGCATGCTCCGCTGGCCTGTGCCCTGCTGCTTGCGCCAGATGTAGCCGTTTGCGCAGCTGCAGGGCCTGACTCAGACTCTGGACCAAAAGCAGCTGCCGCGCTTGGCGTGCCAGTCATGCTTGTGCCGTCGGTGCCAGCGCCGGCGGGGCTGGGGGAAGGGCTGGGGGTGTTGCTACTTGGCGTGGGCGGCAGGCGTGACAGCCGCGTGAGCTCGCTCACGAGGTCAGCGAGGTCCATGGAGGGGTCGGCCTGCAGGTGGATTTGTGTGTGTCTGTGCGTGTGAGGGTGTGTGCGTGTGCGTGTGTCAAGGGGGTAGGCATGCGTCCAAGGTGAAGTTAGGTAGGGTGAAGGTGACCAAGGTCCACGTAGCTGGACCTGCCAGGCAGAGTGGCAGCCTCAGCCAAAGCCTCCCAGGCCTGCGCGTGTGCAAGTAGCAAGGCCGCTGGTGCCCACCACACCTGCATGCATGTGCCCTTGCCCTTGCCCCTGCTGCTTCCGTTGCTACTGCCGCTGCTGCTGTTGCGACCTGTGGCGCTGCGTGTCCTTGCCCATGCTGCTGGTACTTGACACACGTCGTTTGTCCACCACAGGCGCAAAACAAGGCGCATAGCAGTGACAGCACCATGCCAAGAGCAGCAAAAAGTAAGGAGAGAAAACGTTGGAAAAGGCAGTGAAAACACTCCCTATGTCAATTTAGGAAGAGCAGCGATGGCAATGGATATATTTAGGAAGAGCAGCAACGGCAATGGATATGAGTTTTACCCATGGAATCATTTGAAACGCCCAGTTCAAGTGCAAAGGCCAGTTCAACTGCAAAGGCCAGTTCAAGTGTTAAGGCTGAATGTAATGGCTTTGGTGCATGCGTACACTTCTCAGCTCACAATTTTGACACAATAGGAAAGCAGAGGTCTGCAGGCTTGCTGCAGTGCCACAAGCATTCACGAGTTGGCAGCAGCAGCAGCAGCCATGGACAATACGATGGCACACAATCAAGCAAGAGGAAACAGCATCGGCAGCAGTGTCCATTTAGGTGATGGCCTGCAGATTGCAAGCGAGGTGATGGCACGCTGGCCGCTAGCTCGGTGATGGGGTTACGGGGAGAGGGCACAGCAGCTGCATGTTTCAGCTGTTCACTATGCGCCAGCTGTTCACTATGCGCCAGCTGTTCACTATGCGCCAGCTGTTCACTATGCGCCAGCTGTTCACTACGCGCCAGCTGTTCACTATGCGCCAGCTGTTCACTATGCGCCAGCTGTTCACTACGCGCCAGCTGTTCACTATGCGCCAGCTGTTCACTATGCACCAGCTGTTCACTATGCGCCAGCTGTTCACTATGCGCCAGCTGTTCACTATGCGCCAGCTGTTCACTATGCGCCAGCTGTTCACTATGCACCAACTGTTCACTATGCGCCAGCTGTTCACTATGCGCCAGCTGTTCATTATGCGCCAGCTGTTCACTATGCGCCAGCTGTTCACTATGCACCAGCTGTTCACTATGCGCCTGGCGTGTGCGCTCATAGAACAGGGCCCTGGCATGCAAGACACCCCAGCGGCTGGCGTGCGCGTGGTGACAGCCCCAGCTTGGGCATGCTGAAGCATGCGCCAGCCTGCAGGCGCGCAGGAGCAGCACCTGCAGTGCAGCAGCACTTGCAGTGCAGCAGCAGCACAACATCGCGAGGGCAAAGGTTGCCGCCGCTGGAGCCATGGCGAGCAGCAGGCTTACACACACTTCACGCGGGGGCAACCTCACATGCACACCCCAGCGCCGCACGCACCAGCACCACCATCAGTCGCTGCCGCGCGGCCGTTGCTTGCGCCGCACCCCAGGCAGGGCGTCCTGCTGCCGCACGCGTCCGCTGCACCAGCAGCATGCCCGCGGTGACCACCACCAGCTGCTGGAAAGCATTCTGCGCTCGCATGCACATGTGAGGGCACGTGGCACAGGCGCTGGCCAGGTTTACACATGACACAGCCGCACATGTGGGCCAGTTTACATGTGGCGCAGCCGCACATGTGAGCCAGGTCTGCACATAACACAGCCGCACGCACGTCTCTCCGCAGCGTGAACCCGCGCCAACACCACCTGTAGCGTATGCATGCCCATGCCATTGCCATCAGCAGCTGCTGGAGGGTGCTCAGCATGTGTGTGGCTGCAACTGAGGCCATTTGCGCCCTGAGGTGGCATCAGGCACAGCATCCTGTGCCCACTGCATGCGCGCAGGACAGGCACAGGAAGGTGCTGAGCTCCACACAGGCACAGCCATCTGCGTGCCTTAATGCACGCCTGTGGAGTGCTGCCGTACGCAATGCACTCAGCATCCTGTGTGCCCACGCACCCATTGCACATGGGTGCCTGTGGCGTGCTGACGCGCGCTCTCCTCTCAGCCCAGCCCTCGAGGCACGGAATTATGAGCAGCTTTGCACGCAGCACGCGCATGGGCGGGTGTTGGACGGGCACGCTAGCACAACCACAACCATATGTGCAGGCCCAGAAGGTGAAATTGGCTCTGAGCCGGCCCCGTTTTGAATCAGTCAGACATGGGCTCTGCTCCGACAAGTCAAGCACAAGGGGCCGGTAGGAGGGAATCTCTGAAGAGCAAAAAGGGGCTACACCCAGGCGCGCAAACACGCTTCCTCCTCCTTTTCTGTTACCAACTTGCTGAGTGAGGGGGCTCTGTGTGCGCAGCGACGGCTCTGTGTGTGCAGTGAGGCTCTGTGTGCGCAGTGATGGCTCTGCATGTGCAGTGATGGCTCTGCGTGTGCAGTGATGGCTCTTGTGCGCAGTGATGGTTCTGTGTGTGCAGTGATGGCTCTGTGTGTGTGTGTGCAGTGATGGCTGTGTGTGTGCAGTAATGGTTGTTGGGAATGCTGCAGCTTTGGTGGTGGGCAGAGCAGTAAGCTGGCTAGAGCGTGCTGTGCAAAAGGGTGCACACAGGAGCACACACAGGAGCACACAGGAGTACACAGAGGAGCACACACAGGAGCGCACAGGAGCACACAGGAGTACACACAGGAGCACACACGGGAGCGCACATAGGAGCTCACAGGAGCACACACAGGAGCAACCAGGAGCGCACAGGAGCGCACAGGAGCACACACAGGAGCACACAGGAGCACACAGAAGCACACACATGAGCACACAGGAGCACACACATGAGCGCACATGAGCACACACAGGAGCACACACAGGAGCACACACGGGAGCGCACATAGGAGCTCACAGGAGCACACACGGGAGCACACATAGGAGCTCACAGTAGCACACACAGGAGCAACCAGGAGCGCACAGGAGCGCACAGGAGCACACACAGGAGCACACAGGGGCACACAGAAGCACACAGAAGCACACAGGAGCACATATGAGCACACAGGAGCACACTTGAGTACACACAGGAGCACACACATGAGCCCACAGGAGCACACAGGAGCAGCAGTCACACGTGCGCAGTGATTGAGCCCAGGAGGCTGTGTGTGTGCGCGCGCGTGTGTGTGTGGTGTGATTGATCCTACGAGGCTGGGTGCGTGTGCAGTGATTGAGCCCAGGTTGCTGACTGCTGAGGGGCGTTGCACCACACAATTGGTGTGCGGCTTGTGTGATTGACACCAGGGTAAGCCAGAGCATGCTGCACCAGAGCGCGCACGCGGGTGTGTGCATGTGTGCATGTGTGTTTTGTGGTGTGTGTGTGTGCGCGCGCGAGTGCACAGTTTGCATAGGCTGCACCATGGTTTGTGTACTTGCTAGTCGGCCAGCGCATGCGCCTTGCGCGTGCAGCGGCGTGCCAGCCCAGGCGCGCTGTTCCAAGGACGCCTCTCTACCAGGGGCGCTACCTGGGGCGCTACCTGGGGCGCTACCTGGGGCACTACCTGGGGCACCGCCTGGGGCATGGCCCCGCCGTGGCTGCTGCAGCTCATGTGCTTGCACAGCTTGCACGCGCTGCACAGCTTGCACGTGCTGCACAGCTTGCACGTGCTGCACCGCTTGCACGTGCTGCACCGCTTGCACAGCTTGCACGTGCTGCACAGCTTGCAACCCTTGCACAGCTTGCACAGTATGCACACGCTGCACCGCTTGTGTTGAAAGAGACGGCGACGAGCTAGCGCAAGGGGACGCAGGAGGCGCGCGCCTCTTAAATGCGCACGCCTCTTAAACGCGCGCGCCTCCGTCCGCACACTGCCGTGTGGACGCATGCACAAAGACGTGAGGACACGCATGCACATGCATACCCATGCATGTGCACGGACGCGTGCGCATGCGCACGCACACACACGCACAGGCCAGCGCGTCTGCATCCCTGCTGCACACACACACACACGCACCTCCCTGCTGCACACACACACGCACACACACACACACGTCTGCATCCCTGCTGCACACACGTCTGCATCCCTGCTGCTGCACGCACACGCGCACAGGCCAGCGCGTCTGCATCCCTGCTGCGCTTGGCCCCACCTGCGCAGCATGCAGGCGCTCCGCATCCCATGCCAGCGTCTCTGCCAGCGCAGGCGAGACCGCGGGGTGCTCTGCGGCAATGAGCGCCACCACGCCGCCGCGCACGCGGCCACGCCTGCGTGCCACATGCGCAAGTGTTTGACCAAAAAGGAGTGGTGCTCACCTGCTCAAGAACGATCCATTTCACCCAGCCAGTTGCAAGGAGCTTGCACCAAGCCCTGGCAATGAGTGCGTGCGTTTGTGTACGTGCATGCGAGCAAGCGTGTGTGTGCATGCGTGCACTCATGTACTGCACGCCTGTGGGTGCGAGCGTGCTCATCATGGATGCATGCACCTGCCTCTGTGCAACAAGCATGCCGCACTGCTCGTTTCTATCTCTAGATAACAACAAAGCAGCCATAATTCACTGGATCAAGCCTCTGGAAAGGAGCCCTGGAAAATCCAAATTTCCCTGAATGTCTCTGCCAAGGAACATCCAAAAATCCATGCCCTGCCCTGCCGCACCGCAGGACTGGCAGAAGAAAGGCGGCGGCGCGTGCAAACGACATGCAAAGCGCACAACCCACCAGGAGCCGAGCGCCACAGGGACTACAGGCTGCACCACGCTGCTGCCTTCCCCCATGCCAGGTGCGGAAGCTGCGGCTGCCGCCGCCGCCGCCGGAGCGGAGGGCGAGGGGACACCTGCCGGAGCGCGCAGGCCACTTCGCATGCTGGCGGGCAGGTGGGTGGCGGCGGCCGCCGCCGCTGCATCTGCAGCTTGACGAGCCGCACGCATCACCTGCGCACAAGTGCGCACATGACGTGGGTCGCGCGCTTGCATGCGCGCGCATGTGCGCATGGCGTGAGCAGGCAGGGCTGCGTGTGCTTGCCACAACAGCTGCGGACGGGGCAGCGGGCTCCACCGCCCCAAGCACCGCGCATGGGTGCGACCCAAAGGTCCAGCTGCGGCGCGCAGCGTGCAAGTTGATGCACATGCAGTGGATCCAAGTGGATGCACGCGCGGAGCGTGGGTGCACAGGCAGAGCGTGCAAGCGGATGCACACACGCAGAGCATGCAAGCGGATACACACGCAGCGTTTACAAGTGGATGCACAGAGCGTTGGCTAGCTGGGCGCACGGAGCGTCAGGCAAGCGAGGCTTGCCCAGTGCGTCATGGCACGGAGCCTCCAAGTGCCTCCCCCGTACCCACCTGCCGCCCAATTCTGCCCAACCCCGCACCCTGCGCACGATGCCGGGCAAGGCTCGCGCAGCGCACAGTGTGCAGTGGGGAAAGGTAGATGCGCAATGCATTGGGCAAGTTTCCCTCAGACAACCGCCTCCTGGTGCCCCCCCCCCCCCGCACTAATAATGTGCAACCCCACATTTTGCGCACAGCGCGCAGGCGCGCGCGCCAGGCCTCGCCGCCAGGCGTGTGTACACGCATGCTCAGCGCACGTACCGGGGGGGCATCCACCTGCAGGCCGACCGACGCGAGGTAGCCCCGCACGCCCGCAGCCGCGTGGGCGGTGTGGTGCAGCCACGCGGCGGTGCGTGGCAGGCGAGAGGCCAGCACGCCGTGCGCCTCTGGGCCGGGGGCGGGGCCTGCGCGGGTGCATGCATGTGACAGGTTCTTGTACCCTGTGTATGCGCGCGCGCGCGCGTGTGTGTGTGTGTGTATGTGTGTGTGTGCGTGTGTGTGTGTATGTGTGTGTAGGCGTGTGTGTGTGCGAAGGTGTGTGTGGTGCATGGCTTGCGGAGGTGGGCTGTGCGCAGTGGGGGGTGGTCAG
>LFIK01002091.1_pt1 | contig 16050 bp, 15 predicted proteins | sample 643401 | NCBI WGS metagenome assembly LFIK01 (sample SAMN03777447, study PRJNA286221) | soda lake metagenome | biome: soda lake; feature: Kulunda steppe; material: water; isolation source: sample T5-Br brine of Lake Tanatar-5 | place: Russia: Kulunda steppe | collected 2010-07
GGCCAGGGCGATCCCGGTGTTGCCGCTGGTAGCCTCGATCAGGGTGTCGCCGGGCCGGATGTCGCCACGCTCCTCGGCGCGGCGGATCATGCTCACCGCCGGGCGGTCCTTGACCGAACCGGCCGGGTTGTTGCCCTCCAGCTTGAGCAGGATGGTATTGCTGGTCTCGCCCGCGAGGCGCTGCAGCCTGACCAGCGGCGTGTTGCCGACGTAGTCTTCAACGGTCGGGTAGTTCATCTGCCCTCAGCCCTTCATCTGGTGTCAGGAAGCGCATTGTCGCAGGAAAGCCGCGGCCGTTGAAGCGAACGGCCCGGCGACTGGTGGCCCCCGTGGCGATCGGTGTAGCATGGCCGGATTCCTTCCGGCAACGATCAAGGGCCTCCATGCGCTGGAGCCTGGGAACACGCATCATGCTGCTTGCGGTGTTGGCGCCCCTGGTGGCCTGCATCGTTCTCGTGCTGTTCCTGGCGAATCAGCGCGTCACCGCCGTGGCCAACCAGGTTCAGGAACGGGGCGAACAACTGACCCGTCAGCTGGCACCGGCCAGTCGCTCTGCGCTGGCGCACAATGACATATTCGCCCTGCAGCAGATCGCCGCCACCACGGTATCCGACCCGGCGATCGCCAGCGTCACCATCCTGGCGACGGACGGCAGCGTCCATGCCCATGAGCAACAGCCCCTGGTGCCAACGTCCTCGCTTCTGCCCGTTGCACTGTGGTTCTATCAACGCGGCACGCAGCGCACGGCCGAAGCCAGCTACCAGGTGGCGGTGATGCATCACCGGCCGAGGACGGAGCTGGACGACGTGGTCGGCGGCGGCATGCGGCCGGTGGGCTGGGTGCAGGTCGAGACGCATCTGGGGCCGCTGCTGGCCCGGGAACTGCGTGGCCTGGGCCTGATGCTGACGGCGGTACTGTTGACCCTGGCCGGTGCCCTGCTCCTGGGACTCATGGCACGACGCGCAACCGTTGCCCCGCTTCAACGGTTGAACACGGTGGTGCAGCGGCTGGGCCAGGGGGACCTGGGTGCGCGGGTGCATTTGCTTGCCGCCGGGGAGATCGCTGACCTGGGGCGCAACGTCAACCGCATGGCCATTGCCACGGAGCGCTCGCAGCAGGCGCTGAACGAGCAGATCGAGCAGGCCACACGGGAGTTGCGGGAGACCCTGGAGGCGGTGGAAATCCAGAACGCGGAACTGGACATCGCCCGCAAGCGGGCGCTCGAAGGCAGCAAGGTGAAGTCCGAATTCCTGGCCAACATGAGCCATGAAATCCGCACACCTATCAATGGAATATTAGGTTTTTCCGACCTGCTTTCTCATTCCCGGCTGGACGATGAGCAGCGGGATTATGTGAATACCATCCGGGAATCCTGCGCCAACCTGCTGTCGCTGGTTAACGATATTCTGGATTTCTCGCGCATGGAGGCGGGCAAGCTGGTCATCGATAACGTCGCCTTCGACCTGCGGGACTGCGTCGAGGAAGTGGTGTCACTGATGGCTCCCTCTGCCTATGGCAAGAGCCTGGAACTGACGCACCTGGTGTACAGCGATGTACCGGTGAAGCTGTACGGTGACCCCATCCGTGTCCGCCAGGTACTGACCAATCTGGTGCACAACGCCATCAAGTTCACGCCGCGCGGGCGTATCGTCGTGCGCGTCATGCTGGAGGAAGCCAGCGACCGGGAAGCGGTCATGCGGATCACGGTGACGGATACCGGCATCGGCCTGGCGCCGTCCGAACAGGAGAAGCTGTTCAACGCCTTCAGTCAGGCGGACACCTCGGTGACCCGGCGTTTCGGCGGAGCCGGTCTCGGCCTGATCATCTGCCAGAAACTGCTCGAACAGATGGGCGGAGAGATCGGCCTTGAGAGTACGCCGGACCAGGGCTCCACGTTCTGGTTCACGCTGCGCTGTGCCCGCCAGCCCGGCATGGATGCCGGTGATAAACGGGTACTCAGCCGCGACAATCCGGTGCGTGACAAGCGCGTGCTGCTCCATGACGACTCCACGCTGTCCCGCCTGGCGGCGCGGCATCTGTTCGAGGCCTGGGGCATGCAGGTGACCGAGGCCGAGGACCGCGGCATGTTCATCGCGCTGGCACAAGCGGAAAGCCAATGGGATGTGGCGGTTATCGGCCAGACCCGCGAGGAACTCAATGCGGGCACTTTTGGGAGCCTGATGGAGAAGCTGCCGCGCCTGAGCATTCCCATCATCGTGCTCGCCAGCACGGTGGATCGCAATGTACTGCGCAGCCTGTTTCAACGTGGGGCGTTCACTGCCCTGCCAAAGGCATCCCGCCGGCAGACACTGTATCGGGAAATGTGCCGTGCGGTGGCGCCGGAATCCCTGGCGCCGCCACGCCGGGAGGATCAGGCGAAACCGGCCGACAGCCCAGGGCCGGCTGAGCATTTTGCGGAAATGACGGCGCTGGTGGCGGACGACAACGAGATCAACCGCCGGCTGGTCTGCACCATTCTTCGACGGCACGGTGTGACGGTGCATGAGGCCGACAACGGCCTGCAGGCCGTCACATCGTGCAAGGGCCAGCGCTACGATCTGATTTTCATGGATATCCACATGCCGACGATGAGCGGGGAAATGGCCGCTGAGCGCATCCGTCGCCTTCAGGCGGGATCGGAGCGACCAAGCCGGATCGTGGCCATCACCGCCAACGCCATGCGCGGCGAACGGCAGCGCCTGATCAACCTCGGCATGGATGACTGCCTGATCAAACCCGTGAGCGAAGCTCAGATCGTGTCTCAACTCCGCTTGGCTCGACCGGAAAAAACACCGGCGCAGGCCGCTGAACCCAGCGCGACGCCACAGCCCGGGGACGCCATGGACGCGAGGCTGGCCCTGGAACTGCGGGAGATGCTGATCCGCGAACTGCCTGAGCACAAGCGCAGCATCCAGCGCTTCTATCGTCACGGAGAACTGGACTCGCTGCGGCAGCAGGTCCATAAGCTGCACGGTGCCGCCAGCGTCTGTCGGGTCGACGACCTCAAGAACGCCTGCAACGTGCTGGAACAGGTACTGGTTCGCGGTGAGCGGGTGCAGGTGCCGGCGCGGGTCAGTCACCTGTTGGACGAAGTGGACCGCCTTCTCGCGGACGGCGATGCCGACGCCCCGTCAGGCGCCGCTGGCCGCTCCTGACTCCAGCACGGCAAAGGCCAGGGCCAGGTCGTCCTCGTCGCTGATACTCACGTGCAGCGTCTGCCAGCCACGTGAGGCCATCCATGCACGCAGCCGTGCGCTGGCCACCACCACGGGCCGGCCGGCCGGATCACGGGCAATTTCAAGATCCTGAAATGACACCTGTCTGCCGATGCCGGTACCGAAAGCCTTGGCCAGCGCCTCCTTGGCGGCAAACCGTTTGGCCAGAAAGCGGTGCGGCGCTCCGTGCTGCCGGAAGCGTTGCAGCTCGCTCTCCACCAGCACGCGCCGTGCGAAACGCTCGCCATGGCGTTCCAGCACCTGGCGAATGCGCTCGATTCGAACCAGGTCGGTGCCGACCCCGGCAATCATCCGGCGGCGTCCGTGATCAGCCGTTTCATGTCCCGCACGGCCTGGGGCAGCCCGGAGAATACCGACTGAGCGATGATGGCGTGACCGATGTTCAGCTCGTAGACGCCAGGAATGGCCGCAATCGGCTGCACGTTATGGTAGTTCAACCCGTGCCCGGCATTGACCCGCAAGCCCAGCCTGATGCCGTAGGCCACGGCCTCGCGGATACGCCGTAACTCTGCCGTTGCCGCCGCTTCCGTGGCGGCATCCGCGTAGGCTCCGGTATGGATTTCCACGTAGGGGGCGCCGGCCGCCGCTGCTGCATCCAGTTGCCCCCGTTCCGGATCGATGAACAGTGAAACCTGGATGCCTGCATCGGCAAGCCGCGCGCAGGCGTCGCCGATGCGCGCCTGCTGCCCGACCACGTCCAGCCCGCCTTCGGTGGTCAGCTCCTCTCGTCGCTCCGGCACCAGGCAGCAGAAACTGGGCCGCAGGCGACAGGCGATGCCAATCATTTCGTCGGTGACGGCCATCTCCAGGTTCAGCCGGGTGGTGACCATCCCCGCGAGCAGTTCCACGTCACGGTCCTGAATGTGGCGACGATCCTCGCGGAGATGGACCGTGATGCCGTCCGCCCCGGCCTGCTCCGCATCCAGTGCGGCCTTCACCGGGTCAGGGAAGCGGGTACCGCGCGCCTGGCGCAGTGTGGCCACGTGATCCACGTTGACACCCAGGAGCACCCCATGCCCTACGGTCTCAGTCATCCCGATCTCCTTGTGTTCGTAGCTGGCGATAAAATTGTCGGCTGTGTAACGGCCGATCACCGAGATGCGGGGCAAGTGCCCGTCTCATGAGGTGTCCGGCCTCAGTCAGCAGGGCATCATCCTGCGGGGTCCAGACGCCGTCCGCCAATGCCAGCAAGGCCGCCCCGCTGATGGTGCCGGGTCCGGGCGCATCCACCGCAAGCGGTCCTGTCTGCGGTTCAAAGCGGTAATACCGATCGGCCCGGACCGGGCTCCCGTCGTCGGCGGTGTACCGCAATTCCAACTCGTAGCCCAGTTCGCGCAGCAGTGCCTTTTCGAACACGCGCAACACGGCGGGTTCCGCGTGTTCGATGTCAGCCAGCCCCTGCAATGCCTGACTGTAGGCCAGAAACAGTGCAGGCGCCGGATCATGCCGGCGCAACAGCCGCAGCAAGATTTCGTTGAGGTAAAAACCACTGGCCAGACGGCGGCCCGGAAGGCGCAGTGACGGCCCGGCAGCCTCGGTGGCGGACAGGGTCAACAGATCCCCCCGACCGTGCCAGGCCGCCAGCAGGGGCTGGAAGGGTTCCAGCAGGCCCCGCCAACGACTGCGGGCGCCCCGCGCACCCCGCGCCACCACGCCGATGCGCCCCAGGTCGGCGGTGAACAGTTCGGCGATGAGACTGGTGTCGCGGTAAGGTCTGCGGTGCAACACCCAGGCTGCCAGCAACTGCCCACGCTCAGCCTGCATTGCGATCCGCCCCGTCGATCAGCCTTCCTCGAAGCCCAGGCTGCGCAGGGCACGGTTATCATCCGCCCAGCCCTCGCGGACCTTGACCCAGAGTTCCAGGTACACCCGCCGCCCGAGCAGCCGTTCGATGGCATGCCGGGCACGCTGCCCGATCTGCTTGAGCTGGTGCCCGCCCTTGCCGATGACGATCGCCTTCTGTCCGTCGCGCTCCACCAGGATGACCGCGTTGATGTGCGCCACGCCACGCTCATACCGGAAGCGCTCGATCTCCACCGTGGTGGAGTACGGCACTTCCTGGCCGAGCTGGCGCATCAGTTGCTCGCGGACCAGTTCCGCCACCAGAAAACGCTCACTGCGATCCGTGACCTGATCCTCAGGGAACAGCAGCGTTTCGCTGGCTGGGAGACGTTGCACGATCTCCCCTTCCAGCGCCTCGAGATTAACGCCCCGCTCGGCCGAGATCGGGACCACGGCCTGGAAATCGTGTCGTTCGGCCAGCGTCTGCAGGTACGGAAGCAACTCTTCCTTCTTCGGAATGAGGTCTACCTTGTTGACGGCAGCAATGGCCGGTACACCGGCCTGCTTCAGGTGCTTGAGTACCAGGTCATCGTCCGCTGTCCAGCTGCCTGCCTCCACCACCAGTACCGCCAAATCCACACCCTGCAGGGCTGCCGTGGCATTCCGGTTCAGCATGCGGTTGAGCTTGCGCGCCTCCCGGGCATGCACACCTGGCGTATCCACATACACCGCCTGGTAATTGTCCCGCGTGTTGATGCCCAGGATGCGGTTGCGCGTGGTCTGCGGCTTGCGCGAGACAATGCTCACCTTCATGCCGAGAATATGATTGAGCAGCGTGGACTTGCCCACATTTGGCCGCCCCACGATGGCGACGAAGCCGCAGCGCAGTCCTTGGTCTGCCGTTTCAGTCATTGCCTTGTTCATCCTCCACCGGGGTGCGGGCCGTAAGCCGCTCCAGCATGGCCGCTGCAGCCGTTTGCTCAGCCCGCCGACGACTGCCGGCCGTTCCGGTTGTCACGATATTCACTCCTGCCACGTGGCACGAGACGCTGAAGGTCTGGTCATGCGCCTTGCCGCTCACCTCGTTCACCTGGTAGCTGGGGAGTTCGAGGCGATTGGATTGCAGGTATTCCTGCAGCCGGGTCTTGGGATCCTTGAGTTCGCTAGCTTCCGGCAGGCGCTTCAGCCGTTCCCGATACAGGCGCAGGATGAGCGAACGGCTGCACTCGTAACCACCATCCAGGTAAACCGCGCCGATAATGCTTTCCACCGCATCGGAAAGAATGGAGTCCCGCCGCCGTCCGCCGCTCTTACGCTCGCCACTGCCCAGCCGGAGCCATTCACCGAGTTGCAGGTGGCGGGCAATGGCCGCCAGCGAATCCTTGTTGACCAGGCTCGCACGTAGCCGGCTGAGAGCACCTTCTGACTCCCCGGGCCGGCGCAGGAAGAGCTCTGAGGCGATGACGAAGTTCAGGATGCTGTCGCCCAGGAACTCGAGGCGTTCGTTGTTACGCTCACTCACGCTGCGGTGGGTCAACGCCTCGTCCAGCAGGGACGGATCCCGGAAGTGGTAGTGGATCGCATCCATCAACGGCTTCAGGGGCTCATCCGTCACCGGGGAACCACCGCCGATTTCCTGAAGGACGCGACCGCATCGAGATTGCCGATCATGGCAACACGCACCTCGTAATCGACCACGATCTCGATGCCGCCGCCGGTCTCGCGCAGGGTGATAGCGTCGCGAGCCACGCCGCGTACGGTGTTGACGCTGAAGCGGCGGTTAAGCGCGCGATTGATCTCGGAGCGGCTCGCACCGCGCATCTCCGGGTCATTTGCCACGCTTTCAATAATGTTGGCGACTTCCATGGATTCCAGGTAAACCGGCACCAGCCGCATGCCCATGACCACGACCATGAGGCCCAGAATAAGCAGCACGAGCACGCCGATCAGCGAGAGCCCCTGTTGATGCCGGCGAAGCCCGGCCGGGCCGGCCTGCTCTCCGTTGCGGGCGTGCACCAGCGCCTCTCTAGCGTATGCGCTCACCGATCCTGCTCCAGTTGATTCGTCGATTCTCGCCATCCCAGCTCATCCATATCAAGAAGGCCCGCCCCACCAGCAGTTCCTCGGAGACATAGCCCCAACTGCGGCTATCGGCGCTGCGGTCCCTGTTGTCCCCCACCATGAAATAGTGGCCTTCCGGTACACGGTATTCTCCATCACCGATGGTTCTTCCCGGATAATGCAGGATATTGTATTCCACATCATCCAGATGCTCTTCTAGCAGGGTGGCGCCCCAGTCCTGGCCCTCGTTGAAGGCACCCACCTCCACCTGATTCACCGCCTCACCATTCACGTAGATGGTCTTGTCGAGGATCACAATGTGATCCCCGGGAAGGCCGATGACCCGCTTGATGTAATCCTGCCTCGGATTCCGTGGATACTTGAAGACCGCCAGATCGCCGCGGTCCGGCTCGCCGCGACCGAAGAGCCGCTGATTGGTGATGGGCAGACGCACGCCGTAGGAGGATTTGTTGACCAGGATGAAGTCACCCACCTCCAGCGTGGGGATCATGGAACCGGATGGGATGCGGAACGGCTCGACAATGAAGGAGCGCACCACCAGGACCACCAGCAACACCGGAAACAGCGAGCGGGCGAGTTCAACCGCCCAGTTTTCCTTGACCTCTTCGCCGTCCGCCGGCGCCTGACCACGACGCAGGAACCAGGCAATCCCGACAATCACGCCGGTGACCAGCGTGGCAACGACCAGCAGTGCCTCAAAATCGAACATCACGACCTTTATCCCGTCAGCCGAGTCTGTCAGCTGTTCTTGTTATCCACCTGCAGCACCGACAGGAAGGCTTCCTGCGGGATTTCCACACGACCTACCTGTTTCATCCGCTTCTTGCCGGCTTTCTGCTTTTCCAACAGCTTGCGCTTGCGGGAAATATCGCCCCCGTAGCACTTGGCTGTCACGTTCTTGCGTAGCGCCTTCACCGTGGAGCGCGCAACGATCTGGTTGCCGATGGCTGCCTGGATGGCGACCTCGAACATCTGCCTGGGAATGATCTCCTTCAGGCGCTCGGTGAGATCCCGGCCACGGCGCTGCGCATCCTCGCGGTGGATAATCACCGCCAGCGCATCCACCTTGTCGCCGTTGATGAGCACGTCCAGGCGGACCAGGTTAGCTTCCTGGAACCGCTTGAACTCGTAGTCGAACGAGGCGAAGCCGCGGCTGGCGGATTTCAGCCGGTCGAAGAAATCCAGGACCACCTCGCTCATGGGCAGTTCATACACCAGGGAAATCTGGTTGCCCACGAACTGCATATCCTTCTGCTCGCCCCGCTTTTCCTCGCACAGGGCGATGACGTTGCCCACGTATTCCTGCGGCACCAGGATGTTGGCCTGGATAATGGGTTCGCGGATCGCCTCAATCAGGTTAACCGGCGGCAGCGATGACGGGTTGCTGACGCTCAATGTCTCGCCGGAGCTGGTTTCCACCTCGTAGACCACCGTGGGCGCCGTGGTGATGAGATCCAGGCCGTACTCCCGCTCCAGCCGCTCCTGGACGATCTCCATGTGCAGCATGCCGAGAAAGCCGCAGCGGAAACCGAAGCCCAACGCCTGCGAGTTTTCCGGCTCGAACTGCAGGGACGCATCATTCAGGCGCAACTTGCCCAGGGCATCCCGGAAGTTCTCGTAGTCGTCGGAACTGATGGGGAACATGCCGGCGAACACGCGCGGCTGCACCACCTTGAAGCCGGGAACCCGCTCCGCGCAGGGACGGGACGGATGGGTCAACGTGTCGCCCACCGGCGCCCCGTCGATATCCTTGATGCCGGCGACCACAAAGCCCACCTCGCCCGTCTCCAGGGCACCCAGGGTGGTCTTCTTGGGATTGAACACGCCGAGCTGGTCCACCTGGAACTCCCGCTTGGTGGACCAGACCTGGATCTTGTCGCCCTTCCGCAGGCGCCCATCGAAAACACGGACCAGGCAGACCACGCCCAGGTAGTTGTCGAACCAGGAATCCATGATAAGCGCCTTCAGCGGCGCTTCCGGTTCGCCGACCGGTGCCGGGATGCGGTGTACCAGCGCTTCCAGCAAGTCATCGATGCCCTGCCCCGTCTTCGCGCTGATCATCAGCACGTCGTCCGTGTCCAGGCCGATGATTTCCTCGATCTGCTGGTTGACCCGGTCCGCGTCGGCAGACGGCAGATCAATCTTGTTGAGCACCGGCAGCACCTCGAGGCCCTGATCCACCGCCGTGTAGCAGTTGGCCACGCTCTGGGCCTCCACGCCCTGGGAGGCATCCACCACGAGCAGGGCCCCCTCGCAGGCGGCCAGGGAACGCGACACCTCGTAGGAGAAATCCACGTGCCCTGGTGTGTCTATGATGTTGAACTGGTAGGTTTCCCCATCCTGCGCTGTGTACTTGAGCGCCACGCTCTGCGCCTTGATCGTGATGCCGCGTTCCCGTTCCAGATCCATGGAGTCCAGCACCTGCTCGGCCATTTCACGCTCGGTCAGCGCGCCACAACGCTCGATCAGCCGGTCTGCCAGGGTGGATTTGCCATGATCGATGTGGGCGATGATGGAGAAATTACGTATGCGCTTCATAAATATCCGGATTGCGTGAACGCAAAAAAATCGTGCCCCGGTGGGGCACGTCGTGATCTGGGAGCCTGTAATCCCATGGCTGCTGGTGCGCGACCGGCAGGCAATAACCGGTATTGTACTAAGCTTGGGGAAGGTAAAGCCATGCCCGGCCCTGTTTTGCCGGGCATGGCTTAGGGCTGAAGCGGTTCAAGGCGCGCCTCAGCCGTCTTCCTGCAAGCGCATGCCGATGAAGCGTGGGCTGCCATCCCGATGGACCAGCATGGGTACCCACCGCTCCCGCGGCAGGTCCGCAACGATGCGCTCCAGCTCTTCGACGCTCTCCGTGTCCTGCTGGTTGAGCATCAGGATCACGTCGTTCCGCCGCACGCCAGCCTCTGCGGCCACACCGTCACCCACGCGCTCGACCAGCACGCCGCCACGGTTCAGTCCCAGTTCCTCGCGCTGTTCCTCCTCCAGTTCCCGCAGGCGCATACCCAGCATCTCGGAGCGCTCCGGCTCGGGTTCTGCTTCGCGTTCCTGGGGCGCACCGCGCGCCTGCCTGTCATCGTCCGGCAGTTCACCCAGCTTGACCGTGAGCGTCTGCTCCTGACCGTCGCGAATTACATCGACTTCCACCTCGGTGTTCACCGGCGTGCGCCCCACCATGGGCGGCAGCGATGCCGAGGTGGTGACTTCCTGCCCGCGGAAGCGGATGATCACATCCCCGACTTCGAAACCGGCATCGGCGGCCGGGCTATCGGACACGATCTGCGCCACCAGCGCGCCGTAAGGGCGGTCCATGTCGAAGGACTCGGCCAAGTCACGGCTCACGTCCTGGATCAGCACACCGAGCCAGCCACGGGCCACGCGTCCGGTGGTCTTGAGCTGGTCCACCACATCCATGGCCAGTTCGATCGGAATGGCGAAGGACAGGCCCATGAAGCCACCGGTACGGCTGTAGATATGGGAATTGATGCCAACCACTTCACCGTCCAGGTTGAACAGCGGCCCACCGGAATTGCCCGGGTTGATGGCCACGTCGGTCTGGATGAAGGGCACGTAGTTGTCCTGGGGCAGGCTCCGCTGCTTCGCGCTGACGATACCCGCGGTGGCCGAGTGCTCGAAGCCGAACGGGGAGCCGATAGCCAGCACCCACTCGCCCACGTCCAGGTCCATGGAAGTACCGATGGAAACCACCGGGAGGTCCTCGGCATCGATCTTCAGCAGGGCCACGTCACTGCGTTCATCATGCCCGACCATCTCGGCCGTATACTGGCGTCGATCACTGAGACGCACCACAACTTCGTCCGCGTTCTGGACCACGTGGTAGTTGGTCAGAATGTAGCCATCGTCGCTGATGATAAAACCCGAACCCAGCGAACGGGAATCAAAGGGACGGGGGCTGCGGCCTTCCTCGCCCGGGCCACCGCGGAAGCGTTCGAAGAATTCGTGAAAGGGATGATCCTCGGGGACATCCGGCGCCTCTCCGCCAGGGCCACGCCGCTCGCCGCTGCGGGACTGCGTGGTGCTGATGTTGACCACCGCCGGCGTGTTCTCACGCACCAGTTCGGTGAACTCTGGGAGGGCCCGCGCATGGAGGCTGGCCGTGGCCAGACTGATGGCCAGAAGCACGATGCCGGACACAGCTAGCTTGAGCGTACGTTGTGCCATGAAAGACCTCTTGTGTTCGAAGACGTGGCTGACGAACTTCACGGGACGCGAACTCCTCCTCAAACCCGTTCGCAGCAAGCCACCGGGTGACGGTGCACCGACCGTGATCTCGCGCCCCTTCATACCGCCACTGGACCATGGCGACATCACAGCCGCGCCCTAGGGCCAGTATTGATGAGGACCACCGATCAGCCGGGACGTTCCCCGGTGGCGCAGCCCGGCCCGACGGTTCCGCGGCGACGCAGCCTGGTGACCTGTGGCTGGAAACGCGGGTCGCGGCCGAGGCGCGCGGTTCCGCGACGGACAAGAACGAGCCCCAGAAGCAGGCCGCAGCCCGCCGCTAGCACCGTGACCCATTCGGGAGCATGCAGCATTTCGGCCAGACCGGCCCCGGCGAAAAGCCCCGTGAGCGGCACGCCGTACATGAGCAGGGATGCCTGAAACAACCTGCCCTGATCCAGGCTTATCTCCACCTCGTCTCCGGGAGAAAGCCGCAGCGTCGACAGCGCGCGCATCCGGCTTCGCCGGCGCCCGAGCGCTTTCCCGATCACGGCCGTGCCGCAGCCGGCACGCGCCGCACATACCGAACAGCTGCTTTCACGCCGGGTTTCCACCACGACCCGTGGGCCCTGCACCTCGGTGACTGTAGCGAGCTCGGTGCTCACTGTTCCGCCTCCGGGCCGATGCCCTTCAACACGCGCTCCACCGTAACCCGCGGCACCTCGCCCACTACAGTGACGTGATGGTCATCCACGGTGCGGCCCACCATGCGCGTGTTTCCACGCTCGGCATAACCGTCCAGCTCGTGCTTCGGAGTTTGGGTCACATACACGGAGACGGCTGCCAGCCCATCGCCATACAGGAAGTGCAGAACCGCTTCGTCGGCCCCGGGCGGCTTCCGGCGATTGGCGTCCAGCAGTCGGAACCCGGGTGGCAGATCGCGTGCCAGCCATGTGTTATCCGGCTCCGAAATGCGCTCGGCACCGGAATCGAGCACCCGGAACCCCTGGTCATCAATCCGCTGCTGCAACGTTGCCGCTACCACGTCCTGGTCAAATTCCAGCTGAACGTACATGAAGTGTTCAAGTACGCGTTTGTCACGATCCCGGCACTCGGAGCGCAGCAGCAGGCCCGTTTCTTCGTCAAGCCAGAGCCGGTAGCCATAGCGGTAATCATCCCGCGGCCTCAGGTCTACGACGCGGCTGTTGCGGCCGGCTACCCGGTCTCCCCCGCGGAATTCCACCTCATACCAGCCGGGAAGTTGCGTGATCTGCTCCCGGCTGATCGTGCCCGGTGACTGCTTGCGCTGTCCCTGGTCCAGCACCACGGTGTGCTCGCGGGGCAACACCCAGCGGGTCTGGTCCTCGGTTCGTAGCATTTCCCGCGGCTGACCGGTCAGGCTGAACACCCGCTCCCGGCCATCCTCGACCAGGCGCACGACCTCCATGGCATCCAGACTGTTGGCCTGGCCATAGACAAGAAGGCCGTGAAATGAGTTCGCGGCGGAGGCATCCGCCATCTTCAGGAGGAGGTCTTGAGGATCCGGTGCCGTTTTATCACCGGACCATGCTGCTGCCAGCGGCAGCAGCATGAACACAAACAGGCAGGCCCGAAGCCGCATCACGGCTTACTGCCCGGATGCACCGTGACCGGTCATACGGACGTGGCGAGGCATGATTCCCATCTGCCGGCTCGCCGCCTGCTCGTCATGACTGATGGTGTAGCCATCAAGCCGGGCCTGCACATCCGGATCGAGTCGATCCCAGCGAATGCTTTCCGTGGAGACCGTCTGGATTCCCTGGATCTGCGGTTGCGACTGCTCGGCAATGATGGTACCGCCCGCGCCCTGTTGAGGGCCGCTGGTAGGCCAGATCATCACCGCAACCACCGCAACGGATGCCGCCATGGCCATGCCTGCCACCGGTGCTACCCAGCGCCGGGCTCGTGGTGATGCCGGGGTGAGGTTCTTTTCAAGCGGCTGCCGGTGCGCCGGCTCATCGGCCAGGGCTTCTGACACCCGGCGCGCCAGGCCACCGTCTGCAACGACCTGCTCCGGAAGGTTACGGTGCAGGGCATCACGGATCAGCGCGTAACGCTCGAGCCGCAGGCCCAACTCTTCGTCTGCCTGTACGTGGTCGACCAGGTCGTGCAGTTCGCCGCCTTGCAGTTCGCCGTCCACCAGGGCTGAAACGCGTTCCCCTTGATCGTACGCTCGCGTCATGGATCCACCTGTCCTATCTGCTGTCAAGCAGCGGCCGCAACCGCTTGTCAATGGCCTCCCTCGCCCGGAATATGCGCGAACGCACTGTTCCGACAGGGCAATCCATGGCCTGTGCGATTTCCTCGTAACTCAACCCGTCCAGTTCTCGCAAGGTGATCGCCGTCCGCAGATCGTCCGGCAAGGCCTCAATGGCATCGAATACGGTCCGCTCGATTTCGTCCCGCTGCGCCAACCCTTCCGGGGTATCTGTTTCCCTAAGAGACGAGTCGGCGGCATATTGTTCCGCATCTTGTGCATCGATGTCGGATCCGGGCGGTCTTCGCCCCTGTGCCACCAGGTAATTCTTGGCCGTGTTCGCGCCGATACGGTAGATCCAGGTATAGAAGCTGCTATCGCCGCGAAAGTTCGGTAATGCGCGGTAGGCCTTGATAAAGGTCTCCTGCGCCACGTCCTGCGCCTCGCTTGGATCGTTCACATAGCGAGAGATCATCTTGATCAGCTTGTGCTGATATTTGCGCACAAGAAGATCAAATGCGGTTTTCTCTCCCGCCTGAACGCGCCTCACCAACTCCTGGTCGCTTGGGGCGGTCATTCAGCCTGCCCCTTCGGCGCCCGGATGTTTCCGGCTTCTGCGCTGTAGACACTGGTGAACATCGATAGTTCGCACGTGATACCGGTTTGTGATTAGATAGTCCGCCGGTTCGACAATGGCGCCGCGAAGCGCGCTGCCGCCCGGTGAGCGGTCCATGACGGGGCTTGACCGGTACACCGGCCAACGCGCCACGAGAGTAGCCGATTGCCAAGTCGTGCTGCAAGCTTCACCGGGTCCGGCGTCCGCCGGCCGAGCGTTTTTTGATCGAGGGGATTGTCTTCGGGGTGGATTACGACGTACTCATCATCGGCAGTGGCGCTGCCGGTCTGACGCTTGCACTGCGCCTTCCTCAGCACATGCGTATCGCGGTGGTCTCCAAGGGCCCTTTGCGCGAAGGGTCCAGCCTTTACGCCCAGGGCGGCATCTCGGCGGTCCTGGACGACGCGGACTCCGTCGACGCTCACGTCGCCGACACCCTGGATGCAGGCGCCGGCCTCACGGATCCGCAGGTCGCGCGTATGGTTGCGGCACGCGCCCCCGCCTGTATCGACTGGCTGGTGAACCTGCGGGTCCCCTTCTCCACCCTGCAGCACGCGGACGGTAGCACCTCGCTGCACCTGCATCAGGAAGGCGGACACAGTCATCGGCGCATCGTGCATGCGGCGGATGCTACCGGCGCCGCCGTGGAAACCACGCTGGAGGGGCTGGCCCGCGCCTGCGACAACATCCAGCTGTTCGAACACCATGTCGCCGTGGACCTGATCACGGCACGGCTCATGGGCGGGGACGAAGACCGTTGCTACGGCGCCTATCTGCTGGACCGGGAGCGGGAGGCGGTCATCACGGTGGCGGCGCGCAAGACGGTGCTTGCCACCGGCGGCGCGAGCAAGGTCTACCTGTATACCAGCAACCCGGACGGCGCCACCGGCGACGGAATCGCCATGGGCTGGCGCGCAGGCTGCCAGGTGGCGAACCTGGAGTTCAACCAGTTTCACCCCACCTGCCTCTATCATCCGGATGCCAAAACGTTTCTGATCAGCGAGGCCGTGCGCGGCGAAGGTGGTATCCTGCGCCTGCCTGACGGCTCCCGTTTCATGGACCGCTTCGATCCCCGCGCGGAACTCGCGCCGCGCGACATCGTCGCCCGCGCCATTGACCACGAAATGAAGCGCCTGGGCGCCGACTGTCTGTACCTGGATATCAGCCATCGCGACGCCGACTTCATCCGCGAGCATTTCCCCACGATCCATGCCCGCTGTCTGGAATTCGGCATCGACATCACCCGCGACCCCATACCGGTGGTGCCGGCGGCGCATTACACCTGCGGGGGCGTCGTGGTTGACCATCATGGCCACACCGCGGTGGGCGGCCTGTATGCCATCGGCGAGTGCAGCTACACCGGACTGCATGGCGCCAACCGCTTGGCAAGCAACAGCCTGCTGGAGTGCCTGGTCTACGGCAGCGCGGCGGCCGAACACATCGCGCGCACTATGGAACCGGTGCCGGACCCCGGTCCCTTGCCCGCCTGGGACGAAAGCCGCGTTACCGACTCTGATGAACAGGTGGTCGTCTCCCATAACTGGGACGAGCTACGGCGCTTCATGTGGGATTACGTGGGCATTGTCCGCACGGACAAGCGGCTCGAGCGGGCACGTCGGCGCATTGAGCTGCTGCAGCGTGAGATTCAGGAATACTACGGAAACTTCCGTGTCACGGGAGACTTGCTCGAGCTGCGCAACCTGGCCATGGTCGCGGAACTGATCATCCGCTGTGCCCAGGCCCGTCACGAGAGCCGTGGCCTGCATTTCAGCCTGGACTACCCGGAACAGCGCGTTGCCGGAACCTCCACCGCCACAGTGCTGACGCCGGGTCAGGCCGATCCGGTGGTGCCGGTCGCACCCTGAGCCTCCCGCTGACGCAGCCAGCGCCGCAGGGCCCGATGGGTAGCC